>Ga0102929_1000762_pt1 | contig 18955 bp, 17 predicted proteins | sample SalPonR1_B_D2_MG_FD_78510 | JGI IMG/M metagenome (GOLD analysis project Ga0102929, IMG submission 78510) | Salt pond soil microbial communities from South San Francisco under conditions of wetland restoration - Salt Pond MetaG R1_B_D2_MG | ecosystem: Environmental > Aquatic > Marine > Intertidal... | reverse complement strand
CCGGCGCAGAACGAGGAGCCTTTTTTTACTGATGAAGGCCAGTTGCAGCCGGCTATGCAGGAGCTGCTGACTTTTTTGCAGAGGTGCCATGAGAACCGCCAGCACACTCAGGCGGCCGTCGATGCCTTGGCCTCAGCCAAGCTGCTGGAACCCTGGCCCTGGCCGTTCGAGAACCCCGACTCCGAACGACCCATGGCGCAGGGACTTCACCGCATCGACCAGAAAGCCCTGGCCGCTTGCGATGGGGCAACCCTGCATCAGCTTCAACAGACCCAGAGTCTGTACCTGGCCTATGCCCAGATCCTCTCCATGCCCCGCCTGGCCATGCTGCCGGAACTCTACAAACGTCGCCAGCAGATTCAAAAGCAGCAGCCCGATGTGACCGAAGAAGATCTGAAAAAGCTATTCAACAACCCTAATATCTTTCAGTTTTAATTTATAATGCTGGGGTCAGGCTGGGGTCAGGCTTCCTGGCTTGACATTTTCGGATTCCTCGCTATGCTCCCCGCATGGCCAGCAAACCTCGTATGCCAATGACACCCTCTGCACCTGACATATCCCGCTTGCTTCAGCAGCTCTCCCTGCAGATGGAAAAGGACCCTGGCCTGCCATTGGCCTGGTTGGAAGGACATCGCCAGGATCCAAATCTGATGGCAGCATTAAAAGGCGCCTCTGCGGATGTCCCGGTTGCCGCGGTGCTGACCTGCTACGAGCTTATCTTACGCCAGGATCTGATTGCCGCCGGTCATGCAATCGAGAAACATCGCAGGCCAGACGATCCGCTGCAAGTCAATATATTGCTTGATGGTTTGTTCTTTGCTGCCTGCCGTGATTTTATTCGCGCCTCGCAACTGCTGGTGTCCGTGGTCAATCGGCACAAGGGGAGTTTGTTCATCTGGCAGAAGATGCTGACGCTCTGTCTGAATGCCGGCTATTATTCCCAGGGGATCGATTGGTACCAAAAGGCAATCGCGCTTTCGGGATGGGGGGCTGCGGCGCGATTTAACCTGATGGAACTGGGCAGTGCTCTGTATGCCTTGGATTATCAGTTTGAGCGGGCCATCGCGATCCGTCGCGAGGAGCTGGCTCTGCAAATGCAGCGACCTCCGGCCTCACCCGCGGCAAAGTCCTCCGATTTCAATGTTGCCAAGACCTGGCAGGCTCTGACGGCTGTGGTTGACCTTCTGGAAGGACACGGTATGCGGCCTGTTCCGACCGCCGGGACATTGCTGGGGTGGTGGCGGGAAGGGGCGATTCTCAACAATGATAAAGATCTCGATGTCGCACTCATGCCGGCAGACAGCCTGGATCTGGCGCGTAAGATTATGCTCGCACAGGTACGTTACATTGCTGCTCCGATGAGTCTAAACAGTAACAGTTACTCCTGTTTCTTTGATCGGGTCACGCAGGTGACAGTCGATCTTCTACAATTCTGGGACGCCGGAGAGAAGCTGGGCTATGGTTGGCTGTTGCCTGGCAAGTATCGGGCGCAGAGCAGGGTATTGCATTTCGACCGCTTTGATCTGCTGAGGGACCATTGGCAGGGCCATGAATTTTGGCGGCCGGACGATCCCGATCATTTTCTGACACAGATGTACGGGCCATGGCGTGCTCCGGACCCCCATTTCGACAGCTGCGCCGGCGTTCCAAATCTGCAGGCAATGACAGAAATGGTCCAGGCCACAGTATATAATCAGCTTGTTAGTTGCGTGTCTCGCGGCAATTATGCCAAGGCCATGGCTCTGATTGTTTCTTTGCGCGATCATAATGACGACCATCCTGTGCTAGGGCGCATGGAAATTTGGTTGCGCAAAAACTTGCAGAACCAATGCTGAGAGGTTGCGCGATAATGGATTACAGAGTCGATTGAGAGGCTCGAGAATGTCTTTTGATAAAAGCTGTGCCCGGCGCGCGGTGGCGTTTGGTGTCTTCGATGTATTCCATGTCGGTCATCTTCGTTACCTCGAGTATGCCGCGCAAAGATGCCGACAACTCTGGGTCGGAATTCGTGCCGACCAGCTACAAACGCCAGGGAAAAACCATGGCACTGTTTTTACCGAGAAGCAGCGCTGCGAGCTCGTTGCTGCCCTGAGATGTGTCGACCATGCCTTTGTTTTCTCGGTACCACTCGATGATCACCCCTATTGGTTGGACTGGTTCAACAGACATGATGTTGATGTCGTAATTGTCGGCGGAGACTGGCATGGCTCAGAGCGCTGGAACCGATTGACACCGCGCCTGAAAGAGGCAGACATAGACGTCATATTTGCTCCCCGTACCCCCGGAATCTCAAGCAGCAAAATAAGAAAGACCTTATTTAATCTATGATATGAAGTAGATTAATTCCCCCGAGGCTTGCTTAAGCTGGGGTCAGGCTTCCATGGTTGACAATTGCTGTTTCTCAACGGTTCTTCAGCATGACCAGGAATTTCTTATTCATTTTACCGGCGGCTTGAGAAACAGGCATCAACAACGATCTTTTTCTTACGCCAGAGAATCTCCGCATTGGCTTTTCGGCGCAGTCTAATATTTGATGCTGCGCGTCAATGATGGACAGGATATTTTTTTTGGATTCAAAAGGGGCTACCATTAAAAGGCTGTCAAAGGGACCTCCTGCTTCGACTGAAATATCTTGCACTTTCAGGCTTTATCATACATTTTACTGTGGTGATTAAAGATCAAGACCAGCATCAAAGGTGCGCAACCTGACCAGGTAGTTGACCCTATGCTTGAAACCCGTCAGCCTCGACAACTCCATGTTTCCTACAACCTGACTTTTTCGGCACCGCATCTGGAGGCATGCCGGTTGCTTGACCCTTGGCTGAACAGGATATTTGATCATTCCGTCGAAGATCTTCTGCCGACAAAACTTCCCGTTTCGGCCGGTGACACAACTTTACCTGCTCAGTGGCTGCACCGTTGTTTGCTGCTGGCTATGGAGCTGCTGCGCATCGGCCGGATCCCGGTTTTTGATCCGCCCCGGATTTTAGCCTGCGCTCCTTCGGCGGTTCAGCCTCAGAAGTGGAGTGCCGTCGTCGCCTTGCCACTGGTCGATCTGATTTCACGGGCGGTCTACGATCTGGCCCTGAAAACCTCTTTTCAGCTCTGTGCCTGGGCCGCGACCACGCCTTTTAATGAAGACAATGTGCAGCGATTTGACGCAACCATCCTGAAGCAGGTGATCCAGCCTCTGTCGGAAATGCAGTTAATGGGAAAGTCAACTCTGCCGTTGCTGCAGGAAGCTCATGCTGCCGGGATTCCGTTTATTCACCTCGGCGGCGGTGTTTTTCAACTCGGCTGGGGGAGCAAGTCACGGCGCGTCGATCGCAGTACGACTGATCTTGATTCGGCAATCGGTTCCAAACTGGCGCAAAGTAAGGTTTATACGGCAGCGCTGTTGCGCATGGCCGGCTTGCCGGCACCTGTGCACGCGGTGGTGGACAATCGGGAGGCCGCGCTCGCGGCGGCCCGTGGTCTTGGCTGGCCGCTGGTGGTCAAGCCGGCGGATCGAGACCGAGGCGAAGGGGTTGCCGTTGATGTTGTCGATGAAGTCAACCTGGCCACTTGCTTCGATGAAGCGCTGAAGCGCTCACAAAAAAAACAAGTCATTGTCGAGCAGCAGGTCGAAGGTGTCTGTCATCGCCTTTTCATCGCCAACGGCAAATTGCTCTACGCGGTCAAGCGATTACCTCTCAGTGTGGCTGGCGACGGCCGCCACAGCATTGCCGAGCTGGTTGCCGCGGCATGCCTGGCCGAGCAGCGGAGGCCGCTCTGGAAACGCTCCGAAATCAAACCTCTCGATGATCTTGCCCGGGCGGCAATCAAAGCTGCCGGGTATAGCGAGACTTCGGTCCCCAAAAAGGACGAGCTGGTTCCCCTGCGACGCATTGAATCGACTGCCTGGGGCGGAATCAATCAGGAAGTCACCCAGGACGTCCATCAGGAAAATCTCAGGATCGCCCTGGCCGCCGCCGACCTCTTCAACCTCAATGTGGCCGGAGTTGATCTGATCACGCCTGATGTGAACAAGCCCTGGTACGACACAGGGGCCATTATCAACGAAGTCAACTTTGCGCCGCTGCTGGGCGGCCGCGAGGTTTCCCGTCAGTATGTCCGGCCGTTCCTCGAGGATCTCGTGACGGGCAAGGGCCTTGTCCCGGTGGAGGTCTTCAGCGGCGGGACGGCTGCCTTGGAGGCTGCCCTTGGCCGGCAGCGCTCCCTGGCCGCCACCGGTTTGCGCTGTGTGCTGGCCGGTCACCAGGACGTCCTGACGGTCGATGGCGAGGCCTGGCGGACGCCCTTTACCGAGAATTATTATCGGGTGCGGGCTCTGGTGCTCTCGGCACAGGTTGACGCGATCGTACTGGTTGTTCAAACCGATGAATTCCTCAATACCGGGTTGCCGCTCGAATACGTCGACCGTGTTGAGTTTGTTGATAATCTGCAATTCTCCTCGTCGTCCCCCGACACGCGACTGACGGCCGAGCGCCACGCCGAGCTGGTCACCCTGCTCGAAAGCTGGGTGGTCAACTAATCATGCCTCTTCGTTAGGACAGGTTACAAACGATGTCTATCCATGAAATATCCCTTGCCCTGGAAGATTCCATGGTTGATTTATCCATGCAAAGGTTGCTTCGTCTGGCCGATGAAAGCTGGGTCTTTATCAATGAAACCGAGGCACACGCCATACTGATGAAACATGGTGTTGCTTTCCTGGACCATCTCAGTGCCTTTTACGACGCCTGGCCCGATCATGACCAGATGCAGCTTCCGACCAAGCAGGTCTTTACAACTCCCGGACTGGCCGGTGATTTTCGGGTGATGCCCAGTGCTATCAACTCGTTGCGGCTGAAATTCGTGAAGGTTATCGGGACCAACGAAGAACAGCGCTCTATCATGGATAAAATCTGTGTCGGCAAGGCGATGCTGATCGATTATTACGACAATCATGTCTATGCCCTATTTGATGTCTGTGTCCTGTCTTCGTTCCGCACCGCTGCGATCGCCTGCCTGGCCATGCGGCGTAGCGGTCTGAAGCCTCGGACCGTAGGACTTATAGGGGCCGGCCGCATCGGGTTTTATACCGCCTTTATCCTGCATCGCTGGTGTGGCCTCAGCGCAGCTGCCATCCACGATCCGGACCCAGGCAACCGTGACCGCTTCGCCAGCCTTTGCGCGCACTATCTGCCGGGGCTGACAATCCAGTGGCAACCGCTGGATGCCCTCTGTCGCGAATCGGAAGCTGTTTTTCTCGCCACGACTTCGAAGGTGCCGTTGTGTGATCGTTCCAACAGCGAGGGGATCGCCTTTCTTGCCAGCGTGGGTGCGGACGCGGACAATCTGAGCGAAATCGATGCCTCATTGCTTGAGACCCACCGGCTGGTGACCGATTCACAGCAATCGATGGGCTTGGGTGATATGAACCGCTGGGGCTCGGCCGGTCTGCTCCATGACGGAATGGTGACCGAGCTAAAAGATTTCTCCGCCGCCACGCACCCGAAAGACAAGAATGTCCTTTTTATTTCTACCGGAGTTGCAGTGCAGGATGCCCTGGTCTGCAAATTCGTTTACGATTTATCGGTCGGCATTGAGAAGTGCCCCACCATCGGCATCCAATCTTGACCCACCCTGGCGCGTTGACAGCTGGGGTCAGGCCTGACTGATCAACGACAATTATTTTCCCCAGTCCCGTTGCCTCAATAAGATATGTTACCGTCTGGCAGGGACACTCCCATGCCATCTGCTCATTCCGAGGGTAGGCCGTTCTTATTTTGCGGGATCAGATCGTTCAGGTTTTGTCATGTCCGGGAAAGTGCTAATCATTACTTTAAAGGCAGTGGAGGGATGATTTTGCCGAAGCGATCTGTTTGCTTAATTGCTCCAGGGCGCTGGTTGCTGTCTCCCAGATGATATCCAGATTCAACTCGAAATATCCATGCGCCATGCGATTGCGGATGCCGCGCATTTCCCGCTAGGGAATTTCTGGATGTGCCGCGACAAAATCATGGTATTCGTTGATGATCTGGGTGGCGGCTTCGCCAAGAATAAGAATGTTATAAATGACTGCCTGCTGGGTTTTTGGGTCGGCAAGAAACTGTTCTTTGGTTAAGCCTCGCACATAACGACTTGCCATGGCGGCCGCTTCTTCGATGTGGCTGAGATAGTCTTCAAGCGCCAGATGGCGTTGTTTAGCGGCGCTCATATGGCTTTCGCTTCTCGAAGAACTTTGTCCCTGAACCTGGCCGGCAGATCCCCGGGGGTCAGCACATCCACCGGCACGCCAAGCATCTCTTCGAGATCTACTTGAAGGCCTCCCAATTCGAAGAGGGTTGCTCCTGGCAGGGTGTCGACGAGCAGGTCGAGATCGCTGCCGTCGGTGTCGGTGCCGGTGAGAGCCGAGCCGAACACCCGGGGATTACAAGCGCGCCGCGCCTGGACGGCCCGGATGACCGCTTCGCGATGTCTTTGCAATGCAGTCGACGGTTTCATGCTGTCACCTTGGACGAAGGCAATTCTTTATTTGACGCACCTTACAAGATATTAGGGCATCATGTAACGGTCGTCAATATCACATGTTCAAACAATGGGGGCAGGCTTGTAACAGCTGGGGTCAGGCTTCCTTGGTTGACAATTGCTGCTTCTCAACTATTCTTCCGAATGACCAGAAAATTCTTATTCATTCTACCGGCGGCTTTGGTGCCTAATCCCTGGCTTTCTTGATGAATGAATCTGTGAAGGCGACCCGCAAACCATGCAAATTCTACATCATGGCGCAGTCACAGGGGTGACCGGCTCCTGCCACGAGTTGCGGCTGGACGACGGCAGGGCTGTGCTTATCGACTGCGGCCTGCTGCAGGGAGCGGAGGTGGCTGACGGCCGGACCGCCGTCGACGATCTGACCATCGATTTCCCTGCCGAGCATGTGGCCGCGCTGGTAGTCACCCACGTGCATATCGATCATGTCGGACGCATCCCCGCATTGATGGCGGCCGGATTCACTGGTCCTATCTACTGCACGGAGCCTTCCGCCGTGCTGCTGCCGATGGTGCTGGAAGACGCCGTCAAGATCGGTTTTACCCGCAACCGGCAATTGATCGAAAAGTTCATCAGACAGTTGACCAGGCAGATTGTTCCGCTGCCTTATGCGGTCTGGCAGAGCGTAATGGACCGCGAGCTGGTGATCCGCTTCAGCCCCGCCGGACATATTCTGGGTTCTGCCTATGTCACCTGCAAGCTGACGGAGCAGGGCAGAACCCGGCAGGTGATCTTTTCCGGTGATTTGGGTGCCCCTTACGCGCCGCTGCTGCCGGCACCAAAGGCACCCTGGGGTTGCGACCTGCTGGTGCTGGAAAGCACTTACGGCGACCGCCGGCACGAGGGGCGCCGCCAGCGGCGGGAGCGCCTGCGCCAGCTTTTGGAGCGCGCCATGGCCAATGGCGGGGTGGTGCTGATCCCTGCGTTCAGCATCGGCCGCACCCAGGAACTGCTCTACGAGTTCGAGGATATCATCAAGCGCTACCGCAACCGGCCCGCCAGTGGCGACTACTCGTGGGAGGATATCGAGATCATCGTCGATTCGCCGCTGGCGGCCAAATTTACCGCAGCCTACCGAACCCTCAAGCCTTACTGGGACCGGGAAGCCTTGCAGCGCGTCAGGCGCGGCCGCCATCCGCTTTCCTTCGAGAACCTGAACACCATAGAGCACCATGCGGACCATCTGGCGGTGGTCGACTACCTGCGGCGGCATCATCGACCGCGCGTGGTGCTGGCCGCCAGCGGCATGTGCAACGGCGGCCGCATTGTCAACTACCTCAAGGCCCTGCTCGGCGAATCCCGCAACGACGTGGTGTTCGTCGGCTTCCAGGCGCAGGGCACGCCCGGCCGTCAGATCCAGCAATATGGCCCGAAGGGCGGTTATGTCTTTCTGGATGGCGAAAGATACGATATCCGCGCCGGGGTTCATACCCTGTCCGGGTATTCGGCCCATGCCGATCAGCTGAACCTGCTGAATTTCATCAAAAGGATGCGCCGCAAGCCTCAAGAGATCCGCCTGGTGCATGGCGACCCGGAGGCCAAAGCCGCATTGCAGACAATTTTGCAGCAGACATTCCCGGATGTGCAGGTTCTGATTCCTGAGCCGAGGCTGGGGTCAGGCTTCCTGGATTGACAGTTGCGGGTTTTCCGCTATTCTCCTTGCATGGCCCGCAAACCTCGTATTCATTTCCCTGGTGCTGTCTATCATGTCATTTTGCGCGGCAATGCCGGGCAAAATGTCTTTTTGGGAGACATCGATCGTTTCCGATTGTTTTTGTTGCTTCAGGAAGGCACCGAACGCTTCGGCTACCGCGTCCATGCCTTTTGTCTGATGGACAACCACATCCACCTTGTATTGCAGGTAGGGGAGCAGCCTCTCTCCAAAGGGATGCATAACCTGTCCTTCCGGTATACGCGCTGGATGAATTATCGCCAGAATCGGAGCGGACACCTGTTTCAGGGGCGCTATAAGCCTGTTTTGGTCGATGCTGACAATTACCTGCTTGAGTTGACCCGATACGTCCATCTGAATCCGGTCAGGGCTGGCATGGTTTCCTCGCCTGCTGATTACCAGTGGAGCAGTCATAACGCTTATCTCGGTAATGATCAGTTCCCCTGGCTGTGCACCGAATTTGTCTTGTCGCAATTTCAGAAAGATGACCATTCGGCGCGAAAGGCTTATTCGGTCTTCATCCTTGCTGGCATGGAAGGTCATGATTTCGGGGAACGAATATTAAAAAACGGGGGAGGAGGAATACTTGGGGATGACGATTTTGCTAAACAAGTTCTTGGCTCCGGAGCAAGAGGGCCCCGAAAAAAGAGTTCTGTCGAAAAGTTGCAGGAACTGGTTCTTGCTGAATTTGCATGCTCAATGGAAGAACTTGGCAGCAGAAGTCAAAAGAGGTCATTCACCCGGGCGCGTTCCGTCATAGGCTGGCTGGCCATGCAGAGTGAGACTGCTTCCTTGACGGAAGTTGGGAAATGGTTCGGGAGGGATGTTGCGACCATGAGTGCTGCTGTGCGGCGTCTGGATGAGAAGAAAAAGCAGGATATGGAATTGCAGAAAGGTCTCAAAAGATTGTTGGCTGAACTGTCAAGGTGGGAAGCCTGACCCCAGATTTTCTTAAGGGCGATGAAGTATGGCGCGACTGCTGGTCGATGGAAAACATCTGAAGAAGTGTGGGAGGGAACAGTTTGCCCTTGCCGAGTGGATCGAGACTGCCCCTCTTGAGGATCTGCTGGGGATGCAGATCGAAAGGGCCGAACAGGGAGAGGCTGTGCTTTCTCTGCCGTTTACGGTAAACTTGTCAAACGGGGGCGGACTCATGCATGGAGGTGCCCTGGTGGCATTGGCCGATACGGCCGTTGCCATGGCCATCAAGAGTCTGCTGCCGGCAGGCACCAGATTCGCGACCACGCACCTGAATATGGAATTTCTGGCCCCTGTCCATGCCGGCCGTGTCGAGGCCAGAGCCAGAGTTTCCGGTCCCGACGGCCGTCGCTTTGCCGGCAAGGCGGATCTGTTCGACGATGCGGGGCAGTGCGTGGCGCGCTTCGCGTCCGAATTCCGCTTGGCACGCATCACACCCGGTGAATAGCATGCCTCCTGGAGCCGCGAATGGTCGTGCCCCTGGGCAACTCCTGCACGGTCATTGCATTTCCGCTTGCCGACAGAAGCGTTCGGGGATGACGGCTTATTAACTGCCTGCCGAATCGTTACCCCGCCGGTTGACATTTTTGAGTGGCGGCGGTACAAATGCGCTAATATCTGTTTTTTTGAATATTTCAGACTGCTTCGGACAAGGTTAAAATTTAAATGCTCAAGCCATTGTTTTTAAAATTTTTTCCGGTTTTTTTTCTCGGTTTGTCCCTGGCCCTGACGGCCTGCGATTCGCCGTCGCAGCAAAAGCCGGCGGCGCAGGTCGAACTGGATGCAGAGGCTCCCGACTTTTCGTTAAAAACCGTGGCTGGTGATACGGTTTCCTTGTCCGATTACCGTGGCCAAGTCGTGCTCCTGAATTTCTGGGCGACCTGGTGTCCGCCCTGCAAGGCTGAGATGCCCTCCATGGAAACTGTGCACCGGATGTTGAAAGACCAAGGTCTCGTGTTGCTGGCGGTGAATACCGAACCGAACGGAGCACGGGTCGTTCCGGCCTTTCTGAAGGAAAATCCCTACACGTTTCCGATCCTGCTCGACGATAGGGGAGCTGTCCAGGAGCTTTACGGGGTTTATAAATTCCCCGAAACGTTTATAATCCGTAAAGACGGGACGATTGACGACCGGGTTATCGGTGCAATCGATTGGGCTCATCCGGAAGCGGTCGAATATTTCAAAACGCTCTTGAAAGGACCGATGTAATGCCTGGTGGCGGTGAACTGACTTACTGGATTGCCCTGAGTGCCGGAATCCTTTCTTTTTTCTCGCCCTGCGTTCTGCCGTTGATCCCCTCCTATCTGACCTACATTACCGGCCTGTCTTTCGGCCAGTTGCAGGAGGCGCACCCCACCACCAAGGTGAGAATGACGGTGTTGTTCCACACACTGGTCTTCATTCTGGGCTTTTCGCTGGTTTTCGTCTCGCTGGGCGCCATCGCCGGCCTCGCTTCCTCCAAGTTCCAGATGCATATGCGGGAAGGCTTGATCTGGGTGGAGCGGATCGGCGGTCTGCTGATTATCCTGTTCGGCATCCATATGACCGGGCTCTTTCATTTCGGGGTTCTGCTGGGCGAAAAAAGGGTTCATCTGCAGCGCAAACCCAGCGGGTTCATCGGCACCTTCATCGTCGGTTTGGCGTTTGCAGCCGGCTGGACGCCCTGCATCGGTCCGATTCTGGCCTCGATCCTGATGGTGGCTGCTTCATCCGGTGAGGCTGGCCGGGGCGTCGGTCTGCTGGCGATCTATTCACTTGGACTCGGCGTGCCCTTTCTGATTTCAGGGCTGCTCTTTTCGCAGTTTCTGGTGGCGTTCAAACGGTTCCGCAAACACATCCGCCTGATTGAAATCTTTACCGGCATACTGCTGATCATTGTCGGCCTGATCCTCATGTTCGGTTTCATGGGAACCCTGACGATGTATCTCTATCAGTGGTTTCCGGTGCAGTGAGGCGGTGATCACCCAAAAAAAATCTTGACACTTCAGCCGGAGTTCCCCAACATTGAGACTCATTTTCAATATTGGCGGGGTGCGTGCATGCTCAAGGAAAAGATCAAAGCGGGTTTTCGATCGAGCCTGGTTGAAAAAGGCCTGAAATCAACCCGCCAGCGTGAAGAGATTCTTGATGAATTTCTCAATGACGGCTCCCATCAATCCGCCGAGGAACTTTATCTGCGCCTGCGCCGGAAAAATCCCCGGATCGGCTATGCGACGGTTTACCGGACGCTTAAATTGTTCGAAGAATGCGGGATTGCCGAACCCCGCCAGTTCGGCGACGGCCAGACCCGCTACGAATCCTCCTTCGATGAACATCACGATCACCTGATCTGCACGACCTGCGGCAAAATCATTGAATTCGAAAACCCTGAAATCGAAGCACTGCAGCTGAAGGTTGCCGGGGAACATGGTTTTGTGATCGATCGACACCGCTTGAATCTCTATGGTCGCTGCCGCGACTGCCGGAAGACCTGATCCTTTTTCCTGCCCTGATCTTATCCCGGAAGGTTAAGCGTCCTCGCCATGACTGCCAGTGCGTCTGCAGAAAAGAAAATCATTCTCGTCGGCAATCCGAATGTCGGCAAGAGCGTGGTCTTCAACACGCTGACCGGGACCTATACAACCGTTTCCAACTACCCGGGAACATCCGTGGAAGTCTCTCGCGGTCATTGCACCCTCGGCGGTCAGCGCTACCAGGTTCTGGATACGCCGGGCATGTACTCGCTGCTTTCGATTACCGAAGAGGAGAGGGTCGCCCGGCGGATCCTGCTCGAGGAAGATCCGCATATCGTGCTGCATGTGATCGATGCCCGCAATCTGGAGCGGATGCTGCCGATGACCCTGCAGTTGATCGAAGCCGGCCTGCCCGTGGTTCTGTTGGTCAATATCCTGGATGAAGCCGAGCGTCTCGGCATGCGTGTCGATATCCCGCTGCTGGCTGAAAAACTCGGCATCCCGGTGGTTGGCGCCGCCGTCGGCCGCAAGCGGGGGATTGCCGGCTTGCGGCGAACTCTTCGCGATTACCGGCCGGAGCATCCCTCGTTCGCTTATGCCAACGACCTGGAAAGGGATATCAAGCGGGTCACCGGCCTGATGACCGGCAGCTATATCCTGGACCGGAAAGCCATGGCTCTGCTGTTTTTGCAGCGCGATGATGAGATCGTGGAGAGGGTTCGCCATCGGGAAGAGGAAAACTTCCGGCAGGTCGAAGCGGCGGCCAACGAGATCGTCTTTGATCGGCGGGTCGATCTCCATCTGCGGATCAGCCTGGAGCGAAAACGCATCTGCAAGGCGGTGCTGGACGGGGTTGTCAAAACCGACAGCGGCCGCAAGCCGGTTTTCGGTGAGCGGCTTTCGACTCTGATGATGAATCCCCTGACCGGCATTCCGCTGCTGCTGCTGGTTCTCTACTTCGGGCTCTATAAATTTGTCGGCGGTTTCGGGGCCGGAACGATCGTCGATTTCCTTGAAGGCCGTCTGTTCGAAGAGCATCTCAACCCCTGGGCCATCACCCTGGCGGAGCGTTATGTCCCCTGGTACTGGCTGCGCGAGCTGGTGGTGGGCGAGTACGGTCTGTTCACGCTCGGCGTTCGCTATGCCGTGGCGATCGTGCTGCCGATCGTCGGTACCTTCTTTCTCGCTTTTGCGGCGATCGAGGACAGTGGCTATTTCCCGCGGCTGGCCATGCTGGTCGACCGGATCTTCAAGAAAATCGGCCTGAATGGACGGGCGGTGATTCCGATGGTGCTCGGTTTCGGCTGCGATACCATGGCGACTGTGGTCACCCGGACCCTGGAAACCACCCGCGAACGGATTATCGCCACCCTCCTTTTGTCCCTGGCGATTCCGTGCAGTGCCCAACTCGGCGTCATTTTCGGGTTGCTCAGCGGGGTCGAGGGCGCGCTTGCGGTGTGGATCGTCTGCATGGTTCTGGTGTTTTTGCTGGTCGGGATGCTGGCCGCCAAGGTGCTGCCCGGCGAGCGGCCGATGTTCTACATGGAACTGCCGCCGATGCGCCTGCCGCAGGTCAACAATGTGCTGGTCAAGACTTTGACGCGCATGCAGTGGTATTTTTTCGAGATTTTTCCGCTGTTCATGATTGCCTCGGTGCTGCTGTGGGCGGGCAAGATGACCGGCCTTTTGCAGCGTCTGATCGACCTTCTGGGGCCGGTCATGGGCAGCCTGGGTCTGCCCCGGGAGGCTTCGGCGGCCTTTATCCTCGGTTTTTTCCGCCGGGATTTCGGTGCCGCCGGACTTTATGATCTGCAGACCGATGGTATTCTTGATCCGGTCCAGCTGACGGTTGCCGCGGTGACCCTGACCCTGTTCGTGCCCTGCATCGCGCAGTTTTTGATCATGCAGAAGGAACGGGGCTGGACGGTCTCGCTCGGCATCTTTCTGCTGGTGACCGCCCTGGCCTTTTCGGTCGGCTGGTCTTTGAACCGGATTCTCCTGGCGACCGGACTGCTGGCATGAAATGCAGCTTCTGCGACAACGAGCTCGACCTGGACATGCTCCGCGAGCAAGCCTGCGGCGCCTGTATCGGCGGCTGTCGGAAAATTCACTGCCCCTACTGCGGGCAGGAAAATCAGCTGGTCCCGGAATACCTCGACCGGCTTTTGAAGCGCAAACAACCGAAGGAGTAGGTCATGAGAGTGTCCGATGCGGCCGAAGAAATTCTCGAATCCCTGTGGGTGGCGACTGAAGAACAGGGCGATCATGCCGTTCTCCTGGAAACGCTCGGCATCGATGAAGCCGATGAAGGACTGGCCGAACTGGTCCGTCTGGCCTACGTTGAAGTTCAGGGGCAGCGACTGCAGCTCAGGAAAGAAGGGCGTGCCGAAGCACGCATGACGGTCCGGCGGCACCGGCTTTCCGAGCGCCTGATGATGGACATTCTCGACATCAAGGGTGATTCCGGCAATGAACGCGCCTGCGAATTCGAACATCTGTTGCGGCATGGCGTCGATACCAAGATCTGCACTCTGCTCAATCACCCGACCACCTGCCCGCACGGCAATCCCATCCCGCCGGGGACCTGCTGCCAGGAGGCCCGCTCCAGGGGCGATGTCGGCGTCGTGGCCCTGACCGAATTGAAGCCCGGTGAAGGCGGCGAGATCGCCTATCTGTCCGCCAGCGATGTCCGCAAGATGCAGAAGCTGATGAGCATGGGGGTCCTGCCCGGCAGCAATCTGCTGTTGATCCGTGTCTATCCGTCGTATATCTTCAAGGTCGGCCACTCCGAATTTGCCGTCGACGAGGACCTCGCCAGGGAGATTTTCATCCGCAAAACCGGATAACGAATTATGGTCGACGGGCAGGGCTTGCCGACTGTCTGCCGATGATTCCGCTTCGGAGTCGCAAGCGGTTGCAGCTTTCCTTATTCTCCTTGCATCACCCTCTGCGATTTCCTATATTCGACAGAATATTCAACGCGCAATTAATTTGATCGCGACTAAGCTTCGAACAGAAGGAGGCGCACGTGGAAATCCTGGGCATCGATATCGGTTTTGGTTTTACCAAAGCCACCAACGGCAGGCAGGAACTGGTGTTCAAATCCGTTCTCGGCGAATCGACCGATATCCAGGTCCGCGAAGAGATGCTGGCCGTGGAATCGGCAAAACAGGAGCATCTGCAGATTGAACTGGACGGCAAATCCTACTTCATCGGCGAACTGGCCGAACGGCAGAGCAATGTCCGGTTCTTCACCCTGGATCAGCAGCAGTTCATCAACAAGTTTGCCAAAGTCTTCGCCCTGGCGGCGGCAGCCAGGCTGGTCAAGGGCTTTATTCCGATCAACCTGGTGACCGGTCTGCCGATCGGCTCCTATCGTCATCACAAGGACGACCTTGCCAAACTGCTGGTCGGCGAGCACCCGGTCGCCCTGGTCAATGCCGCCGGCGAGCGGGAAGAGAAAACCATCACCATCAACAAGGTACGGGTCATCCCGCAGCCGTTCGGCTCGCTGTTCAACCTGATGCTCAATGACCTGGGCGAATTGGCCGACAAGCGGCTGGTCAGGGAGAAAATCGGCTTGATCGATGTCGGCTTCCGCACCAGCGACTATACCATTTCCGACCAGATGCGCTATTCCGAACGGGGCAGCCGCACCACCGATTCCGGCATCGCCCGGGCCTTCAATGTGATTGCCAGCAAACTCCGCGAAAAAAGCGGCGTCAATGTCGAACTGTATCGTCTCTACCAGGCAATCGACCGCGGCAGCATCAAGATCCGCGGCAAAGAGTACGATCTCAAATCCCTGACCGACCAGGTTTTCAGCCAGTTGGCCACGGCCATAGCCAATGAGATTGACCGGCTCTGGGTGGATGACTGGGACATCGACGCCATGGTCATTACCGGCGGCGGCGGAGCCGTCCTTGCCAAGTACCTGGAACCGCTGCTCAACGGTGAGGTGATGACCCTCGATCCGGACCAGGACATGCGCATGGTCAATGTCCAGGGTTATCGCAAATTCGGCCAGCATGTCTGGGCTCGGGGTGTCGCGCCTGAGGCGCCGGCCGATACCTGATTTGACAGCAACGGATCGAGAAGCCGATCAGCGCCCCCGAACTTTTCCAGGGGGCGCTGCCGGTTGGAGCGTCTATGGGAAGACGGATTGAATTGACGGAAGAACAGATCCTTGAACTGTTCCGGGGCGAGCCCGACCAGCCTCTGAGTCTGCGAGACATCCAGTCCGCATTCGACCTCAGCGCCGGCCAGCGCAAACGGGTCGGCATGCTGGTCAAGGACCTGGTTCGCCAGGGCGTCCTGAAACGCGCCAAGGGCGGACGCTTCCTGCTGCGCGAGGGCGGGCAGGAAGTGGTGGGGGTTATCTCCATCCACCGGGACGGCTATGGCTTTGTCACCGTCGGCGAGGGACGGGATGATATCTTCGTCCCGGCCCGCCTGGTCCGGCCGGCAATGCATGGCGACCGGGTGGCGGTACGCCTGGAGCGCGACCCACGCAGCGGCCGGGCCATGGGGCGGGTGACCGCGGTGACCGAGCGTCGGCACACCAGCCTGATCGGTCAGTTCCAGAAGCTGGGGAGCGCCGGCTCGATCCGGCCCGCCGACCCTCATCTGCGCGAAGACATCCTGATTCCGGCCGGGGCCGAAGCCGGCGCGGCACCCGGGGAAATGGTGGTGGTCACCATCGAAGCTTATCCGGGGCGCAGCCGGTCGGCCACCGGGCGCATTATCGAAGTGCTCGGCGACCCGGATGATCCGGCAGTGGAAATCCGGATTGTCGCCGAGCGCTTTGAACTGCCGCAGTCCTTTTCCGCCGCGGCCCTGGCCGAAGCAGAGACCGTCGCCGAGACCGTCAGGCCGGCCGACCTGAAAGCGCGGGACGATCTGCGCCATGTGCCTTTTGTCACCATCGACGGTGAGACGGCCAAGGACTTTGACGATGCCGTGGCCATCGAGGCGGGCGCCGGCGGCGGCTTTCGTCTGTGGGTGGCCATCGCCGATGTGGCCCATTATGTCCGTCCCGGCAGCGCCATCGACCACGATGCCCTGGAACGTGGGACCAGCGTCTACTTTCCCGGCGCCTGCATCCCGATGCTGCCGGAGAAACTGAGCAACGGCATCTGCTCGCTCAACCCCGGCGAGGATCGCCTGGCCATGGTGGCGGAACTGGATTGCGATGCCGGCGGCAGACCTCGCGCCGCCCGGTTTTTTGCCGGGGTGATTCGCAGCCGTTACCGCCTGACCTACACCGAGGTCCGGCAGATACTGGTCGACGGCGACCCGGAGGTGAGTGAACGCTACCGGGATCTGATTCCCGACCTGCAGCGCATGGCGGCCTTCACCGAACAGCGGATGGCACGGCGCCGGGAGCGGGGCAGCCTCGACTTCGACCTGCCGACTGCGGAGATCGTTCTCGATCTGCGCGGCCGCCCGGAAAATATCGTGCGCGCCGAACGCCACCTGGCGCATCGGCTGATCGAGGAGATGATGCTGGCCGCCAACGAGGCTGTTGCTTCCTGGCTCGAACAGCAGCAGGTGCCGTTGATATTCCGGGTCCATGACCGTCCGGGCGAAGAAAAGCTCGCCCAGTTGCAGGATTTTCTGGCCCATTTCAATCAGGGCCTGGCCATTGCCGAGACGGGCGTAACGCCGAAGATCCTGCAGGACCTGCTGTCGCGGGTCACCGGCCGGCCCGAGGAGCGGGTCATCAACCATGTCCTGTTGCGAAGTCTGCCCCAGGCTGTCTACGAGGTGATCAACTCGGGGCATTTCGGCCTGGCGGCCGACAGCTACTGCCATTTCACCTCGCCGATCAGGCGCTACCCCGATCTGGTGGTGCATCGCATCCTCAAACAGGTCTTGGGCCTGACCCGGCAGGAATCGTTGCCAAAAGGAGTGTCACTGGGCGAAGCCGCCACCCGGTCCACAGTCTGCGAACGCCGGGCCATGAACGCCGAGCGCGATATTCTCGATCTGAAAAAGTGCCAATTCATGGCCGGCAAAGTGGGTGAAGTCTGCCGCGGTCTGATCGTATCGGTCCAGCCCTTCGGGTTTTTCGTCGAACTGCAGGACTATTATGTGGAGGGCCTGGTGCACGTCAGCAGCCTGGAAGATGATTTCTACCAGTTTGAAGAAGAGCATCAATGGCTGATCGGCATGCGCAGAAGGCGGAAATTTGAAATCGGCGACCTGGTCGAAGTCCTGGTTCACAAGGTGGAGCCCGAGCGGCGGGAGATTTCCTTTTTGCTGCAGGGGCAGGAGACGGATGAACCGGCCAGGCGTTCCCGGCGGACGAAAGCCCGGCGCAGGACTGCTTCATGAAACTGGTCCGGGATCTCAAAGATATCCGCAAGCCACCGCCCGGAACCGTACTGACCATCGGCAATTTCGACGGCGTCCATCTGGGCCACCGGGAGATTTTCCGCAAGGTCGTCAGAAAGGCCCGGGCGATTCAGGGTACGGCGGCCGTTCTGACTTTCGAGCCGCATCCCCTGCGGCTTCTGGCCCCGGACAAGGCGCCGCCGCGGATCAATACCCCCGAGGAGAAGGTCCGGCTGCTGGAAGCCTCCTGCATCGACCTGCTGGTTGTCCTGGCATTCAACCGGCAGCTCGCGGCCATGCCGGCCGAGGCTTTTGTCCGCGATATCCTGGTCGACAAATTGGCCGTCGCCGAGCTGGTGGTTGGCTACGATTATGCTTTCGGCAAGGACCGCGAGGGTGACCTCGAATTCCTGCAGGCAAGAGCGGCGCAGTACGGCTTTCGCCTGGAAACCCTCGAGCCGATCCGGCAGAGTGGCGAAGTCTATAGCTCGACCCGGATTCGCCGGGCTCTCCAGGCGGGGGACGTGGCGGAAGTGGTCAAGGTCCTGGGACGAAACTTCACCCTGGATGGCCGGGTCGTGGCGGGGGCCGGGCGCGGGCGCAACCTCGGTTTCCCGACCGCCAACCTGGCAACGGACAAGGAACTGGTGCCGGCCCAGGGCGTTTATGCGGTCAAGGTCAAATGGCGGGACCGCCTGTACGACGGGGTGGTCAATATCGGCACCTGTCCCACCTTCGACGGTGCCGGGCCGACCCTGGAAATCCACCTGATCGATTTTCGCCAGGACTTGTACGGAGAGACTTTGCGCCTCTATTTCGTCGAGCGTTTGCGCGCCGAACAGCGCTTTGCCGGGGCAGAAGACCTGAGCGCCGCGATCCGGGCTGATGTCGAACGGGCCCGCAGCCTGCTCGAAAAGAGAGAGGTCGTTGAATACCGCGAGTACCTGGCCAGCGACCGCCCGGGCGATCCCTTTCCCTGCGG
>Ga0102929_1000759_pt1 | contig 19001 bp, 17 predicted proteins | sample SalPonR1_B_D2_MG_FD_78510 | JGI IMG/M metagenome (GOLD analysis project Ga0102929, IMG submission 78510) | Salt pond soil microbial communities from South San Francisco under conditions of wetland restoration - Salt Pond MetaG R1_B_D2_MG | ecosystem: Environmental > Aquatic > Marine > Intertidal... | reverse complement strand
CATCGTGCAGGCCCAGATCAGGATTGCCGAGGGAAAGACACTGGCCGAAGCGACCCGCAAGACCTGCCAGGACGAAATCACCCTGAACGGTCATGCACTACAGACCCGGATCACCACAGAAGACCCGCAGAACAATTTCATCCCCGATTACGGCCGCATCACCGCCTTCCGCGAGGCGACGGGCATGGGCATCCGCCTTGATGGCGGTACCGCCTATTCCGGCGGCGTGATCACCCGCTACTACGATTCGCTCCTGGTCAAGATCACCGCCCACGCCCAGACCCCTAAGGCGGCAATCGCCCGGATGGACCGTGCCCTCCGGGAATTCCGCATCAGGGGTGTGTCAACCAATATCGCCTTCGTCGAGAACCTTCTCAAGCACCCGACATTCCTGTCCAACGACTATACCACGAAATTCATCGACACGACGCCCGAGCTCTTCAAGTTCTCAAGGCGGCGCGACCGCGGAACAAAGGTGCTGACCTATATCGCCGACATCACGGTGAACGGGCATCCCGAAACACAGGGCCGGGCCAAGCCGGCCGAAGCGCGCCCTCCCCGCCCGCCGAAACCCCGCGCCGAGACCCCGCCCCGCGGCACCAGGACACTTCTGGAGGACGGCGGCGCCAAGGCGGTGGCAGACTGGATGCTGAATCAGGACAGGCTGCTGCTCACCGACACCACGATGCGCGACGGCCACCAGAGCCTGCTGGCCACGCGCATGCGCTCGATCGACATGATCCGGGTGGCCCCGGCCTATGCCGCCAACCTGCCACAGCTCTTCAGCGTCGAATGCTGGGGCGGCGCAACGTTCGACGTCGCCTACCGGTTCCTGCAGGAATGCCCCTGGCAGCGCCTGCGCGACCTGCGCGCGGCGATGCCCAACCTCTTGACGCAGATGCTCCTGCGCGCCTCGAACGGGGTCGGCTATACCAACTACCCCGACAATGTGGTGCAGGAGTTCGTACGGCAGGCGGCCGAAACCGGTGTTGACGTGTTCCGCGTCTTCGACAGCCTCAACTGGGTCGAGAACATGCGCGTCGCCATGGACGCGGTGATCGACACCGGGCGCATCTGCGAGGGCACGATCTGCTATACCGGCGACATCCTCGATCCCGACCGGGCGAAATACGATCTGAAATACTACGTGGGCATGGCCCGCGAGCTTCAGGCGGCGGGCGCGCACGTGCTGGGCCTCAAGGACATGGCGGGCCTTCTGAAACCGGCTGCGGCCACCTTGCTGGTGCGTGCGCTCAAGGATGAGCTTGATATCCCCGTCCATTTCCATACCCACGACACGTCCGGGATCGCGGGGGCCACGATCCTGGCCGCTGCCGAGGCCGGGGTCGACGCCGCGGATGCCGCGATGGACGCCTTCTCGGGCGGCACCAGCCAGGCGTGCCTGGGATCGATCGTCGAGGCGCTGCGGGGCGGACCAAGGGAAACCGGGCTGGACATATCACGGGTGCGCGCGATCAGCGACTACTGGGAACAGGTCCGCGCGCAGTACGGCGCCTTCGAGAGCGGCCTGCAGGCCCCGGCCTCGGAGGTCTATCTTCACGAAATGCCCGGCGGGCAGTTCACGAACCTGAAAGCCCAGGCGCGATCCCTCGGGCTCGAGGACCGCTGGCACGAGGTCGCCAACACTTACGCGGATGTGAACCGCATGTTCGGCGATATCGTGAAGGTCACGCCGTCTTCCAAGGTGGTCGGCGACATGGCGCTCATGATGGTGAGCCAGGGCCTCAGCCGCGAGGAGGTCGAGGACCCGGAGGTCGATGTTTCCTTCCCGGACTCGGTGGTCGACATGATGCGGGGCAATCTGGGCCAGCCACCGGGCGGTTTTCCCGATACCATCGTCAAGAAGGTGCTCAAGGACGAGGCGCCGAACCCCGAACGCCCCGGCAAGCACCTGGAGCCGGTGGACCTTGAAGCCACGCGCCGCAAGGTCATCGAACAGCTGGACGGCAAGGATGTGGATGACGAGGATCTGAACGGCTATCTGATGTACCCGAAGGTTTTCCTGGACTACATGGGCCGGCACCGGCAATACGGGCCGGTGCGCAGCCTGCCCACCCGGACCTTTTTCTACGGCATGGAGCCCGGCGAGGAGATCACCGCCGAGATCGACCCCGGCAAGACCCTTGAAATCCTGCTTCAGGCCGTCGGGGAAACCGGAGAGGACGGCGACGTGAAAGTGTTCTTCGAACTCAACGGTCAGCCGCGCGTGATCCGCGTTCCCAACCGCCTGGTCAAGAGCCAGGCCGCGGCGCGCCCCAAGGCGGAAGCCGGTAATCCAGATCACGTCGCGGCCCCGATGCCCGGCGTGGTGGCCAGCGTCTCGGCACAGGCCGGCAAACCTGTCAAGGAAGGCGACCTGCTGCTCACCATCGAGGCGATGAAGATGGAAACCGGCATCCATGCCGAGCGCGACGCGACCGTGAAGGCGGTGCATGTCCAGCCGGGAGGCCAGATCGACGCCAAGGATCTGCTTGTCGAACTGGAATAGCCGGGGGCGCTCGTCCGCCCTTGCGGTCGGCCTCGCAAGGTGCCGGCGCCGGCACCCGGGCCAGCCGTCCTGCCACACCGGACCCTGGTGGCCATGTGCCGCGCCGGGGCCCCAAAACCGGGAGATTTCCGATGATTGAACTGCTGAACGATCCCGCCGTCTGGGCCTCCTTCGTGACGTTGACAATCCTGGAAATCGTTCTGGGAGTGGACAATGTCATCTTCATCTCCATCGCCGCCTCGCGTCTTCCCGAACGCCATCGCGCACGGGCGCGCATGATAGGGTTGTCCGGGGCGCTTGTGCTGAGGATCGTATTGCTCTTCTCGATCGCGTGGATCATCACCCTGTCCGAACCATTCACCGAGATCATGGGGCAAGGCGTGTCCTGGCGCGATGTCATCCTGTTCCTTGGCGGGCTGTTCCTGATCTACAAGGCCGCGACGGAGATTTTCGAGGAGGTCGAGGGACAGCAAGCCGAAAGGGCCGGCCGCAAGGCGGCCGAGGCCGCCTTTGCCGCGGTGATCGTCCAGATCATGCTTCTGGACATGATCTTCTCGATCGACAGCGTGATCACCGCCGTGGGCATTGCCGATCATGTCGAGGTGATGATCGCTGCGGTCAGCGTGGCGATCGTCGTGATGATGGTCTTCGCCAATCCGATCGCGGCGTTCATCGAGGTGCACCCCTCCACCAAGATGCTGGCGCTGGCATTCCTCGTGATGGTGGGCATGGCTCTCGTGGCGGACGGCTTTCACTTCCATGTGGAGCGCGGTTTCATCTATGCCGCGATGATCTTTGGCGGCGCGGTCGAGGGACTCAACCTGCTGCGCCAGAAGCGACGCCGCGCCGGGGCATGACCCCCGGCCGGGACGATCCCGGACCGGGCCGGTGCACGGGGCTCAAAAAATCCCGCCGACGATGCGATTTTCGCTTGCAGGCCGGGGCCAGAGTTTATATCTCACGCCTCACCCAAGGATGCGGGTGTAGCTCAGGGGTAGAGCGCAACCTTGCCAAGGTTGATGTCGTGAGTTCGAATCTCATCACCCGCTCCAACAGATCCTTTCCCGACGACGCAGTGCCGCGATATCCGGACCACCCGTCCCCCCTCGGCGTGGCCCAGGTTTGGTAGATCAATGGCGCGCGACCGCGCCTCGTTCCGCCGTCACGTGCCAGGGGCGTGCCGGCGACGTACGCTTGCCGGCCGTTGCGGGATGGACAGACGGGAATCGCCGCGCGGCGCCTCGGAAACAATCCTGCCATTGGAAATCACGCAAAGCCGGGCGGGGCGGAGGCGCAATGCCTCCACCGGATCGCCGGCATCCAGCACCACGAGAGAGCCGCGCGCCCCCACATGGAGCCCGTAGTCGGGGAGGTTCAGGATGCGTGCGTTTTCCGTCGTCACCATGTCGAAGCACCGGCGCATCTCGTCGGGATGCGTCATCTGCGCGACATGCAGGCCCATGAAGGCCACGTCCAGCATGTCGGCCGTGCCCAGCGGATACCACGGATCAAGCACGCAATCCTGCCCCCAGCCCACGGTGATGCCATGCGCCTGCATTTCCTTCACACGGGCCAGCCCGCGGCGTTTGGGAAAGGTGTCGTGCCGCCCCTGGATAGTGATGTTGATGAGCGGGTTGGGAATGGCGGACAGCCCGGCCTCGGCCATCAGCGGCAGCAGCTTGGAGACATAATAGTTGTCCATCGAATGCATCGAGGTCAGGTGGCTGCCTGCAGCCCGACCCTGCAAGCCAAGCCGCGTGACCTCGTATGCCAGGGTTTCGACATGGCGCGAGGCGGGATCGTCGGTTTCGTCGCAATGCAGGTCGATCATCAACCCGCGCTCGGCGGCTGTTTCGCAAAGATCGCGGACCGAGGCCGCGCCATCCGTCATCGTGCGTTCGAAATGCGGGATGCCACCGACAACGTCGACCCCCATGTCCAGCGCGCGCAGGGTGTTGGCGCGCGCCGTCGGATCGCGATAGAGACCGTCCTGCGGAAACGCCACCAGTTGCAGGTCGATGTAATCCTTCACCTGTTCGCGAAGCTCCAGCATCGCCTGCACACCCAGGAGCCGGTCATCGCAGGTATCGACATGGCTGCGGATGGCCAGCAGGCCCGTCGACGCGGCCCAGTCGCAGTATCGCAGGCCCCGTGCGACCATCTCCTCGATCGTCACGATCTCCTTGAGTTCCCCCCAGAGGGCGATGCCCTCCAGCAGGGTGCCCGAGGCGTTCACCCGCGGCTTGCCGTAGCTCAGCGTCGCATCCATGTGGAAATGCGGATCGACGAAGGGCGGCGATACCAGATCGCCGCTCGCGTCGAACACGCGCCCCGCCCCGGCATCGGCCAGATCTCCGATCACGGCGATCAGGCCGTCCCGAAGACCGATATCGGCCACGGTTCCGTCCGGGAGCGTCCCGCCCTTGACAATGATATCGAACATCAGCGTTCTCCGCGGTTGAAGGCCACCATCAGCGCCGCGGGCACCTCGGCCCGGCGCGACATTGCGATGAGCGCAAGGATCGACAGGATGAACGGCATCATCAGGAAGAACTGATAGGGCACAACCGCGCCGATCGGCGTCTGCTGAAGGCGGATCTGAAAGGCGTCGAACGCGGCATAGAGAAGCGCGCCAAGCACCGCCTTGCCTGGCTTCCAGGCGCCGAAGACCACCAGCGCGATGCAGATCCAACCGCGCCCGTTGACCATCTCGAAGAAGAAGGACGAAAAGGCCGACAGCGTGAGGAACGCGCCGCCCACGGCCATCAGGCCCGAGCCCACGATCACCGCGCCCATGCGCAGTCCGGTCACCGAAAGACCCTGAGCCGCCGCCGCCGCCGGGTTCTCTCCGACGCTGCGCAGCGCCAGACCAAGCGGTGTGCGATAAAGCGTGAAGGCCACGAGACCGGCGAGAAGGAACGCCGCGTAGGTCATCGGCGTCTGCGCGAAAAGCGCCGGACCGATCAGTGGAATGTCGGACAGGAGCGGGATCTCGTAGGGTTGGAACGGCGCGATCTTGGGCGGCGACGAAACCTCCGGCAGCATCAGGCGATAGGCGAAATAACTGGTCGAGGTGGCCAGAAGTGTCACGCCAAGCCCGACTACGTGCTGCGACAGCCCGAAAGGCACCGTCAGCGTCGCGTGCAACAAGCCGAAGAGCATGCCAGCACCCATCGCCACGGCCACCCCGAACCAAAGGGGCGCCCCGACATACACGGCCATCCAGCCCGCGAAGGCGCCGATCACCATGATGCCCTCGATTCCGAGGTTCAACACCCCGGCCCGTTCGCAGATGATCTCTCCCATGGTGGCAAAGATCAGCGGCGAGGCGATGCGCACCGCGGCGGCCCAGAAGCTCGCCGACAGCAGGATATCCAGAACCTCCATCATCCGCGCCGCACCCGGACGCGGGTGAGCAGGATCGCCGGAACCATGAACAGCAACGCGATGGCGGTTAGCATGTCGGCGATATAAGTGGGCACGTCGGCAGCGCGGCTCATGCTGTCGGCGCCGACGAAGACACCGGCGACAAAAACGGCCGAAACCACCACCCCGAGCGGGTGCAGAAGCGCCAGCATTGCCACGATAATGCCGGTATATCCGAATCCGGGGCTCAGATCGAGGCTGAGATGCGCCTTGAGGCCGGCGACCTCGGAAAAGCCCGCCAGCGCCGCCAGCCCGCCGGACAGAAGCGCCGTCTTGACCAGAACGGCATTGACCGGAATGCCCGCGAAACGCGCGGCCCGGATGTTTTGGCCCACGGCCCGGATCTCGTAGCCCAGCGTGGTGCGGGTCTGGATGATCCAGACAGCAAGCGCGGCGATCAGGGCAAGCGCGAACCCCCAGTGCAGTCGCAGGCCCTCGACGATCCGTGGCAGGCGCGCATCACCGGGAAGGCGTTCGGATTTGGGCCAGCCCATGCCCATCGGATCCTTCATCGGCCCCTCCAGAAGGTAGGAGACAAAGAGCAGCATGATGAAATTGAACAGCAACGTCGTCACCACCTCGTCGACGCCGAACCGGGTCTTGAGGATGACAGGGCCAAGAAGGATCAGCGCCCCGGTCAGCGCCGCCGCCAGCCCCATCAGCACAAGATGGGGCACCGCCGGCAGTGCCGACAGCGCCGAGGTTCCGACAACCACGGTCAGAATGGCACCGCCATAAAGCTGTGCCTCGGCGCCGATATTCCACAGCCTGGCACGGAAGGCCACCGCCACCGCCAGCCCGGTGAAGATCAGCGGCGTGGCCCGGTTGAGCGTTTCCAGCAGCGCGAACTTGCTGCCCGCGGCGCCCTTCAGGATGAGCCCGAGGGTAGCAAGGGGATCGGCCCCCGCGATCAGGGCCAGTGCCGAAGCCACCACGACGGTAAGGCCGAGTGCCAGCGCGGGATACCCCATGCGGCGAGCCAGCGAGGGGTTGGCAACGGGTTCAAGCCGCATCGACCGCCTCCCCGAACCCCTGCCCGGCCATCCAGAGGCCCAGTTCCGCCGGTGTCCTGGACCCTCGTGAGAATTCCGGCGAGAGGCGGCCTTCCGATATCACGTGGATCACATCCGAAAGCTGGATGATCTCGTCCAGATCCTCCGAGATGAGCAGGATGGCGGCCCCTGCGTCGCGCGCCGCGAGAAGGCGGTTGTGGACATAGGTGATCGCACCGATATCCAGCCCCCGCACCGGCTGATTGGCGAGAATGACCTTGGGATCCTGTTCCAGCACCCGACCAAGGATCAGCTTTTGCATGTTGCCGCCCGACAGCAGCCGTATCCGCGCCGAAGGACCAGGGCAACGCACGTCATAGGCTTCGATGACGTTGCGCGCCCGTTTCTCGGCTGCGCCCCAGTTCATCCATCCCCAGCGGCTTATCGGCGGGTCCATGTAGGTTTCCAGGATCGTGTTCTCTGTCAGGTCGAAATCGGCGATGGTACCGGTGTGATGCCGGTCTTCGGGTATACGGGCGATGCCGGAATGCACCGCGCGGCGGGGCGTCCAGGCCTTCTTTTCTTCACCATCGAGGCACAGCGTGCCCTCTTGCGGCACGATCACCCCGGAAATCAGGTCCGACAGCGCCGCCTGGCCGTTGCCTGAAACGCCGGCAAGCCCGGTGATCTGCCCTGCCCTGAGATCCATCGTGACGGATTTCAGGCCCGGTGCGGCGCCATGATCGGGGGTGGTGACCCCGGACAGCCTCAGGATGGCGGGACCGGGATGGGCGGGGGACACGTCCGGCGGCACGATCTCGGCCCCCACCATCATCGAGGCCAGCGCGTGACGGTCTGTCTGATGGGTGTCCGCCTCCCCCACCAGCTTGCCGTGCCGCAAGACCAGACAGCGATCGGAAATCGCCATGACCTCGTGAAGCTTGTGGCTGATGAAGACAATGGAAAGTCCCAACCCGACAGCCTTGCGCAGCGTTTCGAACAGGGCCTCGGTCTCCTGCGGGGTCAGGACCGCGGTTGGCTCGTCAAGGATCAGGATACGCGCGTCGCGATAGAGCGCCTTGAGGATCTCGACCCGTTGGCGTTCGCCAACCGTCAGCGCGCCGACCTTCGCATCGGCATGCACCGAAAGTCCGAAATCCCGCGACAGTTGCGCGATGCGCGCCTTTGCACGGGTCAGGTCCAGGCGCATCCGCCACAGAGGCACGGTGCCCAGAAGGATGTTTTCTGTCACGGTGAGGTTGTCGGCCAGCGTGAAATGCTGATGCACCATGCCGATCCCCGCTGCCAGCGCGGCGCGCGGGTGGCCCGGCGGGAGCGGCTCGCCGAACGCCTCCACTGTGCCCTCGTCGGCCACGTAATGGCCGAAGAGAATATTCATCAGAGTGGTCTTGCCGGCCCCGTTTTCCCCAAGAAGCGCGACAACCTCACCCCGCTGCAACGTCAGGCTTACCGCGTCGTTGGCGATCAGCTTTCCGAAGCGTTTGGTGATCCGATCGAGGCGCAGGACGACGTCCCGCGCCCCGTCCTGCGCGGCGTTCACGAGGATTTCGGCTCTTCGTCGTTGATGTCGACGGTGTAGTCGCCCGCCTTGATCGCCTTGCGGCGCTGTTCCACCAGATCCAGGGCGTCCTGAGGCACTTTCCCCTCGAAGGTGCCAAGCGGCGCCAGGGAACAGCCGCCATGTTTCATGAACGAATAGATGCCGTAATTGTCGGCCTTGAATTCACCTGCCTGCACCTTCTCGATCGCGGCCTGGAGCGTCGGCTCGAAATGCCAGATCGCCGAGGCGACAACGGTGTCCGGATACTCGGACTGCGTGTCGATCACGTTGCCGATGGCGAGGATATCCTTTTCCTGCGCCGCGTCCGAAACGCCGAAGCGTTCGGCGTACAGAAGGTCGGCACCGTTATCTATCATCGCAAAGGCGGTCTCCTTGGCCTTCGGCGGGTCAAACCATGAGCCGATGAAGCTGACCTGGAAGGTGGCATCGGGCGTCATCTCGCGCACGCCGGCCATGAAGGCATGCATCAGACGGTTGACCTCGGGGATCGGGAATCCGCCGACCATGCCGATATTGCCGGTGTCTGTCATCGCACCGGCGATGATGCCGGACAGGTAACTGGCATCCTGGATATAGTTGTCGAAGACTGCCAGATTGGGCAGCTCCTCGTCATGAAGGAACGACGACCCCATGAGGAACGCCACGTCTGGGTATTCGGCCGCCACCTCGCGGGCTTCCTGCTCGACCCCGAAAATCTCGCCGATCATGAGCTTGACGCCACTTTCGGCATATTCGCGCATGACACGCGAATAATCGGTGTTGGCGATGTTCTCGGTGAACGTGTAGTCAAGCTGCCCGGCTTCCTGCGCGGCCTCGGCGGCGACGTGGATGCGGCTGACCCATTGCTGCTCCACCGGAACGGTATAAAGCCCGGCAGTCTTGATGGGCTCCATCCCGAAGGACATGCGGGGGTTGAGCCCGGCAGTGGCAAGGGCGGCGCCGCCGCCAAGCAGGACCCCGCGGCGCGACGGGCCGGGTGTGATCAGTTTCTTCATGGTTCGCTCCCCAGTTTGGTGGCTGTTTGGTATTTGTTTGACCAAACGGTAAAATATTTTTCGATTCCCGCCAAGCATTATCACGCGGTCCGGTCACGCAGACCGGATTCTGACGGATGACGCGGGAAAAAAGTGCGCTCCGCAGGGCTCGTGCCCACTGAAACGGCATTTCATGCGCCGCCGCGCATGAACGCCGCAGCCGGATCAGGACACGGCGGCGGTAGTCTCGCCTCCGCCAATATCGGATGGTGCGACCGACACGGTCTTTACAATCGCATGCGCCTCCGTGCCCGGCGCCAGCGCCAGCGCCCGTGCCGACCGCTGCGTGATCCGGGCAAGCAAACGCCCCGCCCCGGTTTCCACGGCCACGATCGCCCCCGGTCCCGCGCCCGATCGTATTTCGCTGACAACACCCGGCAGGATGTTGAGCGCCGAAAGGCCGTCCGGCCGACCCCGGGAGAGGATCACATCATGCGCCGCGATGCGCACCCGCATGGCGGTTCCCGGAGTCTGGGGCACACGCGGCACGAACAGGGATACCCCGCCCGCGTCCAGTTCGCTCAGCCCGTCGTCGTGATGTGCCGCGACGGTGGCGGTCAGAATGGCACCGGCTTCACGCGCACCGGCCGGCAGAACCGCGGGATCGCCCAGAACCTCGGCGGCCGGCCCCTGACGGATCACCCTGCCGGCATCGAGTGCGACAACCGTGGTCGCAAGCCGCGCCACCTCGGTCGCGGAATGGCTGACGTAGAGGATGGGCACGTTGACCTCGTCGCGCAGCCGCTCCAGAAAGGGCAGGATCTCGGCCTTGCGCGCTTCGTCGAGTGCGGCGAGCGGCTCGTCCGCCAGGATGAGGCGCGGTGCGGACAAGAGCGCCCGACCGATGGCGACGCGCTGTTTCTCGCCGCCCGAAAGCGCCCCGGGGCGGCGATCCAGCAGATGACCGATGCCCAGCAGGTCCACGACACGGCCCGTATCCTCGCGCGGGGCGCCTTTCGGTGCGAACCACGCGCCGTAGGCCAGGTTCTGCCGGACGGTCAGGTGCGGAAACAGCCGCCCCTCCTGGAAGATATACCCCAGCCGGCGGCGATGTGGCTTGAGGCGGATGCCCCGGCGCGTATCCAGCAGGGTCCAGTCGCCCGAGGCGATGCGCCCCGCATCCGGCATCAGCAACCCTGCCACGGCGTTGACGATAGTCGTCTTGCCCGACCCCGAGCGCCCGAAAAGCACCGTCACCCCCGGCGGCGCACGGAACGCGACATCCAACGAAAAGCTCCCGAGGGCATGGCGGACGGCAACCTCCAGCATCACGCACCCCCGACCCGAGCGGCCACGCGGCGCGAAATCCACTCCGAAAGGGCCAGCGCCGTCGCCGCCAGCAAGATGGACAGCCCCGCAAGCCGGGCGGCCCGCGCCTCCCCTCCCGGCGTTTCCAGAAGCAGGTCAATGGCCAGGGGGATCGTCTGGGTCTGGCCGGGAATGTTCGATACGAAGGTGATCGTCGCACCGAATTCGCCCATGCCCTTCGCGAAGGTCAGCACCGTTCCGGCGATCATGCCCGGCAGGATCAGTGGCAGGGTCACCGTCATGAACACCCAGACCCGCGAGGCGCCCAGGGTCGACGCGGCCTGTTCCAGCTTCGGATCCACGGCCTCGATCGACAGGCGCACCGCACGCACCATGAAAGGGAAGGCCATCACCCCGGCAGCCAGCGCCGCCCCCGTCCAGCGGAAGGCGAAGGTGAAGCCGAGCGCGCTGTCCAGAAAGCCGCCCACCGGCCCGCGCGTGCCGAAGGCCAAAAGCAACAGGTATCCCGTGACCACGGGCGGCATGATCAGGGGCAGGTGCACAAGCACGTTCAGCGCCTCTCGGCCCGGGAACCGCCAGCGCGCCAGCGCGTAAGCCACAAGGATGCCGATCGGCAGGCTGAACACCGTTGCCCAGAACGCCACCCGCATGGACAGGCCCACCGCCTCCCACTCCGCCGGGGAAAGCCACTCCGCCATACCGCGCCTAATCGCCTGCCATGGCGAATCCCGCGGCCCTGAACGCCTCCCGCGCCTCGGGGCCGCGCAGGAAATCGAGGAATGTCGCGTTCAGCGGGTTGTCGCTTTCGGTCAGCGCGGCGACCGGATAAACGATGGGCGGATGCGTCTCGGCCGGGAATGTGCCAACGACGGCCACCCGGTCTTCGGCCACCGCATCGGTGGCATAGACGATGCCGTAGGGTGCCTCGCCCATGGCGACGAAGGCCAGCGCGGCGCGGACATTGTCGGCCTGCGCCACACGGGGCGCAACGTCGTCCCATAGCCCAAGGCTGTCCAGCGCCGCCTTGCCGTAGATGCCCGCAGGCACCGCATCGACCAGCGCCATGGCCAGCGGCCCGTCGCCAAGAAGGCCCGCGAGGTCCATCTGAGGCCCGATCTCGATCGGCGTGGCCTCGGGATCGGCGGCGATCAGAACGACAGCATTGTCCAGAAGGTCGAACCGCGTGCCGTCCTCGACCAGCCCGCCCTCCTCCAGCGTATCCATCCAGCCCGGATTCGCCGAGATGAAGATGTCCGCCGGCGCACCCTGCCGGACCTGCCGGGCAAGCGCGGAGGACCCGGCGAGCGAGACGATCACGTCATGCCCGGTGGCGGCCTCGAACCTCGTCTCGACTTCGGCGATCGCGTTGGTCAGGCTTGCGGCGGCAAAGACGGTGATCTCGCCGGCGGCAACGGCCTGCGGAAAAATCCCGGCAACACCCATCGAGAGCGCGCCGGCACCGGCCGCGCGGCAAAGCAAGCCGGATTTCAACATGATCGCGAGCCCTGACTTTTTGTATAGTTTGTCAAACATATCGCAAGCACACCTCCTGCGATCAAGCGTTATTTCTCCGCCACCCCGTCCCGGAGCAGGGAGCGGAGGACGCCGATGCGTGCAGCGCCCGCCTCGGCCATGATCTCCTCAAGCTTCCTGTACTGCGCGAGCACCACCTCACCTGCTTTTGTGAGGCGGGCGCCGCCGCCCCTCACGCCACCGCGGCTCGACTCCACGAGAGGATCCCGGAATACACTGTTCAACTCATCGACAAGCATCCAGGCACGCTTGTAGCTCATGGACATGCTTCGGCCCGCCGCCGCGATCGATCCCGTCTCGTGTATGCGTTCCAGGAGATCGGCCTTGCCAGGCCCCAGCATCGCATCCTCCCCGAAAACGATCCGGATCCGCAGGCTTGGGGCGTGCTGTCCATCTGTCGCGACATCGTTCATGGATACAACCATGCCAGCAAACCGATATTTCCTGCAAGACATATTGCTATGCCGACAATCGGGCGCGCGCACCCCTGCAAGGCAGGTGTTCCTCCCGGCATTGCCGAATACCGCAGAAGGCGCCAGACAACCCTTATCGGCCGCGCACGCCCCGGCGAGACAACGGATTCACGAGGCGGCCCGGCAAAACGACCCCACGCAAACCGGCCGGACCCGCAATCCAGAAGGTAAAGACAAATGGCGCACCTGATAGGATTCGAACCTATGGCCTCTGCCTTCGGAGGGCAGCGCTCTATCCAGCTGAGCTACAGGTGCATTGCCTGCGGTATAGACGCAGCCAAGGGGCCATGCAATCGGCAATTTCGGGATGGCCGGCCGCCGCGGCAGCTGCCGGGGCCGGCGGGTCAGCCCAGCAGGTCGTGTGCAAGCTCCATCGCCTCGACCAGGGTGTCGATCTCGGCTTCTGTGTTGTACATACCGAACGACGCCCGGCAGGTCGCGGTCAGACCGATATGGTCCATGAGCGGCCCGGCGCAGTGGTGGCCGGCGCGCACAGCCACACCCTTCTTGTCGAGAATGGTCGAGATGTCGTGCGGGTGGCCCGCCCCGTCGATGGTGAAGGAGAAAATCGCCGCCTTGTCCGGGGTCGTGCCCTGCTGGTGCAGCCAGTTGAGCCCCGAAAGCCTTGCCCGCGTCACGTCGCGCAGGTGCTCTTCATGCGCAGCGATCGCCTCCATTCCAACGTCCATCATGTAATCAAGAGCCACCCCCAGCCCGATCGCCTGAACGATACCCGGCGTGCCGGCCTCGAATTTCATCGGCGGATCGTTCCAGGTGATTTCATCACGGTGGACCTCGCGGATCATGTCACCGCCCCCCATGAAGGGCCGCATCTCGGAGAGGCGCTCATTGCTGACGAAGATCGCGCCGGAGGCCGACGGACCATAGAGCTTGTGGCCGGTTATGGCATAGAAATCGCACCCGATATCGTCGATATCCACCGGCATGTGAACCGCCGCCTGCGAGCCATCTACGAGCACCGGCACACCCTTTTCGCGCGCACCCGCGCAAATCGATGTCACGTCGACCTTGGTACCAAGCACGTTGGAAAGATGGGTGACGGCAATCAGCTTGGTGCGCGGGCCGATCGCGTCGATCACCGCCTGCGGGTCGAGCGCGCCGTCGGCATCCGTCTCCACCCATTTCAGGACAACGCCCTGACGTTCGCGCAAGAAATGCCAGGGCACTATATTGGCATGATGCTCCATCACCGACAGGATGATTTCATCACCCGCCTCCATGCGCGGCATCGCCCAGCCATAGGCGACCATGTTGATCCCCTCGGTGGTGCCTGAGTTGAGGATGATCTGCCGCTCGTCGGCGACGCCCAGGAAGCGCGCAACGATGCCGCGCACGGCCTCGTATTTTTCGGTGGCGATATTGGACAGCGTATGAAGGCCGCGATGCACGTTGGAATACTCGTGCGCATACGCATTCGTCACCGCGTCGATGACCGCCCGCGGCTTTTGTGCCGACGCCCCGTTGTCCAGATAGACAAGCGGCTTGCCGTTCACTTCGCGCGAGAGAATGGGAAAATCGGCCCGGATTTTCGCGACGTCAAGCATATCAGCCCCCTCAGATTGCACCAGCGCCGATCACGCCGAGAATGAGCGACAAACCAAACACCATCGCCAGAGCACCAACCAGAAGGACACCCGCCGCGCGGAACATGTTGTCAAACCCGTGCGCCCGGTCGATGAACGCAACAAGGATGTAGATCCCCCATACCGACGCGACAATGGTTATCAGACCACCAAGCAACGGTGCGACCACCAGAATCAGCGTCAGCAGGGCCTGGAGGCCGAGCCGCAGAACCTGCAACCACGTGATCAGTACCAGGATGTCATCAAGGCGGCCCCGGCCGCCGAAGGTCTGCCCGATCCAGGTCAGGGCCAACACCACGATCACCAGCGTTCCGCCCAAGAACAGGGCGAAGAACAAGGGCGACTGGAAGATCGGCGGTACCATCGCCAACGCGGCCGGATCGCCGGGCGGCGCCAACGTCAACGACAGCGAATAGACGATCGTGTTGAGAACCGTCATCAGGCCAAGAGCCATCCACAACGCGTTACGTGGCAGCTCCAGCGCAATGAGCCTGCCGGCAGCCTCACGCGGGTCAAAGAGCGTCTGCCGCACAAGATCGCCAAGGGCCTGGATGATCATCGGTCCGGCCATGCCGCCCCCCGCAATCCGGCGATCCAGACCCACAGGAAAACGCCCACCCAGGCGGCACCGCTCAGTTGCAGCCCCGGACCCGGGCCGTTGAAACCGGCCATCAACCCCGCCAACAGCGCAAGCGGCGTGGCCGCCAGCAGCGCCCAGAACATGCTCAGCCGCATTTCGTAGCCGCTGACCCTGACGCCGGCCAGCCGCGACGCGCCCCAGGCCAGCCCCGCAAGAAGGTAAAAGAAGATCGGGCAGAGGAACACGAACAGGATCGCGCTCCAGTAAAGCCGCGCCTGCAGGGGCACCTCCGGATCGAGATGCGCCTGGCGGGCCTGATATGGCGCCTGCGCGACGAACAGAAGCCCGCAGGCCAGCAGGATGAAAACCAGCGCCCTATCCTCGCGCCGCCCCATGCCCTGAAGCCGGCGCAGGACGCGCCCGGGGCCACGGTACGTGGCCGCGATATCGCGTGTCAGCGACATCAGCCGCGCCGCCGCGACAGCCAGCCCTCGAGCCGGGTCACGATCTCGTCGCGAAGGGCCTCGTCCTCGATCTCTTCGACGGCCTCGGCCAGGAAGGCCAGTGTGAGCAGGTCTGTGGCGATCGACTTGGGCACGCCGCGCGCCCGCAGGTAGAAGAGAGCCTCTTCGTCGATGGCTCCGGACGTCGACCCGTGAGAGCACGCGACGTCATCGGCGTAAATCTCAAGCTCGGGCTTGGCCAGAAACTGGCTGTCGTCGTCCAGCAGCAGCGACTGGCTGATCTGGTATCCGTCGGTTTTCTGCGCCCCCTCCTTGACGAGGATCTTGCCCTGGAACACGCCCGCCGCACCGTTGCGCAACACCTTCTTGAAAACCTGCCGGCTTTCGCAACGCTCCGCGTCGTGGGTGATGAAGACCGTATCGTCATGATGGAAATCGCCGTCGCCCATGCAGGCGCCTGCGACATGCGCCACGGCGTCGTCCCCTGTCAGTTCGATCACGCATTCATTCCGTGTCAGCACCCCGTTGGCGGTCATGGTAAATGACTTGAACACGCTTTCCTGCCCCAAGCGGGCAAAGATATGGGTTGCGGCACGGCGCTCATGGTCACGCCCCTGGGTGCGCACATGCTGAAACCGGGCCCTGTCGGCGACATCAACTTCCATAACCTTGTTGAAGCGCGCCGCGGCCGGGCCGTTTTCCAGAACCGTCAGTTCCGCGCCCTCCTCCAGCTTCACCACGTGGTGCAGGATCGCGTCCGAACTTTCGGAGCGGTGATTGTAGACAAGGTTCACGGGTTTGGACGCCGCACCTGTCACACGGATCAGCACACCGTCAGACGCCATCGCAGTATTGAGTGCCGCCAGCGTCCGCGGCACGGGAACCTGTCCGCGTTCCTCCAGAGCGCCGTAAAGGTCACGTGCCCAGTGGATATCGGTATGCTGCGCCTCGGCCAGCCGCTCGATCGTGACCCCCTCCAGAGCGAGATCGTCGCTTGCATCCGCGTCGAAAACGCCGTCAACGAAAACGATCCGCACGCAGTCCAGGGTCTCGAAAATCGGCGCCTCGTCACCGGTATCGAACAGCGCCGCGCTTGGCGCCTGCGCATCGGTCAGGGACTCGGGACGGGTGAACTTCCAATACTCGTCGCGACGGTGCGGCAGACCCATCTCACGCAAACGCGCCAGGGCCGCGTCCCGCGCGGCCACCGCCCAGCCCGCGCCGTCGGGGCGTTCCAGGCCGGCAAGCCGCGCCTCGGTCAAATCCTGTTTCGCTTGCGGCAATGCCATCACGCCACCTCCGCCTTGATATCGCGGTACCCGTTCTCCTCGACCTCGATGGCGAGTTCGGGACCGCCTGACTTGATGATCCGCCCATCCGACATGATATGGACGACATCCGGTTCGATATGGTTCAGAAGCCGCTGGTAATGGGTGATGACAAGGAAGCCTCGGCCGGCGTCGCGCAAGCCGTTCACCCCTTCGGCCACCAGTTTCATCGCGTCCACGTCAAGGCCCGAATCGGTCTCGTCCAGGATACACATCCGCGGCTCCAGCATCGCCATCTGAAGGATCTCGTTGCGCTTCTTCTCACCGCCTGAAAATCCCATGTTGACCGGACGCTTGAGCATGTCGGCGTCGATCTTGAGGTCCTTGGCCTTTTCGCGCACCAGCTTGAGGAAGTCGGCGGCGCTCATTTCCTCCTGCCCGCGAGCCTTGCGCTGTGCGTTGAGCGCGGTCCGCATGAACGTCATGTTGCCCACGCCGGGGATTTCCACCGGATACTGGAACGCCATGAAAAGCCCTGCCGCGGCGCGCTCCTCGGGTTCCATTCCGAGGATGTCTTCCCCCTCCAGCGTGGCCGATCCTTCGGTGACCTTGTAACCGTCGCGCCCGGAAAGAACGTAGCTGAGCGTCGACTTGCCGGATCCGTTGGGCCCCATGATCGCGTGCACCTTGCCCGCTTCCACGCTGAGGTTCACACCCTTCAGGATGGTCTTTTCCTCTTCTTCAAGATCGACGTGCAAATTATTGATTTCAAGCATCTTCAGTCCTTTCCTTGTCTTCGGGGCCGTTATGTTCACGGCTGTGTCATCATCTCGAACAGGTCCATCAACCGTGCCGGGGGAACCGGCTGCGGCATGACCCGGAATTCGGCCATGCGCCCGATCAGGCGCGGCGTACCAAGATACGCCTCGATCCGGTGGTACTGCTTGCGCCGGCGGTAATCGTCCACATAAAGGTTTACCGGTCGCCTGGTCAGGAACGCGGTCGCCATCGCGCAGCCTGTCCGAAAGCGTCCGTCAACCAGCACCACATCCGGCTGTGCAAATCCGTCCCGCCCCCAGACATCCAGCGGATAGCGCGCGAACCGGCGCCACGCCCGGTCGTCAACCGGGTACCCCCATTCCTTCGTCGGCCCGATATCCGACCAGATCACCTCGGCCCGGCTGCCGGGCGCCGGCGGGTTGGCCGCGAACCAGCCGCGCATCATCTCCGCCCAGTCAGCATCGCTTTCCACCGAAAAGACCGTCTTGCCCGGCATTTCGGCCGCCATCACCGTGGATCCGCCAGACCCGTATTCAAGGATCACCGAGGCCCGCTCGTAAGCCGAACGCAGGACCTGCGCCTCGGCTTCGGGCAGGGTCAGGACCGGCCTTTCTATGGTGGTGCCGCCTGCCATCTCAGCCCAGAACGACCGCCGTTCCGGACGCCGAGACCATCAGCATCGAATCCCCCACGACCTCGTAGTCCAGATCGACGCCGACCACCGCATCGGCTCCCTGCGCGGCGGCCCGCGCCTCAAGCTCGTTCATCGCCGTGTCGCGCGCGTCCTGAAGCTTGCTTTCGTAGGCGCCCGAGCGCCCGCCAACCACATCGGTGATCTGGGCGAAGAAATCGCGGACCACATTGGCCCCCATGATCGCCTCGCCCACCACGATGCCGCGGTAATCGACGATTGAGTGCCCCTCGACACTGTTGGTGGTGGTTATGATCATGACCGGGCCTTCGATGATGGTGACGGCTGAATTCTCAACCTGCCGTCACCCGACGCTGCCTTCCAGCGAAATCGCCACGAGCTGCTGCGCCTCCATGGCGAATTCCATCGGCAGCGCCTGAAGCACGTCCTTGCAGAACCCGTTCACCACCAGCGCCACGGCCTCTTCCTCGTCCATGCCGCGCGCACGGCAATAGAACATCTGGTCATCATCCACCTTTGATGTCGTCGCCTCGTGCTCGACCCGGCTGGAGTTGTTCTTGACCTCGATATAGGGCACCGTATGCGCACCGCACTTGTCACCGATCAGCAGGCTGTCGCATTGCGTGTAATTGCGGCTGTCCCTGGCCTTGGGATGCATCGAGACGAGCCCGCGATAGGTATTCTGCGCCTGCCCTGCGCTGATCCCCTTGGAGACGATCCGCGAGCGGGTATTCTTGCCCAGATGCACCATCTTGGTGCCGGTATCGGCCTGCTGCCAGTTGTTGGTGATGGCGATCGAGTAGAACTCGCCCTGGCTGTCGTCGCCGCGCAGGAT
>Ga0102929_1000755_pt1 | contig 19052 bp, 16 predicted proteins | sample SalPonR1_B_D2_MG_FD_78510 | JGI IMG/M metagenome (GOLD analysis project Ga0102929, IMG submission 78510) | Salt pond soil microbial communities from South San Francisco under conditions of wetland restoration - Salt Pond MetaG R1_B_D2_MG | ecosystem: Environmental > Aquatic > Marine > Intertidal... | reverse complement strand
TTCGACAAATATCAGGGTAAAGGGATAGAATCGGGCTACAAAAGCGTCGGTATAGGCTTGATTTTGCGCGATGTTTCGCGCACTCTTACCGATGAAGAAGTCGATTCGGTTATGCTGACCGTGGTGGCATCTTTGAAAAAAGAGTGCAAGATTGAATTAAGAAGTTAAAAGAGGGTAATGGGATGGCTTTGACCAAGGCTGACCTGGCCAATACATTGTTCGAGGAAGTGGGGCTCAACAAACGCGAGGCCAAGGAGTTTGTTGATGCCTGGTTCGAAGCGATCCGAGATGCTCTGGAAGCTGGCGAACACGTGAAACTGTCCGGTTTTGGCAACTTTCAGTTACGCGACAAGCGCCAACGTCCGGGTCGTAACCCGAAGACCGGTGAGGAAATTCCGATCAGCGCGCGCCGCGTGGTGACGTTCAAGCCTGGTCAGAAACTGCGTGGACGAGTGGAAGCATATGCTGGATCCAGGAAGTAACCGCGAACTGCCGCCGATTCCGGCCAAGCGCTACTTCACGATTGGTGAAGTCAGCGATCTGTGCGCGGTCAAGCCGCACGTGTTGCGTTACTGGGAACAGGAATTTCCCCAGCTCAAGCCGGTCAAGCGCCGCGGCAATCGCCGTTACTATCAACGTCACGACGTGATCATGGTTCGGCAGATTCGATCGTTGCTGCATGAGCAGGGATTCACGATCCTGGGCGCTCGCCAGCGTCTGGAAGGCGAGACGGCGCGAGACGATGTGTCGCGCAGTCAGCAGCTTGTGCGCCAATTGCGCGGTGAACTGGAGGAGGTCCTGCAGGTCCTGCGGCGCTGATCGCAGAATCATTGCGCGTGCATCTGACAGCGTCCGGCAGTGCTCCGAATATTGATGTGTCTGCACATACACCTTGGTTCCTGAGCTTCGACAACCAGCGTCAGCCACCGTCTTGCGATATTGTTGAGACGTTTCCAGACGTGTCGTCGAAGCCACCTGCAGCGCCGGAGACGTTTATAATGGTCGGTCTGGACTCGGAGCGTAGCGCAGCCTGGTAGCGCACCACAATGGGGTTGTGGGGGTCGGGAGTTCGAATCTCCCCGCTCCGACCAGTTTTTCATCTTGGTTCGTTCTGGCCGGACCTTTCCAGGGGTGTCCAACCCTCGATTCGCGTCACTCGACGTTCATGCTCGCGACGGCATACTCGAGTCTGCATAGGCTGGAAAAGCCGTCGATGAATCCCAAGGAACTCCGAATGGACATGAAACAGCAATCCAATACGCTGCCGGATATTGCGTCCCAGCCGCATGATCAACTTGCCGGAAAGCTGGACTGGGTCGGCATGAACCGCATCGAAGTTCCGGTCCGGATCAGCGGGAAGGACGGGGTGACGATGCAAACGCCGGCGCATATCAGCGCATTCGTCAATCTCGGCGAGCCGGACGCGCGTGGGATCCATATGTCCCGTCTGTACCTGCACTTGGATCGCGCGCTGGCGGAGCACACCTTGACGCCGCTTGCGTTGCGCCATCTGTTGCGGGACTTTCTGGACTCGCATGCAGACCTCAGCACGCGTGCACTGGTTCGGATCGACTTCGAATATCAGACCCGGCGCAAGGCGCTGGCGAGCGACAATTCAGGCTGGCGCAGTTATCCATTCAGCATCATCGCGACGCTTGAAGGGAAGAAATTTTCGCTGGAACTGTCCTACGAGATCACCTATTCGAGCACTTGTCCGTGTTCTGCGGCGCTCGCGCGCCAGCTGATTCAGCAGCAGTTCGAGCACGATTTCGCTGAAGATGAGCGTGTCGACCGCCGGGCCGTGCTGAACTGGCTGGGTACCGAGCAGGGCATCATGGCCACACCGCACAGTCAGCGGTCCATCGCCGATGTCAGGCTTCAGCTTGCACCGACCTTCGAGGCGTTCCCGTTTGAAGAGCTTATCGATCTGATCGAAAATGCACTCAAGACGCCGGTGCAGACTGCGGTCAAGCGCGAAGACGAGCAGGAGTTTGCCCGCCTGAACGGACAGAACCTGATGTTCTGCGAAGACGCTGGGCGCCGCGTGCGCAAGGCGCTTGAAAGCGACGATCGAATTCTCGATTACTGGGCCCGCTGCAGCCATTTCGAAAGCCTGCACCCTCACGACGCGGTTGCCATCATCACCAAGGGCGTGGAAAACGGCTATCAGCCTATCGACAGCCACCGCTGATCGGCCTTCAAGGCCGCTGTTCATCGGTATCCGTGATGCGAGTACTGCGCGTCATGCCTGACGGAACTTCGCCACAAATCCCTCTTCAGATCTTATCTCGTCCCCGGTACTGTTCAGGTCGGCCCTGACCGACCACGATTTTCGCCTCGGTTCTCGCGCCGCGAACAATCATTTGGGGTAAAGTCATGGTAGCGGAATCAGCGATCTGCCTTTGTGCCGGTCGATTCGCTATTTTGGCGTTCGGGACTTAAAAGAGGGAATGGGACAATGATCAAGTTGCTGATCGTGGAAGATCATGATCTGGTGCGGACCGGGTTGAGGAACATCATCGACGATGCGGGCGGGATCGAGATCGTAGGTGAGGCGGGAAGCGGGGAAAGAGCCATTCAGTTGAACCGGGAGAAGAATCCTGACGTGATTCTCATGGACATCGGTTTACCCGGGCTGTCGGGCTTCGAAACCACCGAGCGGATCATGAATGCTCGACCGTCCGTACGCATAATTGCGCTGACCGCGCATACCAAGCCACCATTTCCGGCTCGCCTTCTCGAAATGGGTGCGGCAGGTTACCTGACCAAGGCATGTGATGCCGAGGAACTCGTGGCTGCAATCAGAAAGGTATACGACGGTGAACGGTATATCGGCTCCGAGATTGCGCAGCAACTTGCGATGTCGCTGTTGCCGGGCACGCCGCAGTCGCCTTTCCAGGAACTCACTCCGCGTGAAATCGAAGTCGCGATGATGTTGGCCAACGGGATGAAGTCCAGCGCAATCGCCGAGCGCATGAACGTCAGCCCCAAGACGATTTCAACCCACAAGTATCGAATCTTCGAGAAGATCGGCGTCGACAGTGAAGTCGCGTTGCTGCGCGAGGCGATCAGATATGACGTCATAGAAGCCGAGGGATGAAAAAAGGTCCGGGACATCCCGGACCTTTTCGCTGACCCGCCAGCGGCGTCAGGAATTTTCGCCGGACTTCTTTCCATCGGCAGGCGGTTCTGGTTGCTTGTGTTTTTCGTTGCCGCCAGACTTGTCCTCGATCTTGAACAGACCTGCCTGCTGACCGACCGGGCGGGCTGCACCTGCATCACCGCTGTTGTTCCCGGGTTTCCCGGATTTGGCGTCGGACTGAACAGGCTGCTTACCCTGGGGTTTGCCTGCGCCTGCAGGTTGCTCGGGCTTGCCGCCGCCGGACCGCTCGGGCTTGCCGCCGCCGGACTGTTCGGGCTTGCCGCCGCCGGACTGCTCGGGCTTGCCGCCGCCGGACTGTTCGGGCTTGCCGCCGCCGGACTGCTCGGGCTTGCCGCCGCCGGACTGTTCCGGTTTCCCTCTGCCGGCCTGTTCTGGTTTCCCGCTGCCACCGCCCTGCTCGGGTTTCCCGCTGCCACCGGCCTGCTCGGGTTTCGCGCCGCCGCCGGACTGCTCGGGTTTGCCGCCAGTCGACTGGCCCGGCTTTCCGCTGCTGGACGGGTTGGCCTTGGCGCTTTCGGACTGCTCAGATTTGTCGTTGTTATCCCGACTGTCGCCGGTCGAGTACTTGTTGCGACGTTTCTTGCCACCGCGACGGCGGCGCTTCTTCTTGCTGCCGCCGGGCGCGTTGGGCTTGCCGCCGTCCTTGTTGTCCTGCTTCTGGTCGTCTCCGCCTTTCTTGCGGCCGCCGCTCTGGTCGTCGTTTCGCTCGTCGGGCTTGCCGCCGTCTCTGGGCTTGTGCGGCCTGTTTGCGGCGTGCTTGCTGCCGCTCCGAGCCGAGCCCGACTTGCGGGTTCGTTTCTTGCCGCCACCGCCGGCCGGCTTCGGTTTGCCGCGACCGGCGGGTTTTTTTGATTTGCCGCGTTCTTCCTTGTCGTCGCTATCGAAAAGATTCGACAGCCATTCCTTGAATCGAGTCCAGCCGCTCTTCTCGGCGCGGACCGGCGCAGGTTGCGACGGCCGCATCGTGCTGACGGCCGGCTCCTCGCGCGTAGTGACGCCGGCCTGAATCTCCTGCTCGCTGACCATCGGCTCCACTTCCTCGCTTTGCGCCATTGCGTAGGACGGTTCCTCGATCTCCTCGGAAGTCCGCAGCCGCTGGATCTGGTAGCGGGGTGTTTCCATCAGGTGATTGGCAACGATGGTGACTGGCGTTCCCGTTCGGCGCTCGATATTGTTGACGACATCGCGCTTCTCGTTGAGCAGGAAATTGGCGACGGCCATCGGAGCCTGCACGATTACACGGCCGGTGTTGTCCTTCATCGCCTCTTCTTCGGCGAGCCTGATGATGGCCAGCGCCAGCGACTCTATCGACCGGATGGATCCGTATCCGTCGCAGCGCGGACAGGTGATATGGCTGGACTCGCCAAGCGACGGCCTTAGCCGCTGTCGGGACAGTTCCAGAAGACCGAAGCGCGAAATCCTGCCGATCTGCACCCGCGCCTTGTCGGCCCGCATGGCTTCCCGGAGCTTGTTCTCGACGTCCCGCTGCGCTTCTCGGCTGTTCATGTCGATGAAATCGATGACGACCAGTCCGCCGAGATCACGCAATCGCAGTTGGCGCGCGATTTCCTCGGCCGCCTCCAGGTTGGTCTGCAGGGCGGTTTCCTCGATATCGGCGCCCTTGGTGGCGCGCGAAGAGTTGATGTCGATCGACAGCAACGCCTCGGTATGGTCGATCACCACGGCGCCGCCGGAAGGCAGGCGCACCTCGCGGGCAAACGCGGATTCAATCTTGCTTTCGATCTGGAAGCGCGAAAACAGAGGCGTCGGATCGTCATAGCGCTTGAGTTTGCGCAGATTGTGCGGCATCACCTGCTGCAGGAAGTCGCGTGCATCCTCGAACACCTGTTCGGAGTCGATCAGGATTTCGCCGATGTCCTCGCGCATGTGATCGCGCAGGGCACGGATGATGACGTTGCTTTCCTGGTAGATCAGGAACGGCGCCTTGCGCGAACCGGCCGCGGCCTGGATCGCTTCCCAGAGTTGCAGCAGGTAGTTCAGGTCCCATTGCAGATCCTCCACCTCTCGGCCCACACCCGCTGTGCGAACGATCAGGCCCATGTCCTTGGGCGCATCGAGTTCGCGCAACGCGTCGAGGATCATCTTGCGGTCCTCGCCGGTCACCTGGCGTGAAACGCCACCGGCGCGCGGATTGTTGGGCATCAGCACCAGGTATCGGCCCGCCAGGCTGATGAAGGTGGTCAGAGCGGCACCCTTGGTGCCGCGCTCTTCCTTTTCGACCTGGATGATGATTTCCTGACCGCTTTCCACCGCATCCTTGATATCCACGCGTTCGCCGGCGTCCAGGGCTTTGGCCGCGGTCTCGGAGAAGTATTCGCGTGCGATTTCCTTGAGCGGCAGAAAGCCATGGCGTTCGGAGCCGAATTCCACGAAGCAGGCCTCGAGGCTGGGTTCGACCCGCGTGATGCGGCCCTTGTAGATGTTGGATTTCTTCTGTTCCTGGGCGGGAACCTCGATGTCGAGGTCAACCAGGTTCTGGCCATCTGCGATGGCGACACGCAACTCTTCGGGTTGAGTCGCGTTGATCAGCATTCGTTTCATTGTTGTCTGGATTCCTAACAAATCGCTCCCGTCCGGCAAACACCGGTCAGGCATCGGCGCCGATTGACGGCAGACCGAAATCCCCGGGCTGTTTCTGTTTCGTAATTGTCGCCGGGAGCGTCTTGATTGTCTGGTTGCCGCTCGAACCTTCAGATGCTTGATGGCACAAGAGAGTCGGCGACGCGATTATTCGGTTCGGCGAGACCCGGCCCACATGGGTGGGCTGCAGCCTGCCTGGTCCGGTGTTCCGGCGCGCCGGAAGGGGGCGCCTGCAGGCGCGGCTTAACCGCTCCTGCAAAAACTGGCGCACGCGCGAGCATCGTTGCCGGGACCGAGCAAATTGCAGATCGGACCGGCATCCGCTGTCGGCAGGATGCGCCGGCCAACGGCGCGCAGGCGTCATGAACTGTTCTTCATGCGCGGTTTTCGAACACGCTACCGTCAAGCAGCACAAGTATACTTCAAATGGTGTTTTTCGGCAATTTCCCAGTGGTTTCAACCTTGTGTATTTCTGAACACGGTTCATCCAGCACGGGCTCGTCCGAATGAGCGAAGGCGCCAGTTCGGTGCGCGAAGTCGTGGTCGACGTCGATCACGACGGACAGCGTCTGGACAATTTTCTGTTGCGCGAGCTGGGTCAGGTGCCGCGCAGCCTCGTCTACCGACTGATTCGGACCGGACAGGTCCGCATCAACGGCGGGCGGGTCAAGCCCATGCGCAAGCTGAAGACCGGCGACCGGGTTCGCATTCCGCCGGTCCGCGATCCGCGCGGAACCGATGCGTCTCCGGTCAGGGTCCCGGAAGCGCGAATCGACGAAATGCGAGCGCGTATCGTTCACGGGCAGGACGAGTTCATCCTCGTCGACAAGCCCGCCGGGCTGGCGTCGCAGGCGGGAACCGGTCTCGCCTGGGGCTTGAACGACATCATGACCCGTATCGATTCGCGCGCGGTCCCGGTCCACCGGCTGGACCGCGAGACCAGCGGCCTGATGCTGTTCGCGCTGGGTGCCGCCAACGCACGTGAACTGCAGCAGCGCTTTCGCAACGGAGAGGTGGAGAAACGCTACCTGGCCTTGCTCGACGGTCATCTCGATCAACCCCGGGTGGACGTCAGCGTGCCGTTGAAGAAGATTCGCGACGGCAGCGGTCAGCACCGGGTGATACCGGCCGACGACGGCCAGTCGGCGCGTTCGAGCTTCAAGCGGCTCGAGCGGCTGGCTCGGCACGACTTCGTCGAAGTGCGTATCGAGACCGGGCGCACGCACCAGATCCGTGTCCATGCGCAACATCTGGGCGCGCCCGTCGTCGGCGATGAACGATACAATCCGGGGTCGCCGCCGGCCGGAGTGACCCGGCTGTTCCTGCACGCGGCATACCTGCGCCTGCCGTGGCCGGAGGACCAGGTGTTCTCGTCGCCGCTGCCGGCCGAACTCAACCAGATCCTGGAGCGCTTGCGTTGAAACAGAAAATTCCGAGTCATTCGTCGCGGGGCATTCGGTCTTGATCTTCCAGCCGCTGTCGGTCGCGATCGGCCTGCGCTATCTCAGGGCCAAGCGTCGCAACCATTTCATTTCATTCATTTCGCTGATCTCGATGGCGGGCATCGCCGTGGGCGTGGCGATCCTGATCACCGTGATCTCGGTGATGAACGGGTTCGAAAAGGAATTGCGCGAACGCATCCTGGGCATGGTCTCGCACGCGACCGTATCGACCTGGGACCGGCCGTTCGAGGACTGGCCGGAACTGATCGAGAATGCGCGCCGAAACCCCGAGGTGATCGGCGCCGCGCCGTTCGTCGAGCAGCAAACGCTGCTCAACGGGCGCGACGTCGCCGGCGGGCTGGTGCGCGGCATCGATCCGGCGCTGGAGCCGTCGGTGTCGGATCTCGACCAGCAGATGATCAGCGGCAGCCTGGACGCGCTGGGCGAGGAGCGCTGGCGCGTGGTGCTGGGTATCGAGCTCGCCGCCCGGCTCGGTGTGGGGCCGGGCGATCCGGTCACCATCTTCGCCCCCGAGATCCGTGCCACCGCGGCCGGAGTCATGCCGCAAGTGCGTCGATTCACCGTTGTCGGCATCTTCGAGGCCGGCGTTCACGAGTTCGACAGTTCGCTGGCGATCGTGCACTGGAAGGACGCCCAGGCGCTGTTTCGCACCGGCGAGGGCGTGACCGGCGTGCGGCTGGAATTCACCGACCTGTTCAGGGCCCGCTCGATCGCGCTGGACCTGGCCGATTCGTTGCCGGGCTTCTACCGCGTGCGCGACTGGACCCAGCAGAACGCCAACTGGTTCCGCGCGGTGCAGCTGGAGAAGACCATGATGTTCATCATCCTGTCGCTGATCATCGTGGTCGCGGCGTTCAACATCATTTCGACCCTGGTGATGCTGGTCACCGACAAGCAGGCCGACATCGCCATCCTCAAGACCATGGGCCTGAGTCCGGGCCGGGTGATGCAGGTGTTCGTCGTCCAGGGCATGTCGATAGGCGTCATCGGCACGCTGCTCGGCACGGTGGGTGGCATCTTGCTGGCGCTGAACGTCGAAAACATCGTGGCCGGACTGGAGTCGTTGCTCAACACGGAATTCCTGTCGGCCGACATCTATTACATCTCGGACCTGCCGTCGGATCTCAAGTGGGGAGACGTCGCCCGCTTTTCCGGCCTGGCGCTGGTGCTTTCGCTGCTTTCAACGCTCTATCCGGCCTGGCGTGCGGGTCGCACGCGGCCGGCGGAGGCGCTTCGCTATGAATGACGCGGTCGTGAAATGCACCGGCGTGACGCGCCGTTTTCTTCAGGGCAGAACCGCCCTCGACGTGCTGCGCGGGGTCGACCTTTCGATAGCCCGGGGCGAGCAAGTGGCCATCGTCGGCGCTTCGGGCGTCGGCAAGAGCACCCTGTTGCAGATAATGGGCGGCCTCGACGATCCGACCGAGGGCTCGGTCAGCGTGGCCGGGCGGGACATGGTCGCCGCCTCGGAGCTCGAACGCGGGCGCATCCGCAACCGCCACCTGGGATTCATCTACCAGTTCCATCACCTGCTGCCCGAGTTCAGCGCGGTCGAAAATGTCGCGCTGCCGCTGATGATCGGCGGCCAGTCCGCGGCCCGGGCCCGCCGCGCCGCAGCCGACCTGCTGGGGCGCGTCGGACTGGGCGAGCGCCTCGACCACAAGCCCGGCGAGCTTTCCGGCGGCGAGCGTCAGCGCGCCGCCGTGGCCCGCGCGTTGATCCACCAGCCGGACTGCGTGCTGGCCGACGAACCCACCGGCAACCTTGACGAGGCCACGGCGACGTCCGTTTATGAACTCATGCTCGGGCTGAACCAGGAGTTCGGCATCAGCTTCGTGGTGGTCACTCACGATACCGGCCTGGCCGGGCGCATGGACCGGCGTTTCGAAATGACTCACGGCGTGCTCCGCGCGATCGATTGATGCAGTCCCACGCGGCGGGCGCCGGCCGGGTCGCACTGCTGTTCTCCAGCGGTGCAATCTCCGCAGCGGCGTTCGCGTTGCTGGTCGATGTCCGGTCCGTACTTGCGCTGCTTGCCCTGGCCGTGGCGCTGCTGGGTTTTCGATCCACCCGAATCTGGGCAGCGCTGCCGGCTGGGATGCTGTGGTTTTCGTTGCACGCGCTGTGGCACCAGCACGATGCCTGGCCCGACGAGCGCGCAGGAGAAACCGTCGAATTGACCGGCACCATTATCGGGCTGCCCGAGCAGCGTGACGGTCGCGTCCGACTTGAATTCAAACCCGACGCCGAGGGGCGGCGAGCCGGTGCCCCGGGCCGTATCCTGTTGAGTTGGTATCGGCCCCTGGAATGGTTCCGGCCGGGCGAAACCTGGCGTCTTTCGGTCACGCTGACGCCGCCGCACGGAAGGGTCAATCCGGGGCTGTTCGACTATCACCGATACCTGGTCGCGCGCGGCATCGGCGCCCTCGGCCGCATCCAATCGGCCGCGCTGGAGTCCGGGTCCGGACCGCTTGCGGCGCCTGACCGGTTCCGGCAGCGGCTGGCGAACTGGCTGCAGGCCGAGACCGTCAGTCTCGATGCGGCCGCGCTGCACCGTGCGCTGACGGTGGGCGACCGCACCGCGATGTCGCCCGAACTTGCCGAGCGTCTGAGGCGCACCGGCACTGCGCATCTGCTCTCCATCTCCGGGCTCCACGTTGGCATGGTCGCCGGCCTTGCCGGGCTGTTGGCCGGATTGCTGGCGACGCCGTTGATACGCTTTCGCGGTGTTCCGGACCGCAAGCGCGTGATGCTGCTGGCCGGATTGGTCGCGGCGTTTGGCTACGCGCTGCTGGCCGGCTTCAGCCTGCCCACGGTGCGTGCGCTGGTGATGTTGCTGGCCGGTTTCGGCGCCATGCTCTGGCGGCGCGGGATTCAGCCGGGCAGGGCGCTCTTGACCGCGCTTGCAGCGGTGTTGCTGATCGATCCCATGGCGCCGTTGGCGATCGGGTTCTGGCTGTCGTTCGCCGCGGTGGCGGTGCTGATCTGGGCATTTTCGGGGCGTTCGCGCGGCACGGGTTGGCTGCGAGGGCTGATCACGGCGCAGGTCGTTATCGCGATCGGTCTTCTGCCGCTCAACATCGGCATTTTTCAGCAGTGGGCGCCGACCGCACTGGTCGCCAACCTGGTCGCCATTCCGCTGGTCGGACTCTGGATACTGCCGTGCCTGCTCGCGGCGCTGGCCCTGTTCGCGCTTGGCCTGCCGGCCGGGTTCATGGTCGCGCTTTCCGAGCACGGACTCGAACTGTTCCTGGGGATGCTGGATGGACTGACCGGCGCTGATCGATGGCTCGCCGGCCTGAGCGCGCCCGCACTGCCGGCACCCGGTCTTGCCGCGATCGTGATCGCGGCGGTTGGCGCGCTCTGGCTGCTGGCGCCGCGCGGCTGGCCGATGCGTCCGCTGGGAGCGGTTCTTCTGCTGCCCCTGTTGTGGCCGGCCGGACGCGGACCCGGCTCCGATCCGGGCGAGTTCGAGCTGATGATTCCTGATCTCGGCGACGGCCAGGCGGTGATCGTCAGGACGGCAAGCAGCGTCCTGCTCTACGGCACTGGTCCGGGCGACGGCGCCGAGCGCAGCCTGGTGCCAGGAACCATCGCGCCGCTGGTGCGGCAGGGTGGCCGCGATGCAGTTGACAGCGTCATCGTGCCCTATGGTCACAGGGATTTCGCCGGCGGTCTGGCCGAGGTGAAGCGCCGTTGGCCGGGCGCCGATGTGATTACGCCAGATGGGTCCGGCGACAGTCGCTGCGTTGAGGAGAGTCGCTGGATGGTCGATGGCGTCGGGTTCCGTTTTCTGCATCCGTCGGCGGCCCTGCCGGACCTGGGCGGCGATTCCAGCTGCGTGCTCGAGATTCGCTCCAGCTTCGGCAGCGTTCTGCTGACCGGCGGCATAGGTGCCAACGTGACCCGGCGGTTGGCCATGCGCCAATCGTTGCGGCCTGTGGACGTGCTGATCATGCCGCGCTTCGGACGTGTCGACGGTCTGGATGCGGGTTGGCTGTCGGCACTTTCACCGACGATCGGTATCGCGACGGTGAGCGCGTTCAACCGCCGCGGAATGCCGCACCCGGAGAGCCGGGCGATGTTGCGAGACGCCGGGGGACGCTTGCTGTCGACCGGCGACTGCGGCGCGTTGTCGATACGTTTCGAGGCCGGGGCGAATCCCTTGGTACTCAGCGAAGTGTCGGCCCGGCCGCGGTTCTGGCGCAACTCCGCGAACTGCGCCGCGTCCGTTGCGGATCGGCGATAGCGGTACGGCGGGATACACCGCTCTCGACTCCGTTATCATGCATGGATTCGATTCGCGGAAGATGCAGGGCTATGCTTGAAATCGTATTGGCCGGCGGCTGGTTGATGGCACCCATCGTGCTGTGCTCGGTACTGTCGGCAACCATCATCTTCAATCGTGCCTGGATGCTGCGCAGACGCCGGGTCATGCCGGCCGGGATTGCCGAAAAGGTCTCCGCCTGGGCACGCCAGCGGGAACTGGACCGCAAGCACCTCGAAGCGCTGCGCCGAAGCTCGCCGCTGGGCCGCGTGCTGGCCGCGGCGCTGGACAATCGCGACCGGGCGCGCGACGTGGTCAAGGAGGCGGTGGAAGACACCGGGCGCCAGGTGGTTCATGAACTCGAGAGCTTTCTCAATACTTTGGGAACCATCGCCGGCATCACGCCGCTGCTGGGCCTGCTGGGCACGGTCATCGGCATGATCAAGGTCTTCAGCGCGATCATGGAAGCCGGCGTCGGTGATCCCGCGCCGCTGGCCGGCGGCATTTCCGAGGCGCTGATCACCACCGCGGCAGGGCTCACGGTGGCCATTCCGACCTATTTCTTCTATCGATACTTTCGCGGAAAAGTCCGCGCCTACGTCGTCGGCATGGAACAGCAGGCGCTCGACCTGATCAATACCATCGAACACGGCAACCGCCAGCTCCGGCGCTCGGAACTGGGCTGGGGCTGACCGGACAGATGGAATAGCACCATGCGTCTCCAGACTGAACAGGACGAGGAGCCGGAAATCAACCTGACGTCGTTGATCGACGTGGTGTTCCTGCTGCTGATTTTCTTCATGGTCTCGGCCACCTTCGAGCGCCAGGCCTTGCTGCGCGTCCAATTGCCCGAAGCCGCGACCGCCGAGCGCGAGACCTTGCCCGAGCGTGTAGAACTGGTGATCACCGAGACCGGGGACTACTTCGTCGGCGACAACATGCTGGCCGATCAGCGCCGGGATACGCTCAGGCTGGCGCTGTCGCAGGCGTTTGCCGACAGGCCCGAAGCGCTGCTGGTGATTCGGGCCGATTCCATGGCCCAGCACGGCCTGGTGGTGCGCGCCATGGACGCGGCGTCGGCCGAGGGCATTACCCGGCTCACCATCGCCACGGTTGAAGAGGACGGAGCGGATCCGTGAACCCCGGGGTGAATCCCGCGGAAAATGCCGCGCGGCCGGCCGTCGGGGTCTACCGGCGATTGCTCGGTTTCCTGGAAGGCCGTCGGGGCGTATTCGCGCTTGCATTGCTGGCCGTGGCCATGGACGCCGCCGGTCAGGCGACGTTCATCTACCTGTTGCGGCCGCTGATCGACGACACCCTGGTCACCAGCGCGCCGAGCTTCGACCTGATGCTGCCGGCGCTGGTACTCGGCGCGGTGATTCTTCGCGTCATCGGCAATTACGGCGGCATGTACGGCATGGAATGGATCGGCCGGGCGGTGATCGCGGATCTCAGGCGCGACCTGTTCGGCCGCTATCTCACGCTCCCGTTCGCCGATTTCGATCGCGAAGGCAGCGGTTCGATGATCTCGCGTCTGACCTATAACACCGAGCAGGTCGCTCAGGCCGCCACCACCGCGCTTATCGGGGTGGCGCGCGATTCGCTGATCGTGCTCGGGCTGCTGATCGTGATGCTGCTGCAGTCCTGGCGGCTGACCCTGACTATGTTGCTGCTGCTGCCGGTGGTGGCGTTCGTGGTGTTCGTCGTCAGCCGCCGTTTTCGCAAGATTTCAACCTCCATCCAGGATTCCATGGGCGCAGTCACTCAAATGACCGAGCAGGCCGTGCACGCGCAGGAAGTGATCCGCATATTCGACGGCCAGAGCCAGGAAGCCCAGGCTTTCGCCGAGTCCAACCACGCCAACCGCAAGTTGCACCTCAAACTTCGCGCAACCCAGCTGATGTCGTCGTCGCTGATCCAGGTCGCGGCCGGACTCGCAGTCGTCGCGCTGCTGGTCATCGCCGGCAGCCAGTTTATGCGCGCCGAGGTCACGGCCGGCATCTTCATGTCGGTGCTCGGCGCCATGGTGGCCACCATTCCGCCCCTGAAACGGCTGACCAACGTCCACGTGCTGATCCAGCGAGGTCTCGCGGCCGCAGAAAGCATCTTCGACGTGCTGGACCGACCGGCCGAGCGCGATACCGGCAGCTACCAGCCGGACTCCATTCGCGGGCACATAGATTTCAGGCGGGTTTCCTTCCGTTATCCGGACACGCCGCGACCGACCCTGGAGGACATCGACCTGACGCTGGCGCCGGGCACGGTCACCGCGCTGGTCGGGCGCTCCGGCTCGGGCAAGACCACGCTGGCCCGGCTGCTGCCGCGCTTTTACCATCCGACCTCCGGCGCCATCGAGCTCGACGAGGTCGACCTGGAGGAATACGCGCTTCGACCGCTCAGGCGCGCCATTGCAATGGTCGGTCAGCAGGTGGTGCTGTTCGACGGCACCATTGCCGACAATATCCGCTACGGCATGCTGTCGGAATGCTCGCGCGAGCAGGTGGCGCAGGCGGCGCAGGACGCCTGGGCGATGGAGTTCATCGACCGCCTGCCTGACGGGCTGGATACCGTGATCGGAAGCAACGGCATCCAGCTTTCGGGCGGTCAGCGTCAGCGCGTCGCGATCGCCCGGGCGCTGCTGAAGAACGCCCCGGTGCTGATCCTGGACGAAGCGACCTCGGCGCTGGACGCCGAATCCGAAAAGCTCGTCCAGCGCGGGCTGGCCCGATTGATGACCGACCGCACGACGCTGGTGATCGCCCACCGGCTGACGACCGTCGAGCGCGCCGACCAGGTGGTGGTACTGGATGCCGGGCGCATCGTCGAGCGCGGCACGCACGCATCGCTGCTGGCCGAGCGGGGCAGCCTTTACCAGCACCTCTACCAGGCGCAGTTCCGTGACCCGGACGCGAGCGCCGGGTAAGCGCGTGCGCGATTCAATCGCACCCAGGATTTCGCTGGCAATCGCCCGCCGGTTGACCGGCATCTGGTACTCGAAGAAATCGCCGCCCAGGCTGTTGAGAGCCGCTTCCGCTTTTTATGAGCGCGCCGTTCGCGACCGTCTTGTCCGGCCGTCCGGCCAGCCGCCGTGCCCGGTGATCGTGGTCGGCAACCTGGTGGTCGGCGGCAGCGGCAAGACGCCGGTGGTTTTGGCCCTGGCCGACTCGCTGTCGCTGGCCGGGTACGCCGTTTCGATCATCAGCCGGGGCTACGGCGGCCGGGCCGGCGTTCGGCCGGTGCGGGTCGAGTCGGGCTCATGCGCGGCCGAAGTCGGCGACGAAGCGCTGGAGCTTCACGCCAGGACGGGCCGGCCGGTGTGGGTTTGCCGCAAGCGCGATGCAGCGCTGGCGGCCGCGCTGTCCGACGGCGCCCAGGTCGTGTTGTCAGACGATGGATTGCAGCACGCGGCGCTGCCGCGCAGTTTCGAGATCTGCGTCGTCGACGCCCGGCGCGGCCTCGGGAACGGTTACTGTCTGCCTGCCGGGCCGTTGCGCCAGCCGGCGGACCGGCTGCAATCGGTCGACATGGTGTTGGTCAAGCGCGCGCCCGACGGAAACCCCGGAGACTTTTCGGGCACGGCATTCGACCTCGAAGCCAGCGAACTCGAGTCGATCCGCGGCAACGCGACCCCGCCGCTGCCGCCGGCACGGATCGATGCTCTGGCCGGCATCGCCGATCCCGAGGCCTTCTTCGAGACGCTGGAGCTTCGCGGGTTCCGGCTTCGACGCCACCCCTTGGTCGATCACCAGCCGATCACCGTCGAAATGCTCGCCGCGCTTCCCGGACCGGTCGTGCTGACCGAAAAGGACCGCATGCGCCTGCCGCGCCTTGAAATGGACCAGCAACGTGATGATCTGTTCGTGCTGCCGGTGCGCGCCCGGTTGCCGGAGGAGGTGTTGCAAAGGATTGCCGGTCATGTGCGAGAATTTGCGGCGTGACCCGTTTCCATATCATCATTCCGGCGCGCCTGGCCTCGACCCGCCTGCCGGAGAAGGCGCTGGCCGACCTGGCCGGGAAGCCGCTGGTGGTCAGGGTCTGGGGGCGTGCGCTGGCGGCGGGGGCGGCGAGCGTCCACGTGGCCACCGACAGCGAGCGCATCGCCGCTGCCATCCGGGCGGCCGGCGGCAACGTCGTGATGACCGCAGCCGATCACGATTCCGGCACTTCGAGACTGTCGGAGGCCGCGCGCCGCCTGGCCCTGGATCCGGAAGAAGTGGTGGTCAACGTTCAGGGCGACGAACCGGCGGTGCCGATCGGTTGTCTGAAGCAATTGGCCGATCTGCTGGCGTCGAAACCGGACGCACGCATGGCGACGCTATGGGTCGACCTCGCCGACCGGGCGCAGTGGATGGACCCGAACGTGGTCAAGCTGGTCGCGCGGGCCGACGGCAGCGCGCTTTATTTCAGCCGCGCGGCCATTCCGGCCCGGCGCGGCGGCGGCTGGCCGGAAGGGCTGGCGCGCCGCCACGTGGGGCTTTACGCCTACCGCGCCTCGGCTCTTTACGAATGGGTCGACCTGCCCGGAAGCGAACTCGAGGACTCCGAATCGCTGGAGCAGTTGCGCGCGCTGCAAGCCGGCTGGGAGATCGCCTGCGATCGCGCGGCAGAGCCGATCCCGCCGGGCGTCGACACGGCCGAGGACCTGGAGGCCATGCGCGCGTATTTCGCCGCACTTGAAACCGAACGGGAAAGACAACCATGAGTCATCGATTGCCATGAGTCACCGATTACTATTTGTCTGCATGGGCAACATCTGCCGCAGCCCGACCGCCAAGGGCATCTTCGACCGTGCGCTGGCCGAGGCGCGTGTCGCGTTCGAGAGCGAGTCGGCCGGTACCCACGATTACCACGTCGGTCACCCGCCCGACCGGCGGGCCGTCGAGGCCGCGCGACGCGCCGGCGTCGACATCGGCAGCGATATTTCCCGCCTGCTCGTGCGCGACGACTTCCATCGCTTCGACCGGATTTTCGCGATGGACAGGGCCAACCTCGAGCACATCAACGCGATCCGGCCCGATGACGCCACGGCGCGCGTGCAGCTGGTCATGGAAATGGTGCCGGATTACGGCATGGAAGAGGTGCCCGATCCCTACTACGGCGGCCATACCGGATTCGTGCAGGTCATCGACATGCTCGATGCCGCGGCCGAGGCACTGGTGCGCGAACTGCGGTCCTGATTCTGGCTGATGTCGAACAAGCGCTCGAAAAACGCGTTCGATGGTCGGGAATTCGCCCGCACCCTGGCCGAATCGCCGGGGGTGTACCTGATGCGCGATGCAAACGGCAAGGCGCTGTACGTCGGCAAGGCACGCAACCTGAGAAAACGGGTGTCCAGCTATTTCGATCGCCGCGACAAGGGCCCGCGCATCGGCCTGATGATCTCGAAGATCGCGTCCATGGAGGTCAGCCTCACCCGCACCGAGGCCGAGGCGCTGCTGCTGGAGAACGAGTGGATCAAGTCGCTCGCGCCGCGTTACAACATCAACCTCCGCGACGACAAGAGCTATCCGTGGATCCGGCTGACCGCCCACCAGGAATTCCCGCGCATCGGGTTTTACCGCGGCGGCCGGTCCCGGCCCGGTGAATATTTCGGACCGTTTTCCAGCGCCGGGGCGGTGCGCGAGACGCTAAACCAGGTCTATCGACTGTTCGGCATCCGCCAGTGCACCGACAGCGTGTTCGCCAACCGCAGCAGGCCGTGCCTGCAATACCAGATCAAGCGCTGCAGCGCCCCCTGCGTCGGCTACATAGAGACCGACGACTACGCGCGTGACGTGGCGGCAGCCCGGGCCTTCCTGAAAGGCGAAAACGACACCGTCATCGAGCACCTGGGCGAGCGTATGCACCTGGCCAGCGAAGCGCTGGATTTCGAGACCGCTGCACTGCTGCGCGATCGCATCCAGGCCATTCGCAATATCCAGGGATCGCAGTTCGTCACCGACGGCGCCCAGGAGCTGGACGTCATCGCGTTGGCCGTCGAGGGCGGGGCAGCGGCCGCCCAGGTCGTCGAGTTCCGGGCCGGTCGAAATGTCGGCGGACGCACCTTCTTCCCCTCCAACGTGGATCCGGACGCGCCGGTCAGCCGGGTGATGGCGCAATTTCTCGGGCAGTACTACGCCGAGCGCCTGCCGCCGGCCGAGATCATCGCAAGCCCCGCGCCGGAAGACGCCGAGATCCTCGAACAGGCGCTGGCCGCGCGGCGCGGACGCAGCGTCCGGATTTCCGACAAGGTGCGCGGCGAACGACGGCAGTGGCGGGACATGGCCGAGACCAACGCCCGCGACGCGCTCAGGCGCAGGCGCGACGAGCGCGACCAGATCGGCAAGGAACTGGCTTCGCTGGCCGAGCTGCTGAAGCTCGAAGCGCCGCCCCAGCGTATCGAGTGCTTCGATATCAGCCATATCTCAGGCACCGAGACGGTGGCCTCCTGCGTGGTCCATACGCCGGCCGGCATGCAGCGCAAGCTTTACCGCCATTTCAACATCGAGAACATCGAGCCCGGCGATGATTATGCGGCGATGCAGCAGGCCCTGGAGCGGCGTTATCGGCGGGTGCTCAGCGAAGATCCCGATTCGCTGCCCGACCTGGTGCTGATCGACGGCGGTCGCGGCCAGTCCGATCGGGCCCGGGCGGTGCTGCTCGAGTTGGGACTGGACCAGTTGCCGGTCGTCGGCATCGCCAAGGGGCCGGCACGACGGGCCGGGCACGAAACCTGGGTGATGGACCGGCGCGAAGCCCTTCCGGGCCCCAATCATCCCGCGTCGCTGCTGGCCCAGCGCATCCGCGACGAAGCGCATCGTTTTGCGGTGCACGGACACCGGCGTCGCAGGCAGAACAAGGCAACCGAGTCGCCGCTGGAGAAGATTCCCGGCGTGGGTCCGCGCCGCCGCCAGCGTCTTCTGAATCACTTCGGCGGACTCAAGGGCGTACGCGCCGCGGGCGTCGAAGAGCTCAGTCGGGTGGCCGGCATCAACACGCAACTGGCCGAAACGATCTATCAGCACCTGAGAAAATGACGGACCCGCGGCGCCGGCTGCATGCAGGCCGGGGCAAAAAACGCGTACCATAACGCCTGATTCCACCCCTGGTCGCCCGCTTGTCAATCACGTTTCCGACAATCCTGACCTTGTTGCGCATCGTGATGATTCCGGTGCTGGTCGTGGCATTCTTCCTGCCGTATCCCTGGTCCAACGAGCTCGCCGTCGGCATTTTCATTGCCGCGGGCATCACCGACTGGGCCGATGGCTGGGTCGCCCGGCGCTACGGCCTGACGAGTCCCTTCGGCGCATTCCTGGACCCGGTGGCCGACAAGCTGATCGTGGCGGTCGCGCTCATCCTGATCGTGCAGCGTCATCCCGAGATCATGATTGCGGTCGCCGCGGCGGTGATCATGGGGCGCGAGATCACGATTTCGGCGCTTCGCGAGTGGATGGCGGAGCTTGGCGAACGTGCCCTGGTCAAGGTCTCCCATGTCGGAAAGTCCAAGACGATCTTCCAGATGGTCGCGATCGGTTTTCTGCTCTACGGCGAGCCGCTGCTCGGGCTTCCGGTGCTGCTG
>Ga0102929_1000751_pt1 | contig 19074 bp, 15 predicted proteins | sample SalPonR1_B_D2_MG_FD_78510 | JGI IMG/M metagenome (GOLD analysis project Ga0102929, IMG submission 78510) | Salt pond soil microbial communities from South San Francisco under conditions of wetland restoration - Salt Pond MetaG R1_B_D2_MG | ecosystem: Environmental > Aquatic > Marine > Intertidal... | reverse complement strand
TACATCCTGAGAAACGTCAACAAGACGGCGTGTAAGGTAACCGGCATCCGCAGTTTTTAGAGCTGTATCCGCAAGTCCTTTACGGGCACCGTGTGTTGAAATAAAGTATTCAAGTACGGACAACCCTTCTTTAAAGTTTGCCAGAATCGGGTTTTCAATAATTTGCGAACCCGTTGAGCCGGATTTTTGTGGCTTGGCCATCAATCCCCTCATTCCGCACAGCTGCCTGATCTGTTCTTTCGAACCACGGGCGCCTGAGTCGAGCATCATATAAATAGAGTTGAAACCCTGTTTGTCAGTACTAATGGTTTTCATTACCGAGTTGGTAAGTTTCGAGTTGGCATGTGTCCAGATATCAATTACCTGGTTATAGCGCTCGTTGTTGGTAATAAATCCCATGTTGTAATTGCTGATAATTTCTTCAACTTCCTGATAACCATTACCAACAATTGTTTCTTTATCTTCGGGAATAATAACATCGTCGAGGTTAAACGACAAGCCACCTCTGTAAGCCATGTTGTATCCCAGGTCCTTAATTGCATCAAGGAAAGTTACGGTTTCAGCATTTCCGCATTTCTTGAAAACATCGGCAATAATAGTCCTCAACGACTTTTTGGTAAGCAGCTGATTAATGTATCCTGCTTTGATCGGAACGTATTCATTAAAAATAACACGTCCTACCGAAGTTTCAATAATGTGTTTAAAAATCTCACCGTTTTCATCGATGTCTTTCACTTTCACTTTGATGATAGCATGCAGGTCGATAGCTCTTTCTGAATAAGCAATCATCACCTCTTCGGGCGAATAAAAAGTCATTCCTTCCCCTTTCGAACCTTTACGTGGTTTGGTCATGTAGTACAAACCAAGAACCATATCCTGCGACGGAACCTGAATAGGTGCTCCGTTTGCAGGGTTCATCAGGTTATGCGAAGCAAGCATCAGCAGCTGTGTTTCCAGTATGGCAGCATTGCCCAACGGAAGGTGAACAGCCATTTGGTCGCCGTCGAAGTCGGCATTAAACCCGGTACAAACCAGCGGGTGCAACTGAATTGCCTTACCCTCAATCAAAACAGGCTGGAATGCCTGGATTGACAACCGGTGCAATGTAGGTGCACGGTTTAGCATTACCGGATGACCTTTCAACACATTTTCCAGAATTTCCCAAACTACGGGGTCTTTCCGGTCAACTATTTTTTTAGCTGATTTAACGGTTTTTACGATGCCTCTTTCAATTAATTTCCGGATAATGAAAGGCTTGTACAACTCAGCGGCCATGTCTTTTGGCAAACCACATTCGTGTACTTTCAATTTTGGCCCCACCACAATTACTGAACGTGCAGAATAGTCAACACGTTTACCCAGCAGGTTTTGGCGGAAGCGGCCTTGTTTCCCTTTCAAACTGTCGGAAAGTGATTTCAGGGCACGGTTATTTTCCGTTTTTACAGCATTCGATTTTCTTGAATTATCGAATAACGAATCAACAGCTTCCTGGAGCATTCGTTTTTCGTTTCTCAGGATTACCTCGGGTGCTTTAATCTCGATTAACCTTTTCAAACGGTTATTACGTATAATTACCCGGCGATAAAGGTCATTCAAATCAGATGTGGCAAACCTTCCGCCATCGAGCGGAACCAGTGGCCTCAAATCGGGAGGAATAACAGGAACAACTCTTACAATCATCCATTCCGGGCGATTGAGGTTTTTACTTGCCCTGAATGCTTCAACAACCTGAAGACGTTTCAATGCTTCGTTTTTACGTTGCTGAGAAGTTTCGGTATTGGCTTTGTGCCTCAATGTGAATGACAAATCATCCAAATCGATTCTGCTCAAAATCTCGTAAAGCGCCTCAGCTCCCATTTTGGCGATGAATTTATTCGGGTCTTCATCGTCGAGCATGTGATTGTCTTTCGGGAGGGTATCCACAATATCGAGGTACTCTTCTTCGGTTAAAAAGTCGAGCTGTTTCACGCCGTCTTCTGCTTTTACCCCCGCATTTATTACCACGTAACGTTCGTAATAAATAATTGAATCGAGCTTTTTGGTTGGGAGGCCAAGTAAATAGCCTATTTTATTCGGTAACGAACGGAAGTACCAGATATGAGCCACCGGCACAACCAGTGCAATGTGTCCCATGCGTTCGCGACGAACTTTTTTCTCTGTAACTTCAACACCACAGCGGTCGCAAACGATTCCTTTGTATCGGATACGTTTGTATTTCCCGCAATGACATTCGTAATCTTTGACAGGGCCAAAAATACGCTCGCAAAACAAGCCGTCCCGTTCGGGTTTGTAAGTTCTGTAGTTTATTGTTTCGGGTTTCAAAACTTCGCCGAATGACCGTTCCAGAATTTCTTCCGGTGAAGCCAGACTGATCGAAATTTTCGAGAAACCACCTTTTGCTTTGTTATCTTTTCTGAATGCCATAATTTGAATTAAAAATCATTATAACAGAACCAATAAAATGAAGATGAAATTTTATTCCATCTTAATACTGAGGCCCAGGCCTCTCAATTCGTGCAACAGTACGTTGAGCGATTCAGGAATTCCAGGTTGGGGCATCGGTTCTCCTTTAACAATTGTTTCGTAAGCTTTTGCCCTTCCCATAACATCATCCGACTTAACGGTAAGGATTTCCTGAAGAATATGAGAAGCACCAAATGCTTCGAGTGCCCATACCTCCATTTCACCAAAACGCTGGCCACCAAACTGCGCTTTACCACCCAAAGGTTGCTGGGTAATAAGTGAGTAGGGACCAATAGAACGGGCATGCATTTTATCTTCAACCATGTGCCCCAGTTTCATCATGTAAATTACACCAACTGTAGCATGCTGGTCGAACGGCTCACCGGATTCACCATCATAAAGCACTGTTTTTCCGAAACTGGGAACTTTGGCTTTATCGGTATATTCTGTAATTTCTTCCAGTGTGGCGCCATCAAAAACCGGGGTTGCAAATTTAACGCCCAATTCTTTTCCGGCCCATCCCAGAACAGTTTCATAAATCTGACCGAGGTTCATCCTTGAAGGTACACCAAGTGGGTTGAGTACAATATCAACAGGAGTACCATCCGCAAGGAATGGCATATCTTCCTGACGCACCAGGCGTGATACAATACCTTTGTTCCCGTGGCGTCCGGCCATTTTATCACCAATTTGAAGTTTGCGTTTTTTGGCAATAAATATTTTGGCAAGCTGAATGATTCCTGCAGGAAGCTCATCACCAATGGTGACATTATATCTTTCGCGGCGTGCGATTGCTTCTGCTTCCTTGTGCTTCATGATGTAGTTATTGATCACCCTGAAAATCAATTCGTTTTTCTGCTTGTCAGTTGTCCATTTTGATGGATTAACCGACAGGTAATCAATTTCCTGAAGCTGTTTCAGGGTAAACTTAACCCCTTTGGGAATTATCTCGGTGCCGAAATAATCTTTAACACCCTGCGAAGTTTTCCCGCTTACGAGTGTAAATAATTTATCTTCGAGGCGGCCACGCAAAGCGGCAATTTCGTTGTCAAATTTTTCGTCAATCTGATCAAGAAGTGCTTTGGTAGCCGTTTTGCCTTTTTTATCTTTTGCAACTCTCGAGAACAGTTTTTTGTCGATAACAACACCTGAAAGTGAAGGAGAAGCTTTAAGTGATGCATCTTTCACATCGCCGGCTTTATCGCCAAAAATTGCGCGCAGCAGTTTTTCCTCGGGTGAAGGATCCGATTCTCCTTTGGGAGTAATTTTACCGATGAGAATATCACCCGGTTTCACATTTGCCCCCACGCGAATAAGACCGTTTTCATCGAGGTTTTTAGTTGCTTCTTCGCTTACGTTCGGAATGTCAGAAGTAAATTCTTCCAACCCTCGTTTTGTATCGCGAACCTCAAGGCTGTACTCATCAACATGAACGGATGTAAATACATCTTCGCGGACAATGCGTTCTGAAATAACAATCGCATCCTCGAAGTTGTATCCCTGCCAGGGCATAAATGCCACCATCAGGTTACGGCCCAGCGCCAGTTCACCTTTTTCAGTGGCATAACCTTCGGATAAAATCTGACCTTTTGTAATCCTTTCGCCTTTTTCTACAATCGGTTTTAAATCGACAGTAGTTCCCTGGTTTGTTTTGGAATATTTCTGCAATTCGTAAGTAACAACCTCCGGGTCGAAACTAACAAAACGATCATCGTCAGTTACATCGTAACGAACAATAATCTGTGTGGCATCAACAAACTCAATCACCCCGTCGAACTCGGCTTTTATAAGCACCTGTGAGTCGGCTGCAGCCCTTCCTTCCAAACCTGTTCCCACAATAGGAGATTCAGGTCTCAGGAGCGGTACTGCCTGACGCATCATGTTCGATCCCATTAATGCACGGTTGGCATCATCGTGCTCCAGGAAGGTAATTAACGAAGCTGCAACCGAAGCAATCTGGTTCGGTCCAACATCCATCAGGTTAACTTCTTCCTTGTCGATTAATGGATAGTCACCGTCGAGTCTGGATTTTACTTTCTGATTCAGGAAATAACCATCTGCATCGATAGGCGCATTTGCCTGTGCAATTATCTGGCCTTCTTCCTCTTCTGCTGTTAAATAAACAGCTCCTTCATCCGAAAGGTCAACTTTACCGTCTTCGACTTTACGGTAGGGAGTGGAAATAAATCCAAGGTCTGTAATTTTTGCAAACACGCATAATGAAGAAATCAAACCAATGTTTGGTCCTTCAGGTGTTTCAATCGGACACAGTCTTCCGTAGTGTGTATAGTGAACATCGCGAACCTCGAAACCTGCCCTCTCGCGCGACAAACCGCCTGGTCCAAGTGCCGACATACGTCGCTTGTGCGTCATCTCTGCCAACGGGTTGGTTTGATCCATAAACTGGGACAATGCGTTGGTCCCAAAAAATGAATTAATAACCGAGGAAAGCGTTTTTGAGTTGATCAAATCAATTGGAGTAAAAACCTCGTTATCGCGAACATTCATTCGCTCACGAATTGTGCGTGCCATGCGTGCCAACCCAATGCCAAACTGGTTGTACATTTGTTCGCCCACAGTACGCACACGGCGGTTACTCAGGTGGTCGATATCATCTACATCGGTTTTTGAATTCACCAATTGAATCAGATACCTGATAATTTCAATGATATCCTGTTTGGTCAGAACCCGGTTTTCAGCCTCAACTTCGAGGCCTAATTTTTTATTAATCCGGTAACGACCAACTTCTCCGAGATCGTATCTTTTATCGGAGAAAAAGAGTTTATCGATGACATCCCTGGCAGTGGCTTCATCAGGCGGTTCTGCGTTTCGCAGCTGCCTGTAGATGTGAAGCACCGCTTCTTTTTCAGAGTTACAGGGGTCTTTTTGCAATGTATTGTAAATAATTGCATAATCCTGTTGCCTCTGATCATCTTTATGAAGCAAGATTGTTTTTACACCTGATTCGAGAATATCTTCAATATGATCTTCTTCAAGGATTGTTTCCCGGTCGATAATTACCTCGTTACGTTCAATTGAAACTACCTCGCCGGTGTCTTCGTCCACAAAGTCTTCAACCCACGATTTAAGCACGCGGGCAGCAAGTTTGCGGCCAATAACTTTTTTCAAACCGGTTTTCGAAACTTTTACTTCGTCGGCAAGATTGAATATTTCAAGAATATCCTTATCGCTTTCGTAGCCGATTGCACGTAAAAGTGTAGTAACAGGCAATTTCTTTTTACGATCGATGTATGCAAACATGACACTGTTAATGTCGGTTGCAAACTCAATCCACGAACCTTTAAACGGGATAATACGTGCCGAGTACAGTTTTGTACCGTTGGCGTGTAAACTCTGACCAAAGAATACACCCGGTGAGCGGTGCAACTGCGACACAATAACCCTTTCGGCACCATTAACAATAAAGGTACCTCTTTCGGTCATGTATGGCACTGTTCCCAGATAAACATCCTGCACTACCGTATCGAAATCTTCGTGTTCCGGGTCGGTACAGTACAGCTTCAGCTTTGCCTTTACCGGCACGCTGAAGGTTAAACCACGTTCAATACACTCGTTAATAGTGTATCGGGGCGGATCGACCTGGTAGTCGAGAAACTCGAGTACAAAGTTATTACGTGTATCAGTAATCGGGAAATTTTCCTCGAATACACGTGACAATCCTTCCTCCTTCCGCTTTTCGGGCGTAGTGTTTAACTGGAAAAAATCCTTAAATGATTTAATTTGTACTTCTAAAAAGTCAGGGTAATCAAACCTGGTTTGCGTTGAGGAAAAATTAATCCTCTCGTTTTTTGTATTTACTGACATGTATTTATACAGGTTAATTATATAAAATATAAATACACAAAAAGGTTTAGAATCCTGCGGCGCAAGATTCTAAACCATACAACCTCTTTTAAAAGGTCTGATTGCGAATTATTTAACTTCAACTTCGGCTCCTGCTTCTTCCAATTGACTCTTAAGGGCTTCTGCCTCATCTTTGGAAACTTTTTCTTTAATCGCTTTTGGAGCTTCATCAACAACTGCTTTGGCTTCTTTGAGGCCAAGACCAGTTAATTCTTTCACGAGCTTAACTACTGCTAATTTTGACTGACCAGCTGCTTTCAATACAACATCAAATTCGGTTTGTTCTTCAGCGGCTTCGCCTTCTCCACCACCTGCTGCCGGGCCTGCAACTGCAACTGCGGCTGCGGCTGGCTCAATTCCGTACTCCTCTTTAAGGATATCAGCTAATTCGTTAACCTCTTTAACAGTCAAGTTTACTAACTCTTCTGCAAGTTGTTTTAAATCTGCCATTTTTATTTACTTTATAAAATTTATTTCTAAAAAACTATTCTTTTTCTTTCAGTGTTTCAAGAACACCGTGTATGGTATCACCACCTGATTGTAATTGCGAAAGCAATGTTTTCATTGGTGATTGTAATAAGGAAACCACATCGGCAATAAGTTCGTCTTTCGACTTCACAGAAACGAGAGCGTCGAGTTGATTTTCGCCGAGATAAATTGCCTCCTCGACAAATGCTGCTTTGAGCAGTGGTTTGTCGTGCTTTTTCCTGAAATCTTTAATCAGTTTTGCAGGAGCATTCCCGGTTTCAGTGAACATTACTGTTGTGTTTCCACTAAGCGCGTCGTAAAGCTCATCTGCATTTTTCTCAGAATTTTCAAGTGCTTTACGAAGTAGTGTATTTTTTGCAACAACCAGTTTTACTTCTTGTTTAAAACATAGTCTCCTCAAATTACTGGTATCTTCAGCATTCAGACCACTAATGTCAGTTAAGTAAAAATGGCTGTACGAGTTGATCTGCTCTTGCAGGTCATTGATAATTACTTCTTTTTCTGTACGTTTCATTTTTACTCCGCTTTTATAGTCACAACTGACTTGGGTTCAACTTTAATACCAGGGCTCATAGTACTGGAAAGAAATATACTTCTGATATAAGTACCTTTTGCTGCTGTTGGTTTTAGTTTGTTAATGGTACTGATAAACTCAATGGCGTTTTCTTTAATCTTTTCCGGAGAAAAGGAAACTTTCCCAATTGTAGTGTGAACAATACCAAACTTATCGACTTTAAAATCAATTTTCCCCTGTTTAACTTCTGACACAGCTTTACCAATATCCATTGTTACTGTACCACTTTTAGGGTTAGGCATTAAACCGCGTGGGCCTAATACACGCCCCAGCTGACCAACTTTTCCCATTACCGGGGGCATGGTAATTACCACGTCAACATCAGTCCAGCCTTCTTTGATTTTATCGATATAATCATCTAAACCAACATAATCAGCTCCTGCTTGTTTGGCTTCCTCCTCTTTATCGGGGGTAACCAAAGCCAGCACTTTAATCTCTTTTCCAGTTCCATGGGGTAACGAAACTACGCCTCTAACCATCTGGTTAGCTTTTCTTGGGTCAACTCCCAACCGAATATCCAAATCAACTGAAGCATCGAATTTGGTAAATGTAATTTCCTTTACCAGTTTAGACGCTTCGTCAATCGCGTAAGTTTTCGATCTGTCGAGTTTATCAAGAGAAGCTTTTTTATTCTTCGTAATTCTGCCCATCTTAAAAAGATTTAATTTAATTTTTGAATGGTGCTTTACCTTTTACGGTAATTCCCATACTTCTGGCAGTTCCAGCTACCATTTTCATTGCCGATTCAACAGTAAAACAATTCAAGTCAGCCATTTTTTCTTCTGCTACATCGCGAACCTGATCCCAGGTTACGGCAGCTACTTTGTTGACATGAGGTTCCGGAGAACCTTTTTTGATTTTTGCTGATTCGAGCAATTGTACAGCTACGGGAGGTTGTTTTATAATGAAATCAAATGATTTATCGCTGTAAACAGTGATAATTACCGGAAGTAATTTACCGGCCTGGTCTTGTGTACGACCATTAAACTGTTTACAAAACTGCATTATATTAACTCCCTTGGCACCTAATGCTGGTCCCACCGGTGGTGACGGGTTTGCCGCTCCACCTTTAATCTGTAATTTAATTAATCCAGCAACTTCTTTCGCCATAATAAAATTAATAATGCGTTACTATTCCTTCTCGACTTGCATAAAGCTAAGTTCCAAAGGCGTTTTACGTCCAAAAATCTTCACCATTACCTGCAGCTTTTTCTTCTCTTCATTGATTTCTTCAATGGTTCCGTTAAAGCCGTTGAATGGTCCGTCGATAACTTTTACGGTTTCTCCAACAACAAAAGGAATATTCAGCTCCTCACCAGTTTCGGCAAGTTCATCAACCCGACCTAAAATTCTGTTCACTTCGTTTTGCCTCATAGGAACCGGATCTCCACCTTTGGTGTCACCAAGAAATCCAATTACATTGGGAATATTTCTAAGCAGGTGTGTAACTTCACCCACTAACGAAGCTTCAATGAGAACGTATCCCGGGAAAAAGTTTCGCTCTTTGCTGACTTTTTTCCCGTTCCGGATTTGATAAACCTTTTCAGTTGGTATTAAAACCTGTTCAACAAAACCCTTCAGATCTCCATTAGCGATTTCGTTATCGATATATTCTTTTACTTTTTTCTCCTTACCACCAATAGCTCGAAGAACATACCATTTTTTTGTATTCTCGCTCATTTTGACCTACAGGTTTCTATTAATAAAATAATCCATAAATAAAATCCATTATGTTTCTGAATGACAGATCCATAACGAATATCAAGAGTGATATAATAAAGGAAGCAACCATTACAACCAATGCGCTGTTTTGCAGCTCTTTCCAAGTAGGCCATGTAACTTTATGAATGAGTTCATTGTAGGCCTCTTGCAAGTATATTTTTAGTTTCATATTATACTCTTCGTCTTTTGTACGGAAGGTAAGACTCGAACTTACAACATTTTTCACTCCCAACAGAATGAGTTTCTTCCGTGAACAATCCCGGGCTATAACTGCCCGGGACTATTATTTTTTATCTCTGCGATTGTAACAGATTATTCCAATATTTCGGTAACCTGACCAGCACCAACTGTGCGGCCACCTTCGCGGATTGCAAAACGCAAACCAATGTTCAGTGCTACCGGGTAAATCAGATCCACTTCAATTGAAACGTTATCACCAGGCATAACCATTTCACGCCCCTCGGGCAAGTGAATTTCGCCGGTTACGTCAAGTGTACGCAGGTAGAACTGTGGGCGGTATTTGTTATGGAATGGAGTATGACGTCCACCTTCTTCTTTTTTCAATACATACACCTCAGCTTTGAATTTGGTATGAGGAGTGATTGAACCAGGTTTTGCCAAAATCTGTCCACGTTTGATTTCTTTTTTATCAACACCACGCAACAACAAACCTACATTGTCACCAGCCTGTCCGTCGTCAAGAATTTTGCGGAACATTTCAACACCAGTACATACTGTTTTGCGTCCTTCTGCTCCAAGGCCAATTAACTGAAGTTCGTCACCTGTGTGAACAACTCCTGTTTCAATACGACCTGTGGCAACAGTTCCACGACCTGTGATTGAGAATACATCTTCAACAGGCATCAGGAACGGTTTATCAACTTCACGCTCAGGAAGTGGAATCCAGTTATCAACTGCATCCATCAGTTCCATAATTTTGTCTTCCCATTCTGCTTCACCGTTGAGTGCACCAAGTGCTGAGCCCTTAATAACCGGAGTATTGTCTCCATCGTATTCGTAAAATTCCAGCAATTCACGAATTTCCATTTCAACAAGTTCCAGCAGTTCTTCGTCGTCAACCATGTCCACTTTGTTCATGAAAACAACTACTTTCGGTACGTTTACCTGGCGTGCCAAAAGGATATGCTCACGTGTTTGCGGCATAGGTCCGTCGGTAGCAGCCACAACTATAATTGCACCGTCCATCTGGGCAGCACCAGTTACCATGTTTTTCACATAGTCGGCGTGACCGGGACAGTCAACGTGAGCGTAGTGACGTTTTTCAGTTTGATACTCTACGTGAGCTGTGTTAATTGTAATACCCCTTTCTTTTTCTTCGGGTGCATTATCAATTGAATCAAATGATTTGATTTCGGAAAGGCCTTTTTTGGCCAATACCATTGTAATAGCAGCAGTAAGGGTAGTTTTACCATGGTCAACGTGACCTACAGTCCCTATATTGACATGATCTTTGTCCCTTTTAAATGTTTCTTTAGCCATAACTCCAAAATTTTAATTATTATCTAAATTAATTGAGCCGAAGACGAGAATTGAACTCGTGACCTCATCCTTACCAAGGATGCGCTCTACCCCTGAGCTACTCCGGCTTAAATACACAAAGAGAAAGAAGTTAAAAGTACTCTACTTAAAACTTCAATCTCATATTTTTGAGCGGGAGACGGGATTCAAACCCGCGACCCTTAGCTTGGAAGGCTAATGCTCTATCAACTGAGCTACTCCCGCAAATTGCATCCCGGTAAAAACGCGGTGCAAAAGTACAAAATTTTACAAAAACAGAATGACAAAATTTTGTCTTACTGAATCTCAATGTATTTTTTGTTCAGATTTTTCAAAATATTTCAACCTGAAATATTGCCCAAACCATCAAACTACTTTAAATTCAGCTGTTTCTGGAACGCCCCTAAAATGGGTGTGCAAATGTAAAAATATTATTTTAAAAATCTAAAAAACGACAACCAAAAAATTAAATATTATTGGTTTTTAAGTTTTTCTTTATATTTAGTCAATTGTTTCCGAATTGCATCAACAGCCAAATCGGTTGCTTCCTCAAATGTATCTGCCTGTTTCTTTGCAAATAAGTAACCATTGGCCGGGATTGAGAGTTTTATCTCAGAAATTTTATTCCCGGCAGTTTCGGGTTTAAGGACTTTTAATGTTACCTCAGCGTTAATAATACCATCGAAGAAGGTGTCGAGTTTTCCAACTTTTTTATTAACGAACTCATCCAACTTTTTATCAGTTGTAAAATGTACTGAATTAATAATTATTTCCATAGTAACACTTTTTTAGCCCCTTGGATGGGCTTGTTTGTAAATATCATGCAATTTCTCAAATGTAGTATGCGTATAAATCTGAGTGGCAGCCAAACTGGAATGCCCCAAAAGTTCTTTAACGGCATTCAGGTCGGCACCTTTGTTTAACAGGTGCGTTGCATACGAATGACGTATAACGTGAGGGCTTTTTTGCTCAAATGATGTCACATATTCCAAACTTTTTTTCACCACTCTGTAAATTAGTTTTTCGTAAACGGGCTTTCCTTTTTCAGTAACCAATAAAATATCCGGGAAGTAACCAATTTCCCTGTTTCTTATTTCAAGGTATTCGAACAGCAAATTGTTCATTTCTCTTGGGTAGGGAATTATTCTTTCTTTTTGTCTTTTACCCAGCACCTTTATAAGATAATTCTTCGTATCAAAGCTGGAACCTTTGAGTTGCATTAATTCTGCCAGTCGAATTCCCGTTGCATAAAGCAGGGCTACTATCAGTTTATCGCGCACGCCCCTGAAGTCGCCCGGGAAAAAACCATCGTCAAGCAAATGATGCAGGCTTTCTTCTTCAACAAAACCGGGTAATTTTTTTCTAACCTTTGGCAGCGGAAGGTTAACTGCGGGATTGGTTTCAACTATTTTTTCTTTCATCAGGAAGCGAAAGAAAGCTTTAACGGTGGAAACTTTTCTGTTAACCGAACGCGGTGACAATTGTTTCTCCATCAAGCTCACTATCCAGGTGCGGACAAGTTTTGAATCGACCCTATTAACATCAAATTCCCCGATCATTTCGGTGATAAAACACACAAATTGATCGAGGTCTTTTTTGTAAGCCACTACGGTATGAGGGGATGTCCTCTTCTCATACCTCAAATAGTTGGTAAACGATTCCTGATAATTCATTAATCTTCTGCACTAATATCAGGAACCACTAATTTTTTAGTCTTCCTGACGTTGCAAATTCTCAATATAAGCAGCTTTCTTTAACTCTTCCCTTCTTCTTTCCGAAGGTTTTGTATACTTCTGACGGTCACGTAGTTCTTTTACGACTCCCGTCTTTTCAAATTTGCGCTTAAATCTTTTTAATGCTCTTTCAATGTTTTCGCCTTCTTTTACCGGAATAACAATCATTTTCTACTCCTTTTTTTAAAAATTGAGGCGCAAATTTAGAAATTATTCCTACTAATTCAAATTTAATGGAAAAAAATAATAAAACCTAAATGGTTTATTGATTTAATCTTTTTTAACGACAGGTGATGTAAACTTTTACCGCATCGAAAACAACGGTGTCACCTGGCAAACTTTGAATTAGCTGGTCAAATGATCTAAAAGGGCCATTTTTTTCACGATAATCGAGCAATGCTTCAACATGTTCATTCTCAAAATACGGATGCCGTAATAAATCAGAATATTCTGCAAAGTTCACACGTATTTTTTTGATCCTGGACGAATCGGCCACAATATTATCAGCAATATTGCTGTAGGTTTCCTCCGGAAAGTTATAAACTTCAAGCAGTTGTTCTTTTTTGTAAAAGCCACCAAGCAAATCACGGTATTTCAAAATCCGTTCGGCAAACACTTCCCCTATTCCGGGTAACTGCATCAGTTCGGCTTTACCGGCAGAATTCAATTCAACTTTTATGACGCGAACTGTTTTTTCTTCATTTTTAGTAAAATCATTTTTGGGGACAGTTTTAATCCGGATATTGTCCTTAATGATGTTGTAGAAAGTGGAGTCAACTCCATAAATTTTCAAGACATCCTCAGACGTAGAAAAAAAGCCGCCGCTTTTGCGGTAACTTATCAGGTTGGAGGCCTGAAAGTTGTTGAACCCAAATTCGGACAAAGTGATTGAGTCGGCTGAATTGGGGTCGAATGTTCCGGTATAAGACTTTGGTAATTCCCGGGTATCGGCTGGTTTAGGTTGCTCCTCACGGGGAACACTTTCCGGAATTACTATAAATTTTTCTATGAGCTTGAAAATGCTGTCGTTCATTCCATAAATTTTGGCCAAATCTGTTGGGGCTTCAAATTTTCCACCAGCCGACCGGTAACTCAGTAAATTATTTTTCACAAATTCAGGAATGGAAAGTGAGTCAAGTTGCTCTTTCGTTATAGTATTGGGGTTAAACGCGAAAAGTCTTTTGGATTTTAATTCACTTTTTTTCGTGCGTTCCCATTCTTCAAGGGCTTCTTTAAATTCCGAGAAATCATAGTTTGCTTTCAGGTTTAAATTGTTGACTATAATTATTCCGGAAATCAACAACAAAATTAAAACTACTAAAACTATTATTCCGTTTCTGTCTTTTTTTGAAAAACGAAAATATTCTTTAACCAATTGCCGAAAGGGTTTCTCCATTTTTGCATTGATGGGTTGAAAAATTAACAAGCCTACTCAAGTTATAACTTTTGTAGCTTAAATGCAAAAACGGGAATACAAAATTGAATGAAAAGAAAATTAATCTTTAAAAATTGATTAACCCAACGCCTTGTAAAAAGATGAATGCAATGGCCAGCGGCGCAATAAATTTAATAATAAACATGTACAAAGGAATGTACCCCGCCTTTAACGAGCCATTATTCGACAATTCATTTTTGACTTTATCACGTCCCAGGAACCAGGCTACAAACAGAACTATAAACAAACCACCTAAAGGCAACAGGATATTTGCCGAAGCAAAGTCCATCAGCCCGAAAACGGTAAACCCGAAAATAGTAAAATCGGACATTGAACTTGAAGAAAGCACACACATTATTCCCAGTACAGACACCGAAGATGTGGCCAGCCATGTTGCTGATTTTCGTTTCAATTTGAGTTCTTCAACAAAAAAGGCAACAATAACCTCCAAAACCGAAATTGTTGATGTAAGTGCGGCAACTCCGAGAAGCACAAAAAACATAAGAGAAAAGAAGTATCCGCCCGGCATCTGCTGAAAAATATTAGGTAGGGTAATATAAACAAGTCCTTCGCCTGACCCGGGCTCAATATTAAATGCAAAAACAGCTGGGAAAATGGCGAGGCCAGCCATAATGGCAATAAAAGTGTCGGCAAAAGCAACCGAAAAAGCTGTTGTACCTAAATTATCATTCTTTTGAATATAAGAACTATAGGTTATCAAGGTTCCCATCCCAATGCTCAGGGAGAAAAATGCCTGCCCCAAAGCTTCGAGCACAGTAGAAGGCGTTATTTTACTAAAATCGGGCTGGAATAAAAAAGCAATACCTTTTTCAGCTCCCGGCAGAGTAACGGAACGAATAACCAGCGCTAACAGCAGTATTAACAAAACAGGCATTAAAATTTTGGTATATTTTTCAATGCCCTTTTGTACTCCTGCCATTATTATGGCTGCCGTTAACCCCATAAAAACAAAAAACCACAGTAAAGGCCGCCATGATCCTCCGATAAATGAATCGTACATTCCGCTGAGTTGCTGAGGCGATTTATTTGCAAAACCATTAATTACCGACTGGTAAATATATTCGAGCGTCCAACCCGCAACGGCGGTGTAGAATGCTAAAATCATAAACGCAGCCACCACGCCCATTAAACCGATAAGATACCACGGCCGGCGGGGAGCCAGTTTTCGGAATGAGCCAAAAGCATTTTTCTGGGCACTGCGTCCAATAGTAAACTCAGAAAGCATTACAGGAATGCCAATGGCTACAATAAACCCCAGGTACATAATTATAAAGGCAGCTCCGCCATTCTCACCTGCCACATAAGGGAAACGCCAAATATTTCCCAGTCCTATTGCCGAACCGGCGGTGGCTGCAATAACGCCAAACTTTGAACCAAACGAATCACGATTAGAAGGAAGATCTGCCATTTTACCCTGGAATTAAATAATTTCTACTCTGTTTACTTACATTCAATAAGCAAAGCGGGGCCAAAAATGCAAAAAAATAATTCATTGCAAAAGCAGAAAATAAAAAAGTAATTCTTTTTTTCAGAATGGATAACCTATTGCAAATGCAATATTAAAATCGTCGCTGGTGTATCTTCTGTGTCCTATAATCCAACCATTGCCTGTGGGTTGGGAAGGATCGCGAAGTTTCATCCCCACATCGACACGGAAAATAAAATAGTTAAAATCGAAACGAAACCCGGTGCCGGTCCCTAAGGCCAGTTGCCTGTAAAAACTGTTCAGCTTAAACAGGGCGCCGGGGCGGTTATCCTTACTGTTGATGGCCCAGATATTTCCGGCATCTAAAAACAGTGCCCCTTCCATAAATCCTATGAGGTTATACCTGTACTCCAGGTTCACTTCCAGCTTAATATCAGCCGACTGGTTAGGGTAAGCATCCTCGGGAGCTTTATAAGTGCCCGGTCCCAAAGAACGAACTTGCCACGCCCTGATACCATTGGCACCACCGGTAAAGAATTTCTTTTCGAAAGGCAGAACGTCAAAATTACCGTATGGCAGGGCAGCCCCTAAAAACGCACGACCAACCAATGCGTTGTATTTATCAATTGTATAACCATACCTAAATTCAATATCGGATTTTACATATTGGGCAAAACGAGTGCTCAACAACCTGTAGTAACTTGATGAAACTACTCCCAAGCTGTCAATTTCCTGATTTTTAGTCCTGTTGGTAACCGTTGAATACAACCCCAGCAAATTCCCTGCAGACTCCACATTAAACCGAAAATATGTGTAGCTTTTCTTTGCCCCCAGTTGTTGTGTATTATAAACCAGTGAATAGTTCATAGCCATAATTAAGTGGTCGGTAAAACTACTTTTAATATACAGGTCTTTAATGAAATTGATAAAGCCCGGATCGAACTGGTAAAGATTTACAAGGTTAAAGTCAACAATGTTCCAGGTATGATCCAGATATTCCGATGTTTTCCAGTTGTAACCAAATTTCACATTCGAAATTGTTCGGGTGTATTCTGGTCGCCGCTGAAAATTATAACCAAGGGTTACAACGGTTTGAGGCAATACGTCACGAAAAGCATTAATCGCCTGACCAGGCCCGATTAGTTTGGGAAAAGTCAACTTCGATTCAACCCCCAATTCTCTGGTGTTAAAATATTCAGACACCTCATCCACCACTCGCTGTTGACGTTCCACTGCCCCTTTAAAATTCAGCTGAAAAAGTTCTGCACCCCTGAACAGGTTTCTGTGCCGGTAATTAATATTTCCGGCCACTCCCAGGTTACCTGAAGTGTTTGTTCCCTCAATATCGAACGAAACTGCCTGTTTGCTCAAAGGGGCTAACCGTATGTTACAATTTAACAAATTGGTGTCCTGCAGATGAACCGGTTTATTAAACTGGACATCAATAAAACGAAACCGACGCAAACGGTTAAAGGCATTAAAAGTGCTCCTTGCATCATCCAAACGGTACAAAGTGCCGCTTTCCATTTGCAAAAGGTTTTCAAATAAAGAGGGACGGTAAAACAGCTCAGAATTTTGGTATAATGTAAGTTTGTCCAGCCTTGTTGTATCCGAAAAATTGCTTTCCGAACTCACTCCTGAAGTTACCGGCCCGGACTCCGGCAATACTGAAATGGTAAAATCATTTAGGTACTGCGGTTGATAATTTTTCAATGAATCCTGGCCAATAAACAAATCGAGAACAATTTCTTTTTCAAACCTGCTGCTGTCAGCAATATAGCTCACATCATCTTTGTTAAAATAGAAATATCCTTTGTTCCGGTACAAATCCACAATGTCTTCCCGTTGTTCTTCAAGCCTGTTAAAATCGAATGGGGTTCCCGGAGTAATCAAAATTTCTGATGAATCTTTATAAAAATGAGCCTTTAAAGCGGAGTCGGGAATATGATAATTTAAATCTCTGATTTTGTACTGATCGCCGGTTTTGATTTTATATTTCACATTGGCTTTCTGTCTATTTTCTTTAAACTCAACTTCGGTGTCAACACTGGCCCTGAAATACCCCTTATTGCCTAAATACTGCTTCAAACGCTCTTGCGAGGCAAGTACCAACGCCTCGTCGTAAACAACAGGTGGCTCGCCAATGCGCTTCAGCCAGCCTTCATTTTTTTGCTTTGAAGATAAATTATAGAGCCACAGGTGAAACTTGGCAAATCCAAGAATTTTGTAGTTCTCCTTTTGCCGGATATGCGATTTGGCTTCATCTTTATTAATGTTAGATTCTTCAACTTCTATATTTACTTTATTTAAAAGATATTCATCCTGCGGAACAAACTTCACAGGAGAGCAGGAAAACAAAAAAATTGCAACTACAAATGCAATTATTTTCCCCAAAAATGTACTATGTGACAGATTTCTCTTATTCAAAATACCGAATTAAATTTACCATTCCTGTTTCTCACAAAAATAATGAACTGTTTTAGATGGAAACAGTAACTTTAAAACATTTATTTTGCACGGAATAACCTTTAAAAAATGATTAGCAAAAATACAATAAAACTCATTAAGTCGCTTGCCCATAAAAAATACAGGCAAAAGCACCAACTGTTTTTAGTTGAAGGCGAAAAAAATGTGCTGGAAGTGCTCGATTCTTCGTTTCAGGTTCCCCAACTTTTCGGAACCGAACGGTTTCTGCAAAACAATTCAGGACGAATCACAAAAGCTAATATTGTTGCTGAAGCCTCAACCGACGAAATAAAAAAAGCAAGCCTTTTAAAAAGCCCGCAGGATTGTTTGGCCCTATGCGCTTTGCCAAAAGAAAATACCATTCCTCCCCAATTGGAATCTTTCACTTTTTATTTGGACGGTATCCAGGATCCGGGAAACTTAGGTACAATCATACGCACCTGCGACTGGTTTGGAGCAAAAACAATTTATTGCTCGCCCGACACTGCCGACATATACAATCCCAAAGTAATCCAGGCATCGATGGGATCTTTCGTCAGGGTAAAAGTCTTTTACACTCCATTTGCTCAGCTGGCTGAAATTGCGGCCCAAACACAAACTGAGATAATGGGTACTTTTATGGATGGTGAAAACATTTACAACACACCACTCCCCGAAAAAGCAGTAGTTGTTTTGGGAAATGAAGGAAAAGGAGTAAGCACTGAAGTGGCAGCAAAAGTTGAGCGAAAATTGAGTATTCCCCGTTTTCCCAACGAGAACGATGGCCCCGAATCGTTGAATGTTGGCGTAACAGCAGCCATTATCTGTTCAGAGTTTAAAAGGGGAAAAACGTTTTGATAAATTTATTCAAAATGGAAACAAAGGGTGAAAATATTGGAACGCAAACTTTCAAACGCATGCGTGTAATATTTTCTCTGATTATTGCCTTGAGGTGGATCTCCCAACTGGTTATTGAGCCCTAAACTCACTTTCGCTTCAACTGAAAACCGGAAAAATGTAAAATAGTGATCCCATCCTGCTCCAATCTCGGCATAAAATCCTCCGTTTGTTAACCTGACCAGGTCCTCTCCGCCTGTGCGCGAAATATCCTGCCGGTAAGCTCCGCCAAATATTACATAGGGCCTGTCGTTATTAATTCGCCGGGCTTTGTATTTTATCAGCAATGGGAAATCGAGAAAAGTGGACTTAATAGAGTAATCGTAAGTTTCGTTTGAAAATCCGCTTGTGGTGTTATCAACAACCAACTGGTTATAGGTAAGAATCCGCTCTCCAAACGATAACCCCGGTAAAAAACGCAGGTTCAAATCGCGGGTAAGCCGAAGGCTGGAAACAATCCCAACAGTAAAACCGGGGATAACCTCTT
>Ga0102929_1000745_pt1 | contig 19155 bp, 17 predicted proteins | sample SalPonR1_B_D2_MG_FD_78510 | JGI IMG/M metagenome (GOLD analysis project Ga0102929, IMG submission 78510) | Salt pond soil microbial communities from South San Francisco under conditions of wetland restoration - Salt Pond MetaG R1_B_D2_MG | ecosystem: Environmental > Aquatic > Marine > Intertidal... | reverse complement strand
CCTCGTCCAGCCCGCGCGTGAACTCCGGTGTCCCCCGCTTGCAGAATCCGCCAACCTCGAGGTTTTCGCGCACTGTCATGAACGGAAAGAGCCGGCCGCCCTCCGGCACGAGTGTCAGACCCTTGGAGGGCAGCTTGTGGGCCGGAATGCGCGCAATGTCTTCGTCGCCCAGCTTGATGCTGCCCGAGCGCGGCGGGACAACTCCGGCGATGGTGTTGAGAAGTGTCGTCTTGCCGGCTCCGTTGGCACCCACGACGGCAATGATCTCGCCCGCCTCGGCCTTGAAGCTGACACCTTCCAGCACGCTGGCCTCGCCGTAGCCGCTGTTCAAGTCGGTGACTTCCAGGGAAACACTCATGCCGATTTCCTCCCCAGATAGGCTTCCATGACGTCGGGGTCAGACAAGACCTCCTCGGGGGTGCCATCGGCGATGAGCTGCCCGAAATCCATGACGATCACCCGGTTCTCGAAGGCACGCACCACTTTCAGGTTATGCTCGATGACCAACACCGTAAGACCGTCGACATGCAGCTTGCGGACCAGTTCGATGACACTTTCGACTTCCTTCTGGTTCAGCCCTGCCATGACCTCGTCGAGAAGCAGAACAGAGCAGTCCAGCGCCAGGGCACGCGCGATTTCGAGCCGGCGCCTTTCCGACAGCGTAAGGATGCCTGCCTTCACGTCTGCACGGTGCGCCAGCCCGACCATGTCGAGAATCTCCATGGCGTACTCGGAAGCCTCCGCGAGGGAACGACGGTGCAGGAAGGCGCCGACCATCGCGTTCTCAAGGGCTGTAAGGGAGGTCAGTGTCTTGGAAATCTGGAACGTACGGCCAAACCCGATCTGTGCCCGCTCCTGCGGTGCCAGTGCGGAGATGTCTTCGCCGCGAAACACCACCTCGCCGGAACTGGGCTGAAGCTGCCCGGTCAGAAGGTTGAACAGGGTGGTCTTCCCGGCTCCGTTCGGCCCGATGATCGATAACAGGTCGCCCTTCTGCAGGTCGAAGGACATGTCTCCCACCGCCACGAGCCCGCCGAAATGCATCGTCAGGTTCTGGACCGACAGAATAATCTCCTCATTCATTCTTCGTCCTCCGGTATCTGGTCCACAATGCCTGTCCGGCCCCGACGACACCGCGCCGCATGAACAACGAGAAGATGACCAGCAGCGCGCCAAGGATCAGGAGGTTCGCGCCAGGCAGCATGCCCCCGAGTGTGGCACGAAGGTGGAACTCCAGCGGAATGATCAGAAGCGCGCCCGCGAGCGGACCATAGAGTGTTCCGACACCACCGATAAGCGCGATCAGCAGGAATTTCACACCAATGTCCTGAATGCTCAGAAGGGTCGGCGGATCCACGAAGCGCAGGTACATCGCGAAAAGCGAGCCGCCGATTCCGGTCAGTGCCGCACTTACCGCCATGCCCGAAAGCTTGACCCGCAGAACGTCGATTCCCGCGGCGCGCGCGGCGTCTTCGTCGATATGCACAGCCTGAAGATAATAGCCCAGACGGCTTCTCAGGACCATGGCGCCGACCACGAGACAAACGATCAGGAAACCCAGCATGAGCACCGCGTAAGGCAGGCGACTCGTGAAGACCATGTTGGCCAGGCCGGCATTGAACGGAAGCATCATTCCCCGCGGGCCACCCGTCAGCGTATCGAAATAGTTGGCCAGCACCAGAGCCACTTCGTTCAGCGCGAGCGTCGCAATGGCAAAGAACGGCCCCTTCAACCGGAACGTCGGCCAGGAGACCAGCACCGCCACTAGCATCGCTAGAATCATCGCTGGGATCAACGACAGCCAAGGCGATATCTGCCAATGGAAATAGAGATTGGCCGTGGTATACCCGCCGATGGCGAAAAAAACCCCGTGCCCGAGGGAAAATTGGCCCCCGAAACCGCCTATGATATTCCAGCTCGAGGCAAGCGCCCCGAAAAGGAATGTGTAGGCCATTATGTTGAGAATGAACGGATCACCTTGCCAGAAGGTGATCGCCGCTCCGAACACGGCGGCAATCGCGGCGATGCGGCCCAGTTCGGTACGCAATCTGGTCACGTGCGGGGAACTGCGGCCCGGCGCGGCCGGTGCACCCGCTTCTTGTTGATCAATCTTGCTCACGAAGCCCCATCTCCTCTGCTCCGGCGATGCCGAACAGGCCACCGGGACGAACGATCAGTACAATGATGAAAATCAGGAACCAGATGGCGTGCTTGAGCGCAGGGTCGAAATAGTAGCCGGCGAAGGCTTCTACGAGACCTATGATGAAGCCACCGAAAAACGCCCCCCAGACACTTCCCAACCCGCCGAGCACGACCACCGCGAAGGCAGCAAGTATGAAGTTACCGCCGATCTGTGGCGACAGGGTGTATATGGGCGCCAGCATTACACCGGCCAGCCCGGCCAACGCCGCGCCCGCACCGAAGGTGAGCATGAACGCCAATTCGACGTTGATGCCCATCAGTCGTGCCGAGCGTCGGTCTTGCGTCACGGCGCGAACGGCCTTGCCGGGCATTGTGTGCGTTACGAACCAGTTCAGGCCAAGCGCAACGACTATGACCGCGATCAGCACAATCAGGCGGGGCAAACTGACATTGATTTCGCCCATCGTGATGACAGCCGACGACGCCGCCGACCGCACCGAATATCCCGTACCGCCTGTAATCGCGAGAACGAGGTTCTGAAAGAACATCAGCAGCCCGAAGGTCGCAAAGATCTGCATGAATGGCTCATTCTGCAGCGGTTGCAGGATGAAGCGCTGTAGCACCACTCCGAGCAGGAAGAGCAGGGGCACGACAATGATCGAGGAGAGATAGGGATCAAGCCCCAGGAAAAACCACGATAGATAAGCCCCGTACATTCCCAGCATCACCAGTTCACCCTGGGAGAAGTTGACGATGCGGATGACACCGAAGATCAGGTTCAAACCCATGCTGACGAGGCCGTAAATGCCGCCCAGCAGGAGCCCGACGATGACGATGTTCAAGAAGGAAAGCATTGTTCTTCACCGGTTGTTGAAGGTAGGCCGGCAGCGACGGTTCCGCCGCTGCCGGCGGGAAAGGACCGGTCAGTTTCCAATCCCGAGCATTTGGGAACCCTGGGCTGCCACGTCCGGGAACACCGTAACCTGGTTGCCACCCTGCCATTGGATCACGGTGGGATGGGCGCGCACGTTTTGCTTGTTGTCGTTGAAATCGACACCGAAACCGGTCTCGTAGGTTCCTTCAGGTTTCTCCATTTTCGGGAGAGCCTCCGCCACGGCTGCAGGATCGGCGCTGCCGGCCTTGTTCACAGTTTCGGCCATGATCTTCATGCCCACGAAGGCCGCCATGCTCTGAGGGGCGACCGGATCCTGGTCGAACTTTGCGCGGTAAGCCTCAAGATAGGCATTGGAGCCCGGGCCGAATTCCTCGGACACATCCGGCCGGGGATAAGAGACCACGAGCAACCCTTCGACACCTTCTTCCCCCAGAGCTTCGAGTGTTTCATTGGTATCGCCTGTACCCACGAAGACCTTGACTGGCGGATCGAAGCGTTGGTTCTCGGCAGTGCGCAGCAGGAGATTGCTGTCGGGCACATAGCCCGTCTGAAGCCAGATATCGGGCTCGGCATCCTTCGCACGCAGCACCGAGTCGGTCAGGTCGATTGACTTGTAGCTGTGTGCGCCAACGCCGAGGACATGTACGCCGGCCTCCTCTAGCTGCTCCTTCTGGTACTCGGCGATCGAGGAGCCGTAAACAGACTCCTCATGCTCGATCCAGACCTTGAGATCCGACGGCGCCTTTCCAAGCTTTCCTGCGAGGCTGTCGAGGATCAGGTCAACGGAAACCTGTGCAAAGCTGACGGAATAGGGACCGGACCGCACGAAGTTCGGCAGACCGCGCTCTGTCAGAACCGATGCCAGCGCATTTGTGTCCCAGTAGAGCTTGTTGTAATTTAGCGCGGTTTCCGACGCTGCGCCGGCAACGGAGCTGAGATAGGTCCCGATCAAGACGTCCACGTTATCCCGAGTGGCCAACTGCTCGACCGCGCTGATACCCTCCTGCGGGTTCGTGGCATTGCCCTTCACGATCTCGACCGTCTTGCCGAGAACTCCGCCATTCTCGTTGATCGCGTCCGCCGCCAACTCGTAGCCACGTGTGACCTCGTTGCCGTAAAGCGCAAGGGGACCCGAGTACGGATTGATCGCGCCCACCTTGAAAGTCTCCTGCGCCGAAACTGCTCCGGCGGCAAAGATGGAGGCCGTCACCGCGGCTCCCATCAGAGTACGTCTGGTCAATGTGTTGTTCATTGTCATTCCTCCCTATGGTGCCCTCTGAAGGGCGCACGCCACGGTTCGTCCCGGCAACGTTTGCTAGGTCAGTTCGAACCTTGGCAGTTTTCGCCCCATGTCCTCCTGGAAGCAGAGGGCGACACGCCTGCCGACGATGTCTTCGCCTTCAGGAATTTCGATTATGTTGGTGGTCATGCGGGGGCCCTCATCAAGATCGACAAGCGCCACGTTGTAGGGGACGCGATCCTTGAACCTCGGGTCGAAGGCCACATGGAAAACGACCCAGCTCACAACCGTCGCCCGGCCGCTGGCCTCCTGGCGGTCATGGCTCGTGGACCAGCAGGCCGGACACTCGTGCCGCGCGGGCAACCAGGCATGACCGCAATCCGAGCACCGCTGAAAGGTCAGCCGCCCCTCTTCGAGCGCGGCGAAATGGGCCTCTTGCGGTGTCTGGGGTCCGGCAGCGTTCATTGGCCGAGGATCAGCGTGGAGTGCGTGTGCATGATCCCTCCCTGATTGCTGACGACGCATTTCTTCGCGTCCTTGACCTGACTGGTCGAGGTCCCGCGCATCTGCCGAACACCCTCCAGAACCAATTGCAGCCCCGGCATGCCGGTTTCGCTGAGAAGACCGCCGGATGTATTGAGAGGCAGCGCCCCGTCGGACAGGAAGCCACCGGAACGCGCGAGATCGGCAAGCTCCCTGCGGGTGCCGAACCCGTAGGATTCCAGCGTCATGGCAACCGTGATCGTGAAGCAGTCATAGATCTGTGCGCAGTCCATGTCCTTCGGGGAAAGACCGGCCATATGGAAGGCGGTTTCGGCCGAAACGTCCGCGCGGGTCTGTGTCAGGTCATGGCGCAGTGTCACGTCGGATGAACTGTTGCCCTGTCCGAAGCCCAGCACCGGCACCGGCGCCGCCACACCGAGTTCCCGCGCGCGCCTTTGCGACATCACCACCACCGCCGCGCCACCATCGGAAATCAAGCAGCAGTCGTCGCGTCGCAGCGGATCCACGACCCAAGCCGCGTTGTCATAGGTGGCGGCATCGAGTGGCAGTTTGAGTTGCGCTTTCGGGTTCGAGGCCCCATGGGAGCGACACGCGATCGCGATCTCGCGGAAAAGATCGAATGCCCCGGGGAACTCATGCGCGTAACGCCGTGCGATCAGCGCATAACCCGCGACAACGCTGGACCAACCGAAATCCGCAGCATCGCCCCAGGATTTCTCATAGGCTTGGCGGGTTCCGGTCTTGGGATTATCGGCCAGCGAGACAAGCACCACATCGCACTGGCCCGCCTCGATCGCCATAGAGGCCAACGCGATCATCGAAATGTTGGAAGCTCCACCCTGATCGAACACGCCACCGAAGCGGGGCTCCAGTCCCATCGCCTCCGCCAGTGTTTGCCCATACATCATCTCGACGCGCGAGGTGGGAACCTTGACGAGCAAGCCGTCAACGGCGTCCTTTTCAACCCCCGCATCGGTCAGCGCATTGCCGCAGGCCTCGATGTTCATGGAGACGGTCGAACGCCCCGGGAGCTTGCCAAAGGCCGTCTGACCGATCCCCGCTATGACCGAAGTCGCGCCCATCAGATCGCCCCCGTGTCCTTGAGTTTCTGGAACTCCTCTTCGTCAAGGCCAAGCCAGTCCTTGTAAACGGCAGCGTTATCGGCCCCGAGTTCCTTCGATGGATTTAGATCCTCACGGGCGTCGCCGTCATAGCGCATCGGCGAGGCCGGCAATACAAGATCGCCCAGAAGCGGGTGATGCACTTCGCGCAGCATGCCGCGCGCATGCATGTGCGGGTCATGCACCACCTCGCCCAGATCGCGAACCTGAGCACAGGGCACCCTGTGTGCCTTGAGCTTCTCGTCAAGTTCGGACCGCGTGAACTGCCGCGTCCAGGCGGTGATCGTCTCATCGACGAAGTCGATGTTCTCGACACGCGCCTTTAGGCTGCCCAGTCGCGGGTCATCGTCGAGGTCCTCGCGGCCCATCGCCCTGAGAAGAGACGCCCAATGAGTCTCGGAAACGCAAATAAGTGCAAGATATCCGTCTGATGCCTCATAGACATTGTACGGCGCCTCGGCCATGCCGGAGTGCCGGTTCCCCGTGCGCGGCGTAGCCTCCTCACCGCCGCCGAAATGCAGCCCAAGCGCGGAGGAAAGCGAAGCGTAAACCGAGTCGTACATCGAGACTTCGACAAATCGGCCCTTCCCGGTGCGTTCACGATCGTAAAGCGCGGTCGCGATTGCGCCATACAGGTGCACGCCGCCAAAAAAGTCCGCGACCGCGGGGCCGGCCTTGACCGGCGGGCGATCAGGATAACCCGTGGTGGCCATGATCCCGGACATCGCCTGGATCGTCAGGTCCATTGCGGGAAAATCACGGTAGGGGCCGGACCAGCCATAACCGGTGCCAGCCGCATAGATAAGGCGCGGGTTGGACTTCATCAGCCTTTCCGCGCCCAGTTCGAGGCGTTCCATGACACCCGGGGCGAAGTTCTCCACCACGACGTCGGCGCGCCCGATCATGCGCAGCGCGATATCGTGTCCGGCCCGGGATTTCAGGTCCAGAGTCACGAATTCCTTGTTGGAGTTCAGCATCGCGAAGGGCACCATCGCCCCGCCGACTTCGCCACGGCGACGCATGTTCTCGCCGCTCTTAGGCTCTATCTTGATGACACGGGCGCCGGCCATCGCCATCAGGAACGTGGCGTAAGGCCCGTTATAGATCTGACCCAAGTCAACCACGGTCACGCCGTCGAGGGGAAGCCGCTGCGCCATGATCAACGTCCCTTGAATGCGGGCGGCCGCTTTTCTGAAAACGCTTTCGGCCCTTCCTCGGCATCCTCCGAGAACATCAGGAGCCGGTTGACAACCTGCTCCATCCGAAGGCCCGCCGACAGCGGCATCTCGCGCGCCCGCACGGCGAGTTCCTTGGCGGCCTGAGTTGCCAGCGGTGCGTTGCCGGCTATTCTGGCCGCCAGCTCCCGCGCCTCGTCCAGCAGCCGCTCAGCAGGCACCACACGGTTGACCAGCCCCCAGTGCGCGGCCGTCTCGGCATCCATGGATTCGCCGGTTAGCAGCATTTCCATGCCGATCGCGTACGGCACCTGCGACAGAACCCTCTGCGTGCCACCGTTTCCGGCGATCACGCCGCGCTTGACCTCTGCAAGCGAAAATGTGGCATGCGGCGCCGCGAGGCGAATATCGGTTCCGAGCAGCAAGGTCATGCCGCCGCCAAGGCAATAGCCGTTGACGGCGGCGATGACCGGCTTCCATACCTCAAGACCTCGGTTGAGAAGCTGGTCCTTCTGGGTCAGCCACATCTCTTCCAGACCCGGCGGCGCGCCAACGAAGCTCTTGATGTCGGCACCGGTGGTGAAAGACCGTTCACCCGCACCGGTGATGATGGCAACGCGGACGCCGTCATCGTCACGAACCCGTTTCCAGGCGTCGGACAGCCCCCTGTAATGCTCGGCATCCATTGCATTCAGCTTTTCGGGCCGATTGATGGTGATTGTTGCAACGCCAGCTTCGAGGGTGAAATCGATGGACACGTTTCAGCCTCCCTGTGCGCGGCGGTTGGGGCTGCCAAGGAGATCCCGCGCCACAACCATCCGGTGTACTTCAGATGGTCCTTCGCCGATCCGCTTGATCCGCATTTCGCGGTACCAGCGTTCGAGCGGCACTTCGCAAGCCACCCCCATACCGCCATGAATCTGCATGCAGCGATCCACGATGCGGCCGGCGGTCTCGGTTGCGAACACCTTGCAAATCGATGCGTCCACCTTGATGTCGCGCCCCATGTCCGCGCGCCACGCGGCCTGGTAAACGAGCAGCTTGGCCGCCCTGAGCTCGATCTCGCTGTCGGCGATCATCCACTGGATCGCCTGCTTGTCGGCCAGCGGGGACTTGAACGCGTAACGCTCCTTCGACCACTCGATCGCCATCCGCAGCGCCGCATCGGCGATACCGAGTGTCGCCGCGGCGTAAGGAACGCGACCATGAACCAACCAGGTCTCGGCCAGCTTGAAGCCCTCGCCCTCCTCGCCGATCCGGTTCTCGGCAGGCACCCGGACATCTGTGAAAGACAATTCATACGGCGAATAGGAGCGGATCACGGGTATGGACGTGAGCGTCAGGCCGGGGGTGTCGGTTTCGACTATGAACGCGGAGATGTTGCCGCGATCCTTTTCGGCCCCCGTGCGCGCAAAAACGACGCCCCACTTCGCCTGGCTGGCGCCGGAAATCCACACCTTCGTACCGTTGAGCACGTAGTCGTCGCCGTCCCTAACCGCACGCGTCTGGATAGAGCGCGCCGGATCCGAGCCGCCAGAGGGTTCGGAAATTGCCACGAAACATTTGTCGCCGCTTTCAACGACCGGGTCCGCGTATCTGCGAATCTGCTGCGGGGTGCCTTTGTAGATGATGTTGGGCGGATCAAAGCCGAAAGCGCCTCCAGCGGGTATGTATGCCCCCATGCGACACTGAGCGGACTCTTCCGCTACGACGCACTGGGCCAGGAGATTCAGCCCCGCGCCACCGTGTTCCGCAGGTGTCTGGACATTCCACAGGCCAAGCGCTCTTGCTTCTTTCTGAAGCCGCTGCAGCACATCGGGCGGGAAAGTATAAGCGTCGTATTCCAGCTTCTCTTCTTCGGGCAAGACCCATTCCTTCATGAACCGCCGTGCGGTTTCACGCAGCATCTGGAACTCTTCCGGCATCTCCCAGGAACCAAGCGCCATGTCATCGCCAGCCAATGTGTCCATATGAAACGCCTCTCCTCGATTTCGCTCTCGGAAGTTGCACCCGTGTCGCACCAAACATTGCGAACAAGGTTTCACCTGTCAATAAATTATCTGACCTTTGGGTTTTATTTATTTATCAGACCATTCTTCTTGACCCAAAATTCTCACACTGATTAATGTTGGCGGCGTGGTAACCGGAAAGGAGCCGGTGCCGCCGTGGCAGCGGCGACATGCGGATTTGGCAATGCCAATTTTGACAGGGCAGCGATTGACCGGAGGGCCCGCACCCGATCACGCGCGAGACGTATGAAAGAGGAGACGGATGTGTCAGACGTTGTTGGAATCGATGTCGGGGGAACCTTTACCGATCTCTTCTATTCGCGGGATGGTATTCACGCCGAACGCATCTGCAAGGTCCCGTCAACGCCGCACGATCCTTCGGTCGGCCTGCTCGACGCCCTCAATGCGGCGGAAGTTCCCGCGAAGGATCTGGATCTCATACTGCACGGCACCACGATCGCGACGAATGCCGTGATCGAGCGGGTAGGCGCGAAATGCGGCCTGATCACGACAAAAGGGTTTCGCGACGTTCTCGAACTCGGCCGCCGGGACCGGCCGGATTTCTACGGATTGACCGGCAAGCAGAATCCACTGATCCCTCGCAACCTGCGACTGGAGGTTGACGAGCGGACCACCTTCAAGGGCGAGGTCGTGCGAGATGTCGACAAGGCGGAGGTGGCGGCGCTGGCTGAAATTCTGAAAGCCGAGGACGTCGGCGCCATCGTCGTGTCCTTTCTTCACTCCTATGCCAACCCTGCCAACGAGGATCGGGTTGCCGAACTGTTGCGGGTGTTCAACCCGGAATGGGAGATCGTGACTTCGGCCTCGATAAATCGCGAGTATTACGAGTTCGAACGAACCAGCACGGCGACAATTCAGGCTTTCCTGCAACCGCTCATCAAAGGTTATTCGGAAAAACTTCTCGAACGGCTTTCCGATTGGGGGTTCGATCGCCAGACCCTCGTGATGCAGTCGAACGGCGGCCTGGTTCCGGCCTCGCATCTGGGTCAGCATGCAGCGCAGATCGTCCGGTCCGGTCCGGCGGCCGGCGTGACCGCGGCCGCGAGGATCGCCTCTGAGGCGGGATTCGATCGGGCCATCACCGGCGACATGGGCGGCACAAGCTACGACGTGGCCGTCGTCATTGACGGAGAACCAGAGATAACGCCGGCAACGAACCTGGATTTCCGCCTGCCGCTGCGCGTATCGATGATCAACGTGCATACGATCGGCGCCGGCGGCGGCTCCATTGCCAATGTCGATCGTGCGGGCATCCTCACGGTCGGTCCGCGCTCCGCCCGGGCACGACCCGGTCCTGTCTGCTTCGGCTTCGGTGGTACCGAGCCCACGGTGACAGACGCAAATGTCGTTCTGGCGCGGATAAATGCGCATGACCCGATCGGGCTCACGGACCTCGACCAACTCGATGTCGACGCCGCGCGCACCGCGATCGGCAAGCTTGGCGACAAGCTGGGGCTGTCTGTGGAAGAAACAGCCGAGGCCATTCTGGCGATCGTCAACCAGAACATGGCGGGGCGCACACGGCTCCTGTCGATCGAGAGAGGATACGACCCAAGGGATTTCGCACTTGTGATCTTCGGCGGCGCAGGCCCTTTGCACGGGGCCGCAATCATCCGCGAGGTCGGCATAAAGACAATGATCGTTCCCCCTGCCCCCGGCGTGCTCTGTGCCATGGGATGCGTTGTTGCGGATGTGCGCTATGACGTCTCGCAAACGGTGGCCCGTGCAACCTCGGACATCGAAACCGGCGAACTCGACGACTGGATGAACAAGCAGGAGTTGGAAGGCCGCCGGAAGCTGGAGGAGAGCGGCGTTGCCGTGAAGACGACTCTGGTGCGTCACTACGCCGAGATGGCGTACCGGGGCCAGATTCATACGTTGCGAGTCGCGATCGAAAAGGGCTGGGACACCAACCGTATCGACTCCGCCTTCGACGAGGCCTATCGCGCCGAGTACGGCAACACGCTCGGGGAAATCTCCACCACTATCGTCAGTCTTCGCACGGTTGTCGAGGGACAGCGCGAGCACGAGAAACGCACCCTCTCCGAGCCGGCGCGGTTGCCGCCGCCCGCGCCATACGACCGCCGGCAGGTCCATTTCACGAAATGGTGGGACACGCCGATCTACAAGCGCGATACATTGCACCCGGGCACCGTGATCGAAGGTCCCTGCATCGTCGAGCAGCCCGACACGACCATTATCATCGAGCCGGGCATGTCCGGCCGGATCGACGCATTTGAAAACATTCTGGTGGAGGTCGCCTGATGGATCCCGTCACACTTGCCGTCATACGCGGAGCGATGGAACAGATCGCCGACGAAATGGACCTCCACCTGATCCACGCCGCCATCTCACCGATTATCTCTGAAACCAACGATTGCGCACATGGCATCTTCCTGCCGGATAGTGGCGAGACCATCGCGCAAGGGCGGTTCGGCCTGCCTGTATTCCTGGCCAACATGCAGTTCACGGTTCAGAACCTGATCACGCATGTCGAAAGCAAAGGTGGGTTCAAACCCGGAGACGTATGGATCCTGAACGATCCGTACCGGTGCGGCACCCATCTGCAAGACGTGGTTCTGGTCGCGCCGCATTTCGTCAACGGCGAACTCTTTGCGCTTCTGGCGAGCACCGGCCACTGGATGGATATCGGCGGCAGTGTTCCCGGCGGCTGGGCCCCGGCAGCGCTGGATATCCACACCGAGGGCATCATCATTCCACCTGTCCGGCTCTATCACGAAGGCCAGCTCAACGAAGGGCTTGTCTCGATGTTTACCGGCAATGTCCGACTTCCGACCCAGATCGAGGGCGACCTCTTCGCGATGTCCAATGTCTTTCATGTCGGCCGGCGCGGGCTGGATGCTCTGGTGAAGCGCTACGGCAAGGACATGCTGGGCGAATGCATCAGCGAATTGAACGACCGTTCCGAACAGCAGATGCGAAGCTACATCAGCGAAATCCCGAATGGCGTCTACCGCGCCGAGGATTTCATGGACAATGACGGCATCGTAGACTCCCCGATCAAGATCGCGCTGAAACTCACGGTGGAAGACAGCTCGCTGCATTTCGATTTCACCGGCAGCGATCCGGCGGCGCGCGGCCCGCTGAACCTGGCCCGCTCGACCACGCAATCGACCTGCTTCATCGCACTGAAACACATATTCGCGGACGTGCCCGTCAACGGCGGCGCCTTCCGCCCTACCAGTTTCGACATCACCGAAGGCTCGATCATCTCGGCAGCCTACCCTTCACCGGTCTCGGGCTACCTCGAACCCATCGGCAGGGTCTTCGATACTGTCATCGGCGCGTTGGCCCAGGCGATCCCGGACCGAACGCCGGCACCGGCCTTCGGCACCGTGGGCGTGGTGACGGCCGGCGGCAAACACCCGGATACCGATGATTACTTCGTCGCGGTTTTCCCCTATCCTGGCGGTTATGGGGGCCATTCGAAAGGCGACGGTCTGGTCCACGGAACCCCGCCCGTTTCAATGGCAAACTTCATGTCCATCGAAGCGTCCGAACACCGCTACCCCCTTGAATTCGAAGAGTTCGCCCTCCGAGAAGATTCCGGCGGGCCCGGGCGCTTCCGCGGCGGCTGCGGCACGCAATACCGGTTCCGGGCGTTGTCGGAGTTTGTCATCTCGGTTCTGGGCGACCGGCAGGATCACCGGCCATTCGGCATTGCAGGCGGCGGACCGGCCGCGCCCAGCATCGTCCGACTCCGACTCGGCGGTGAGGAAAAGATACCGCCGATGCGCTCCAAGCTCGAAAAACAGAAGCTGATGCCAGGGGACTCGCTCTTCGCGGCAACCCCTGGTGGTGGCGGGTTCGGCGACCCGAACGAGCGCCCCTTCGATGCCATTCAAGAGGATCTCGACCTCGGCTACATCTCGCGGGAAACGGCTCAATCTGCATATGGCGTGGTAGTGCACGAAGAAAGACAAGCCGGGCGGAAACGCCTTGTCGTCGATATCAGCGCGAGCGAAGTGAAACGGCGCAAGACCTGTGCCTGAGGCCTGTTCTGCAACGCCGGCCCCAAGGTGCGCTCATGTCACGGCCTCTTGGCCGATCGGGTGGGCATATCCGCCACAATCCAAACCGTTTGCCGATGATGGCTGGCGGCAACCTTCAGTCTGTCTTTTGCGGTGCATCGAATGCACCATCCTCGGATAGCGCGTCGAGGCGGGCGGCGTCGTAACCCAACATCCCCTTGAGGACGGTTTCCGCGTCCGCATTCAGGCGCGGGGCGGGGACCGGATCGGCAACTGGAGTTTCCGAGAACCGGAAGGGCGAGGCGATGTTGGGCACCTCGCCGCCCTCGTCACGGGCGATCCGCGTCACCACGGAACGTTCCCGGGCGAGCGGCGCATTCAGCGCCTCTCCCACTGTCCGCACCGCTCCAATCGGCACCCGGCCTTCGAAGGCCTTTTTTAACCAGTGACCCCGTGGACGGGACAGGAGGATTTCCGCGATCAACCCCATCAGCGCATCGCGGTTACGATTGCGCGCGCGATTGTCGGCATAGTCCGGGTGCTCGACCAGGTCCGGACGGTCGAGCACGTGCTCGGCAAGCGCCACCCATGATCGCTGGGAGCCGCAACTTACATAGATCGCGCCGCCTTCCGCGGTCTCGAACATTCCGATCGGCGTGGCAACCGGCGCGGCATTGCCCTGGCGCACGGGATCTTCACCACTGGCAAGGTAATTCATCGGTTGGTACCCCAACAGCGTGACCGCCGTGTCGAACATCGAAACCTCGACATATTGTCCGACGCCCAGCCATTCCCGTGCCACCAGTGCACCGAGGACGGCCGATGTCGCGTTCATTGAGGTCGCTATGTCGACAACCGGGCTTCCGGTGCGCATCGGTAACCTGTCCGGCTCGCCGGTGAGCGATGCAAACCCGCTTTCGGCCTGGAATACAGAGTCGAAGCCGGGCTGACCCGCATAACTGCTATCGGATCCGTAAGCCGTGATCGCGCAATAGATCAGGTCGGGCCGAACCGCCTTGAGGCTGTCATAATCCAGCCCGAGGCGTGACATGACCCCGGGCGAGAAATTCTCGACGATCACATCGGCCGCGGCAACAAGGTCCATCACCACAGAAACGCCGCCTTGGCTCGCCAGGTTGAGGCAGAGGCTTTTCTTGTTACGATTCAGCCCGATGAAATACGGCGCCTCACCATCCACGTCCGGCGGCTGGAAACTTCGCGTTTCGTCGCCCGTTCCCACCGCTTCTATCTTGATGACCTCGGCGCCCATATCCGCAAGCGTTTGCGTGCACCAGGGTCCGGCAAGATAACGGGTGAAATCCAGGATGCGCAGCCCGGCAAGCGCCAGTGGCGCCCCAGAGGGTCGCGGCGTGTGAAATGGAAATGACTTGTATGGCGGTGATTCCGGCATGGCCTCGCCCTGTGTTCCGTTTAACATGCGCCCCGCTTTTTGGTCTAATCATATTACTTTAAATTTGACAACGGAACAGGCATTGTTTTTTCTGGCGGTATCGAGATGTCTCTGCACGATACGTGAATATTGAATTCTGACAGAAATTTCTGTTTATCGCAGGGCATGTCCGGAGGCGCAACGGCACCGGTATGTCGCAAGGACGAAAGGCGAACGCAGCCATGAACAGCAAACTCGGTTCGGATCTTGGCGACGCGGTAGGCATCGCGCCGATCTCGGTGCCGAAAGCCTCGGACATCCTCGCGGATCGTTTGCGCGATCTTATCCTGAGCGGATCGGTCAAACCCGGTGAATCCCTGCCCTCGGAGCGCGATCTTGTATCGACCTCCGGCCTGAGCCGATCATCGGTGCGTGACGCGTTGCGGATTCTCGAGGTGGAGGGCCTTATCGCGACGCGGCCCGGCCGCTCCGGAGGATCGATCGTTCAACGCCCGGACAGGCAATCGGTCGCCCGCCCAATGGAGCTTTTCGTCAAGAGCCACGAAATTCACCTGGAGTCCCTTCTTGACTGTCGTCTCGCGGTCGAGCCGTTTCTGGCCGCACGGGCCGCGACACACCACACCGATGAAGAGCTTGCGGACATCCGCAGAATTCACGAGAAGTTCCTCGCGACCACCGACAACCTCGCGGAATACAAGAAACTGAACCTCGAGTGGCACCTTGCGATCGCGCGCTCAAGCCACAATGAGCTTCTGATCGCACTGATGGAAGCCATCTCGCATCCCATCCACGAAGCCGCAGGCTATCGCGAGGTTACAACCGAACAGATCAGGGCCGAGGCGAAGAAGGCTCATTGCGCCATTCTCGAAGCCATCGAGGAACGGAACCCCGAACTTGCGCATAACCGCATGGCAAAGCATCTTGGCGCCTACATGGACGTTGCGCGGACGATTCCGAACAGCGAATAGACCGATCGGCCGGACCGTCTGATCGGCATTCGATACCAAATTCCGAACGGAAACAAAGAAACTCGAGTGTCCTACCCCTTTCCGGGGAACCGGTTGTCGGGCATCCGTGCACCATAAGGCCCGGCTCGAACCGCGGGGCACGCCGCTCAGTGAAGGCGGCCACACCTTCCGTACTGACGGGATGCGCCAGCCGACCTGTCTACGATTGTCTGGAAAGCAGCGGTGCGCCTCGCTTTGCAGTTTTCCGGAAACCATACCGGGCCTGCACAAGTGGTCGATGTTTTAATTGATTGACTAATTTTAAATATCGAACCTATTGTTGAGCCAATTTTCTTCAGCAGACACGAAAGGCCTGCAGAGTGACATCGGTAAGGCGACCCGAACACAGCCTTGACGCCGGCGAACGCGACCTGTGGGTGCGATCGCGGCTGTCTGATCTCAATGGCCCCGTCCGGTTCGGGCGCATCAGCGGCGGGCAATCCGATCCGACCTTTTTCTTCAGCTACGACACGCGTGAGCCGGTTCTGAGACGAAAGCCGGAAGGAAAGATCCTGCCCTCCACTCATGCCGTTGACCGGGAGTTCCGCGTTCAGAAGGATTTGGCAGACAAACCGGTGCGCCCCCCGCGCCGGGCAGAGTGCTGCCCCGAATTGATCGGCGCCCGCGAACCGTTGACCCAAGAGGCCGGGGAGGGATGGTTAAAGGCATGAGTTGGCAGAACGAAGAATTCCCGGAGCTGTCCCGAGAAGCGCTTTTTGGCGATCGTGTGGTGCCATGCTTCCGCGACCGCCCCCACCATTTCCATGATCTTCTTGACCATTCTGCCGCCCTGCAACCCGATCGAGAAGCCCTCGTCATGGGCGAAACCCGCCTGACCTGGGCAGGCGTGAAGGAGGAATGCGACCGCGTTGCAAGGGCGCTGGCGGCACGCGGGCTCCGCGCGGGTGATCGGGTGCTCATCCTCATGAACAACGCACCCGGCTTTGTCATCTCGCTTTTCGCGGTCGCAAGGCTGAACGCGGTGAGCGTTCCCTTCAGCGTACGCGCGAGCACCGATGAAGTGGCCCATGTATTCGAGGACAGCGGCGCCTCCATGATCCTGCATGACGGGCGGCAGAGCGGGCGGATTCCGCCTTCGGCGGCGCCCGCAGCCTGTGCGCTCGCGACACTTGATGGATCGGCCCCCCTGCCCGAGCAGCCAGCCCGCGAAGAGGAAACGGCATTCATCCTTTACACGTCGGGAACAACCGGGCGGCCCAAGGGCGCGATGCTCGCTCATGTGAATTTAATCCACGCCGCCATGTACTACGAGGCCGCGATGCGGATGACGGAGAAGGACCGGATCATTGCCGCCGTTCCGCTCAACCACGTCACCGGCATAGCGGCGCTGATCTCGACGGCTGCCCGGGCAGGCGCCTGCATGATCGTGATGGATGCATTCAAGACTGGTCCATTCCTGGATCTCGCCGAGGCCGAGAATATGACCTACACGCTGATGGTTCCGGCGATGTACAACCTTTGCCTGCTGCAAAAAGACTTTCCCTCACGAAACCTGAACAACTGGCGACTGGCGGCGTATGGCGGCGCACCGATGCCGGAACCGACGATACGCAAGCTTGCCGAGGCGGTTCCGGGCCTTCAATTCGCCAATTGTTACGGCTCGACCGAAACCATCGTCGCCCAGCTCATCACCCCGCCGCCCCATGCATACGCAAAACGCGAATTCGTCGGCTGTGCCTTGCCGGGAACCACGGCCATCGTCATGGACGAGCACGGGCGAGAGGCGCCACCCGGCGAACCGGGAGAGCTGTGGCTTGCCGGACCGAATGTCGTGCGCGGGTATTGGCGCAACCCCGAGGCGACTGGCAAGGCGTTTCAAGGCGGTTATTGGAAGTCCGGAGATATCGCCGCGGCCAACAGTGACGGCTTCGTGAAGATCCTCGACCGCTCCAAGGACATGATCAATCGTGGCGGGCTGAAGATATACTCCGCCGAGCTGGAAAACGTCCTGACCGATCATCCCGCCGTATCGGAAGCCGCCGTGATTGCCGTGCCCTGCCCGGTCCTCGGAGAGCGCGTCCATGCCGTCATCGCGCTTGCCACCGAGGCCGGCGAAGAGGATCTGGCCAGGCTCTGCCGGGACAGGCTTTCCGACTACAAGGTGCCCGAAAGCTGGACCCTGGGTCACGAACCGCTTCTGCGTAACGCCAACGGCAAGGTGGACAAGAAAGCAATTCGAGAGCGCCTCCTGGCGGAAAGCGCCGAAAAGGACTGATCCGGGGATCAATTCGGCCCTGAACGGGCAAGCCCCGCGCACGATCTGCATCCAGGCCACGGTTTCAAGCAACAGGAGCGTCCAGAACACCCTCCAAACGGATCGTGAAGCCGCTCAGATCGGTCCCTTCATTGGCACGCAGTGCGTCGCCGAGCAAGCGATCTTCGGTTGCGCGCAACACATCTATCCGGGCCATGATCGAAAGGGCCTTGACCAGTTTGAGCTTGGAAATGCCTTGAACGAACTCGGGCACGTGGTCATCGGCGGGGGGCATCACGATGTCTCGCCGGTGTTGATGCGAGCATGGTGCCGCCGACAAGCAAGGTCTTGAGCGTTTTCATCGGCTTGTTCTTCCTGTTCGGACATGCCGCGGCATGCACGCCCCGACCGATTCTCATTCTGACACGTCCGCGACCTGACGGCAGACCAGATGACACCGGGCCGCATAGGCGGAACTTTACGCACAGATTGTTCGAGAGTTTTGAATATTTCAATCTGGCAGGGTCGGGGTTGCGTTCCTCAGGCGATCGACAAGGTTTTGAAACCAGCTCCAGTTTTGCGCGGCGGTGTCGTTGACGACGAGGCATTTCTTGCGGGTGTAAACCGGAGCGTCGGCGACCGGAAAGAGACGCCCGTTGCGCAGGAACCGGCAGGCCAGCGCCTCGGGGAGATAGGCCGATCCACGATTGTCGAGGATGAACTGAAGCGCCCACCATGAACTGTCGAAACTGATCCGGGCGACGCCGGCGTCATGGTAGGTTTCGGCGTGCATTCGGCGATACTCTGTGCCGTGATCGACGAAGATATAATCCGGGTCGCCGACCATGGGCGCATCGGGCCGGCTGGAGTAAAGCACCAGACGTTCGACCGGCAGGTCGTGGACAGTTTGGCTGCCCCGGGCGACGGCCGAATAGGTCAGGATCACATCGACGGCACCTTCAAGCAGCCAGTTTTCCAGGTCTTCGCTACTGCCTTGATGCACGGAAAGGGCGATTTCGGGATGCTCGGACAGAATGTCATAGAAGAACCGCCGCCCCGGGCCGTGCCACAGTTCGCGGTCGCAGCCGAAGGTACATACGGCATCCAACCCCGTGGGCAGGGCGGTATCGAATTTCGCCTGCCGCCAGAGCCCGGTCATTATGCGGGCATAGCCCAAGAGCTTGGTTCCCGCCGGTGTGAGCGTGGTACCGGACTTCTGCCGGTTCAGAAGGACTTGCCCGATCTCGTCCTCCAGTGTTTTGAGGCGCGCCGTCACGGTGGATTGCGTCACGCTCATTTTTTGCGACGCCCGCACCAGGCTACCGGTTTCGACGATGGCCAGAAAAGTCTGGAGTGAAACGATGTTCATGGGTGTCCTGTAAAGTGGAAATTTTTGCACTCTTAAACCAAAACTATTCGCTAT
>Ga0102929_1000744_pt1 | contig 19167 bp, 32 predicted proteins | sample SalPonR1_B_D2_MG_FD_78510 | JGI IMG/M metagenome (GOLD analysis project Ga0102929, IMG submission 78510) | Salt pond soil microbial communities from South San Francisco under conditions of wetland restoration - Salt Pond MetaG R1_B_D2_MG | ecosystem: Environmental > Aquatic > Marine > Intertidal... | reverse complement strand
GCAGCCGACCGTCGCGAACCGCCTGGATTTCACCCTGATCTTCGCGCAGTTCGGGTGCAATATAGGGCAAACCGACGGTTTCGAAAACCTCCGCCTCGGTGCGCCCGGCGATTCGCTGTTCGTGGTCGTTACCATCCTTGAAAACCCCGTACTCGTTGATCTTCAGGCCTTTGTCCACCGCCATGCGGCGCACCGCGACATTGTGGGCCTTGGAACCGGTGAAATAATAGAGGGCCGCCCCGTAGCTTTCCTGAGCCACGACCCGCAGGTCGACATTGAGTCCGGAGCGCAGGCGGACCGTCGATTTGGTCCGGCCGCTGGCGATCACTTCCTCAACGTCTTCATAATCCTTGAAATGGTCCATGACCGGCGAATCCTTGCCGCAGGTAACCAGAATGTCGAGATCACCGACGGTCTCCTTGCGCCGGCGGTAGCTGCCCGCGGCGACAACCTGCTCGACCCCGGCGACGCTCTCCAGGTCAGCGAGCAGAGGTGCGACGATCTGCTCGGCTTCGGCCAACTTGGTCCGCAGCTCGGTGTCCTGATGCCGCTCCAGTTCCCGGCGTAGTTTTTGCTCGCTTTTCTCGCCGAAGCCTTCCAGCTGCCGGATTTTGCCCTGTTCCAGCGCCTCGGCAAGATCCTCGAGACTGCGCACTCCGAGTTCCTGATGGATAGCCGCCGCCCGCTTCGGGCCGAGCTGGGTCAGGGTCAGAAGTTCACTCAACGCGGCAGGCACCTCTTCCTCCAGTTCATCGAGCATTGCCAGGCTGCCGGTCTCGACGATCTCCGCGATCTTGCCGGCCAGATCTTTGCCGATGCCGGGCAGATCCGCAAGCTCCTTGCCTTCGGCCAGCATGCCGGCGACGCTCTGTGGCTGGTCGCCGACGGTTCTCGCCGCATTGCGGTAAGCCCGCACGCGAAACTCGTTGGCGCCGCTGATTTCCAGCAGGTCGGCGACCTGGTTGAAGATGCGGACGATATCCGGGTTGTTGATCGGCATGGCGCCTCCGGGGACATTCTCCTAGGACAAAGGGTTCGTTCGGTCTTCTCCCCTCATTTTCCCTTCACTGTACAAAAGGGGGGCCTTTTTGCAAGAGTCACCCTCAGCGCCTCGGCGTTGGACAAGCTGGTGATCTTCGTTAAAGTGTAAGGAAGTCGGTGCCCGTCACCGGCCGCGACATGTCAAGAAAACCCGAGACAAAGGAAAACGAGCAATGTCGGCAACCGGTTTCGAGAAAGACGACTTGCTGCTGCTGGTCGACGTGCAGAAGGATTTCTGTCCCGGCGGCAAACTGGCCATCGAAGACGGCGACGCCATCCTCCCGGAACTGAACCGCTGGATCGACAAGGCGCGCGAGGCCGGGGTGCCCGTCTACGCCTCCCGCGACTGGCATCCCGGCGTTCATATCAGCTTCCAGGACCAGGGTGGCGCCTGGCCGCCGCACTGCGTACAGGACAGCGACGGCGCCCGCTTCCACCCTGAATTGAAGCTCCCCTTCGACGCGGTGGTGGTCACCAAAGGGGTCCGCTTCGACCAGGATCAGAATTCGGCCTTCGACCAGACCGGCCTGGCGAAATGGTTGCGCGGGCGCGGCATCGAGCGGATATTCCTGGCCGGCCTGGCCCAGGACGTCTGTGTTCTGGCGACCGCACTCGATGCGCGAGAGGCCGGCTTCGAAGTGGTATTGCTTGCCGAAGGCACTCGGCCGGTCAGTGCCGCAGACGGGCGGACCGCCCTGGAGAAGATGCGGGAAGCCGGGGTCAGGTTCTGGCCGGCGGTTTAATACGACCGGACATGCAGACCTTTGCCCGGAAACCACAGCCATGAAATTGATCTTTCACGGTACGCGCGGCTACATCGATCCCGCGACCGACCGTCATCGGCGGCACTCAGTCTGCGAAGTCAGGTATCGCGGCAAAAGCGTTATCATCGACTGGGGCGATGACTGGCTGGGCCGTTTCGACGAGCTGCGCCCCCAGGCGATTGTCGTCACCCACACCCATCCCGACCATTCCGGAGGGCTGCAGGACGGCGCTCCGTGCCCCGTCTATGCGACCGAGGCTGCCTGGGAAGACCTGGCCGATTTCCCGATCGAAGACCGCCGCACCGTCAAACCTCGACAACCTGTGGAAATCAGGGGAATTGATTTCGAGGCTTTTGAGGTTCAGCATTCGATCCGTGCCCCGGCCGTCGGCTACCGGATTCGAGCTGGTCGGGTCACGGTCTTTTATGTCCCCGATCTGGTCTACATCCACGAGCGGGCCGAAGCTCTCGGTGGCTGCAAGCTCTACATCGGCGATGGCGCCAGCGTCGACATCGAAATGGTGCGCAAAAGCGAGGACGGTCAGCTGTTCGGCCACACGCCGGTGCGCACCCAGCTGACCTGGTGCCAAAAGGAAGGGGTACCGGAGATGATCGTTACCCACTGCGGCAGCCAGATCGTCGAGGGTGAGGGAGAAGGCGTTCGGGACAAGCTGGAGGCATATGCCAGGCAAAGGGAGGTCAAGGTGACCGTGGCCCATGACGGGATGGAAAGGGTGGTGCGATAGAAAAGAACCCCTTCCCAGACCCGACCCGGCATGCTGTAGGGGCGGGTCCTCCCCGGCCCCCACCCAATGGTTTCGCCTACAATCAAGGGCGGGGAAAACATGGGTTCGGTCGTGCCTGATAAGGGCCAAAAAGCTCCGTTGTTCCCAGGAATTCCCGGCTGAATACAGAAAAGCCGCAGAGGGCGACCTTCTGCGGCTTTTCACGTGCTTATTTTTCAGGAAGCTACTCTTTTTTCGTTTCTTCCTGGGCCTCTTCCATCTTGTCCTGAGTCTCTTCAGACTCGGGTATCTTGGCTTCCGGCTCTTCCGGTTCGGGCGTGACTTCGGTCTCGGCCGCCTCTTCAACCGCCGGTTCGGGCACCGGTTCTTCGGCCGTTTCCGTGGCAGGCTCGGCGGGCGCCTCTTCCGTCGCAGCCTTTTTGGCCGTCGCCGGTGCAGCCTGTTCTTCCGGCGTCGCGACAGGTTCCTCAACAGCCTCGGGGGCCGAAGCCGGCGCACTTTGCGCAGCGGGCTTTTTCTTTTTCGGCTTGGCCGTGAACTCTTCCTCGACCAGTTCGATCAGGGAAAGGGCGGCATTGTCGCCGGAACGGTGCCCCAGCTTGATAATCCGGGTGTAGCCGCCGGGACGGGACTGGTAGCGAGGCGCTATCCGGTCGACCAATTTGGCCGCCGTCTTCCTGTCGCGAACGACTTCCAGGATCTGCCGCCGGGCATGCAGGTCGCCCCGCTTGGCCAGGGTGATCAGTTTTTCTGCCATTTTGCGCAGTTCCTTGGCTCTGGCATCGGTGGTCTTGATCTGTTCGTGTTCAAACAGAGACGTCACCATATTGCGCATCATCGCCTTACGATGGCTGGTATTGCGGCCCAACTTCCTTCCGGACTTTCTGTGTCGCATGAATCTTCGCGTCCTTTCTTTCGCTTACGTCATCACAAGAGGCCGATCAGATCTCTTCATCGCTCTTTTCGATCATCTTGAGATATTCAGGGTCGGGGAAGCCTTCCAGCTCCATGCCGAGGGTCAATCCCATATCGGCGAGAATGTCCTTGATTTCATTCAGCGACTTCCGGCCAAAATTCTGGGTTTTGAGCATTTCCGCCTCGCTCTTCTGCACCAGCTCGCCGATCAGCCGGATATTGGCGTTTTTCAGGCAGTTGGCGCTGCGCACTGAAAGCTCCAGCTCATCGACACGGCGGTAGAGATTCTCGTTGATGGACTTGCTGCCGCCCTCAATATCGCTGTCAACCTCCGGCTCCAGTTCTTCATCGAAATTGATAAAGAGCTGAACCTGCTCCTTGATGATCTTGGCGGCATAAGCCACGGCATCATCGGGTTTGGCACTGCCGTCGGTCCAGACCTCGAGCACCAGCTTGTCGTAATCGGTCACCTGCCCGACACGGGCATTGCTGACCGTGTAGTTCACCCTGGTAATCGGCGAAAACAGGGAATCAATCGGGATGGTGCCGACCGGAGCTTTTTCATCACGGTTGCGTTCGGCCGGGACGTAACCTTTTCCCATGGCAACAACCATGTCAATTTCGACATCAGCTTCCTTGCCGCAGGTGGCGATGTGCAATTCCGGGTTGAGGATTTCGACGTTGGGGTCGGTAACGATGTCGCCGGCGGTGATGACGCCGGCGCCCTTCTTGACGATGCGGATGTTGCGTGGCTCGCTGCCCTGCAGAGCCACCAGCACGCTCTTCAGGTTGAGAATGATATCGGTGGCGTCTTCCGTGACCCCGGGGACAGTCGAAAATTCATGGAGCACGCCTTTGATGCGCACGGAGGTAATGGCGGCACCCTGCAGCGACGAAAGCAAAACGCGACGCAAGGCGTTGCCGAGGGTGGTGCCGAAACCGCGCTCGAAGGGTTCAGCGGTAAATTTCCCGTAATGATCGGTCAGCGTATCCGTATCTACCTGGAGACGCTTGGGTTTGATCAGTTCCCTCCAGTTTTTATACATGCGAATCCTCCGTATGAGGTTGCGGGAGAGGTTTAGCCCGTAAATGCCTGAACGCGATTACTTCGAATAAAGTTCGACGATCAGCTGTTCCTGGAACGCCGGCGTGGTCATCTCCGCGCGGACAGGCAGGGTTTTGAGGCTGCCCTTGAAGGCATCTCGCTCCAGGTCGAGCCAGGACGGCACGCCGCGCCGCATGACGCTGTCGAGGGCTTCGTTGATCCTGACGACCTTGCGGCTCTTTTCCCTCAGTTCGATCACGTCATCGGGACGCACCGAGTAGGACGGCACGTTGACCTTGCGCCCGTTGACCAGGAAATGGCTGTGACGCACAAGCTGCCGGGCCTCGGCTCGCGAGGAGGCAAATCCCATACGATAGACGATGCTGTCAAGGCGCCGCTCCAGCAGGACGAGCAGGTTTTCGCCAGTGACGCCCTTCATCCGGTCCGCCTTGACGAAATAAGAGTGGAACTGTTTTTCCAGCAGACCGTAGGTCCGCTTGACGCGCTGTTTTTCACGCAGCTGGGTGCCGTAATCGGAAACCTTGATGCGGCCCTGGCCATGTTGGCCGGGGGCATAATTGCGGCGCTCCACGGCGCACTTGTCGGTATAGCAGCGGTCCCCTTTCAGGAACAGCTTCATATTCTCCCGCCGGCACATCCGGCAGACTGACCCGGTGTATCTAGCCAAAGTTCATCTCCTTGTTGGGTTAGACTCTTCTACGCTTGGGAGGACGGCAGCCGTTGTGGGGAATCGGCGTAACGTCTTTAATCATGGTAATGTTCAAACCCGTTGTCTGCAGGGCACGCAGAGCGGACTCGCGGCCGGAGCCGGGTCCCTTGACCCAGACCTCGACACTGCGCAGACCATGTTCCTGGGCTTTCTGCGCCGCGGTTTCGGCGGCCATCTGCGATGCAAACGGCGTGCTTTTCCGGCTGCCCTTGAAGCCCTTGGCTCCGGAGGTCGACCAGGAAATCACGTTGCCCTTGACATCGGTGATCGTAACGACCGTGTTGTTGAATGTCGCCTGAATATGGGCGATGCCATTCGGGATGTTTTTCTTTTCTGTCTTTTTGCGTGCTCTCTTGCCAGGCTTAGCCATGGTTCCTCCCGTTACTTCTTCTTGCCAGCAACAGTTTTACGTGGGCCCTTGCGGGTCCGGGCGTTGGTTTTGGTCTTCTGCCCCCGCACGGGGAGGCCCCGGCGATGCCGCAGTCCGCGATAGCAGCCGAGATCCATGAGGCGTTTGACGTTCATGGACAGTTCCCGCCGCAGGTCACCTTCGACCGTGAAATCGCTGTCGATAATTTTGCGGATCCTGCCGACTTCTTCTTCGGTCAGGTTGTCGGACCTGGTGTCCCGGTCGATGTCCGCCTTGGCCAGGATCTCCTGGGAGGCGGAGCGGCCGATCCCGTAAATGTAGGTCAGGGCCACTTCAATCCGCTTGTTTCTCGGTAAATCGATACCAGCAATACGAGCCAATGTTCGATCCTCCTATATTCAACCCTGTCTCTGTTTATGTTTGGGGTTCTCACAGATCACCCTGACGATCCCCTTACGATTGATTATTTTGCATTTGTCGCACATGGTTTTGACTGAAGCACGGACTTTCATAATCCAATCCTCTGTTTGCGCCCGCAAGGGGCCTGCTCGACTCGCGCCCGACCCTGTCTATACCCTGGTGAGTATCTCGGGGCCATGGTCGGTGATTGCTACCGTATGTTCAAAATGGGCCGACCGACGACCATCCTGGGTCACCGCTGTCCAGCCGTCATCCAGTATCTTGATGCCGGGCACCCCGGCATTAATCATCGGCTCGATCGCCAGCACCATCCCCGGCTTGAGGAGGGGGCCCTGGCCGGGCTCGCCGAAATTCGGAATCTGCGGTGCCTCGTGCAACTGCCGGCCGATGCCGTGGCCGACAAACTCCCTGACCACGCTGAAGCCCCGTGGTTCGACCCAGGCCTGGACGGCATGCGAAATATCCGTCAGTCGGCCGCCGGGCGTCGATTTGGCAATCGCCTGAGCCAGGGATTCCCGGGTTGCTTCCAGCAGCCGGTCTGTTTCCTCATCGACCTGACCCACCGGCACGGTGATGGCCGAGTCGCCGTAGAAGCCCTGATAGATGACGCCGAAGTCGATGCTGAGGATGTCTCCCTCAAGCAGCGGCTTGTCATCAGGAAAACCGTGGACCACCCGGTCGTTCGGCGAGGCACAGATCGCATACGGAAAGCCGCCGTAACCCTTGAACGCCGGTTTCGCCTTGTGCTTCAGACATTCTCTTTCGGCCAGCCGATCCAGTTCCCCGGTCGTGACTCCCGGCACGATGCGGCTTTTCAGCAGAGCAAGGATCTCGGCGACCATCCGCCCGGCATTACGCATTTTCTCCAGTTCGGCCGAACTCTTGAGAATGATCACCTTATTCCGTCCGCAGCGCCGCCAGCAAGGTCTCCCGGACTTCTTCGATCTGCTGCATGCCATCCACTTCAATCAGCAGTCCGGCGTTGCGGTAGTAGTCGATCAGTGGCGCGGTCTGCCGCTCGTAGACTTCCAGCCGCTTGCGGATGGTTTCTTCGCGATCGTCGTCCCGCTGATAGAGTTCACCGCCGCAGGCATCGCAACGGCCCTCGACCGCGGGCGGATCGAATTTGACATGATAGCCGCGGCCGCAAGACTTGCAGGTCCGGCGTCCGGTCAGACGCTCGACCAAAGCCTCGGTATCGACCTGCAGGGCAATCACCCGGTCCAGTTCTTTGCCGAGTTCACGCAGGTTTTCCTGCAGAGCATCGGCCTGGGCGACCGTGCGCGGGAAACCGTCCAGGATAAAGCCCTGGTTGCAGTCCGGCTCCTGGAGGCGCTCGGTGACGATGCCGATGACGACCTCGTCGGGAACCAACTTGCCGTCATCCATGAACGCCTGAGCCTGCTTGCCCAGGGGGGTGCCTTCCTTGACTGCGGCCCGCAGGATATCTCCTGTGGAGATCTGCGGGATCCCGAAAGTCTCGGTCAGCATTTTGGCCTGGGTGCCTTTGCCGGCCCCGGGAGGGCCGAGCAGAATCAGATTCATGTGCAGATCCCCCTCAACCACGCCTGCCCTTGATCGAGACGCCCTTCATGAACCCCTCGTAGGACCGGGAGATCAGGTGAGCCTCGATCTGGGAAGCCGTGTCCATGCCGACACCGACCACGATCAGCAGAGAAGTGCCGCCGAAAAAGAAGGGCACGTTGAACTGACCGATCAGCAGGGTGGGCAGAACACAGACCAGCGAGATATAGATTGCTCCGGCAAACGTCAGCCGGCCGAGCACGGTATCCAGATAATCGGCGGTCGCCTTGCCCGGCCGCACGCCCGGTACATAACCGCCCTGCTTTTTAATGTTGTCCGCGACGTCCACAGGGTTGAAGGTCACAGCCGTGTAGAAGTAGCAGAAGAAGATGATGAAGGCCACATAGAAAAGGTTGTAGAGCCAGTGCGTCGGTGTCATCATCCCGGCAAATTGCTGGACCCAGGGCACATCGACGAAATTCGCCACCGTGCTGGGGAACATGATGATGGAACTGGCGAAGATCGGCGGAATGACCCCGCTCATGTTGATCTTGAGAGGCAGATGGCTGCTCTGCCCACCCAGGTTGCGCATGCCGGAAACCCGCTTGGCGTAATGAATGGGCACCCGGCGCTGTCCGCGCTCCATGAAAATGATGGCCCAGATGACCACGATCATGATCAGGGCAATGAAGATCATGACGGCAGGCGACATGGCGCCGGTGTTGACGAGACGGATGCTGTTGACCAGCGCGGCCGGCATGGCGGCGACGATCCCGGCAAAAATGATCAGCGAGATGCCGTTGCCGATACCCCGCTCGGTGATCTGCTCGCCGAGCCACATGATGAAGGCCGTCCCCGCCGTCAGGGTGATCACCGTCAGCAGAATGAAGCCGATGCCCTGGGCCTGCACCACGGGTTCGCCTGCCGGGCCGCGCATTGACTGCAGTCCCATGGCGATACCGGCGCCCTGGATGACCGACAGGGCCACGGTCCCGTAGCGGGTCCATTTGGTCATGATCTTGCGCCCGTGTTCACCTTCTTTCTTCAGACGTTCCACCGGTTCGAAGACCACGGTCAAAAGCTGCATGATAATCGACGCGCTGATATAGGGCATGATGCCCAGGGCGAAAACGGTCATGCGCTCGAGGGCGCCGCCGGTGAAGGCGCTGACCAGACCCAGCAGAGTCCCCTCGGTCCCGGCAAAAAACTGGGCCAGAACGCCACGGTCGACCCCGGGCAGAGGGACGTGGCACCCCACCCGGTAAACGGCCAGCATGCCGAGTGTAAACAGGATGCGGCGGCGCAGTTCCGGGATGCTGAAAATGTTCTGGATGCTCGCTAGCAACTTAGATAACCTCGATGGTTCCACCGGCCGCTTCGATCCGCTCGCGGGCCGACTTGCTGAATTTATGAGCCTTCACGGTCAGAGCTTTGGTCAGTTCGCCGTCACCGAGAACCTTGATGCCGTCTTTCAAATCACGGACCAGGCCAGCCTTGCCCATGGCCTCGATATCGACGACGCTGCCGGCATCAAACAATTCGAGGTCGCGCAGGTTGACGAGCACATAATCGGTCCGCTGCAGGGGTGTAAAGCCCCGTTTCGGCAGGCGCCGCTGCAAGGGCATCTGGCCGCCCTCGAAGCCGGCCTTGACGCCGCCGCCAGAGCGGGCGTTCTGGCCTTTGTGACCCTTGCCGGCGGTTTTCACATTGCCGGAACCGTGGCCACGGCCGATGCGCTTTCTGTTCGATGTCGAACCAAATGCGGGTCGCAGATTACTTAAATCCATGAGTCTTATCCCTCGCAACTATTCTTCAACAGTCACCATGTGGGTGACCTTGTTGATCATGCCGCGGATTTCGGGGGTATCCTTGACAACCACCGTCTGGTTCAGACGTCGGAAGCCCAGGCCCTTGATCACCTTGCTGAAATACTTGTCCCGACCGATCGCGCTGCGCTTGAGCGTCACCTTAATTTCACCAGCCATTGTCTACTCCGTCTCAGGCCTGTTCGCCTTGGTCTGCCGTCAATCCGCGCCGGGCGAGAATCTCCTCGGGGCTGTGCAGCCGCTCCAGGGCACGCATGGTGGCCTTGACGACATTGTGCGGATTGTTCGATCCGATGCATTTGGCCAGAATGTCGCCGACTCCCGCCACCTCGAGGATAGCGCGCGCGGCGCCGCCGGCGATCACGCCGGTCCCTTCGGATGCCGGCATCAGCAGCATCTTGCCCGCCCCGTACTTGCCGATTACGTCATAGGGGATGGTCTTGCCCTGCAGAGGAACATCGATCATGTTCTTCTTGGCAGTCTCCACACCCTTGCGGATCGCTTCCGGAACTTCCTTTGCCTTGCCCAGTCCGTAGCCGACCTTGCCATTGCCGTCGCCGACAACCACCAGGGCGGAAAAACTGAAACGGCGGCCACCCTTGACAACCTTAGCGGTCCGGTTGATATGGATGACGCGGTCGATCATATTGGTTTCTTTGGTATCAGCGCGCTGCAACACTTTCCTCCTTCACCCGTCAGAACGACAGGCCAGCTTCCCGGGCTGCGTCTGCCAGTGCTTTGACCCGGCCATGGTAAAGAAACCCATTGCGGTCAAAAACCACCTGTTTGATATTCTTGTCCAGGGCGATTTCGGCAATCGATTTGCCGACCGCCTTGGCCGCTTCCACGTTGCCGCCGAACTTTACGTCCTCGGAAATACCCTTGGCGACGCTGGATGCCGAGGCGAGGGTGACGCCATTCACATCCTCGATAATCTGCACGTAAATGTGCCTGGCACTCCGATAAACGCAAAGGCGCGGCCGCTCCGGGGTTCCCTTGACTTTTTTGCGGACCCGCACCTGACGCTTCTGGCGGGCCATCCTTCTCTCTTTTGCGACGTTCACGATATCACCTCGTCCTATTCAACCTACTTGGCGCCGGTTTTGCCGGCCTTGCGCAGGATTCGCTCGCCCGAGTACTTGATCCCCTTGCCCTTGTAGGGCTCCGGTGGTCGGAAAGACCGGATCTTGGCGGCAGTCGCACCCAGCAGTTCCTTATCGATGCCGCTCAGGGTGATTTTCGTCTGCTTCTCCACTTCCGCCGTGATGCCTTCTGGAAGAGGGTAGGCGATCGGATGCGAAAAACCCAGCGCCAGGTTCAGGGTCGAACCCTGGAGTTCCGCCCGGTAGCCAATGCCGCTGATCTCCAGGACGCTGCTGAAGCCGCTGGTTACGCCGTGCACCATATTGGCCAGCAACGAGCGGGTAAGACCCTGGAGAGCCCGCCCTTCTTTCTCATCGAGGGGGACTACCTGAAGCTGCTCTGCATCGAGCTTGATCTCGACCAGATCATTGACAGTCCGCTCAAGACGGCCCTTGGGGCCCTCGACCTTGATGTGGCTGCCGTTGATATTGACTTTGACCCCCGCAGGGATTTCGATCGGTTTCTTGCCGATACGCGACATCTTTATCGACTCCTTAAACAGTTAGCGGCTGGCTACCAGATGGTGCACATCACTTCGCCGCCGATTTGGGCCTTGCGGGCCGACTCGTCGTCCATCAGGCCCTGAGATGTGGACAGGATCGCCGCACCAAGACCGTTTTTGACGCGGGGGATGTCATCCTTGGAGACATACACTCGCCGTCCCGGTCTCGAGACACGCGTGATCTCATGAATGACCGGCGTGTTTTTGCCGTCATATTTCAGAAAAACCCGTAGCATCCCCTGACGGTCATCGCTGGTGACCTTGTAATTCTTGATGTATCCCAGCGACTTCAAGGTTTCCGCCAAGGCAACCTTGACGTTGGACGAGGGGATGTCCGTTTTCGGGTGTTGTGCCATACCGGCATTGCGGATGCGGGTCAACATGTCCGCGATAGGATCCGTCATTCCCATGAATACTGCTCCTTAACCTGATAATTACCAGCTCGATTTGATCACGCCGGGCAATTTGCCTTCCGACGCCAGTTTGCGCAGACAGATCCTGCACATATCAAACTTCCGGTAATACGCCCGGGGCCTGCCGCAAAGCGGGCAGCGGTTGTATTGTCTCACTTTGAACTTGGCCGGTTTGCGGGCCTTGTTGCGCATTGATTTCTTAGCCACAAATTCCTCCGCTAGGCTGCTACAGACTGTTTCCTGAACGGCATGCCGAGACTGGCGAGAAGCGCACGCCCCTCCTCGTCCGTTTGGGCAGTCGTGACGATCGTCACGTTCAGCCCCTTGATCTTGTCGATCTTGTCGAAGTCGATCTCCGGAAAGATCAACTGCTCGCGGATGCCGAGGGTATAATTCCCGCGACCATCGAATGCTTTCGGTGAAACCCCCTTGAAGTCACGGACCCGGGGCAGAGCGACATTGATCAGACGATCGACGAACTCGTAGGCCCGGTCCCGTCGCAACGTCACCATGCAGCCAATCGGCATATCTTCGCGCAGCTTGAAACTGGCGATGGAACGCTTGGCGCGGGTGATGACCGCTTTCTGACCGGTGATCAGCGCCAGTTCCTCGACCGCGGATTCCAGCACCTTGATATTCTGGATCGCCTCGCCGAGCCCCATGTTGACCACAACCTTCTCGATGCGGGGGACCTGCGTGGTATTTTTGAGCTGGAGGTCCTGCTTCAGCTTGGGCGCCAGCTCTTTCTGATATAACTCCCTGAGTCTTGCCATGGGGTTTCTCCGTTATTTATCGACTGTCTCGTTGCACTTCTTGCAGAATCGCACCTTGCTGCCATCGTCCAGGGTCCGGATGCCGGTCCTGGTCGCTTCGCCGCAGCCCTTGCAGACCAGCTGCACATTGGAGACCGCCAGCGGTGCTTCCTTCTCGATGATACCGCCTTCGGCATTGGCCCGACTCGGTCGGGTATGCCGCTTGACCACATTAAGGTTCTCGACCAGGACACGCCCTTTTCCGGGGAACACCTGGAGCACCTTGCCGGATTTGCCTTTTTCCTTGCCGGCAATCACCTTCACCTGATCGTTTTTCTTTACATGGAGCTTCTGAACTGCCATGACTCTTTTTCTCCCAAACCTTAGAGGACCTCGGGGGCCAGTGAAACGATTTTCATGTAACGCTTGGCGCGCAGTTCGCGCGCAACCGGCCCGAAGATACGGGTGCCGACCGGCTCGCCGGCGGCATTCACCACCACGGCGGAGTTTTTATCAAAGCGGATGTAGGACCCGTCGCGGCGGTTCACTTCCTTGGCCGTCCGGACGATCACGGCACGTACCACGTCGCCCTTCTTCACCTTGGAATTGGGCATGGCTTCCTTGACCGAACAGACGATGACATCGCCGATTCCCGCATATTTGCGCTTGGAGCCTCCAAGAACCTTGATGCAGCAGAGTTTCCGTGCGCCGGAGTTGTCTGCCACATCGAGCATTGTCTGCATCTGAATCATGACGTCACTCTCCTAAACGCTAACGTGTTTCTCAAGGATTTCGCGAACGCGCCAGCGTTTGTCCTTGGACATGGGTCGGGTCTCGACGACCATGACCTTGTCGCCGACGCCGCAGCTGTTGTCCTCGTCATGAGCCTTGAAGGTCACACGCCGCTTGAGATATTTCTTGTAAACCGGGTGCTTGATAATATTGTCGACCTTGACAACGACAGTCTTGTTCATCTTGTCGCTGACAACGATTCCGACCCGGCTTTTCCGTTTGCCACGCTCTTTCGTCATTGCCGTCCTCGTTCCTTCTGATTAACCGCGCTTTTCCCGCAGCACCGTCTTGACCCGCGCAATTTCCCTGCGAACCTGGGAAATGCGCATGGTGTTTTCCAAATGACCCGTATGCAGCTGGAACCGGAGGTTGAACAGTTCCTGATCCAGGTCAGCGACTTTGCCGTCGAGTTCTTCGGCACTCAGGCCCCGCAACTCCTCAACCTTCATGACCAACCTCCTCGCGACTCACGAACTTGGTCTTCATGGGCAGCTTGTGGGCCCCGAGCCGGAAGGCCTCCCTTGCCGTCTGCTCGTCCACACCCTGCATCTCGTACAGCATCATTCCGGGGCGAATCACGGCCACCCAACTCTCAGGTGAGCCCTTGCCTTTGCCCATACGGGTCTCAGCCGGCTTGCGGGTCAGGGACTTGTCGGGAAACGCCCGGATCCAGATCTTGCCACCACGCTTGATATAGCGGGTCATGGCGCGACGGGCGGCCTCGATCTGCCGGGCCGAGAGCCAACCGCACTCGACCGCCTGCAGACCGTAATCCCCGAAATTCAGGTCCGTGCCACCGGGGTTGGTGCCCTTCATCCGGCCCTTGAACTGTTTTCTATGCTTAACCTTCTTGGGCATTAACATGGTTGATCCACTCCTGTCACAAACTTACTGGGCCTGGTCCTTACGCAGAATTTCGCCTTTGAAAATCAGGACCTTGACCCCGATGATGCCGTAGGTCGTCTTGGCTTCGGCAATTCCGTAATCGATGTCGGCCCGCAGGGTATGCAACGGCACCCGGCCTTCGCGGTACCATTCCCGGCGACTCATCTCGGCGCCGCCCAGACGACCGGAACATTCGATCTTGATGCCCTGGGCGCCGAACTTGAGCGACTGCGTTACGGCCTTTTTCATGGCGCGCCGGAAAGCCACCCGGCGTTCGAGCTGCAGGGCCACGTTCTCGGCGACCAGCTGCGCATCGATCTCCGGCTTGCGGACTTCCAGGATGTTGATGAAGACTTCCTTGTCGGTCAGCTTGGCCAGCTCCTGCTTGAGAGCCTCGACCTCAGACCCCTTCTTGCCGATGATGATCCCCGGCCGCGCCGCGGATATGTTGATTTTGGCCTTGCTGGCCGCGCGCTCGATCTCGATCTTCGAGATACCCGCATGATAAAGCCGCTTTTTTAAATAGTTCCGCAGCTTGATATCTTCATGAAGCAGCTCGGAATAATTCTTTTCGGCGTACCACTTGGATTCCCAAGTGCGAATGACCCCAAGACGGAACCCTATTGGATGAACTTTCTGGCCCAAACCACACCTCCTCGATCGGTTACTTCTCGCCGAGAACCACGGTCACGTGGCTGGTCGGCTTGCGAATGCGGGTTGCACGTCCCTGGGCTCGCGGCATGAAGCGCTTGAGCACCGGGCCCTGGTCAACGTAGATATTTTTAACGAACAGGCGGTCAACGTCGGCTACGCCTTTCTGCTCAGCGTTGGCCACGGCGGAACGCACCAGTTTAGCCACGATTCCGGCAGGTCTCTGCGGCGAGAACTGCAGGACATTCAGCGCCTCCTGGATATCCTTGCCTCTGACCATGTCAACGACCAGACGGGCCTTCTGAGGCGACATCCGCACGAATCTCAATTTCGCACTGGCTTCCATGAACCGAAACTCCTTCAGTCAATAATAAACGCGTTACTTCTTCCGGCCCGAGGCGTGCCCGTAATACGTCCGGGTCGGGGCAAATTCGCCAAGCTTGTGGCCGACCATGTTCTCGGACACAAACACCGGGATGAATTTCCGGCCGTTATGCACGGCAAAGGTCAAACCAACGAACTCAGGAAGAATCGTCGATCGCCTGGACCAGGTCTTGATCACCTTATGGGAACCAGGTTCCGTTTTATCGACTTTCCGCGCAAGGCCCGCTTCGATATAGGGCCCTTTCTTAATTGATCTCGACACGACTGTCTCCTCTATCCAATGCTCACATTACTTGGTGCGACGCCGCACAATGAAGCGATCGGTGCGTTTGTTGGATCTCGTCTTGTAGCCCTTGGTCGGCACACCCCAGGGCGTGACCGGGTGCCGGCCGCCGGAACTCTTGCCTTCGCCGCCGCCATGCGGATGGTCGACGGGGTTCATGGCGACACCGCGACTGGTCGGGCGCTTGCCGAGCCAGCGATTGCGTCCAGCCTTACCAAGCTTGATATTTTCGTGATCGGAATTACCGACCTGACCGACGGTTGCGCAGCAATCCTGAAGGACCAGGCGAACTTCACCGGAGGGCAGCCGCAGCTGGGCATACTTGCCCTCTTTGGCGGCAATCGCCGCGTAGGTCCCGGCACTGCGGGCAAGCTGACCGCCCTTGCCGACCTTCAACTCCACGTTATGCACCCAGGTCCCGAGCGGGATCGAGCGGATCGGCAGAGCGTTGCCCGGCTTGATGTCGGCATTCTGACCGGCAATCACCGTGTCACCGACCTTGACCCCGACCGGGGCCAGAATGTAGCGTTTCTCGCCGTCGGTATAGTGCAGCAGGGCGATGCGGGCCGAGCGATTCGGATCATACTCCACCGCAGCGACGCGCGCCGGGATGTCCTTCTTGTCGCGACGGAAATCGATCAGCCGGTACTTGCGCTTGTGACCGCCACCCGTATGCCGCTTGGTGATGCGTCCCGCATTGTTGCGCCCGCCGCTCTTCTTGAGCGGTGCGAGCAGAGACTTCTCCGGAGAAGACGTCGTTACCTCCTCGAAATTCGAGGAAGTCATGTGACGGCGACCCGCCGAGGTCGGTTTAAACTTTTTGATCCCCATTATTGCTACTCCGTCAGATGGTTATCAAAACCACTTTTATACGCCAAAGAAATCAATCGTGCCTTCGGACAGTGAGACATAGGCCTTCTTGGTATTGGACCGCTTGCCGAAATTCCTGCCGAAACGCTTGAGCTTGCCGGCAACAACCGCCGTACGGACATTCTTGACCTTGACGTTGAAAGCCTTTTCGATGGCCTGCTTGATTTCAAGCTTGTTGGCATCCAGGGCGACCTCGAAAACCAAAGTCTCCGTGGTCTCTTTCTGCAGGTTCGACTTCTCGGTCACCAACGGCTTCTTGATGATCTGGTGCAGAGGTTTCATTTTGTCAGGGCTCCTTCGATCTGGTCCACGGCGCCCTCGGTCAGTACCAGGTGCGGGTACTTCATGACATCGTAGACATTGACACCCTCGGCCCGGGTCAGCTTGACGAACGGCAGATTGCGGGCGGAAAGCTCAGCATTCAGGTTGTCGCCGTCAATGATCACCAGCACCTTGTCGAGATCGAATCTGTCGAGGACTTCGGCGAAGGCCTTGGTGCTGATTTTCTCAAGCTCGAGCCCGTTGAGCACGGTCAGTCGCTCTTCCTTGTAGCGTGCCGAAAGGGCACTGGTCAGGGCAGCCTTCTTGACCTTGCGATTCAGCTTGAAGCGATAATCGCGTGGGGCCGGGCCGAACACGGCGCCGCCGCCGACGAACTGGGGAGCACGGATGGTGCCCTGGCGGGCATTGCCCGTTCCCTTCTGCCGGTAGGGCTTGTGACCGCCGCCCCGCACCTCGCTGCGACCCTTGACCTTGGCCGTTCCCTGCCGACGCGCAGCCAGCTGGTAACGAACCATGTCGTGGATCAGGTATTCCTTGACATCGGTGTTGAACACCGCGTCGCTGAGCTCGCGCTCGGAAACCTGCTGGTTCTTCATATCGTAAACAGCAATTTTTGCCATGACCTAACTCCGGCACATTGAAAGACTATTAGGAGACCTTGATACCCTTGCGGATCATCACCAGGCCCTGCCTCGGCCCGGGCAGCGCGCCCTTGACCAGGATCAGGTTGTCGTCGGCTCGCACCTCGACGATCTCGAGGTTCTGCAGAGTCACCTTTTCGTTGCCCATCTGACCGGGCATTTTCTTGCCCTTGAAAACCTTGGCCGGCCAGGCGCTGGCACCGATCGCTCCAGCTCCTCGGTGGAACTTCGAACCATGGGTCGCACGGCCGCCGGAAAAACCCCAGCGCTTGACGACGCCCTGAAAGCCTTTGCCTTTACTGGTCCCGGTGACATCCACGATGTCGCCGGCAGCAAACACCGCCGCGCAGTTGACCTGGTCGCCGACATTGTAGTCATCGAGATTTTCCGCCTTGACCTCGCGCAGATATTCGAAACCACCCTGATCGGCCTTCTTGAAATGTCCGGCCAACGGCTTGCCGACACGATGCATCTTCTTCGCCCCGAATCCGAGCTGCAAGGCATTATAGCCGTCCGTTGCCGCCGTCTTCTTCTGCAGGACGGTGCAAGGGCCGGCCTCCACGACGGTCACCGGTATCCGGTGGCCATCGGGAGCAAACACCTGGATCATCCCCAGTTTCTTGCCCAAAATTCCCTGAATCATTGCTCTACCCTTATCCGCTGATTACAGCTTGATCTCGACATCAACGCCTGCCGACAGATCGAGCTTCATCAGAGCATCGACGGTCTGCTGGGTCGGTTCAAGAATGTCAAGCAGACGCTTGTGCGTACGCATCTCGAACTGCTCACGACTCTTCTTGTCGACATGCGGCCCACGCAGGACCGTGTATTTGTTAATCACCGTGGGCAGCGGGATGGGGCCGGCAACCCTGGCGCCCGTCCGCTTGGCGGTGTCGACGATCTCGTTCACCGACTGGTCCAGCAGCTTGTGATCATAAGCCTTGAGGCGGATGCGAATTTTTTGCTTCTGCATGAGTTGTCCCTCTGTCTACTCGATGATTTCGCTGACGACGCCGGCACCCACGGTGCGGCCGCCCTCGCGAATCGCGAAGCGCAGTTCCTTGTCCATGGCGATCGGCGTGATCAGATCGACCGTGATGCCGATGTTGTCGCCGGGCATGACCATCTCGGTCCCCTCCGGAAGCTCCACAATCCCGGTCACGTCCGTCGTCCGGAAATAAAACTGCGGACGGTAGCCTTTGAAGAACGGCGTATGCCGACCGCCCTCCTCCTTGGTCAGAATATACGCCTCCGCCTTGAACTTGGTGTGCGGCGTAATGCTGCCCGGCTTCGCCAGAACCTGACCGCGCTCGATGTCTTCGCGCTTCACACCGCGCAGCAGAATCCCGCAGTTGTCTCCCGCCTGACCCTGGTCCAGCAGCTTGCGGAACATCTCAACCCCGGTCACCACGCTCTTGGTCGTCTCCTTCATGCCGACGATCTCAACATCGTCGCCGACCTTGATGATCCCGCGCTCAACGCGCCCCGTCGCCACCGTGCCGCGACCCGAAATCGAGAACACGTCCTCGACCGGCATCAAAAAAGGCAGGTCCACCGCACGCGACGGTTCGGGAATATAGTCGTCGGCCGCTTTCATCAGATCCAGAACCGGCTGGCAGGCGTCACAGCCTTCCTTGCCGCAGCCGCATTCCAGCGCCTTCAGCGCACTGCCCGGCACCACCGGAATGTCGTCGCCGGGAAATTCGTAGCTCGCGAGCAGCTCGCGAATCTCCAGCTCCACCAGCTCCATCAGCTCCTCGTCGTCGACCATGTCCGCCTTGTTCAAAAACACGACCATCGCCGGGACGCCAACCTGACGCGCCAGCAGAATGTGCTCGCGGGTCTGCGGCATCGGACCGTCAGCTGCGCTCACCACCAGAATCGCACCGTCCATCTGCGCCGCACCCGTGATCATGTTCTTCACGTAGTCGGCGTGACCCGGGCAGTCGACGTGCGCATAGTGGCGATTCGCCGTCTCGTACTCAACGTGGGCCGTCGCAATCGTGATCCCGCGCTCGCGCTCTTCCGGGGCGTTATCGATCGCGTCGAACGCCATGAAGGTCGCGCCGCCGGTTGTGGACAATACCTTCGTGATCGCCGCAGTCAACGTCGTCTTGCCGTGGTCAACATGACCGATCGTCCCGATGTTGACGTGGGGCTTGGTCCGCTCAAACTTGGCTTTGGCCATC
>Ga0102929_1000740_pt1 | contig 19183 bp, 19 predicted proteins | sample SalPonR1_B_D2_MG_FD_78510 | JGI IMG/M metagenome (GOLD analysis project Ga0102929, IMG submission 78510) | Salt pond soil microbial communities from South San Francisco under conditions of wetland restoration - Salt Pond MetaG R1_B_D2_MG | ecosystem: Environmental > Aquatic > Marine > Intertidal... | reverse complement strand
TTCTGCGTTGATGCAGATGCGGACATTCAGCGGGAGATCATCGGCGAAGGATGGTCGTCAGTTGTTGATTGAAGAACCCGCAACACTTTAGCGGGCGCGCGGAGGCTATGGCGCCTCGCTAATGTAACCATCCATTCCTGACACAGCGACTTTAGCGTTCAGTCATCTTGGTCAAACCAGCTGTGGGATTGCGGTTTCGTCATAGACTGCGAGTGCTGATCCTTCACTCAGTCAGGTAGCATTCCTTGGCATTCGCCGCCATGCAGTTTGGGATCCCGCAACGGCCTACCAGTCATCGTCCTTCAGCCCCAACTTCTTGAGTCTTGAATAGAGCGTTGTCGGCTTGATCCCCAGCAGTGCGGCTGCGCCGTTTTCACCGGCCACCCGGCCGCCTGCTTCTTTCATGCAGGCAATGATGTTCGTCCTGCGTATTTGCTCGACATCCGCTTCGGTCAGCAAGGTTGAATTTGGTAAGGTCCCCGGGGCGACCTGGCTTTGAAATTCTACTTGCAGCTTATCGGACTGAGAGACGATGGCCCCGCGCTCGATCACGTTGGCCAATTCGCGGACATTGCCCGGCCAGTGATACTGTTGCAGCTTTCGCATGGCCCCTTCCGTGACAACAGGAACCCTCCGGCCCAACCGTTTGCATATGATGCGCAGCAAATGGGCCGTCAGGATCGGGATGTCTTCTGGCCGATCACGCAGCGGCGGGCACAAAATGGGGAAAACCCCGAGATACAACATCAGATCCTGACGCAGGCGTCCCGCCTGCACCTCCCGATCAACATCGCGGTTGGTCGAGACGATGACGCGCAGGTCAAGGCTGCGGGTGCGATCATCGCCCACCCGGATCACCTCGCGGTTTTGCAGGGCATCCAGCAAATGGCCTTGAAGCTCGATCGGGATGTCTGCGACCTCTTCAATAAACAAGGTGCCACCATGGGCCAGTTCCAGCTTGCCGGGGCGGTCTTTGAGTGCGCCTTGAAATGCGCCGCGCACCTGGCCGAACAATTCGCTTTCAACCTTTTCGGGGGTGATGGCCCCGGCCTTGAAGTGGATCATGGGGCGACGTTTGCGCGGGCTTTCTTTGTGAATGGCCGATGCCACCAGGGATTTGCCCACGCCGCTTTCGCCCCGGATGAACACGGTTGTGTCGGTGGGGGCCACAAGCTCGATCTGGGTGATGATCTTCTGAATGGCCTCAGAGCGGCCAATAATGTCATGATGCGCCCGTTCGATGCTGATCGCTTCTTGGAGGTATGCGTTTTCTTCCTCCAGCTGATCACGCAGGGCTGCCACCTCTTCCATGGCTTCGCGCAGTTTGCGCTCGTTTTCCCAGCGTTCGGTGATGTCCCGAAAGATCACGACAGCGCCAACCAGTTGCGGGCCGTCGTAGATCGGGGTTGAAACATATTCGACCCGGATTGGCTTGCCGTCCTTGCGCCAGAACACCTCATTTTCGATCCGGTTCACCTGTTCGAAGCGGAAAGACTGGTAGATCGGGCATTCATGGGATGGATAGCGTTCGCCGTTTAGGTGGTGATGGTGGATTTTCGCATGGATATCATGGCCCAGCAGATCTGCGGTGGTCCAGCCCAGCATTTCCTGCGCGGCGCGGTTTACGAATGTTGTCTTGCCATCGGCGTTGACGCCATAGATTCCTTCGCCGGCGGCGTTCAGGATCAACTGGTTTTCTCGCTCAAGATCCGCAAAGAAACTTTGCGCGCGCTGCCATTCCATAAGGCCACCTTGGTAGAAGTTCCCGGCAGCAACTTCAGCGGCATGTTGTTCGAGACCCGCCAGATCAAGCGCATGCAACAGTAGCATGTCCGTGCCGTCGTGGCGCAGTGCCCGTCCTGTCACCTCGCATTGCAGCGGCTCGCCTGCTGCGCTTTGCAGTGTCACCCGTCGTGTCCACGCTGTGCCTCGGTGCTGAACTTCGGCGATGAAGACCACGAAGGTGTCCATGCCGGATGCGACGAAACGTGCGAAATGCGATCCCACCAAGGTCTGATCCCTGAACAGCGCCCCGGCCTCGGGGGTTGCCGCAAGAATGATGTCTTGGGTCAGATCAACGAGGAGGGTCGGGCCAAAGGCACCAGCGAGCAGGGAATCGTGTGAGATGTCTGTATCAAGCATCCTCGTATGCGAGCCGGAATTGCGGCAAAGTTCAATACGAAATATCGTAATTTACGAAAAATCGTAACATTTCCAGCCTGGGGTTCCAGCCAATGCACGGAATTTAAATAAAAAAATCAATTCTTTTAATTTGGGTGGGCGTCTTCAAGTGGGGGATCACCACTGTCAGCATGATGAAAACCAACAGCGGGAGCACATCATGCCTATCAAGTCTTTGGGAAATCCCTTTTCGTCCAAAACCGATCTGCGGCACGCTGCGGATTGTGGCTGCCACAGCTGCAAAAGCGCCGCGCCCGAGGTTGAAAACAGCATTGATCTGTCAAGTTCGGAAGGCATGATGGAACGCGCGGTCGAAAGCGCGATTGTCCGGTCTGTCTTTGGTCAGAGCGATATTGGTCGGCGGTCCTTCATGGGCATGATGGGCGGCTCGACCATGGCTGCGGCCCTCGCGTCGGTATTTCCGCTCAACGAGGCCAAGGCGGCGATCCTTGACAATCTTGGCCCGCCGGAAAAGACCGATCTGAACATCGGCTTTGTGCCGATCACCTGTGCGACACCGATCATCATGGCGCAGCCTTTGGGCTTTTACGAACGCTACGGCCTGAATGCCCAGGTGATCAAAACCGCAGGCTGGGCCGTGGCGCGGGATAAATCGCTCAACGGTGAATACGACGCCTCGCACATGCTGACACCGATGCCGCTGGCGATGACGCTTGGGGCCGGGTCGGTGGCAGAGCCCTACATCATGCCCGCCGTCGAGAACATCAACGGGCAAGCCATCGTGCTGTCGAACGAGCATCTGGACAAGCGTGATCCCAAACAGTGGAAAGGCTTCACCTTTGGGGTGCCGTTTGAGTATTCCATGCACAACTTCTTGCTGCGCTACTACGTGGCCGAGTTTGGTCTGGACCCTGATGTCGATATCCAGATCCGGGTTGTGCCGCCGCCGGAAATGGTTGCCAACCTGCGCGCCGGGAACCTTGACGGCTATCTGTCGCCCGACCCATTCAACCAGCGTGCGGTCTACGAAGGCATCGGGTTTCTTCACCTGCTGACCAAGGAAATCTGGGAAGGGCACCCTTGCTGCGCCTTCGCCACCCCGCTGTCGTTTGCAACGGAATTGCCAAACACCTATGGCGCACTTCTCAAGTCGATCATCGACGCGACGCAATACGCCTCGAACCCAGACAACCGCAAGGAAATCTCGGCCGCGATTGCGCCCACGAACTACCTCAACCAGCCGGTAACCGTGATCGAACAGGTGCTGACGGGCACCTATGCGGACGGCCTTGGCGAAGTGAAGCAGGTGCCGGACCGGATCGATTTCGACCCGTTCCCATGGCATTCGATGGGCGTGTGGATCCTGACCCAGATGAAACGCTGGGGCTACATCGAAGGTGACGTGGATTATCGCGCCGTGGCCGAGCAGGTCTATCTGGCCGCCGACTGTAAGAAGGTCATGGAAGAGCTGGGCTATGATGCGCCCGACATCACCTACAAATCGCATACGATCATGGGCAAGACCTTTGATCCGGCAACGCCCGAAGCCTACGTCGACAGCTTTGCGATCAAGAAAGGGTAAGGGATGTATAGCTTATCCCTTAATCAACGCGCGGCACTTTTGTCGGTGTTCATGCTCGTGGTCGGCCTCCTGATATGGGAGGCCGCGATCCCCGCCCAAAAAGCAGTGGGCGAGTTGACGGAATACGAACGGCTGACCGGCGCTGGTGCGCCAAAGGCCGGTGTGCCCCCGCCAAGCCAGGTCATCGCAAAGGCATGGGAACAGCTTAGCAATCCGTTCTATGATGCAGGCCCCAATGACAAGGGCATTGGCATTCAGATCGGATATTCGATCTACCGCGTTCTGACCGGCTATGTCATGGCCGCATTGATCGCCATTCCGTTTGGGTTTCTCATCGGGATGTCCCAGGTGGCCTATAGGGCCTTCAACCCGTTCATTCAGGTGCTGCGGCCGATTTCGCCCTTGGCGTGGATGCCGCTTGCCTTGTTCATCATCGGCGACAGCGAGGCCTCGGCGATCTTTGTGATTTTCATCTGCTCGATCTGGCCGATGCTGATCAATACGGCCTTTGGCGTAGCGGCGGTGCGCGAAGACTGGGTGAATGTTGCCCGAACACATGAGCTTGGACCCATCAAGACGGCCTTTACCGTGATTCTGCCTGCCGCTGCTCCAACGATTGTCACCGGCATGCGGATTTCAATCGGGATCGCCTGGCTGGTGATTGTCGCGGCCGAGATGCTCGTCGGTGGGACCGGGATTGGCTACTACGTCTGGAACGAATGGAACAACCTTGATCTGACCTCCGTCGTTTTCTCCATCCTCATGATTGGCGTGGTGGGCATGCTGCTGGATGCCATGTTCGGCCTGCTGCAGCGCCGCGTGACCTACGCCGAATAAAGGAAGATCCATGAAACCGTATCTAAGCATTGAAATGCTGACCCAAAGATTTCCCGATGGTGCCGGGGGCGAACTGACCGTTTTCGAAAACGCCACCTTCGGGGTCGAGAAGGGAGAGTTCGTGGTGATCCTCGGCCATTCGGGCTGTGGCAAATCCACGATCATGAACATCTTAGCCGGGCTTGCCAATCCGACCAGCGGTGCCGTCATCATGGATGGGCAGGAAGTCAAAGGGCCCAGCCTTGACCGGGGCGTGGTGTTTCAGAACTACTCGCTCTTGCCATGGCTGACGACACTGAAAAACGTGACCTTCGGCGTCAAGGCGCGGCACCCCGACTGGACCAAGGCGCAGGTCGATGAGCACGCCACTAAGTTCCTGGCCATGGTCGGGCTTGAGGGCGATGTGATTCACCGCAAGCCCAGTGCGCTGTCAGGCGGTATGCGCCAGCGGGTGTCGATCGCGCGTGCCTTTGCCAACCACCCCAAATTGTTGCTGCTGGACGAGCCATTTGGTGCGCTCGACGCGCTGACACGCGGGACAATTCAGGACGAGCTTTTGAAAATCTGGGGCCAGATGGAACAGACCGTTTTCATGATCACCCATGACATCGACGAAGCAATCCTGCTGGCCGACCGTATTCTGCTGATGACCAACGGACCGCAGGCACGCGTTGCCGAAAGTGTCGAAATCACGATCCCACGCCCCCGCAACCGGACCGAGATCGTGGAACATCCCAATTACTACGCGATCCGCAACCATCTGGTGCAGTTCTTAGGCAAAAGATCAAAGGAACTGGCTGGTCAACCAACCAAGCCAGGCCAGACAAACGCGCCTGAAACCGTTCGAATTGACCTCACCGAAACCAGTGGTGACCCCAAAGATACACGACACGCCTTGAAGGCGGTCAATAGCTAAGACTGGAGGAGACCAACATGAAAGACTTTGCAATGACTGACATGATGACCAAAGAAGATGTCACGGCCATGATCCTGTCTGCCAAGAAACAGGCGGGCCTGACTTGGGAAGAGATCGCCGGAAAGATCGATATGTCCCCGGTATGGACGCATTCGGCCGCCATGGGCATGAACGCCTTTCCGCCGGAAAAAGCCAAGCTGATGGTCAGCGTCATGGGGCTGCCGCAAGAGGCTGAAAGCGTCTTGGCCGAAAGCCCCACAAAGATCTGGGAACAGGCCGTGCCGACCGATCCCTGCATCTACCGTTTCTATGAGATCGTGGGCGTGTATGGCCCCACCCTCAAGGCGCTGATCCAAGAAGAATTTGGCGACGGCATCATGTCGGCGATTGATTTTGACATGTCGATCACCCGGGTTGAAAACCCCAAGGGGGATCGGGTCAAGGTCGAAATGTCGGGCAAGTTCCTGGGCTACAACGCCTGGTGATGTCACGATGATCCGGGCACCAGTGCCACCCTTTTCCTATGCTGATGCGGTCCAGAAGGTTCGCATGGCCGAGGACGCATGGAACACACGCGATCCTGAAAAGGTGGCGCTGGCCTATACTGTGGATACAAAATGGCGCAACCGGTCAGAATTCCTGAATGGCAGGGATGAGGTGCGCGCCTTCTTGGTTCGGAAGTGGTCGGTGGAAAATGGCTATCGATTGATCAAGGAACTCTGGGCACATGGCGATGATCGCATCGCCGTGCGCTTTTGCTATGAATACCACGATTCCGCGGGCCAATGGTTCCGCGCGCACGGCAATGAAAACTGGGAATTCGACGCGCAGGGCTACATGACCCACCGTCACGCATCGATCAATGATGTTGCAATTGCCGAGCCCAAGAGGCTGTTTCATTGGCCACAAGGCCCAAGGCCAACGGATCATGATGGCTTGTCGGACTTGGGGTTATGAAAGGCGCGCGCCGAAACTAATCGTCGGCGGGCTTGCGGTCGGCATAGACATTGGCGCTGTCGGCCCAAGCTGCCCTGCCACCTTGCTAACCGGATATCCACGCTCAACAACGCTGCTCCACAGCGTCCCTTTTGCACTCGTCCGTAAAGCAATTTTGCGATCACTCGCACGCTTCTCCTTGGTTTCAAAATTACCAAGCGACGCGTCTGCAAATCTAGGGGCACCTCAGACAGAGCGGGTGCAGAACCTTCAACCGTCTTAGCAAATTGCGACGCCGTGTCTTTAGATCAAGCCACGCAGCGTCACCTTGAGGAGCATTCACGTGCGTATGACCCTTCTTGGCGGCCTTCTGGCGACCATCCTTGCTGTTCCGGCCTTGGCGCGGAACGTTAGCATCGCGACCGCCATCGGCCCGGCGGCCATGCCCGCGAGTCCCGACACCGGCGTCGTCTACGATATCGCTGCGCTTGCTACCCTGACCGCGCTTTGTGTCAGCGTCTAAGGTGTGACTGACAAGGTCTATCTGGACAGCCTCTTGCCTATTGTCGTGCAGGCTCAGGTCGTAGGGACACTTTTCAAGCCGGACTTCGAGGCATTGGCCGTGATGCAGCCCGACTTGATCGTGGCGGGCGGGCGTTCGTCCATGCAAGTGCAGGCGCTTTCGGATTTCGCGCCAACCATCGACATGACGATCCGGCGCAACGGGCTGCTTGATCAGGCGCGCGCACATCGAGGCCTCGGGTCTTGTCGGCATGGTCGGGTTTTTGCCGCTTGCCGACCGGGTGCCAAGGCAAGATCCTATGCTGTTGCCCATCGTTGGGCTGGTCTATGGCGGCATCCTTGGGGCTATGGCGATCTGGTTTGCCTGGTCGGCTGATCTGATGCAGTGTCTTGGCATTTGGATGCTGGGCGAGTTTTCCGGCGTGATGATGGGACGTTACGAATGGCGGTGGGCGGTGGCTGTGCTGGCCGTTGTGCTTTACGCTGTAGCGGACCGGGTCACGCTATAGGGATTAGGCGAGCGACAAGCGCGGTCGCTGGGCCTTGATTATGCCCACACGCGGGCGCTGCGACTGGCCATCGTTGCTGCGGTGACTGCGCTGGTGCTGGTCACGGTTGAAGCCTTTCCTTTTGTCGGGCTTTTGGCCCCCAACCTTGTCTCGCGCTGGCGTGGAGACAACCTGCGCGCCAACCTGCCATTCGTGGCACTGTTGGGCGGTGTGCTGATGGAGACGCTACTTGTGGCCACCTTTTGGGGGGCGGGCTGGCGCAGATCCCGGGCATGCTGCGTTTTGGCTTTGAGACATTGGCGCTGGTCGGTGCGGCGATAGTGCTGTTCGGGCTGCTTTTGCGGCAAAGCGCGGCAGACGTAACGGGGATGATCCTGACCGGGGTGATTTTGGGCGTCATGCTTCGTGGGCTGGTGTCGATGGTGCAGCGATTGCTGGACCCGGCGGAATTCGCCGTGGTGCAGAAGGCGATGTTTGCCTCGTTCGGGCGTGTCGATCCCGGCCGCCGCGCTGATCGGCGCGATCATCCTCGTTGGCGGGCAATTCGTCTTCAAGCGGTTGATGCGCCAGCAATGACCTTGGCGGTCGGGGTCGAATTCCTCGGTGGGCTTTTGTGCCTTGCGCGCGTGCTAAGAAAGGTCCGGGCATGATCCGTATTTCCTCGTTGAGCTTGCGCGCAGGGCAGGCCGAGATCTTGCGTGATATCAACCTGACCTTGCCCCAAGGTGGCATCATCGCATTGATCGGCCCCAATGGTGCGGGCAAGTTCACTTTGCTGCATTGCATCGCGGGGCTAATGTCGAACCGCAGGCCCAGCTCGTAGCTGGTGCATTGCTCGGGCTTGAGATTGGGGTTGCCGAGGGCCACCGCACGCCGGCAACTGCCCCCGGTGCAGGAATAGTAGTTGGCTGCGGATTCGCGAAGTTCGGACGTTTTATAGCCGGTCGAGATGCCGCACGCCAAAGTCAGGCTGTCGGTGATGGCATAGGTCGCATAGGCGCGCGGGGTAAGCTTGCCACCAAAGCGTTCATCCTCGGTGTAGCGTGCGCCGAATGTCAAAGTGAGCCGGTCGGTCACGCTCGCAAAGCGAGGCATAGCCCGGGAAATCAGCAGTGGCGGCCAGCCCCTTGCGCTTCGGCCACCGCCATGTCGCCGGCAAGGGTTGGCGCGGCTGCAAGGCACATCAGGATCGAGGTTGAAAGAATGTATGTCCGCATGTCTGCAAATCCTCGTCTCAACGGCCGGCGCGATATGTGCCTTGGGATCGGGTCACCCAAGCCTTAGCGGCAATCCGGTGATGCGACCATTGCAGCGCGTCGCAAGTGTGATAACTTATTAAAACAGTCGATAAGAAAGACTTATATAATTCCCCTGACCGCCACTTGTCGTGCCCGAGCGATGGCGGTTCGATGCCTGTGTGTCGGATCAATTCGCATATTCCCCAGTTGACCCACGATTTGCTGTCGGACGGCACCCGCCTTTCCCTGAGGCCGCGCCCCGTCATGCTGCCGTGGCTACGTAGTGGCGATCTGGTCGAACTGGAAACCGAACTTGCCCAAGCTCTTGCACCGCTGGGGTGCGTGTGGAAACCTGACGACAGATCCGGTGCGGTCCAAGGGGTTTTGATTTTTTCCGTGACAACGGCGCTGCGGCTGAACTAGAGGATTTTTAGATCAGCCCTGTCGCCTTTGCACAAATTGAGAAAAGGCATTCAAAGTCCGGGCTGGTCTGCTAATGGATGGCATCGGATAGGAGCACTGCAAGGCGACGGCCTTGGGTTCGTTTGTCGGATGTTAGTGACCAAAAAAGTGGGTTAATTTGGCCGATCCACACAGAGTAATAAGCATAAACGAGGGTTAAGGTGGACTGGATTTCTGACATGACAGGTATGATCGCCTCCTCAAGGCTTGAGACTGTCCTTGAGTTCATTCGTCTGGGTGGTCCGGCAATCTGGGCGATTTCGGCGCTGTCGATGATCGCCTTGGCGCTTGTTCTTTGGAAAGCGTGGCGCTTGATGTTGATGGGCGCTTGGTCGGGTGGACGGCGCGCGCGCAAGGCTGTGGCGCTGTGGTCTGACGGAGATCAGGACGCGGCTCTGAGCCTTGTGCGGAACCGGAAAACCTGTCGTGCGGTCCTGATCCACACCGCGATGACAGCGCGGCAAGATATCACGCTGGAGGATGATGCCGCAAAAGCGGAAACCGGGCGGGTCGCGCGCAATCTGATCGCGCGGGCCCGGGATGGCCTGCGACCGCTTGAACTGATCGCAACGATCGCGCCGCTTCTGGGGCTTCTGGGCACTGTGCTGGGCATGATCGCGGCGTTTCAGGCCTTGCAGGAGGCCGGCAGCCGCGCGGACCCGGCGACGCTGGCCGGCGGTATCTGGGAAGCGCTGTTGACCACGGCCGCCGGCATGGCGGTGGCTATTCCGGCGGCAATGGCGCTGACTTGGTTCGAAAGCGTGGTCGACCGTCTGCGCCTGGAAATGGAAGATGCGGCAACGCGGATTTTCCTGCGCCCACTTGAGCAGGATGAAACGACCTCCATGCCACAAGCGGCAGAGTGAGATGTTTGCCTTCGACGATCCAAGACCGCGCCGCAAACCCAGCCTGACGCCGATGATCGACGTGGTGTTTCTGCTGCTTGTGTTTTTCATGTTGGCGTCGCGCTTTGGGGGCGACACGCATGTGCCGCTGAATGCGGCGGGGCAGGCGGGAGAAGGCGCCTATTCCGGGCCGCCGCGCTTGGTCGATATTCTGCCGGAGGGCGTACGGCTCAACGGGCAGGTGGTCGAGGGCGCGGCACTTGCCACAGAGGTGCTGGACCTGACAGAGGCGCCGTCGGATACGGTTGTCCTGCGGGCCAAGGACGGCGCCGATCTGCAACGCGTGGTTGATGTGATGCAGCGGTTGAGCGACGCAGGGCTAAGCGCGCTGGTGCTGGTGGAGTAGGCCGAATGCAGTTTAACGACCCACCCCGCCGAAGACCGCCCGAAAGCATCGTTCCGATGATCAACGTGGTTTTCCTGCTGCTGATTTTCTTTCTGATGACGGCGCAGATCGCCCCGCCCGACCCGTTCGAGCTCACCCCACCCTCAGTGACGGCCGAGGGGGTTCAGGCCGAAGGCGAATTCACGCTATACCTTGGCCCGGATGGCGCGCTGGCTTTTGGCGATTCAACTGACGAGGATGAGGCGCTTGCCGCGCTGCAAGGTGCGAAGGATGCTTATTGTGCAGCCGGTGGCTGTTCCCAGGATGTGCCGCCGCCGCCCTTGATCTTGCGGGCGGATGCTGGCGTGGAGGGCGCGCAGCTGGCGCGGCTCATGCCGCGCATCGCACAGGTAGGATTTGCCGAAATCCGGCTGGTCACGGTGGCCAAATGAAACGTTTGGTCGAGTTTGCTGTTTTTCTCGCTCTTGCGGTGGGGGTGCATCTGGCGGTCGCGTCTTACGCCCCAAGCCGTGACGGCGTGCAAGCTGCGGGAAACGAGGGGGCTGCCGTGGTCTCGTTGCAGGCTGCCACCGCCACAGTTGCCGATATGGTCGAGCAATGGGAGACGCCGCCTGACGTGCCTGATGCACCTGCCGAGCCTGTTGCACCACAAGCCGCCGTGCCCGTCCCGCAAATGCCGAAAATGCCGCAGGTGCGGGTCGAGGCGTCTCCGGTCACCGAAGCCCCAAAAGCCGCGGGGCTTGCGGTGCCTCAGCCCGAAAGGTTGCCCGATCAAAGTGGGATGATCGCGCCGCCACCGCCACCGCCGCCCGTGCCCAAGGTAAGCGAGACGCGCCAAGAGCCTGCCGACACGCGCCCAAAGGCAAGACCCAAGCCCCCCGTTCCACGCAAGGTGCAAGAAAAGCCGAAGGCGACATCGAGGGCGAGTGTCGCACAAAAAGCCAGCGGGCAGGGCGGGGGGGGCGATGCGGGCGTGGCGCGCCAGCAACGTGCCGCCACGCCGTCGGCCAGTCAGCAGCAAAGCCTGACCGCACAATGGGGCGCACAGGTGCGCCGCCAGATTGAACGTCGAAAACGCTATCCGCGTAGCGCGCGTGGTGCCTCGGGCACCGTGCAGGTGCTGATCACCGTTGGCCGGGATGGCAGTTTGCGCCGTGTTTCCCTGTCGGGGTCGTCCGGGCACAGCGCACTGGATGAGGCCGCGCTTCGTGCGGTGCGGGCCGCCGGTCGATTTCCGAACGCGCCGCGTGGGCTAAGCAAACCGACCTATACATTTACCTTGGGCATGAGATTCAGCGGCTGATCTTTTCCCGAACGTCAAACGCCAGCGCGGTCTCGTGCTACCTTTCTCACAAGCACACTTGTTGGTGGCTGCATAAAAATTCTGTCATAATGGTCGAATATACAGGCGCGCGTTTTTTTGACTTCGAGAGCGGGCGGCGGAAACTGACCAAGGCAGGCGTCTCTGAGCCCAGAAACCCAGCGGGCACTGTGTGTCGCGATGAACGTGAAAGGATACCAGCATGAGCACCTTCGACGAAGACCTGTTTCTCAAGGGGCTGGAGCAGCGCAAAGCCACGTTGGGGGCCGAGTATGTGGACAAGAACCTGGCGGCAGCCGATGACTTTACCCGGCCTTTTCAGGAGGCCATGACCGCGTGGTGCTGGGGCTTTGGTTGGGGCGATGACGTGATCGACGCCAAGACCCGGTCGATGATGAACCTCGCCATGATTGGCGCATTGGGCAAGATGCATGAATGGGAAACCCATTGCCGTGGCGCGCTGAACAACGGCGTCAGCCGCGATGAACTCCGTGCCATTATTCATGTGGTCGGCATTTATTGCGGTGTGCCGCAAGCGTTGGAGTGTTTTCGCGTGGCGAAAAAGGTGCTCGACGAGGATTGAGCCCGCCGCTTGTGACGCTCTGATGACTGTCGGACTGGGCGGACTCGGCAGGCGTTTGTGTGCCGGATACGATGTCGATGACAGGGGTTTGGCGAAACAGGCAAACTCCAAAGGATGCGCATTGTGGTATATTTAATGACGTCACGGCTTTAAGTTTCCAAAATGAAAGAACCATCAAAGGCCTTGAAAACGTGTTGTCGCTGAAACACCTGCTTTCGTCGGTGCGCATCCGGCTTTTGGTGATCGCGCTGTTGCCAATGCTGGTGCTGATGCCGCTGATTCTGGGCGGGTCGATGCAGCGCTGGGCGGGCAAGATTGATGATATCCTGATCACCAAGGTCAATGGCGACCTGACGATTGCCAACCAGTATCTGCAACGGCTGCTGGATTCATCAGGAGAGCGGATGGCGGCGCTGGCCAACTCGGTGGCGCTGCGCGACGCGCTTGATGATCGCGCGGCGCGGCAGGTCTTGCTGGATCAGCAGCGCATGCAGCTTGGGCTGGATTTTCTGTATCTGACCGATGGCACCACAGGCCCCGATGGGTTTGCCCCCGGTGACTGGCCGGTGATCCGCCATGCCATGGCCGGGCGCTGGCGCAGTGCGGTCGATATCCTTGGCCCGGCGCAGCTTGAGGCGCTGGCCTCGGGGCTGGCAGGGCGTGCCGCGATTCCGCTTGTCGAGACCCGCGCCGCCGTGCCCACAGACCGCACCATGGAGACCCGCGGGATGATCATCCATTCGGCTGCGCCCGTGCGCCTGCCTGACGGCACGCGGGGTGCTTTGGTGGGCGGGCGGCTTTTGAATCGGAACCTCGATTTCATCGACACCATCAATGATCTTGTCTACCGCGAGCAAAGCCTGCCCAATGGCAGTCAGGGCACGGCCACGCTGTTTCTTGAGGATGTCCGGGTGTCCACCAACGTGCGGCTGTTTGAAAATGTGCGCGCGCTGGGCACACGTGTCTCGTCCGAAGTGCGCGCGCGGGTGTTGGATGAAGGGCAGGTATGGCTGGATCGCGCCTTTGTGGTCAATGATTGGTATATCTCGGCCTACGAGCCGATCACCGACAGCCATGGTGCGCGTGTGGGCATGCTGTATGTGGGCTTTCTCGAAACGCCGTTTCAGGCGGCCAAGACCAATGCCATTGTGACAGCGGTGGGGTTTTTCCTGTTGATCACGCTGGTCTCGGTGCCGATATTCCTGCGTTGGGCGGGGCGCATTTTCTTGCCCTTGGAACGTATGACCCAGACGATTGCACGGGTCGAGGCGGGGGATATGTCGGCGCGCAATGCGCCTAAGGCTGATAGCGGTGAGATCGCACAGGTGGCCGGGCATCTGGATACCCTGCTGGATCAGGTGCAGGAACGCGACCGCCAGTTACGTGACTGGGCCGGAAGCCTTGAACGCAAGGTGGCCGAGCGCACCCGCGATCTGCAAGCGGCTAACCAGCAACTTGAACTGACCACCGAGCAGTTGGTGATGTCTGAGAAACTGGCCGCCGTGGGCGAAATCACTGCAAGCGTCGCGCATGAGATCAACAATCCCATAGCAGTGATTCAGGGTAATCTTGAGGTAGCCCGCGCCATGCTGGAGGATGAGGCCGACAAGGTGCACACCGAATTCGCGCTGATTGACGATCAGGTTTACCGGATCAGTGCCATCGTTTCCAAGTTGCTGCAATTCGCCAAACCCGAAGAGTTTTCGGATGCGTCCAATATCATCGCGGCGGGCGATGTGGTGCGCGACTGCCTTGTGCTGACCCGGCACCAGACCGAGGCGGCTGGCATCGAGATCGTGACCGATCTGCAAGCCGAGGCCGATGTGCGCATGTCGCGCACGGAATTGCAGCAGGTGCTGGTCAATCTGATCCTGAACGCCGTGCAGGCGATGCCGCAGGGTGGCGTTCTGACGGTTCGTGCGGCGGGCACCCACGACAGTGTCACGATCACCGTGCAAGACACCGGCCTTGGCATTGCGCCTGACGTGCAAAAACGGATTTTTGATCCGTTTTTCACCAGCAAACAGGTCGAAGGCACCGGGCTGGGCCTGTCTATCAGTCAACGCCTGATCACCCGCGCAGGCGGCACGCTTGAGGTTGACTCGACACTAGGGCAGGGCAGCCGGTTTATCATCACTTTACCGCCAGCCCAAGCGGGCACCCCATAGGCCCACGGCGTCGCGCAGGCAAGCCTGTCTGCGGGCACGGCATCGTGCCATGTGGCGCGGTTTACGTTGACATGAAAAAAGGCCCGGCACATCAGCCCAGGCCTTCGCAGTAAATGTTGCACTTTTGCATTAGGAAGGGGCTGGAAGCGCAATGGCCGCTTTGAGCCCAAGCGCGACATTGATGCGAGGAACTGGCCGGTTAACAGCCGCGCAGCGGCCCGGCCATCGTCAGCCCCTCTCTTGGGCTGGCGATTTGGTGAGGCTGGGCGCTTCGGTCATCCGGTTGGATGTGCTTGGCTGACATAAAGTGCGCCGTTTCTGGCCTTGGGTCGCCACCCCAGGGGCTGACGGTGGCCTCATGTTTCCAACGTCAGCCTCGTCTTGCCCAGCCGACATGGATTATAGCCCGCTCCCTAATAATTCTTTGGAAACGGGCTGTTTGTTGTGATGGTGCCCTGAAGGGCTCTTAGCTCCGCGCTGCATCATCTACTGCAAAGGCCCGGCATGCTTGCCGGGCCTTTTGTTTGCGTGGTGTCGGTTTCTTGCCGGGCGCTATGAAAAGCCAGCGCCATTCAGGCACGTGCCACAATACCCGCCCGGCGCAGTGACCGGGCGGGTTTGCGTGGATTGGCCTCAGGCCAGATCGAAGCGGTCGGCGTTCATCACCTTGGTCCAAGCGGCAACGAAATCCTTGACGAATTTCTCTTTGCTGTCGTCTTGGGCGTACACCTCGGCATAGGACCGCAGGATCGAGTTGGACCCGAACACCAGATCGGCGCGCGTGGCTGTCCACTTGACCTCGCCGCTGTTGCGGTCGCGAATCTCGTAGAGGTTGTTTTCAACCGGCTTCCACGTGTTGGCCATGTCGGTCAGGTTGACGAAGAAATCGGTGGTCAGCGCGCCTTCGTTGTCGGTAAAGACGCCATGCTTGGTGCCGCCATAGTTGGTGCCCATCACCCGCATGCCGCCAACCAGAGCGGTCATTTCCGGGGCGGTCAGGCCCATCAGTTGCGTACGGTCCAGCATCATTTCTTCGGCGGACACCACATAGTCTTTCTTCAACCAGTTGCGATAGCCATCGGCCAGCGGTTCCAGAACGTCAAAGCTGTCGGCGTCGGTCATCTCGTCCGTGGCATCGCCACGGCCCGGCGCGAAGGGCACTTCGATGTCGAACCCGGCCGCTTTGGCCGCCTGTTCCACGCCCACATTACCGGCCAGAACGATCACGTCAGCCACGCTGGCACCGGTGTCGGCGGCAATGCCTTCCAGCACACCAAGAACACGGTCCAGACGCTTGGGCTCGTTGCCCTCCCAGTCTTTTTGCGGGGCCAGACGGATGCGCGCGCCATTGGCGCCGCCGCGCAGGTCCGAACCGCGGAAGGTGCGGGCACTGTCCCATGCGGTTGCGACCATATCCGACAGCGACAAGCCGCTATCCGCGATCTTGGCCTTGATGGCGGCCGCATCGTAATCGGTGGCACCGGCCGGGATCGGATCCTGCCAGATCAGATCCTCTTGCGGGACTTCGGGGCCAAAGTAGTTGGCTTTCGGGCCCATGTCGCGGTGGGTCAACTTGAACCATGCGCGGGCGAAGGCATCGTCGAACGCCTCGGGGTTCTTGTAGAACCGCTCGGAAATCTCGCGATACTTGGGGTCCATCTTCATGGCCATGTCGGCATCGGTCATGATCGGGTTGAGGCGGATCGACGGGTCTTCGACGTCAACCGGCTTGTCCTCTTCCTTGATGTCCACGGGCTCCCACTGCCATGCGCCTGCGGGGCTTTTCTTGAGTTCCCACTCGTAGTTCAGCAGCAGGTGGAAATAGCCATTGTCCCACTTGGTGGGGTGGGTCGTCCATGCGCCTTCGATGCCGCTGGTCACAGTGTCACGGCCAACGCCGCGCTTGGTGTGATTGTTCCAGCCAAGGCCCTGCTCTTCGACATCCGCCGCTTCGGGCTCGGGGCCCAGCAACTCGGCATCGCCATTGCCGTGGCATTTGCCAACGGTGTGGCCCCCGGCCGTCAGGGCGACGGTTTCTTCGTCGTCCATCGCCATGCGGGCAAAGGTTTCGCGCACCTGCTCGCCGGTTTTCAGCGGATCGGGGGTGCCGTTCACGCCTTCGGGGTTCACATAGATCAAGCCCATCTGCACAGCAGCCAGCGGGTTTTCCATGGTGGCGGGGTTTTCCACGTCCGAGTAACGCTCGTCCGAGGGGGCCAACCATTCCTTTTCCGCGCCCCAGTAGGTGTCAAGCTCGGGGTGCCAGATATCTTCGCGGCCAAACGAGAAGCCAAAGGTTTTGAAGCCCATCGTTTCATAGGCCACGTTGCCTGCCAACAGGATCAGGTCAGCCCAGCTGACTTTGTTGCCGTATTTCTTTTTGATCGGCCACAGCAGGCGGCGGGCCTTGTCGAGGTTGGTGTTGTCGGGCCACGAGTTGAGCGGCGCAAAACGCTGGTTGCCGGTGCCGCCACCGCCCCGGCCATCGGCCAGACGGTACGAGCCCGCGGCGTGCCACGCCATCCGGATCATCAGGCCGCCATAGTGGCCCCAGTCCGCCGGCCACCAATCTTGGCTATCGGTCATCAGCGCGGTCAGGTCTTTTTTCAGGGCGTCGACATCAAGCTTTTTCAGCTCTTCGCGATAGTCGAAATCAGGGCCCATCGGGTTGGTCTTGGTGTCGTGCTGATGCAGGATCTCAAGGTTCAGAGCGTTGGGCCACCACTCCATGTTGGAGTTGCCAGAGGCAGTATTGCCGCCGTGCATGACCGGGCATTTGCCCTGTGTGTTCATGTCGTTGCCGTCCATGATCGTCTCCTGTTTTGTTGCTTCGATAACGTGGCTTGCTGCGCAGCGCAGAAGTGCGCGGCGAATTCTTTTAGTCGCACCCCCGATAGCGCGGGATTCGCGAATATACAGGTGATGTATCAGAGAATTTCAATAAGAGGAATTTGGATTTATTAATTAATGTGATAAGCATAGATTATGAAAAGTCTGACCATGAAACATCTGCGCTATTTCGAAGCGCTAGCCCAGCAAGGCCATTTTGGCCGTGCCGCAGAGGCCTGCGCCATCTCGCAGCCCGCGCTTTCCGTTCAGATCAAGGAGTTGGAGGAAATTCTTGGGGCGTCGCTGGTTGAGCGCGGCACCCGTGATATTCGCCTTACTGGTCTGGGCGAGTCTTTTGCCGCCCGTGTGCGCGAGATTTTGCGCAGCGTCGATGAATTGGGAGATCTGGCCCGCGCCTCGCAAAGTGGCCTTGTGGGGCGGTTGAGGATCGGGGTGATCCCCACGATCGCACCTTATCTGCTGCCCCGGCTGGTGCAGCACCTGACAGGGCTTTATCCGGGGCTGGATATTCGCCCGCGCGAGGCGGTCACCCAACGACTTATCGAAGATCTGGCCGATGGTCAGATTGATACAGCCATCGTCGCGCTGCCTGTGTCCGAGCCGTCGCTGATGGAAATGCCGCTGTTTAACGAAGATTTTGTGCTGGTCCGCCCGGCGGCGGACGCACAAAGGCCGGTGCCCAAGCCCGAACATCTGAGCGAAATGAAACTGCTGTTGCTGGAAGAGGGGCATTGTTTTCGTGATCAGGCGCTGTCGTTTTGCAATATGTCGCCCTCGGTGCCGCGTGATCTTATGGAGGCCAGTTCGCTGTCGACGCTGGTGCAGATGGTGGGCGCGGGTATCGGCGTGACGCTGATCCCGGAAATGGCCGTGCCGATTGAAACCCGCTCGGCGCATGTGGCGGTGGCGCGGTTGCCACGGCCCCGGCCCATGCGCACGGTCGGCATGGTCTGGCGCAAGACCAATCCCTTGGCCCCGCAATTGACAGAAATCGTCAGCGCATTTCGCGATGTGGTGCGCAGTGGTGATGCGGATCAGGGTGATTTGCCGGGCGTCGTCCCGCCACAGCCGTAAAGCGCGGCGTTTTCATGGGCCCGGTCGGCATGTTCAAATTCCAGCGTCGAATGGGTGATGCCAAAGCGATCCTGCAATAGGCGCTTGATCTCGGCCTTCACGGCTTCTTGTCGCGTCCAGCCTGTGGCGCTTAGCACCACATGGCTGTCGAACGAGACGCTGTGTTCCTGCATTTGCCAAAAATGTACATGGTGCACATCTCGCACACCATCAACATCGCGCAGGTCAGCGATCACTTGCTCCGGGTCGGTGCCTTGCGGGCTGCCCAGCATCAACATGCGCACCGGGCCGCCGATTTCGCTTAGCGCCAGATACAGGATGTAGGCCGCAATCGCGATGGTGATCAGCGGGTCAACAATACGCCAGTCATATAGCAAAATCAGCGTGCCCCCGATCATCACCGCGACCGAGGCCAGAGCATCCGACAGGTTGTGCAGGAAAAGCGCGCGAATGTTCACGCTGTCGCGCTGCATCGCGTAGGTCAGCACGGCGGTCAGCACATCGACCATCAGCGCGATGCCCGCCAGAATGACCACGACCCAACCGGTGACTGGCGGTGGGTCGATCAGGCGCATCGCCCCCTCATAGAGCAGGAAAGCCCCCACCAAAATCAACGTGGTATAGTTGATCAGTGCCGCGACCACCTCGATCCGGGCATAGCCAAAGGTCATCGTCTTGTCAGCGGGCCGCCGCGCGATCTTGCGCGCGGCAAAGGCGATCAACAACGACACCATGTCAGACAGGTTGTGCATCGCATCGGCCACCAACGCTAGACTGCCCGACAGCACCCCG
>Ga0102929_1000738_pt1 | contig 19200 bp, 23 predicted proteins | sample SalPonR1_B_D2_MG_FD_78510 | JGI IMG/M metagenome (GOLD analysis project Ga0102929, IMG submission 78510) | Salt pond soil microbial communities from South San Francisco under conditions of wetland restoration - Salt Pond MetaG R1_B_D2_MG | ecosystem: Environmental > Aquatic > Marine > Intertidal... | reverse complement strand
TTCGACTGGGCCAACGGCCGTTTCGATGAATTCACCACGCCCGACCCCAGCTACCACGGCCTGGTCTACCACGAGGCGCTCGGCGAGCTGGCCTACATCCTGAAAATGCGGCTGACCCTGATGCGCGATATGGGCGCCTGCCTGTCGCCGTTCAACTCTTTTTTGATTCTGCAGGGGCTGGAAACCCTGCATGTCAGGATGCCCCGTCACTGCAGCAACGCCCTGACAGTGGCTCGCTTTCTCGAGGGGCACCCCCAGGTCAGCTGGGTCAACTACCCGGGCCTGGAGAGCCACCCGGACCACACCCGCGCCCAACGTTACCTGCCGGAAGGCCAGGGGGCGATTCTCGGCTTCGGCATCAAGGGTGGTCGTGAGGCCGGTGCCAAATTTATCGACAATGTCGAACTCTGCAGCCATCTGGCCAACATCGGCGATGCCAAAACCCTGGTCATCCACCCGGCATCGACCACTCACTCCCAGCTTTCACCGGAAGAACAGATGGGCTCCGGTGTCAGCCCCGACTTCGTCCGTGTTTCGGTCGGCATCGAGGATGTGGATGACATCATCGCCGATCTGGACCAGGCCCTGGCCGCGAGCCAATAAGGGATTTCTCTTTTCAAGGAATTTCGGCGGGCCTGCCCGGGCCCGCCTTTTTCTATGGATCGCAAGTAAATTCATTGTATATTCCTGGACCTGAATTCGCTATCCTGCAGGAACCGCAGGCCATTTCATCACTCACAGAATAAATTCGACCGGCTCCCTTTTGAAACTACGGAATTTCCTTGAAAACCTGGCCTTTCTTGCTATCGCCATCCCGGCCCGCAAGCTGCCGCGCGCGACGGCCCTCGGTCTCGGCCGCAGACTGGGCCGGTTGGCAAGATTTTTCCAGTCTCAGCGTGCAGCCACCGCACGGCTCAACCTGCAGGCAGCTCTTCCGGACCTGGCGCCGGGGGAACGCGATGAAATCGTACGCAACATGTTCGGCCATTTGGGCATGGGCTTCATTGAACTGGTCAGGCTCGATCTGTTCGAAGGGCAAGAGGATCTGGAAAGGTATTTCAGCATCGAGGGGCTGGAAAACCTGCGCGCCGTACAGGAGATGGGACGTGGGGGAATTCTCTTGACGGGCCATGTCGGTTTCTGGGAGGCTGGCGCCTTTTTCCTGCCGCAGCTCGGCGTAGAAACCAGTTTCGTCGCCAAACCGTTGCGCAATCCCTTGATCAACGGCTACATCGAGCGCATGCGCACAGCCAAAGGCTGCCATCTGATCAACAGCCGCAAAGGCGCCCGCCGCATTATGAAAGCCCTTCAGCAGAAGCACCTGGTCGGCCTGCTGATCGACCAGCACACGAGTCCCCGGGAAGCCGTCAGGGTCCCTTTTTTCAACCGACCTGCCTATACCACGCCAGTCATCGCCCAGCTGGCCATGAAACTGGGGGCCCCGATTTTGCCATCCTTCGTCTACCGGACCGAAGATAACCGCTATCGCGTCCTTTTCGAACCGATGGTTCTGCTGGATAAAGGCGACATGAGCCCGGAACAGGTTATTCGCAACACCGCGCTGTTATCCGAACTCATCGAACAGGGCGTCCGCCGGGAACTCAGCCAATGGTTCTGGCTGCACCGCCGATGGCGGGAACCGAGAACCGGTCGTTCCACCGGGTCAGACAGGGACCAGGTTTCGGATCCTCGGAACGCCGGATCGGGAGGCAACAATGGTCCGACGTGAACCGTGCAGCCTGCCCTTTCATATCGTTCTGATCGAACCGGAAATCCCCCCGAATACCGGTAACATCGCTCGGCTGTGCGCAGCCACCAACACTGTGCTTCACCTGGTCGGCAAGCTCGGTTTTTCCATTGACGACAAGCAACTCAAGCGCGCCGGCCTCGACTACTGGCATGCCGTCGACCTGCATCGTTGGCAGAATTTCGAGGATCTGCAGGAGAAGTATCCCGGAGGGCGGTGGTGGTTTACGTCGAAAAAGGCGGAGACCTCGTATCTGGAGGCTGATTTTCAGCCTGGAGATTTCCTGGTATTCGGCAAGGAGACGGTCGGCCTGCCTGAAGACCTGGTTGAGCGGAACAGCGACCGGGCCATCCGCATCCCTATTGTGAACCCGGCAGTACGCAGCTACAACCTGGCCAATTCAGTCGCAATCATCCTGCACGAAGCAATCCGGCAGAATCGCCTTTGAATACTAAAATCAAATGCCCGATTTAACGCCGAGGCGCAGAACGACCTAAAACCTGCTTTTCAATACCTCAAGAAAAAAACATGCGGCTCGGGCCTGCTGGGGGACCTGACCAGGCCCAAGGTTGATGGTGACTTCTTTGCGTCTCTGCATCTCTGCGTTAACCTGTTTCCCTTTTCAAAAAAACCATCAATCACTCAAGGGTATTCTCGATCCGGATGAACAGGCTCTCGTCCTGAATGACATCCTGCCGGTCGATTTCAGCCAGGGCCGCCTGCACATTGCTCTCGATGGCTTTATGAGTCATCAGGACGATGGGGACCGCCTCCGCTTCGTGGCGGTGCGGCTGCAGCATGGATTCGATGCTGATCTGATGTTTGCCGAGAATGCCGGCGATAGTGCCGAGCACGCCCGGCTGGTCCTTGGCGAAAAATCTCAGGTAATAGCAGGAGGAAATCTCAGTCATCGGCTTGATACCGAGATCCCGCATGGTTGCCTGGGGATAAGCCAGCGGCGGGTTGCGCAGGCTTCCGCCTCCAGCCAGGTCACGGGCGATGGCGGCCACATCGCCCATCACGGCACTGGCGGTCGCTTCGCTGCCTGCCCCGAGCCCGGACAGCAGTACCGGCCCGACGAAATCCCCGACCAGTCGGACCGCGTTGAAAACGCCGTTGATGTCGGCCAGAGGATAGTTCAGAGGAATCATGGTCGGATGGACCCGGGCCTCGATCTGGTCGCCGCTTCGCTTGCCGATTGCCAGCAGTTTGAGGGTATAGCCGAAAGCACCGGCAAACTGAATGTCGAGCGCCGTCACCCGACTGATGCCCTCCGTATAGATGCTGTCGAAATCGACGCGGGTCCCAAAGCAGAGGCTGCAGAGCAGAGCCAATTTGTGAGCGGTATCCACCCCCTCGATATCGAATGTGGGGTCAGCCTCGGCATAACCTTTGCTCTGGGCGTCCTGAAGAACGTTTTCGAAGTCTGCGCCGTCCTCATTCATGCGGGTCAGGATATAGTTGCAGGTACCGTTGAGGATTCCGAAAAGGCTCTTGATCTGGTTGGCGCCGAGATTTTCCCTGATCGCGGAAATCACAGGAATGCCGCCGCCGACGGCCGCTTCGAACAGCACATTGACGCCGGCGGCTTCGGCGGCAGCGAAAATTTCGCTGCCATGCTTGGCCAGCAGGGCCTTGTTGGCCGTCACCACATGCTTGCCCTGGCCGATGGCCTGCAGAACGAAGGTGCGGGCCGGCTCGTAACCGCCGATCAACTCGATGACGACCTGGATCTCCGGATCCTCCAGCACGGCGTTTGCATCGGTGGTCAGTATTGCAGCATCCACCGCGACGCCGCGATCAGAGGTGATATCGAGATCAGCGATTTTAACCAGTTCGACCGGCACACCGAGCCGCTCCTGCATCAGGGCGCCGTTTTTCTGGAAGACTTTGACCACGCCGCTGCCAATGGTGCCGAAACCGAGCAAACCTGCTTTAATGCTGTTCATAGACCTGTCCTTGCTGCTTGAATTTAAACGGCCCGACCGTGGTTTGTGGAAAGCCGGCAAATCGTGAATTTCTTCTGCAGACCATCCATCTCCCGTCTAACCAGTTCCGTTATATCTTCCGAATCCAAACCTTCTATCACCGGCAGGCAGAGCGAAGGTTCCTTGAAACCTGCCTCGCTGACGACTCCAAGAAGGTGACGAACAAGTAAAGCGTACGCCGCTTTGTCAAGCTCCTGCCATCGGCCTCCGCCGACGAATAAAGCCCATGCCGCGGCAAGCCGCCCGTTATTCTGGTAAACAGCGTGTTCGCCGGCCTTGCCGGTCAGCTTTCCCTTCAGGAGAAAGCGGGTCGGCAAGCCGTCCAGACGCCAGTCGAGCAGAGCACAGGGACCGGTCAGGGGGCGTTGGTCCTCGAAATAAAAGACGCCGACCGCATCGCCGGGAAGCCGGTCGGCAGGGGCCTGCAGGAGCTCTAAGGAATTCATTGGCCCGATGGGCGGCATTTTCGGGACAAAGGATCCAGGATGCCGTTGATGAAAGCCGAGGTTTCCGCCGTGCCGAAACGCTTACCGATTTCGATTGCCTCGTTTATAATGACGCTGACCGGCACCTCCACGCAGTAAAGGAGTTCGTAGGCGGCCATCCGCAGCAGGGACAAATCGACTCTGGTCATCCGATCCAGCGCCCAGTTGGTTGAATAATCCGCGAGAGCCTGGTCAATCTGCTCAAGGTGGTCAGATACGCCCACCACGATGTGTTCGGCGAAATGCCGGACTTCGGGGCGGACCCTTTGGCGAACGGCATCCACCGCCTCGCCAAGAACGTCGTCCCTGAATTCGAACTGGGCCCAAAAATCGGCAAAGACCTGTTCCAAACTGCCCCCTTCATGATCGGGCAGGCTGTATAATATTTTCAGGGCCATCTCCCGGCCCTGTCGACGCACTCCTCGAGACATCCGGCTAAAATTCTTTGTAAAGATTGGCCATCTCGATTGCTGCCATGGCGGCATCGAAGCCCTTGTTGCCGGCCTTGCTGCCGGCCCGTTCAATCGCCTGTTCCAAAGTGTCGGTGGTCAGAACCCCGAAAGTTACCGGGATGTCCGCATCCATGGCGACAGCCGCCACACCTTTGGAAACCTCGGCGCTGACATAATCGAAATGCGGGGTCGCACCACGGATCACTGCCCCGAGGCAGACGATCGCATCGAAATGACCCGACCGCAACATCTGCCGCGCGGCTGCGGGAATTTCAAACGCTCCGGGCACCCGCGCCACACTGATGTCGCCATCTTTGGCGCCGTGCCGCACCAGGGCGTCGACGGCGCCTTCGACCAGCCGTTCGCTGACGAAACTGTTGAAACGGCTGACCAGCAGACCCACCTTGAGGCCCTTGGCGTCGAGCGTCCCTTCGATTGTCTTCGGCATGGCAAATACTCCCGCTAGCAGTGTCCGTTCTTAGAAATTTTCCAGCAAATGCCCCATTTTGCGCTGCTTGGTCTGCAAGTATTTAAAATTGGTTTCGTTGGCCTCAACCTGGATCGGAACCCGCTCGACGATTTTCAAGCCGTAGCCTTCGAGACCGATGATCTTTTTCGGATTGTTGGTGAGCAGGCGGATCTGGCTGACACCCAGTTCCGACAGAATCTGGGCGCCGATGCCATAGTCGCGCAGGTCGGCCTGGAAGCCGAGCATTTCGTTGGCTTCGACCGTGTCATGGCCGGCATCCTGCAGGCCGTAGGCTTTCAATTTGTTGATCAGGCCGATGCCCCGACCTTCCTGACGCATGTAGAGCACGAGGCCGGTGCCCTCCCGTTCAATGGCCTGCATGGCGGCATGCAGCTGGGGGGCACAGTCGCAACGCCGCGAACCGAAGACATCTCCGGTCAGGCATTCGGAATGGACGCGAACCAGGACCGGCTTCTCCGGATCGATGTCTCCCTTGACCAGGGCCAGGTGCTGGGCATTGTCGACGTCGTTTTCATAAACGATCGCCCTGAATTCACCGCCGTACTCGGTTGGCAGGACCGTTTCGGCGGCCCGGCGCACAAGCAGTTCCTTGCGCATCCGATAGGCCACCAGTTCCTCGATGGTTACGATTTTGAGACCGTGATTTTTCGCAAATTTACGCAGCTGCGGCAGCCGGGCCATGGTGCCGTCTTCGTTCATGACCTCGCAGATCACCCCGGCGGGTTTCATGCCAGCCAGGCGGGCCAGATCAACCGATCCCTCGGTCTGCCCGGCGCGCACCAGGACGCCGCCTTTCTTGGCCCGCAAAGGGAAGACATGACCAGGCCGCGCCAGGTCGGCCGCCGTGGTTTCGTCGCCAATCGCCACCTGAATGGTCCGGGCACGATCAGCCGCGGAAATGCCTGTGGTTACGCCGCGGCGCGCCTCGATAGACACCGTGAAGGCCGTTCCGAAAGAGGAGGTGTTGTCCCTGACCATCAGAGGCAGGTCGAGTTCATCGGCGCGCTTTTCGGTCAGAGACAGGCAGATCAGGCCACGCCCTTCCCGGGCCATGAAGTTGACCGACTCGGCTGTGACCATTTCCGCGGCCATGCAGAGATCGCCCTCGTTTTCGCGGTCTTCGTCGTCGACCAGGATCACCATTTTCCCCTGGCGGATGTCCTCCAGGGCTGCTTCAATTCGGGCCAAAGGCATATTTAACTCCTCGCCAGCAAGACTTGTCAGTATCTCACAAAAACCCATGCTTGGCAAGAATATCTGTTGTAATTCCAGTCTTTTCCGCTTGATTATCAGCCTTCAGAAGACGTGCGACGTACTTGCCGATCAGGTCGGTTTCGATGTTGACCACCTCGCCGACCTGCCGGTCCACAAGAGTGGTCGCCTCCAAGGTATGCGGAATGATAGCGACGCTGAAAGCTCTGCCGGACACCGTATTGACGGTCAGGCTGATGCCGTCGACAGCCACCGACCCCTTGGCCACCAGCAGGGCGGCGACGGTCGGGTTGTCGAGCTGAAAATGGAAACGCCAGGCGTTGGCATCACGTGAACGTTCGACAATGTGCGCCAGGCTGTCGACATGGCCGGTGACCAGGTGTCCGCCAAGCCGGTCGGACAATCGCAAGGCCCGCTCGAGATTGACCCGGCTGCCCCGCTGCAATTTGCCGAGAGTCGTGATTTCGAGCGTTTCCGGCGAGACGTCTGCAGTAAAGCGGCCGTCCCCGAAGCGGGTAACCGTCAGGCAGACACCGTTGACCGCGATACTTTCGCCTTTCTGCAACTCCTTCGTGGGCAGACCGGTGGCGACCGTCAGGCTGCACTGCCTTGCGCCGCGCTGCAGGAAGTCCACAGATCCAAGGTCTTCTATCAGCCCGGTAAACATCGCCGCACCTCCCCTTCCACCAGGATGTCCTGCTCGACCCGCCGGACCTCAACATCGCTCAAGCGCCAGGCATCGTCGATCCGCTCAACTCCAATGCCGGTCATCAGGGCCTTGCCGTTGTCGCCGCCGATCAGCAGCGGCGCGATGAACAACATCATCCGATCGACGAACCCGCCACGCAGCAGGGCCCCGCCGAGACCGCCACCACCTTCCAGCATAAGGAACATAAAATCCCGTTCCGCCAGGGCGGCCATGATCGCAGCGGGGGCGAGAAACCGGCCCTGACTCGCCAAACGCACGATCTCCACACCCAGGTCGGCAAACGGCGCGAGAGCCGCGGGAGAATGGTCCGCGCTGGTGACCAGGACCCGGCGGGTCCCGTCGGGCGAATAGACGGCGGCCCGGGAAGATGTCAGCAGCCGACTGTCGATCACGATCCTGGCCGCATTGCGGCTCTGCTCATCAAGGCGGGTCGTCAGTCGCGGATCGTCAGTCAGAACGGTTCCGGAGCCGACCAGGATGCCGTCGACCCGGGCCCGCAGCCGATGGACCATCTGCCGACTTTTTTCTCCGGAGATCCATCGTGAATCACCGGAGGCCGTGGCAATTCGACCGTCCAGGGTCATGGCCGATTTAAACAGGACGTAAGGCAGGCCGGTGGTGATGAATTTAGCAAACGGAGTAATCAGCCGCCGGCATTCCTCCTCGAGGACGCCGACGGTCACGGCGATGCCCGCCCTGCGCAGCCGGGCGACCCCCTCCCCGGACACGGCGGGATTGGGGTCGAGGGTGCCGATGATCACTTCCGCGACATCCGCTTCGATGAGGGCATCGGCACAAGGCCCGGTCCTGCCCTGGTGACTGCAAGGCTCCAGAGTCACATAGAGGCTTGCCCCGCAAGCATCTTCGCCAGCCTGCTGCAAAGCAAATATCTCAGCATGGGGTTGGCCTGCAGCGGGATGAAAGCCCTCGCCCACCACCCGGCCCTGCTTGACGAGAACCGCGCCCACGGGTGGATTCGGCGCAGTCCGGCCTTCGCCCCGACGGGCCAGTTCCAGGGCGTCCTGCATGAATTGTTCGGAAGCTGGCATGCCGGCGTGTCCCCGCCTCTGGTTATTCCTGCTCTTCGGTGGGCAGGACTCGGCTCGCGGCGCCGCGGGCCAGAATATCCTTCAGTTCAGCCATGAATTCGTTAATATCACGGAACTGGCGGTAGACTGAAGCGAAGCGGACATAGGCCACCTCATCGATCGTCTGCAGGGACTGCATGATGTATTCGCCGATCCGACTGGATTCGATCTCCTTTTCACCGCTTTCCTGGAAATGCTGTTCCAGCTGGTCGACCGCCTGCTCGATGGTCGCAATCGAGACCGGCCGCTTCTCGCAGGCGCGCTGCATGCCGCCAATGATTTTCTGGCGATCGAAAGGCTCCCGCCGGCCGTCCTTCTTGATGACCAGCGGCAAGGTTTCTTCAATGCGTTCGTATGTCGTGAAGCGCCGCTCGCACTCGATGCATTCACGACGGCGGCGAATATTGTTGCCTTCCCGGCCCAGTCGTGAATCGACGACCCGGGTGTCCTCAAAGCTGCAAAACGGACATTTCATGGTGTCCCCCCTGGTGGCGGCCCTTCGCCGGCATAAGCGCTGACCTTGACGCCAGCCTCCTCGAGCATCGCCTGCGAGAGATCGTCAGGGTAGCCGTCCAGAAAAACCACCCTTTGGATCCCTGCGTTGATCAACATCTTCGTACAGATGATGCAAGGCATGTTAGTGCAGTAGACGGTCGCGTCGGAAATGTTCGCACCATGACTGGCGGCCTGGATGATGGCATTCTGTTCGGCGTGGAGGCCGCGGCAGAGTTCATGCCGCTGCCCCGAAGGAACCTTGAGTTGCTCCCGCAGGCAGCCGGTTTCGGAGCAGTGAGTTATGCCTTTCGGCGTACCGTTGTAGCCGGTTGCCAGGATGTTCTTATCTTTCACCAGCACCGCCCCGACCTGGCGACGCAGACAGGTCGACCGGCGCGCCACCAGCCGGGCGATGTCCATGAAATATTCTTCCCAGGACGGACGCTTCATTCAGGCCAGCCGGTGCGCATAAAGCGGAAACTGCTTGCACAATTCACGGATTTCAGCGCGAATTGCAGCCAGGGCCTCGTCGTTGCCGATATTCCGGAGAGCGCGATCGATCCATGCTCCCACCTGAGACATTTCAGATTCTTTCAGACCGCGGGTGGTGGCCGCCGGCGTACCGATTCGGATGCCGCTGGTGACAAACGGCGACCGGGTGTCGAAGGGCACGGCGTTCTTGTTGACTGTAATGCCGGCCTGCTCGAGAGTTTCCTCAGCCACTTTGCCGGTCAGGTCGCTACCGGTGAAGTCGAGCAACAACAGATGGGTGTCGGTGCCCCCCGAAACGAGCTTGTAGCCGCGTTCGGACAGTTCCCCGGCAAGCGCCCTGGCGTTCTCCACCACCTGTCGGGCGTAATCCTTGAATTCCGGCTCCAGGGCTTCCTTGAAAGCAACGGCTTTGGCGGCAATCACGTGCATCAACGGCCCGCCCTGAATGCCGGGGAAGATGTTGCTGTTCAGTTTCTTGGCGAACTCCTCCTGGCAGAGGATCATGCCCCCGCGCGGGCCGCGCAGGGTCTTGTGGGTCGTGGTCGTGACGAACTCGGCATGGGGAACGGGCGTGGGGTGGACATCGGCCGCAACCAGTCCGGCAATGTGGGCCATGTCGACCATGACGATGGCACCTACCTGGTCGGCAATTGTCCGGAAAGCCTCGAAATCGATAATCCTCGGATAGGCGCTGGCACCCACCACGATCAGTTTCGGCTGATGCTGCCTGGCGAGCTGCTCAACTTCGTCGTAATCGAGGGTCCCGGTCTGCTGGTGGACTCCGTAAGGCACGATATTGAACAGTTTGCCGGAAAAATTCACCGGCGAGCCGTGGGTCAGATGGCCGCCGTGGGCGAGGTTCATGCCCAGCACGGTATCGCCGGGCTGGCAGGTGGCGAAATAAACAGCCATATTGGCCTGGGAACCTGAATGGGCCTGAACGTTGGCATGCTCGGCGCCGAACAATTGCTTGGCCCTCTCAATGGCCAGCTGCTCGGCGACATCGACGTATTCACAGCCGCCGTAATAGCGCTTTTTCGGGTAGCCCTCGGCATATTTGTTGGTCAAAACCGAGCCCTGGGCTTCCAGGACCCGTTCGCTGACGAAATTCTCCGAGGCAATGAACTCGAGGCTGTATTCCTGACGTTCGGTTTCATGACGGATAGCGGCATTGATTTCAGGATCATACTGGGCCAGGGTCTGCTTCATGGTGATGTTTCCTCCAGGACCTGATTAAATCAGTGTAAGTTGAAAATTGTCGTCAATTCCGGAAATTAGGCAAGTAACATTGAGATCAACGAAGAAGGGCAGGCACTTGGCCTGCCCTTCGGTCTCCATCGTCAGAGGCTGCCGTTTCGAAGCTCCTGTTCGATGCGGGCGATTTTGTCGAGTCGCTGCTGGTGGCGACCTCCCTCGTAGGCGGTGTCCAGCCAGACCTGAACCAGGCGACGGGCCTTATCAGCCGACAGGACCCGTCCTCCCATAACCAGGATGTTGGCGTTGTTATGCTCCCTGGCCATCTGAGCCATATATTCGTCCGTGACCAGGGCAGCCCTGACGCCGGGAAACTTGTTGGCGGTGATCGACATGCCGATCCCCGTGCCGCAGATCAGGATGCCGCTTTCTGCCTCGCCGCGTGAAACCGCCAGAGCAACCTTTTCGGCAAAATCGGGGTAATCGACCGAAACGCTCTGGCCGGTGCCCAGGTCTTCGGTTTCCAGGCCGCGTTCGCCCAGATACTCCTGCACCGCGACCTTGAGATCAAGACCGCCATGGTCGCTGCCGAGAACGATCATCATTCACCAGCCTTGCGGAACAGGAGGCTGGCGTTGGTCCCGCCGAAACCGAAGGAATTGGACAGAGCCATCCGGACCTTGGCCTGGCGCGCCTCATTCGGCACATAGTCGAGGTCGCATTCCGGGTCGGGCTCCTGGTAGTTGATGGTCGGCGGGACGACCTCTCTGGCGATTGCCAGGACCGAAAAGACTGCCTCGGCGCCGCCGGCGGCACCCAGCATATGCCCGGTCATACTCTTGCTGGAGCTGACCATCAGCTTTCGCGCGTGCTCGCCGAACACGCTCTTGATGCCGATTGTTTCATAAAGATCGTTGAACGGCGTCGAGGTGCCATGGGCGTTGATATAGTCGACCTCTTCGGGATTCGCCCCCGCCGTCTCCAGGGCCATGCGCATACAGCGGGCCGCGCCTTCCCCTTCCGGGGCGGGAGCGGTCAGATGATAGGCATCGCCGGTCAGACCGTAGCCCACTACTTCGGCGTAAATATTCGCCCCGCGTTTTTTGGCCGCTTCATATTCCTCGAGGAAAAGTATCCCGGCACCCTCGGCCAGCACGAAACCATCGCGGCCTTTTTCGAAGGGCCGACTGGCGGCAGCGGGATCGTCATTCCGGGCCGAAAGGGCTTTCATGACAGAAAACCCGCCGATAGCCATCGGGCAGACCGTGGACTCGGTGCCGCCCGCAAAAGCGGCGTCGGCATCGCCGCGCTGGATCATGCGAAAGGCGTCGCCGATGGCATGAGTTCCGGTGGCGCAGGCAGAGACCGGCGCGATATTGGGACCCTTGGCGCCATGGCGGATCGATATCTGCCCAGCGGCCAGGTTGATGATCGACATCGGGATGAAAAACGGGCTGATCTTGCGATAGCTGTTGGCCAGCATCGCTTCGTGATATTTTTCGATGGCCGGCATCCCGCCCATGCCGGAACCGACGATAACTCCTATCCGGTCGGCATTTTCGGCATTGATCGCCAGACCCGAATCAGCAAGCGCCATGTCGGCGGCGGCCAGCGCGTAATGAATAAAGATATCCATTTTCCGCGCTTCCTTCTTATCAATAAAATCTTCGGCAACGAAGTCGCTTACCTCTCCTGCAATGCGGATGGGGAATTCCGAGGCATCAAACCGGGTGATCGGTCCAATGCCGGATTCGCCTCGGGTCAGGGCAGACCAGTTTTTTTCCAGACCGGTCCCCAGGGGGGAGACGATGCCCAGACCGGTTACGACGACTCTTCGCATGTGAATATCATCCTTCCCTAACAGCAGCCCGCGCCGCCGGGCCCGAGGGTCGGCGGCAAGCCCCTGTCCTTGAAGAGGCGGGGGCGCCGTCGGCGACCCCCGCCCTGGAAAAAGCGATCAGGAATTTTCGGATATGTAATCGATCGCGTTCTGAACAGTCTGGATCTTTTCGGCTTCTTCGTCAGAAATTTCGATATCGAATTCCTCTTCGAGCGCCATCACCAATTCAACGGTATCCAGGGAATCAGCACCCAGATCATCCATGAAAGATGCTTCGGCGGTGACCTGCTCCTCATCGACACCGAGCTGTTCTGCGACAATCTGCTTGACTCGTTCTTCCGTTGTAGCCATTTCGTTACCTCCTTCTGAAGTTCGACCCGACTTCTGTTGTTCGGCTCATGGTTGGTTTTCTATTCCGTCCCTGGTTTACATGTACATTCCACCATTAACCCCCAGGACCTGACCGGTGATATAGGCCGCCTGATCGGAGGCCAGAAAAGCGACGCTGGCGGCGACATCGTCGACGACGCCAAGGCGGCCGAGGGGGATTTGTCCAATCAGGTCCTGCCGCGCCTTGTCGGAGAGACCTTCGGTCATGTCGGTGGCAATAAAGCCCGGGGCCACCGCATTGACGGTAATGCTGCGACGGGCAAGTTCGCGGGCTGTGGCCTTGGTCAGGCCGATCAGTCCGGCTTTGCTCGCGCAATAATTCACCTGGCCGGCGTTGCCCATCTCGCCCACAACGGATGAGATGTTGATAATCCGCCCCGACTTCTGCCGGGTCATGACCCTGGCAACCGCCCGGGTGCAGAGGAAAGCACCCTTGAGGTTGGTCTCGAGAACGGCATCCCAATCCTCATCCTTCATGCGCAATAGAAGTCCGTCACGGGTGATGCCGGCGTTGTTGACCAGAATATCGGCCCGGCCGAACTTATTGACAGCTTGCTCGACCAGACGGTCGGCGTCGGCGGCGAGACCGATATCCCCCGCCACGCCCATGGCTTCACCACCGGCGGCAATGATCTCGGCCACCAGGGCATCCAGGAGCTCACCATTGCGAGCAGAAACCGCGACCTGGGCGCCCTGCCGAACCAGTTCAAAGGCAACGGCCCTGCCGATGCCGCGTGATGCCCCGGTCACCAGGGCGACCTTTCCCTTTAACATCCCAGCTCCATTCTATCAGACTTTGCCAATGTCCCGCCTTGAGTTGAGGCCGGAATTTTCTTTCAGTGGGTCAGCACGGCCTGCAGGTCGTCGCTGTCTTGGATATTGTCGACCCGCGCGCCTTTGGCGCTGCGCTTCATGAGGCCGGCCAACACCTTGCCGGGACCGATCTCGATAAAGTGGTCCACCTGCAGGTCCAGCATCTGCCGGATGGTCTCGTCCCAGCGCACCGGCGCACTGACCTGGCGGACCAGAAGCTCGCGAACCCTGGCGGGATCCTGGTTCGGCGTTGCCTCAACATTGCTGAGCACCGGCAGCCGCAGGGGGCGGACTTCGACAGTCTCCAGCACCTGGGCGAGGCGTTCACCGGCCGGCTGCATCAGGGAACAGTGAAAGGGTGCGCTGACCGGCAGGGGCATGGCCCGCCTGGCCCCTGCCTGTTTGGCCAAAGCGACTGCGCGTTCGACGGCTTCGGCATGACCGGCAATAACGACCTGCCCTTCACTGTTGAAATTCGCCGGGCCAACCACCTGGCCCTGGCCGGCTTCGGCACAGACCCTGGCGAGCCGGTCCCGATCAAGTCCCAGGATGGCGGCCATGCCGCCCTGGCCGACAGGGACCGCCTCCTGCATGAAGCGGCCCCGTTCGCGGACGATGCGCACCGCATCGGCAAAATCCAGCGCGCCGGCGCAAACCAGAGCACTATACTCGCCGAGAGAATGCCCCGCCGCAAAATCGGGGTTCAGATCGCTTTCAGCTTCCAGAACCCGCAGGGCCGCAACACTCACGGTCAGTATCGCCGGCTGGGTGTTCTGCGTCAGCTTCAGCTCATTTTCAGGGCCATTATAGCAAAGCCCAGCCAGGTCGAAACCCAGGGCGTCGTTGGCCTCCTGAAAAACCTGCCCGGCCACGGCGAACTCCTTCGCGAGGTCCTTGCCCATTCCGGCGTATTGCGATCCCTGTCCAGGGAAAAGAAATCCAAGCATAACCCTTAACTCCTGTCTGCCCTGGCGGGTCGCCTACCAGCGGAGCAGGGCGGAGGCCGATGTGAAGCCGCCGCCGAAGGCGTTGAACAGAACGATATCCCCAGCCTTGATCCGGCCGGCGCGATTGACCTCGTCGAGAGCAATCGGGATGGTTGCGCCGGAGGTGTTGCCGAAGCGGTCAACGTTGATATAGGTACGCTCGTCATTAAGCTTCAGGCGCTTGGCGGTCGCTTCCAGAATCCGCAGGTTGGCCTGATGGGGGATGAACAGGGAAACATCCTCCGCCGTCATATGGTTGGTCTTCAGGGCTTCAATGCCGATCTCGGTCAGGGAGCGGACCGCCACCTTGAAGACTTCGTTGCCCTGCATTTTCAAAAGGTGATCCTTGTGCTCCATCGCCTCGGCCGAGGGCAGGATCCGAGTGGAAAAACCCGGCTGGTAGAGGAGTTTCAACTGGGTCCCATCGGCATGCAGATGCGTCGAAAGCACACCTCGGTCGCCCTCGGCAGCTTCAAGGACGACGGCACCGGCACCATCGCCGAACAGGATACAGGTATTCCGATCCTCCCAATCGCAGATCCGCGTCAGGATCTCGGCGCCGATCACGAGAATCTTCTCGGCGTTGCCGGCCTGGATGCGATCGACTGCGGTACTCAGGGCGTAGAGAAAACCGCTGCAGGCCGCGGAAACATCGAAGGCTCCGGCTTTGCTGGCCCGGAGATTCGCCTGGACGATACAGGCGGTTGCCGGCCAGGGATAGTCACCGGTAATGGTGGCGACCACGATTCCGTCCAGATCGGCAGCGTCGACTCCGGCCATTGCCAGAGCGCGTTCCGCGGCCTTGGTCGCCAGATCTGATGTATTCTCATCGTCGGCCGCCACGTGCCTTTCCGAAATCCCCGTGCGGGCCCTGATCCATTCATCGGAAGTATCCAGAAATTTCTCAAGGTCGAAATTGCTGAGCACCTTTTCAGGCACGTAGGAACCGGTTCCGGTGATGCGCGCTCTGATCACATTAACTCTCCTTCTCGAGGGAACGGGTCACGTCCTGACGGTCCGAGACTGCCGGTCCGCCGAATTCTTCGGCAATGCTCTTGAGGAGCTGCCCGGTCACCTGGCTGGTTTCATTTTCATGGGCCATCCGGATCGCGTTCATGATGGCACGTGGGCAGGAACTGCCGTGACAGATCATGCCGGTTCCCTGGATGCCGAGCAAAGGAGCACCGCCGTATTCCGCATAGTCGACTTTTTTGCGAAAAGCATTCAAAGCCGGCCTGGCCAGTAAATAACCTAAGCGCGCCAGGAGACTGTTCTCGAACTCGGCGCGCAGCATGCGTCCCAGAGCTTCGGCAAGACCTTCGGAAACCTTGAGAACCACATTGCCGACGAAACCGTCGCAGACCACCACATCGACCGAACCGTTATAAATATCCCGCCCTTCGACATAGCCGGTGTAGTTCAGGGAGGAGGCCTCGAGCAGGCGATGGGTTTCCCGCGTCAGTTCGTTGCCCTTGCTCAACTCCTCGCCGTTGGACAATAGAGCGACCCGCGGCCGGTCCTTGCCGAGAGCCCGTCGGGCATAAACGGCTCCCATCAAGGCAAACTGGGAGAGATGCAGGGGCTTGCAGTCGACGTTTCCGCCGACATCAAGCACCACCGTCTGATCCTTGAGATTCGGCACGATGGTCGCAATCGCCGCCCGGTCGATACCGGGAATGCGCTTTAGAACAAACATGCCGGCCGCCATGGTCGCTCCGGAATTACCGGTACTGACCACGGCCTGCGCCTCGCCGCTCTTGACCATGTCGAAAGCGACCCGGATCGAGGAATCTTTTTTCTTGCGCACCGCGTCCGAGGCAGAGTCATGCATGCCGACGACTTCACTGGCCTGGCGTATGGAAACATCCAGACCGTCGGTTTCATGGCATGCCAGTTCGCGCTCGATCTGTTCAGTCTGACCGACCAGCACGATCGACATCCGCCAGCGCCGGGCTGCCATAACCGCCCCGGCGACTTCATGTGAGGGCGCATGATCGCCTCCCATGGCGTCGACCGCGATGACGATTGATTTACCGCTCAAGCGAAAGGCTCCTAAGCTTCGGAGCTGACGACGTTCCTACCTTTATAGGTACCGCACGAGGGGCATGCGCGATGCGATTGCTTCGGTTCCTTGCACTGGGGGCAGAGGGACAGGCCCGGGGCTTTCAGGGCATCATGGGAACGGCGCATGTCGCGCTTCGATTTGGACGTCTTTTTCTTGGGGACTGCCATGGTTCAAAATCTCCTTGAGCAACAACCCTTGGTCGGGCTTGAGTCGTTCGTTAAAAAGGACCACGCTCGAGCAGCTTCCGCTGCTCAGTCACGATCAACCTTGAAATCCTTGAGCAGGGCGAGACCGGCGTGGAACGTCGGCTTCTCACAACCGCAATCCTGCTGATTGAGGTCTTTGCCGCAGACCGGGCACAGCCCGGCGCAATCCTCCCTGCAGAGAGCGGATTGCGGCAGGGCCATAATAATTTCCTGAGCAATCTCGGGAGTCGGATCAATGACCTCCCCCTGAAAAGGAATCAATTCCATCTCCCGGAGAGTGAGCTCCATGTCCTCAGGCAGCGGCTCCTCTCGCCGGTTCTCATCAACCTTCTGATAGCAAATACTCAGCGGAACCTCGAGAACACGCTCTATTTGAGCAAGGCAACGGCTGCAGACCATTGCCGCCCTGACCGACGCGCGGCCTTCAACCCGGACGGTTCCTCCGGTCAGGGAAATATCCAGACGACCCGCAACTTCTCCTTTGAAAACAACCTCATCCTGTTCTTGCGAGGCAACCAGGGCGGGGATGCCGGTGACCGGTTCGTTAAATACGACCTGCCTGGGGCCCTTATGTAAATTGTCGACCCTGATTTGCACCGATAAACCTCAAGCCGGCAGGGGAAGCATTAAATAGCGGAAGCAGCCGGATACTGTCAAGAAAAAAGGCTGGAGCCGAGACTGACTTTGAGAGTTGCTTTTTATCGCATTCATCAGTTTTTTGCAAGGAATTTAGTCCCTTTTGCCAAGTCATCCCTCAACCAGAGGCGTTCCGCCGGGGTCGACATCCCTTGCATTCCATGGGGAGCTGCGGTAGAAGAAGCTGCGCATAAAAACACGGCATGCAGGGCCGTGATTCCTAACCCGTTTGCAAAGCAAAGGAATGATTCCATCATGACTGCCCGAGACGCCAGACAGGCAATCAGCCTGTTGCTCGACATTATGAGAACCCTGCGCTCGCCGGAGGGTTGTCCGTGGGACGCCCAACAGACTCCGGCGTCCCTGGCTCCCTATATCCTCGAAGAGGCGGCCGAAGTGGTTGATGCCATAGAATCCGGCAACCCCGAAGCTGTCCTCGATGAAACGGGAGACCTGCTGCTGCAGGTCGTCTTCCTGGCTCAGATTTACGATGAAAAAGCGCAATTCAACTTTGCCGATATCGCTTTGGCAATCTCCGACAAACTGATTCGCCGCCATCCTCATGTATTCACGGAACAAACTAACGATTTGAGCCAGGCTGACCTGGACTTGCAGTGGGAACGTATCAAACTTCAGGAAAAATCCTCCGACGGCACGCCACCACACCCTCTGGGCCAGATACCGACCAACTTGCCCGGTTTGCAAAGAATGCGCAAGATCCTCGACCGGGCAGAGAAAGCCGGAATGCTCGAAAAGGTGGAAAAATGCGCAAGCGGTTCTCCTGGCGAAACGATTGACCAGGAGGCGCTTGGCAGTCAACTGCTTGAGCTGGTCTGCCGGGCTCGCCGTTCACACCTGGACGCCGAACAGGTTCTGCGCAAAAAAATACGCCTTATTCTCCAGGTGACAGAGGATTCACCGATTAATCAGGGGCCAAAAGATCATTATTGAGAAGTACTTTGCCGACCCGGACAGGAAGCTTCTGGAAAAAGCATGGACTTTCAACCACCTTGAAGCTTTTCCACGGCAACTGTGGAAAAAACGTGGAAAACAATGTGGACAGACACACTCTCAATACCAAAAAACACCCCGGTCTGCGTTGTGCCTATTTTTTATACATGTTTTTTTGTTATATTTTTCAATAATTTACCATATTGAAGACGAGGTATGCGAAAATTTGTAAAAAAGGAAGCAGTCTTCCTTGGTGATTCTCCCTTAGGGTGCCTGTCATGTTTATAAGGCTTTTAATTCTGTTTACTTGCATCCCTCTTCTGGAACTTTACGTTTTGCTGGAAGCGGGTCGGCAAATCGGACTTTTCTGGACGGTTCTCCTGATCTTAGCCACCGGCGTCTCCGGTGCATGGCTGGCCAGGACCCAGGGACTCGAGATAGTCCGCCGTATTCAGTTACAGATGTCCCAGGGTGAAATGCCTGGGGCCGTCCTGCTGGACGGAGTCATGGTCCTGGTCGGTGGCCTGCTGCTGCTCACTCCCGGTTTCTGTACCGACCTGATCGGCTTTACCTGCCTGGTCCCGCTGACCCGGTCTTTCTGGCGCAATCTTCTGACAACCTGGGTCAGGAGGAATGTCGAACAGGGCAATATCCGAATTAATCGCATGTAGGCAAACCTGGTTACCCGTCCTGCATTTTTCTGCTGCTAAACCGGGGTTTCGCCCCCGGCCGGCGACCAGGGGGACCGCTCACCCCGGTCCCCCTGGACCCCCACGGTGCCCGATGCCGATGCCCGCCATAGCCCGCCGTCGCGCGAAGCGCTATGACGTGGTGGCGCTGTAGGGCGCGTTTTGGTCCTACCTTTGCCGCGTCGCAAAGGGAGGGCGCCGTCCGGGGGCGCGTCCCCGGTTCGAAGGCTGACACTTAGCAGATCGGCAGGTCAAACTCCGGGAAAGACTTC
>Ga0102929_1000737_pt1 | contig 19208 bp, 25 predicted proteins | sample SalPonR1_B_D2_MG_FD_78510 | JGI IMG/M metagenome (GOLD analysis project Ga0102929, IMG submission 78510) | Salt pond soil microbial communities from South San Francisco under conditions of wetland restoration - Salt Pond MetaG R1_B_D2_MG | ecosystem: Environmental > Aquatic > Marine > Intertidal... | reverse complement strand
TGAATGGTTTTTCGGGTGTCGGTGGAGGCGGCCATTTCTTTCTTCTTGTAATCGAACTTTACGGAGATGTCTTACTTTCGCTTATTTCTTCTTTGTTTTGTTTCTTCTTTGTTTTGTTTCTTCTTTGTTTTGTTTCTTCTTTTCTCCCTTTTTCTTCGCCAGAATCTGCTGACTAAGACCCATGAGGTAAAGGTCAATTTTTTTAATTTGTCTCCATCGACGGACCAGAAAAAAATGATTTGATAATTTTTAAACTTTTTCTGGTCCGTCGATGTCTACGCTCTCCGACGGGATTCTTTTTTCGTCGATGACGGCAAGAAGCATCGATCAATAGACAGAAAATTATTCCAGATAAAATTGTTCTTCCCGGGACAAGTAGTATTCCTCGTCATCTCGTCGACGAGCTAGAGCGTCAACTTCTTGATCGATCAGCTTCGGTAAAGCGGTCTGATCTAATACTTCTTGTTTAATCAGATCACTACAAAGATCTTTAAGAGCAGCTTTTCCCTTATGATTGTCTAGTAACGTTCTGGTAAATTGGGTTAGTTCGGTGACATCGCCGTTGGCATCGTAATTAATCCGGTCAAGTCCTTGAAGAACAATTTTACGGCACTTCAAATCAGTAATTTTCTTTTCTTCGCCTCGGAATTGAAGATGAATCTTAATCAACAGGTCCGGTCGTTTTTGACTGCAAAGTTGCAACAGTTCTGGAAGAAATTCAACGCACATTGAGCAATTCAGATCAAGAATTAGAATTTGTAATGATTTAATCTGAATTGCTCAATGTGCGTTGAATTTCTTTAACACGAGACATAGACATGAAACCAGGTGTCAGAGGTTCCGGACCGTTGCTATCAATTCCAATTTTAAAAGTTCTTAAATCACTTACAAGCGACAAGACATGATCAATTCTCGGCTGAATAAGTTCAGAGAAATAGATTTCGAAGTACTTCAGACATTCGATTAACTCTTTGTCTGAACAGACGTCTCCGCGGTATCCGAAACCGCTATTATTGCGAAGATCGAGACCAATCGATTTACCGGCTTTCGCCAGAGTTAATAACAATTGATTAAACATTGGCACTTGCTCTCGTCGAATATGATTAACTGAGAAGATAACTGTTTCCAAGTAGTCGAAGTTCTTCAAGGAAGAGAGAAGCTGTAAATTAGCTTCGTGGTAAGACGAGCTTCCGTAGCGGTAATCAGAGTAAAATGACTCGTCACGAATGACGAGATACTTAAATTGAGCTACTTTAACTCCAGTTAACAAGACCAGATTGTGAATGGTGTCCCGAAGGAGAACCATTGAAAGATGATTAGTCATTCCTTCTTTAGGTGTCTCTGGTGTCTTCTTCTCGGTACTTGAAATGGGTGTAGCAGCCATTTCCTTCCTTTTTTCACTCGTGTTTCTTATTATTCATTTCTAACATTTTCTATTTTATTTCTCTTCCGCAACGTCGGAGCTCACACTTAAGCTGCTTTTTTATCTGGCCGTCCTTCGCCGTCGTCGTCAAGATTACCACGGCTGAGGATCGGCAAAGCACTGACGAATTATTTCAATCTTCTTCGCTCGTTCTTCTTTAGAACAGTCTTCAATGATCCCGATCATACCAATGCAATAATCCAGACAATAATGACTGTCTTCTGCGAACACCAGACAAGTAGAACAAAGTTCATCATTAGGATCATCACAATCACAAAGCCCTGCCTCATTTAACAGTCCATCGTAACACTGGACTGTTTTCCAACCAGTTACATAACAATCTGGTCCACTACACTCCTTCCCTTCACAGCAGAGATGAGGATAATCCTGGCAACGGACTGTGAAATCACAACAAGTATGGCGAGCGTCACACATTCTATTTCTTATTCGTGTTTCTCTTTTCTTCTTCTCATTGCGTCTTCCCTTTCTTTTCTTTCCTTATCACCCACAAAGAAGGACGCTCACTATCAAGAAACTTTTTTCGAATTTAGAACTGATGGGGTTGACGTTCCGTAGAGAAGAGTTCCTTAATTAATTCGATCTTCTCAGTTTTAACCTCGTCCGACAAACTGGCGAAGTCAATTCTTGCAATGGCGCAGTCCAAGCAGTACAAAGCGTCAGGAAAGACATCACAGACCGAGCAGTCGCCGCCAGGGCCGGTATCAGTCCGTCCGTCCTTCCTGGTGAAAGATCCGTCGGGATGGAAAATGGTACAGTCACACACTCCTGGTTTTTCCAAGATTTCGTCGAAAGCACACAACCGGTCAGAACCAACTACATGGCATTGCTCCTTCACCCCGGTACAATTGCAGCCAACACTAACACAACAGTAATGCGGAGCATCCGAACAGGGTTCTTGAGGGGAGCAGCAAGCATGAACGTTGTCACACTCGACAGTTTCTTCATCAGAGAGACACGCAGGAGAAGTAGATGACAAAAAAGAGGCGTAAGAAACAGCAGACATTTTTCACAGAGACACGAGGGTAGTACCGGTAGACTTTTGTTTTTGATTTAATCCGGTTTGTAGATTTTCTTTCCATAGATTTTCTTTCAGAAGAAACTAGTTCTGATCAAGGAAATGATAATACGTATTCATTAGTTACAGAATTTCTCTGGATGATTGACACAGAAGAAATTCTCATGTGTCAGATAGAAAAAGATGGAGTGATAATTATTCGTTTCCGTGGTAATATTTAATTTCTGAACAATAAAGATTGTTCAAGTATTGGATGATGAAGAAAATTATTACTCCATCTTTTTCTGTCTGGCATATTTATCTTTGCTCACCGGTACGACTGTTTTTAAAAAAGTTAAACTAATTGTTGAGCTTCTCGAACCGTATTAACTGCCTTAGCAACTAGTTCACCGACTAATTGATCGATCAAGGCCGGGTCAAGATTGTAACCACCGTTCAAAGTGTTGGTCAATTGAATCTCAAGATCTTCGGCCATTACTTCTAATAAAGTTTCTCCTTCCAACGGCGGTACATTCTTAATCGGAGGGAATTGATTAAGGGATTGAGCTAACTCATCGAAGGCGGCCATTCTTACTTCTTATTTGTATTTCTTTCACTCGTATTTCGCATCGTACTTTGCCTTCTCTTTGTTCTGTGTCTTTTATTTCTTCCTTGTTTTGTTTTGTTTCTTCTTTTCTCCCTTTTTCTTCTGAGAAAATCGCTGACTAAGACCCATGAAGAAGACGACAGAAGATCAAATTTTTTCTGGTAGTATATCTCGATTGATCGATGCTCGTCGTCGGGAATCTTTTTTCATCAAGTAAGTGAACGTTTTTTAATTTGGTGTAAGGAAATGGGTCGAGTAAGGGAGGGAACTACATTAGGAATTACTTTAGGAGACTACAATAAGGTACTACACTGCTGGTTCATTTCGGTGTAAGTAATAACTAAGAAAGTCTCTTGATTCAAGAATTGGTTCCTGAACGATCTTAGGTAAAACTGACAAGTCAGAAAGATCTTTAATACAATCACTAGAGATATCTTGTAATGATGAACTACTAGAACTCTTGAAAGATGTTTTAACTCGTTGGCGACGCAAGTACTTCTTACCTTCACGATGTACTTTTTGTCCGACAGTCACATCAAGTACCACTTGACGACTGTTACTCTCAGAAGCCGCCGAGATTAAACTTTCAAGATCTTGTGAAGTGATTAATACTTGACCGGTGACCTTAACTATAACCTCGGGACGGTGAGCTGACAAGCGAGCGATAGTGCTACTAATTCCCTGAAAAGCAATCCCATCCTCAAAATCAAGAATCACCATTTTCAATTCCTTCATATCCGGTATTTGTTTGAAGAGAGGTTCTAAGTCCTTCTTTTCTTGTCGGAAGGAACCGTCGTCGTAATTGTGAGCCAAACCTATTTTCAAGACTTTCAAATTAAGGAAATGAAGATCGGTCAACAGTCCTGCACCAGTCAATTCGAAATTACTCAGTTCCAGGTAATCTAATTTGTTGAGATATTTCTGAAATTCCGGGTTAAGTAATTGAGATACTTCTTGACACCCTCGAACATCAAGACCAATATTAAGTAATTGGTAGACCAAATTTCCGAAAGTCTTGAGAAACTTAGCAGGAGATTTAACTTGCTTAACCGATAAGGTAACATTCTTCAGCGACGAAGGTTTCTTATATAAGACCGACAAAGCTTCCAGATCAGCATCAGTCCATCGATCAAGAGAGGAATCATCATCTGGTTCTTGAATGATGAGATGTTCCACTCCTTCAGCCATTGCTCCCAATAAAGTATACTTCTTTTGCAGAGGATTAGTCTCCCACTGCATGATGAATTCCTTTTCGACTGGTGTAGTTTGGGTACTGGATGTGGAGGCCATTTCTCTTCGGTTTATACTGTACTTTTATTTCTGTTTCTTTTTTATTTCTGTTTCTTTTTTATAAAATCTATTAGTGGAATCTTGATAAACAAAGCTAGAAGAGAAAAATACGAATAGAAGAGAAAATACGAATAAGTAGTCATGAAAGAATTCACCTTAATTTTAGCTACACCACGTCTTTCTCCTAATTTGATTAGAGCTCAGAATCTATTCCTAATTGAAGCACTTAATAAGGTAACCGATTTACGTCATCTTCGAGTACTAACATTATTTAATGATGTTGACGGTGAATATGATGAATGCGATGCTGTTATTGAAGATCACATTCCGTTACTTCGAAAGATAGGTTATTCAAGATTAAGAAGTTTAGTCCTAGAAGAAACACCTGGTTTCATGGAAGACGATTATTCGACAGAAATTTCTTTTCAGGAAATTATATCCAGTTTAAGTAGCCAAATTGACGTACTAGGAATTTCTTTCTATGCAAGAAATTCTCATATACTACATGGTTATTTCGAGAAGTACCCAGGATGTCTCCGTTATTTCAATTATCTTAATTTAATCTCCTCCTTCGAAGGTTTTGGTATAACTGATTTAATTGAGAAGCATCACGATTTAGAATTTCTTTCTCTCGCGTTACCCACTAACATCAATAAAGTTAAGAAAGAAAGCCTGAAAGGTGTTCGGATCAAGCTTTCAAAAGCGGCTAAGGATGACCATATTGTCGAGATTATTTCTGAACTCTCTAAAGTAAAATATTTGGAAATCTCGGCAGATCCTGTTGAGTTCTTAACAGACCAATTAGTCAAAGTTGTCGCAGAAGGCGTTCGAGAAAAGAATTCTTTTTCATTGATTAGACTACACTTGAAAGAGCAGAGAATTATTTATCAAAACGAATCACTTCAAGAAATGTGTTGGAAGACTATTAAGGGACATTCACTTGACTACTCAACAATTCCTGAAATAATTGTTAATCAATTACAACCAACTGCTCGTTGTCACTCTTTCATGGAAATGCCTATTCTGCCAGTCCACAGTAACCCTGGTTAAAGATAGAACATTAATTAATGTTCTAACCGTCTGTACGATTTAAATATAACACAACTTTTCGAGATACTTATTACCGTGACAACTCTTGTAATAGCGTAAAGTAATCTCCTGTTCTTCGAGTAATTGATCAATAGCTATCCAATTTTGATAATATTTAACTCGATCGTAGCTATCTTTCTTGTACCAATCATTAGCCTTCCAATTAGCGAGCCAATGTGGTATGGCTTTAACTACAATTTGATCATTAATATGGGTAGTGTAATTCCCGGGATACTTAGTTAAAACGTGTTCAATAGCTAATAATGAAGTTTCGTAGTGATTATCACCCCCCGAGCATGTCTCTTCTAAGGTCTGCTTATTTTCCAAGACAACAATGACTCCAAATTTATCTTTCTTAGCGTAAACGTAAATTTGGTCAATGGGAAGATACAGTCCGGGATATAATGAAGCAGCTAAAGAAGAAGTGCCTAATAATCGATCTTCTTGCTTCGGACTACTGACGCCACCAGTAGACACGCCACCAGTAGACACGCCACCAGTAGACACGTCTTCTTTGTTAAGTTCTCGTCCTCGATTAGCTAATTGGTCTGCTATGTCATTGTAATAGAAATCATCTCCCTTTTCAAATCCTTTCTGGTGAGCTTTAACATGTTTGAAATCAATGTCTCTAGCTTCTTTCAATTCGAGGATCTCTTTGATTAATTCTTGATTCAACACTTCCTTGCCCCGAGCATTACGCCAACCATTTCGTTGCCAATTAAGGTACCATACCGTTAAAGCTTTAATACTGTAATTTGAATCTGAGTAAATAGTGTAGTTACCAGGATATAACTGAAGAGCTCTTTTAATAGCAGTTAACTCAGCTTGATTATTAGTTCCTTCTTTAACTGGTCCCGCGACTCGTTCTTCAGTACCGTCAGAGAATAAAGTTAATATCCCGTAACCTCCTTCTCGACGACGACCTCTTTTAACTGAAGAGCCGTCAGTGTAAACTTTAATGGGATTCTTTCGACGCACTGTTTGTGCCGCCATTTTAATTAAGTTCATTTTATTACTTCTTGAAGTAATCAAATCAATTAAGAAGTAATAATGTTATGGCATCTTTAAGGACGCTCGAAATGGTGAGCGTTTTTTGAATCCGTCATCTGGACGGGCGTAGGAAGGAGAAATCCTTTACTCGTAGTAAAATCTTTCTTCTCGAGCGAGGTAGTATTCAAGATCTCCTGGACAGGAATCGCCGTGAGAGAAAGTAATATTACGATACTTAATGTCACTAATAATGTCTCGCGGCGACATTTTATATTCACTAATGTACTGGAACACCAGTGTTGAAGAGGACTTTAACGAGAGCAAGAATTTCGAAACTTGCTTGACTTCCTTGGTAAAGGTAGGATTGAAGTGAAGACAATACTTAATCATTAGATCTGGTCGTTGCTGAGTAATCTTCTTTGTCACTTCAATCGAGTAATCAACCACATAAGGAATAACTGGTTCCACGATGATCATTTGTAAAGATTTCAACTCGGTTAAATGAGTTAAGATCGAGTCAGCTAATTTAGTGTCTGGATCCAGACTGATTTTAACTACCCGTAGAGAAGTAGTCTTCTCTAACAACGCCATAATATCTTCCTCATTGTTGAGAGTTCGGAATTCCAGGTAGTCCAAACGACTTAAGATTTCGTCACATTCACTGGTTAATTTCTTCAAGACGAAAGAATCAGAAACATCTCGTACATTGAAACCAACATTAGTTATTGGAATGTACGAATGAGAATCGGGACCTAATAAAGCTTCACCGAAAGCTTCAGCTTGCTCTGGCCGGAGATAAGATAGATCAAGATTAACCGTCTTCAGTTTATCATCAATCGCGCTAGCCAAAACTTCAAGATTCTCTTCACTGAAAAAAGCTTCCCTGTTAGATGATTGATCAGTAAGTAAAGTAGGATTTATCTCCAGATGTTCGATGCTTAATTGTTCAACCCCGATCAAAGTGGCAAGATTGTGCCGGGAATCGGTCAACCAATTGAGAGTAAAGTTCTTGCTTTCGTCGGTGGTACTTGCAGCCATTCTTCGGTTTATATTTCTTTATTGTTTTTAATATTTTACTTTTTGTCTTTTTATTTTATTTTTATTTTTAACCAAATTTAAGACTTTACGCAACAACCATCTCGTCAATTTAATGAGTAACGCTCAAACAAGCGAGCGTTTTTTCGGAGAGCGGTAAATGAATTTTGTTCTCTCGGAATTGAACGCTGACAGGGGTAGCGAGTGACCGACTTTAAAGTGAATGCCGATCCGAAATGGTGATTAACGATTATAGTAATTTCCTCATGGTTCATTTTTATTAATCCGATAATCTCAAGGTATGTCCCGATGGTCTGAGACATGTTAATAAAGATATGATTTAAGCTTAAGAATGTGAATATCAGTCTCGGTAAAAATACTAAAGGTGACATGACTATAATAATTTTGTACTTAACGTATACCGTTCTTACAACTGTTGTACTATCAAATTAAATGTTAATAATATCATTGTTATTCAAGTCACTATTATCGATTTGGCAATCTCGTACATTGACGCATTTAAGTTCACCAGCAACCGAGACATTATTAGGAAACGACAAGCCACTAATGAATCGAATATCTCTTCCTTCCATTGTCAAATCGGTTTCTCCAGGAAGAATTTGCTCTTCTTTGATAAAAGGATCGATTAAGGGACCGGTAAAGAGTATCATAATCAAGAGACATAAGACAAGCACCCAACTATAATCGAAATGATAAGTTTTTCTCTTCATTATATTCCTCATCTGTATTTCTTTTTAAGCTTTCGATACTAGAAGAAAGATTTAACGCCAAAAAAATAATCGTTAAATCTTAAAAATGGGTACCACCGACAGTCGTACCACCGACAGTCGACGATCCGTAAGTGTTGCTCCAGATGCAATCCAAGAATTAATTGGTCCGAAAGTTACGCTGATTTTTAGACCGGGAGAATCAAAAACGTATCATCGATCTAGTTCCACACCCTTTGGAAGCGAATGTGGTGGTTTGACATTTCGCAATGAGACACCTTATTTTCAGATATATAAGAAGCACGATGATAGAGAAAGATATTCCGTGTTCTCCGCCGCCATTTCTATTTTCGGTCGTCGAGGATCTCTTACAATTAACGATCGCGCTTGTACTGAAAAAGTGGGAGTCACGGGTACTATTACCGAACTGAATATTTCCGAACGAGAAATGAGAACACCTGGAGTATTATGGGGATATTATACGTCAACAATTTATACGATCGAAACAGTGATCGATAGAAAAGTTTACAAATTTAGTAGTAATGAAATGCCTTTTCATCACAGAGAATATCGTCCTGTTTGATATGCGTCGGAGGGACCAGAAATCGTCGATACTTATTAAATTATGTGTTCCAGGACATTAATTAATGTCCTAATTACTTGTTAAGTCTTTTTCCATTAATCTTTTCGATGCTACGTTCTTGTCTCAATTCCTTTTTGACATCGTTGGCAAGTATCAAACATTGAAAAACGATACGATCATCCACCAGGACGGATATTGTTTTTCTGATTTATTCGCCCCGTCATCAGGTTCACTCCTTAATTCAATAAAATGTTGATCTGTCACTTTCGGATTACCCTACTACTCATTAGATGATTAATGACATTGAGAAATTTAAGAAGATGACAAGAAAAGAAACTATTGAGCGAAAAAGGAAGAAGTTATTTTCCTTACAGTGGAGATGCGCTCGAATTATTAAAGGTCATCAATTAGATACTTCACTACTTCCTAAAATTATCAGGAATCTTTTCTTATTCGAAATGAAAAAAAGATGCTAAAAAGAATTACAAAACCACGGAGAAAAGCACACCAATATAAACCGAAGAATGGCTATCACTAACCAAGAAATCATACGGCGATCATTACGGGTTCGTCGTGGTGAAGCACCGGGATATGGTTTTTATCCTGGAAGAAAGACGGAAGCTCGAGCGGTTGATTGTGGTAATACACCTAAAATGTACGAGCAATAATAATTTGCTCGTTTGTCAGGTGTTGCTACGGTTTACGTGGTTAATCGAAATCGAGAATCCGAAAAGCATGAGTGGGTTACGAAGCTGCTCCTGTCACAGATGAAGAACTTACAGAATTGGTGACTTGTTTTCGAGGTACCGCGGTTACTAACATGTTTATTGAATCCATCGAACGAGAAACAATTCCGGTAATTATTCAACAGCTCCCTGAAATTAACTTCATTGTCGAAAAATTATTTATTCCTGATGGCGAACAATGTCACAGTCGAATGAAAGAACTTAATTTGAAAATTGAGGAAGTATCAGCTGGATTATTCCCTCAGGAAAGTTTACAGGAAAGCCAATATTCGTTGTGATGACTTACCAAAAATGATCAGAAAACAATTCAGTTTGTCAGATTATAATATGTGGTGATCTGTTGTGTCTTATTAAAAAGAATGTGATCTGTGAGCACTTTAATACGAGGTCTGTGGAAAGAAATGAAGAACGAGATGTCTTCTCTTTTCATTCATTTTCTTCTAAGAAATTCGCTGACTAAGACCCATGAGATGAAGATCAATTTTCTCTGTTTTCTTCATCGACAGACCAGAAAAAATAATTTTTAAACTTTTTCTACTAATAAACGATAATTTTCTCTCGCACGTCCGTCTTGTCACGCGCGCCCGCCGTGCTCGCCGGCGCTCAGGATCGTAATTGTTTTTTCAAATTTAGATCTGGCGAGGTTGATGTTCCGTAGAGAAGAGTCCCTTAACTATTTCAATCTTCTCGGATTTAGCCTCGTCCGACAAGCCAGCAGCCAGACCGATTCTTGCAATAGCGCAATCCAAGCAATAAGCAGCATCAGGGAAAACGCGGCAGACTGAACAGTCGCCGCCAGGACCGATGTCGGTTCGTCCGTCCTTCCTGGTGAAAGATCCATCAGGATGGAAAATGGTACAGTCACAGACTCCTGGTTTTACCAGGATTTCGTCGAAAACACACAACCGGTCAGAACCAACCACATGACAGGCTTCCTTCACTCCAGTACAGATACAGCCAACACTGACACAACAATAGTGAGGGGCGTCCTGGCAAGGCTCTTGAGGGGAGCAGCAAGCATGAACGTTATCACATTCGATCTCTTCATCAGAGAGACACGCAGGAGAAGTAGATGACAAAAACGAAACGGCAGACATTTTTCAGGGAGATCAGTTAACACGGGATGCGAGTAGACTTTTGTTTTTGATTTAATCCGGTTTGTAGATTTTCTTTCCATAGATTTTCTTTCCATAATTAGTCTCATTTAGAAGAAATTGTTTTAAATTAAGATTCATTATGGGCTGGTATAAATAGATATTATAATTTGTATGATCTGGATACTACAAGATAGAGAAGAAATTTGAACAATAGAAATTGTTCATCTAAGAGAAAGATGGTATAATAACTCTTTTGTATTGCTAATCAAATGAGATGACCCGGTTACCGAGAATTAAAACGGAAGAAGATACCAGTATCTCATTCGTCGAATAATTTTGGTTTGATTAATTTTAATTCGATCTTCCAGATGTCCGTCCGTCGGTCGTCTCTCGCCGGTTGGTCGACCGCAATTCCAGTTATGCAAACAGAAACGAATCATTAAATTGAGATCATAATTACTCGTTCCTTCGACTTTCTGTCTCACGTTAATCTCCCTACCACACCGACGAGATAAGAAATAATGATACATTAAGAAGAGTGGATTGTCCCAATTACAAGCTGGTAATATTGCTCGTTTAATTTTAGTCTCTCCTTGACGGACCAACCCGTAAGTAATTAAGCGAGGAGCGATGAAAGTACTAACTGGTCCGTAGATTAACCATGCCGTCATTATTTTAAAGCCGAAGGTTAATAATTTAAATAAAGATGTCTTTCAACCGGAAGACAAACTCGAGAGCAAATCAAAATCCGAGTAAGTTGACTTTAACCTTGGCCATCTACGATAAAGCGATGAAGATTCAAAATCATTTATTAATCGATCGAGTTAATCAATTAACTAGTTTAGAACATCTTCGAATTAGATTTAGGGATGGATTCCTTGAACCAGACGCGTACGGGATTGATTACATCAACGGACAACAACTTAAAATGGTGGAACGAATAACTTGTCCTTCTTTGAAAAGTTTAGTCTTTGAAGAGGCTCCCAGGAAGGCTCGTTATTCTGGTAAACTTTTAGATCGTTTCCGGGAGTTGATCATTAAGCTGAGAAATAAAGTCCCAGTACTGGGACTCTCTTTATACGGGATAGAAGGATGCCACACTTACGACAGCATCTTAAAGTGTGAAAAAACAATTCCATTCAATTATTATCGAATAGAGCACATCAGTGAGGGAGAGTTAGTCAGGATCAGTCAAGTGATTAAAAAGAATCCAGAAGTGCAATTTTTATCTTATTATGCTTCAGAGAATGATCGAAAAGTAGTTAAAATGATTAAGAAGTGTCCTAGCATTTGTGGAGTTCGAGTAATTATCCCAATGTTCGAGGTTTCAATAATTGAGAGCTTATTAATCCCGTTACTGACCCATCCAGGTCTCCATTTGTTGAATATCGAAACTCTTGATAAAGAAGCTTTGTTCATTGATGTCATTACAGCAATTGATAACATTTCAGTCTCCTCGATTAAACTTAATACCAAGATAATTTATCATCAAGCATCATTATCAAGCTTAGCGTGTCAAGTAATTCTCGATAATAAGATATCAACCGATCATTTAACTCCCACAGAGAAGCAAATTATTTCAACTAATATTGAACGGAGATGTTTTCTAGAGATGCCGTTAAGATTCAATTCTTAACAATAGATGAACGATATTGATCGTTCTATTTATAGATACCAGAAGAATAGATTTGTATGATCGATAATTCTTATTCAGGAGAGATCATAAAAGTGTTAATAGCTTCTTTTCGTTTGTTTCTTGATCGAAATCTGCTGACTAAGACCCATGAGATGAAGGTCAATTTTTTCTGGTATATGTGATAATTTTTTGATGCTCATCGTTAAGATTCTTTTTTTCTTCCCGATCTTCTTCACTTATTTCCTCGGCTACAGTTACTTGAAAAAAGAGAGATGACAATTTTTCTGTATCATTTTCGGAATATCGTCTAATGGAAGATCATGTTGATCAATAATCAGAGCACACATTCTTGATAACGTTTTCACTCCTCTGTTCGTTACTTTGCCTGTTGCTTCGTCAGGGAAAGTCCAACCTCGAGTCAAGAATTTCTTATTAATTCGCCGACGAGCCAACAACGGAAAATCTCGATCGCGATATCCTCCCTTAATTAATTTTTGGCGTAAGCGAATGACTTCTAGGCGATTCAGTTTAAGTTCGATAGGAGCAATTAGAGGTAAGTTATCTCCATTAATTCTTTGCTTTGTCAGGACTGGTCTCAATTCTTTTTTCTCTTTAGAATGGAATAAGTATTCAGAGTACAAAGGTATCTCGTGATCCAATTCTCCTGCTTGCAAGAAGATAATCTCTCGGTTTAAAATTTGAGTTATCAACTGGGTAGTGGCCCAATCGGGATGCTGACTCTTCAAACGTTGACCGTCGTAAGTTAGACAATTAACGGTCATGTCTGAGACCGGAATGACCTTTTCTGAGATAACTACATCAATTGAGAAAATGGTCATCCAACCTTCTTGATGACTGATTCGGTCACGGAACTGAATAAAGAAATTATAATTTTCTTTCAAGAAGCCGTAGCTGATAACGTCGCCGGTAATTCGCCGAGATTTCTCAGAGCTTTGATTTTCATAGAGACGAGACGTCTTCCGATCTGCCAATTCAGATAAGAATTGATTAGCTTCTTCTTTACTCTGAAACCATAAGTCTAAATCATGGCAAAGTATTTCAAAATTATGACATAATTTGTCAGAGTAAAGATATTCCACCAATCCTCTGACAAAACCACCGTAAGCTACTCCGTGATATCGGCGAGCTATCGTAATTACTTCAATAGCTAAATCAAGAAATTGAACCATCAGTCCATGACCAGGACCATGATTGAAGCCGGGATGAAGATTTGTTCGGTCTTTGAACAATGATTTATTCCTTAAATACTCGAAGAATGATTCTCTAGCTACAAGATATTTGTTCGAGGTGTCTTTAAACTGTAATACGTTCTTGTCAAAAGTTATTGGTAAGTGACACACTTTTTGTAATGAGTATCCGAAGATGTAGTACAGTACTAACGATGATAAATCGTATATTCCATTAGTAACTTTGATAGGATACTTATTGAGTATCTCTGCGACGGCCTGATATTCTTTACTTCCTTCTTTTGTTTCAATGAAAAAAGACCACTTGTCTGCTAAAACCGATTCAGTGCTTCCCATTTTCTTCGTCTTGGGGTCTTAAAAATTTAAAAGTAATAGAACGACAAAGGAAAAAGAAAAGCGACGGATATGGACAGTGCGAAACAGATCGAGGATGACACTTATAAAATTTTATCAATGATTAAAACTCCTATTGACAAAAATTTATTTCTGGGTGACCAATTAGGTGCTTGGTTTCGCGGTGATAACAATATTAAACTTTTATACAATAAGTATCGACAACCCGTACCTGAATGGGTTGTCGTTCAGTTAAAGGCTTATGCTTACCGAATTATGGCTGAATGTTTACAAGTAATTAAAATAGACTCTAACGATCGTAATGGATCGATTTATAACATCTCCTATAGACTAAACAACATTTACAGACTAGCTAATCAACTTAGAACTGTCTCTTCAATGAAGTATCTAGAACAAGCAATTTCGCTAATTAATGAGTCGGGCTTACTTTCGGAGCAATGTAAATCAGAACACCGATTAAAAATGAAGAAAGAATTGTTGAGCTGTTATGAATTAGCATCTCGTTTATTAATCGAATTGAAACAGCTTCAAATGATGAAATATTGATACTGGATAAGAAAAAAAGAATTAGGATAATGAGCGTTGATTTGAATTAAAACGTTTGCAATGATAAGACATAAACCGGATAAAATATCACTGAATTATTATATTGATTACGGGAAAAAGAAGTAAATACAGTACTCACTTTAAAAAGAAGAATGGCCGCCGTAGAAGACAACGAGAAGAAATTACAAGAGTATTCTCAATAAAATTTCTGACCAAGATCGCACCACAGCTAGATCTGACTAAGAATCGATTTTGAGATTCCTAAAGTAGTCAAATCGTTATCTCAGTTAAAAATATTAATGGCTGCTGACACCAAGCAAGTGATGAATATTTCGGCCGCTTTCAATGTTTGCCTAGTCGAGGCGATTAATGAAAAGGACAATAAATTATCTTATTCTTCATAAGAAGTTTTATTATCCAGGAACAGGTAGTTACAATTCTTACATTTGCCGAGATCCTACTACTTTATATCCAGTTTGGCAGGCAAGCTTTCGTGGGTACTTGTTAGAATCACCTTTGATAGTTGCTCTGATTTATCGACTACTATCTCCGGATGATCGAGAAATGTTAACAATAATTGAAGATTATTTTGAAGAAAATGAGACAGGAATTACAGCCGATTTATTCGAGACACCTACGATGATCTACTAATCGGCTTTTTAAAACGCTCACCAAATTGAGCGTTTTTTAACGGACGAAAGACAGAATTTATTCCTGGTTGACTTGATCGGCCCATCTCTCCCTTTCCTCGCCCGATTCGCTGTCACTACCAGCTTGGTTAGCTTGACGGTACTCTGTTAATAAGCCCATCAAGACTTCACCATGACAAATCGGATACTTGATCCGATTCTCGTACGGCCGTTGTACTTCTAAGGAATCACAGAAACAACCCAATATCTTGCCTTCCAATTCAGGGAGATCATCAGCCAAAGTGTCAGAGACATATTGGCGGTACTCATCTAAACATTGTTGCAAAGGTTTGTTAGGAGTAGCTCGCATCGACATGTACCATTTACTTTTCTCCATTTCCTTCCAGGCACCGGTCCGGCAAGAAGGTCCGATCCAAATGTCATAAGGAGTTAATAAGGTTCCGTTCTTCTTACGCAGTCGAATGACCGTACAAGCACCAGGTTTAACCTCTACCTTGTTAGCCAATTGATCTTGTTGACGATCCAACGGTTCTCGATCGCCATACTTAGCCCCACAATGGATTCCGCAATAAATCTTTTCATCAAGTCTCCATTTGGCTTTATTCTTACAATCATTACCAGTCCGGATATTCTTCCCTTGACACATCCTAACGTCGCTAGATGATTTGCTCTTACTAGAGATCTTGGTTCCCGAAACTGATTTTCGGAGAGCACTACGTCGTCGGCTGGATGATCGTTCACTACTGGCGGCCATTCTTTTCTCGTGTCTTTTATTTCTCGTGTCTTTTCTTTCTCGTATTTTTTCTTTTTAAGAAATTATGTACTGTCCGACATCTTATTGTTAATGATGACGACCTACACCGACAACATCACCGACGACATGAACCAGAAATTAACCTGTCTCGATAACCAGTCCGTCATCGGTGTCGGTCGTTTGTTCGTCATCGGTGTCGTCCGTCGGTCCAATAATAATGTCTTCTAAATTGTACAACCTTTTTCTTTTACATGTTAGTAATTCCGCTTTATAAATCTTGTAATCTAGTTTATTAACTTTCTTCTCATACTTCACTAACTTAGCATCGGAAGGACCGGGACTGTAAGATTTTTCCAATTGATCTAGATCAATGGTCAGGTCTTCTAGTTCCTTACAAACTTTGCGAAGATCATTACCGCGACCACCAAATTCTAATTCAGTCTTCATCTCTTCTAATCCAGCAATAATTAAACCCATAATTCCAAGGATATCACTATCGGTATCCGACAAAAGAGCTAAAAAACCGAGAGTAGTTCCTAACGCAATAATAATCGCTTTAGCTAAAAAATTAATTGCTTTGTACAAGTAAGCCTTCCAAATAGTTCGGTTGTGTATTCTTCGACAACGACTAATTAAAGATTGACAAATTTGGTTAAATTCTTGACCTAACTGATCATCTTGGGCCAATTCAAGATTATATTGAGTAATTGAATTGAGCCTTCGTTTTTTCTCTGCGATGAAGTTTTGACATAACTTACGATGTCGAGTAACAGAATCTTGATGATGAGGCAAACTCATTCTAGAGACGGTTTAAGAAGTTAATAAGATTAAGAAAAAGAATGACCGGTGATCCAGAATTTAAGAAAAACTTTTTACTAGTTTATAGTGAAGGAGTTCCTGAAGAGAAATTGCGATCTTCATCTCACGACATTGAAACAATTTCTTGTTCTGAATTTAATCCAAGTGTCGAAAATGATCGAACAATTATTTTCTGTTTCTCAGTTTATTCGAAAGAAAGTTACATGGAAGCTTTCTACAATTGCCAGAGCGTGAAAAGCATTTTGATCGGACTAGCTGATGGAGAAAGTGAAACATTAGATTATTACTCTACTCCAGAAATCGAAGTAAATAGTGATGCCAATGGTATCCAATATCATCGAGTAATAATTAATCAACTTAGTCAGTTCTTAGACAGCCTACTTGAAGACCAACTTGAAGACCACCCTGGAGGTACCATTCAAGAAAAAAGGAAAGATCCTTTCAAATGGTTTTTATTAATGGCTCTCTTATTAACTGTTCTCTCCTTTTTAGGTCAAACATAATCAGAACGTTAGATAACGTTCTTCGTCAGTGTCGGTCTTCATCGTAATTCCTTTAAAATTGATTGCTTGTCAGTAGCCAAATCAACAGTCGATTTTAATGAATGATCAATCTTACTGTAGAGACGATTACAAATCAACAATGGTTCAATTCGGCGATTAATCCCTAGGCTGTCGTTCTTAATTTCTTGTATAATGTTATTGTCAATTAGTGATTTGAGATAAGCACGACTACAGACCACCTTATTACCGGACAGATCAATTGTTACCAAGGTCCGGTTGAATTCTAACATTTCCATTATCGGATGGATACTCTTAATCTTATTCTTCCGGAAAATAAGATGTCGAACCGATTGGTTCAATACTAATTGATCAGTTAATGACGACAGCTCAAATTTGAAATTAATTAGTGACAAAGTATCGAGCGTTCCCAGTCTAATTAATTCAATTAATTGTTGAGTCCATTGCTCGGCGATGTAATCAATTCGATATTGCCAGGGATAATTATCCGAGTAAGACAGAGAAAACTTTTTAGTCTTCATTTCAATCATTCGATCAACCAAGATCGAAAAATGATCGAGCCAACAATCAACTAATTCTATCTCCGGAATTGAATGGTCTCTTCCTAATAATTTTAAATCACCCGAATCAATTAGACAAGAATGAAGAGTTAACTTCTTAACATTAATTTCGGTAACGAATTTCCGATTACTGTAATGATCGGATTTCACCTGGTGTAAAGTTAACTCGTTTAGATTGAGAGCAGTTAAACAAAACAAGTCCTTGAACGATGTCTCGCTAACCGACAAATATCTGACCGAACGAGGGATGAAATCAGTAACGGTTTTAAGTTGACTCGGGGTTAATTTAGTTCTAGACAGATCTAAATGGGTTAGATTAATTCCGGTTACTAATAAGGAACATAATTCTTCAAATTGACTTGACAAATCATTGTTAGCTAAATTGAGATGGGTTAATTGAGGCCAAGGTATTTTATTAAGTCCTTGATAATTAGTCAGAGTTAAATTCTTAATAGTATTAGGAAATTTCACCGTAACCGGGCAGTCTGACAAGCTAACTATTTCGAGTCCGTCGATTAACCGATTGATAGTTGAACTACTGAGTTCAGGATTACCAGATAAATCTATCTCTCTCAAATGTTTAGTGTCCAATTCTCCAGAAGGATCAGTCAACGAACAGTTTCGCAGTATTAATCGCTCTAATTTATTGCCAGGAAATAAAATTAATGATAAATTTTGTTTAATAGCAGTTCCTGATAAATTGAGACACCGAACAGGCGACTGAACGGACGTCCGAGATAAACGAATTAAATCAGGAACCGAAACTTGACGACCAGACAAATTACGGGACAAATCAAGTGAACCTTTTTCCTGAGATGAAGCGGCCATTTTGTGATTCTCTTTCACTTTTTAAATCAGATAATATCCTTTCTATCTTATTAATTAAATTAATAATTTGATCGATCGTTATATTGATTCGGTTCCATTGTTGTTCATGTTCTTGTTTCTGGTCAAGGTCCCGTCTCCTTGATTGATCCATTCTTAACGATATACACCAAAACAAGGAAACTATTTCTATTGAAAAGAAAGAGAAACGGCAAATCTCTTTTTTTTAAAATAGTCAAAGAAATGGCTCAAATGTTGAAAGGAATCAAGAGAAGAAGAGATGACGTCTCGGAAGAGGAAATTAGAATTAAAGCTAGTCGGAAGTTTTATTCTAAACAAGAATTGTTTGTCTTGTTACTTGATGAAGATAATCTTTATCATGACTTAACGGAAGCTAATCGGGAATACTTGACCGACCTGATTAAGGAGAATAAGTATCAATCGGTTATTAATTATTGTGCTGATGACGTCGGTTTGCTGAAAGAAGTTTATATACTTTCGATTGAATTAGAAGAGTTTGTGATGGCTCAATTGATACTCAAGGAAGTTAAAGATTAAAAAAAGAAGTTAATGGTGAGCACTGAAGAACAATTATAATTGTTCAGACCACGGCCGACTGATTTCAGAGAGTGATTTCAAAGGGTGATTTCAGAGAGTGATTTCAGAGAGTGATTTCAAAGGGTGATTTCAGAGAGTGATTTCAGAGAGTGATTTCAGAGAGTGATTTCAGAG
>Ga0102929_1000734_pt1 | contig 19252 bp, 19 predicted proteins | sample SalPonR1_B_D2_MG_FD_78510 | JGI IMG/M metagenome (GOLD analysis project Ga0102929, IMG submission 78510) | Salt pond soil microbial communities from South San Francisco under conditions of wetland restoration - Salt Pond MetaG R1_B_D2_MG | ecosystem: Environmental > Aquatic > Marine > Intertidal... | reverse complement strand
CGAGGGGCAAGTGACCCTGCCCAGTGACTACGGCGAGCCCTACATCATCACCCGAAGGTTGATCGAAAACGGGCGTGAGCATCTTGTTTTGCGCGATTCCTTGAATTTGCCGTTTCCTGTTCGGTTTTTGCAAGGCACTGCCGATGAAGATGTGGATATATCCGTCGCCTTGAAGCTTTTGGACCATGCGAGCGGCCCCGATATGCGCATGACTTTGGTCGATGGAGCGGATCATCGGTTTTCGGATGCGGAGTGTTTGTCGCTGATTGAAACCTCGGTTGAAGAGGTCAGCGCGCGGGCGTCCAAGGCATGATGCGCCATGCGTCGCGGGTCTTGGGCATTTTGGCCCTCGGGCTTGGTGCGCTTTTTGTTTTCGGCGCGCGCGAACCGGTGGTCGTGGACGTTCGCTTTGATCCGAAGCGTTTCGAGCAGGGCGTCGCGGCCTATTTCGAGCAAGCCGAAGCCGATGTGCCGAACTTGCGTGAGGGGGCGCAGAAGCGCGTGATCTGGGCAGGGCGGGGAGACGAGACAACGCCGCTTTCCGTCGTTTACTTGCATGGGTTTTCGGCCAGTTCCGAGGAAATCCGCCCGGTGCCCGATGCGGTAGCCGCGGCGTTGGGGGCCAATCTGGTCTATACGCGGTTCACGGGCCATGGGCGTGACGGTGACGCCATGGCGACAGCGCGGGTTCAGGATTGGATGATGGATGTCGCCGAAGCCTTGGCAGCCGCGCGCGCCGTTGGCGACGAGGTCTTGGTGATGGCGACGTCGACGGGGGCGAGCGTTGCCACGGCGGCGTTGGCTCAACCTGGCTTGGCGGATAACGTGGTCGGTGCGGTTTTCGTCTCTCCCAATTTCGGGATCAACAATGCAGTGGCCCCCCTGCTGACGTGGCCCGCTGCACGGCATTGGTTGCCTTTGCTGGCCGGGAAGCGCCGCTCATTCGAGCCGATGAACGAGCAGCAAAGGGCGCATTGGACGACGGACTATCCCTCAGTCGCGGTTTTCCCAATGGCGGCTATCGTGAAATACGCTGCAAATCTGGATCACGGCAAAATCATGGTGCCGGCTCTGTTTTATTTCTCGGAAAAGGACGCCGTCGTGGATGCCACTGAAACGGCGCGGGTTGCAGAGCAATGGGGCGCGCCGGTGACACGCGGCTACCCGGAACTGCGCGAAGGCGACGACCCTTTGGCGCATGTCATCGCAGGCGACATCTTGGCCCCGGGCAACACCGATGCGGCAATCAAGCGTATCCTCGAATGGCTTGCAAGGCTGTGACGATAGTTCAGTGGTTCGGTCAGCCCGCGCTTGACGCGGCAGCCTACTGTGGCAATGTGGATGTGAGGCAACAGGGCAATGAGACCCCGTGAGACAAAGGATTTTCCCTGATGCGTGAGCCACTGGTGTTCCTGCCGGGCATGATGTGTGACGCGCGGGTGTTCGCGCCGCAATTGGCCGTAATGAGCCGAGACACGATGGTCAGCGTGGCCCCGATCGTCCATGGCGAGAGGATTGAAGAGATCGCCTCGGGCTTGCTGGATCTTTTGCCGCGCCGTTTTGCGGTCGCGGGTTTGTCGATGGGCGGGATCGTGGCGATGGAACTTATGCGCCGTGCGCCTGAAAGGGTCACGCGCATTGCCCTTATGGACACCAATTCACTGGCGGAAACACCACAATCTGCGGCGGAATACGAGCCACTTATCATAAAGCTGCGCTCCGGGCGTTTGCAGGAGGCGGTTCAAGGGGTGGTTCCGCCCGAGAGCCTTGCACCGGGGCCGCAACGTACGGCGCTGATGGCTGATTTGCTCGCCATGGCGGAAGACATTGGCCAAGAGGCCATTATCCGGCAAATGCGGGCGTTGCAGCGTCGGCGCGACTACCAATCTGTTTTGCGTCGCTGCAAAGTCCCTGCCTTGGTTCTTTGCGGCGTGCATGATGGCCTGACCCCCGTGAAACGCCACAGCTTCATGGCCGATTTGATCCCTTACGCGCAGTTGCAGGTGATTGAGCAAGCAGGGCATCTTCCCACTTTGGAAGCTGCGGATGCCACAACGGCGGCTCTGCAAGAGTGGTTGAGCCAACCTTTCGTCCTGCAGACTCGTGCCGATGCCTGACGCCAAGGGCGGGGCTAAAGCGCGCCTTCGTCGTGTGCGCAGGCGCCTGCAAGTCTGGACCAAGCGCAATGTGCCTCCGGGGTTACGTTTGTTGCTGGGCCTGATCCTGATGGGGCTTGGAGTGCTTGGTTTCCTGCCAGTCTTGGGATTTTGGATGCTGCCCTTGGGTATAGCTATCGCGGCTTTGGATATCGTTCCGATTCTACGCTGGCTGCGTCAACGAAAAGGTGAGTAATCAAATAAAATTTTAACCTTGTTTCCGCATCAAAAACAGTTTTACGAATTGTAGCTGGCTGTCGTCCGAGAATCCGGGTTTCCTTAAAATTGTCCGGACTTGGCCAGCACAATGCGGGTTGCTGGCGTATGTTGTCGCAATCTGGGATAGTTTGAAAGTATAAGTATGTCTGATCGCAAGTCTGGTCTCAAAACCAATATAGCGACCCATTTGACGGACCCTCGGTTGCGCGCAGTTTATCTGAGCGATGCGCTTGCAACGGGACTGGACGAGGAGGTCGCACATGCCTTGCACATGTTGCGCCACAAAGGACGTTTAACCAAAGAGTCGGCCAAGGGGGCCGATGATTGGACCCTTGGCGAAGTGATGGAAATCCTGCGGGATGCCGGCGTACAACTTGTGGCAATCCGGCGACCGGACGCTTAATCCCGAGACAGATAATGATGCGATGATCCGCACCATTTCTGACCAGTCTGTATTGCTTGAGATCAGGCCGCGGTGTTTTTGTTTGCCGCTTTCTGCTTGGCCTTGCGCGGTTTTGTACGTTTGCGCTCGGCTGGTGCTTCGGAGTTGGAGTCGATAAAATCAAGCACCAGTGGGCGTATGTTGTTGCGCCAGCTTCGGCCGGCGAAAATACCGTAGTGTCCTGCTTCAGGTTCGAGATGGCTGGCTTTCTTGCTGTCGGGCAAGCCGGTGAGCAGATCAAGCGCGGCGACACACTGACCGGGGGCCGAAATATCGTCTTTGGCGCCTTCGACAGTTTTCACGGCGACATTGGTGATCGCCCCGATATCGACCTTGTGACCGTCGACGATGAATTCATTCTTCGCGATCTCGCCGTTTTTGAAAATGCGTTCGACGGTGGAAAGATAAAACTCCGCTGGCATGTCCATGACGGCGAGGTATTCGTCATAAAACTTGTTGTGGGGGTCGTGATCGCTTGCTTCGCCGCGCGAGACACGGCCGATCTGATCCATGAAGGCCTGTCCGTGGCGTTCGGCGTTCATCGACATGAAGGAACTGAGCTGTAGCAAGCCGGGGTAGACCATGCGCCCGACGCCCTTGTATTTGAAACCCACCCTTTGAATCATGGTTTCTTCGAGTTGTCCCATGGTCACGCGGCGACCAAAGTCGGTGACGTCGGTGGGGGTTGCATCCGGGTCGATCGGGCCGCCGATAAGTGTCAGGCTGCGGGGTTGGGCCTTTGGGTCCAGCTCCGCCAGATAGGCGGTGGCGGCCAAGGTCAGCGGCGCGGGTTGGCAGACGGCGATGACATGCAGGTCGCTGCCCAGTTCGCGCATGAAATCCATGAGGTAGAGGGTGTAATCCTCGACATCGAATTTGCCGGCAGACACTGGAATGTCGCGGGCGTTGTGCCAGTCGGTGACATATACCTCGCAGTCGGGAAGAAGGGAACGGACGGTGGAGCGCAGAAGCGTGGCGTAGTGGCCCGACATCGGTGCCACCAGAAGAACGCGGCGATCCATGTCTTCGCGCCCCTGAACGTCAAAGTGGATCAGGTCGCCAAAGGGATGTTCGACCACGGTTTCGACATTGATCAGGTGATCGCGACCGTCTTCGCCGGTGATCGATTCAATGCCCCAGTCGGGTTTGACGACCATACGTTGGAAGGTGCGTTCCGTCACCTCGCCCCAAGCGGCCATCCATTGCAGGGCAGGGTTTGGCGTGAGCGAAAAAATTGGGTAGGATGCCATCGAAAGGGCGGACGCGCCCAACCACTGATTGGTGTTGCGGAGGGTCTCCATCAGGTCATAGGTCATCATGTAGCGCATCGTCGTCTCCTGTTCCCCGGGATCGCCGGTTCGTTTCGTCGCACTGCTCCTCCGCTCAAGCGACGGTATGCTGCATAGCAGAAAGTTAAAAGGATTTCTTTAATATGGCAACGCAAGAGGATGTCGCAGGCGAAAATCTCGAGAAAATGAACGAGAATCTTGCCCGCGTCGAAGAGTTGACGCAGCGATTAGTGCGAGCATTTTCGGCGCGAAATCCAGCGAATCCCGCGCTCAATGGTCCGGATCAAGAGCTTTTCGCGAAGGCGGCAACCTCTCTTTGGGCGGATATGCTGGAGAACCCCGGCAAGATCTATGAAAGGCAATTGGAGTACTGGGGGAAATCGGTGCGCCATTTCATGGAGGCGCAACAGGGCCTGATGCAGGGGCAGTTGCCCGTGGAAGATGAAGGCGAAGAAGGTGCTCTGAAGGGGGATAAGCGGTTTTCCAATCCACTTTGGGAGACGAACCCATATTTTCATTACGTCAAACAGCAATACGCCCTGAATAAGCAGGCCATCGAGGAGGCCGTCGCCGAGGCCGATGACCTGTCACCGAAAGACAAGCAGCGGCTTGAGTATTTCTCAAGCCAGATCGTGGACATGATGAGCCCGACGAATTTCTTGGGCACCAACCCGGATGCCTTGGAGAAGGCAGTGGCGACCGAGGGAGAGAGCCTTGTGAAGGGCTTGGAGAACCTTGTGGCCGATCTGGAAGCCAATAAGGGCGAGATGGTCGTGCGCCTGGCCGATGAAAGCGCCTTCGAATTGGGGGAGAACATCGCCACGTCGCAGGGTGAAGTCGTGTATCGCAACCGGATGATGGAATTGATCCAGTACGCGCCCACCACTGAAGAGGTCCACGAAACGCCGCTGGTGATCTTCCCGCCTTGGATCAACAAGTTCTATATTCTGGACCTCAAGGAACAGAATAGCCTGATCAAATGGATCACCGATCAGGGCTATACCCTGTTCGTGGTGAGCTGGGTCAATCCGGATGCGTCCTATGCCGATGTCAAAATGGACGACTATATTGAAGACGGCTTTATGACCGCCATCCATGAAGCCAAGGCGATTTGCGGTGTGAAACAGGTCAATACCGTTGGCTATTGCATTGCCGGAACGACGTTGCACCTGACACTGGCGCTTTTGGCCAAGCAGGGCGACAAGAGCGTGAAGTCGGCCACATTCTTTACCGCACTTACGGATTTTTCCGAGCAGGGGGAGTTTGTTCCTTTCCTGCAAGACGACTTCGTGGACGGGATCGAAGCGGAAGTGCAGGAGCAAGGCGTTCTGAGGTCTTTCATCATGTCACGCACGATGTCTTTCCTGCGATCAAACGACCTGATTTATACGCCCGCGATCCGGAGCTACATGATGGGGGAAACTCCGCCGGCCTTCGATCTGCTGTATTGGAATGGCGACGGTGCCAACCTTCCGGGAGCGATGACGATTCAGTATTTGCGGGCACTGTGCCAGAAGAACGCCTTTGTTACCGACGGTTTTGACGTCTGTGGGCAAAAAGTGCACATCAAGGATGTCACCGTGCCGCTGATGTCGGTGACCTGCGAGAGCGATCACATCGCGGCGTGGAAGGATTGCTATCGTGGTTTCCAGCAGACCGGATCGAAGAACCGTACGTTCATTCTTTCGCAATCCGGCCACATTGCGGGTATCGTGAATCCGCCCAACAAGAAAAAGTACGGACATTACACCAACAGTGACCTGAGTTTGGACGCAGACAGCTGGCGGGAGGGGGCCACGTTCCACGAAGGGTCATGGTGGACGCGCTGGGAAGCTTGGCTGAAGAAGCGCTCAGGCAAGATGGTTCCGGCCCGGAAACCGGGCGATTCGGAGCATCCGCCATTGGCCCCGGCACCCGGAAGCTATGTGCGCAAGAAAGCAAGTGTCTGATAAATCGCCATATTTCGCGGAACACGAAAGTTTTGCTGCACCGCAGAAAAAAATGCTTGAAATGCTGCGCTGCGGCATGCATATTGTTTGCAGACGCAGAAAAGCGGGAATTCTCCCGAGGCGATAGATCAAGGAGCCTGACCAATGGCTAAAGCACAAGACATGAACACCGTGATGAAAGACATGATGGGCGCATTCCCCGTCGACACCAAATCGATGGAAGACGCTTTCAAAAACCAAGCTGCCCTGAGCGAAAAGCTTTCGGGTGTTGCTCTGGACGCCGCCGAGAAATCGGCCGAGCTGTCCAGCAAATGGACCAAAGAGACTCTGGCCAAGATGTCGGACATGACCAAAGCCAAGGCAGAGCCCGCAGACTACGCCAAAGCGATGACTGATTTCGCATCGGCCAACGCCGAAGTGGCTGCTGAAAACATGGCCGCTTTCGCCGAGATCGCCAAGAAAGTCCAAATGGACACCGTGGAAATGATGATGGCTGCTGGCAAAGACTTGCAAGAAGACGCTGCAAAAGCCGTCAAGAAAGCCACTGACGACGTGCAATCGGCTGCCAAGAAAGCAACCGCTGCCAAGTAAGCGCGATTATTAACGTATCCCATCTCCTCCCTAATTGGATGCGTTTGCGCGAGAGCGAGCCCTAAGCAGGCTCGCTCTTTCTTTTTGTGCTGCGCTAGCATAGGCTGCGCTGCAGCGCTGCATTTTCTGGGAGGACCGTGCCTTGGCCGAGACCAACAAGCCGTTACTGATAAAACGCTATGCCAGCCGGCGGCTCTATAACACGGAGACATCCGATTACGTGACCTTGGACGACATCGCGGAATTCATCCGAGATGGCCGCGAGGTGCAGATCATCGACCTGAAATCCGGCGATGACCTGACCCGGCAATATCTTTTGCAAATCATCGCCGAACACGAGAGTCGTGGTGAAAGCGTGCTGCCGATCAATGTTTTGAACGATCTGGTACGCAGCTATACCTCGCAAGCAACCAGTGTCGTGCCCGAGTTTCTGGCGGCGAGTTTCGAGATGCTCCAGAAGGGCCAAAGCCAGATGATGGAGAACATGACGAAGGCCAACCCGCTGTCCAGCATGCCCGGGATGGACGCGATGCGCGTTCAGCAAGAAGCTTTCATGAAGGCCATGACCGGTGGTCTGGGTGGGGGCAGCACCGTGCCCGGGTCGGAAAGTGGCTCTGAAGACCCTGAGGGCGAAGATCTGGACGAAATCAAGAAGCAACTTGCCGAGTTACAGCAAAAGTTGTCAAAGATGAGCAAGTAGGCCTCGATGGTCGATAGCCCTGGTCGGATCACCCTTTGGGGAATCGAAGTTTTCATGGCTGCGGCTGACGAGCGGTCGATTTCGGCCGCGGCCAAACGGTTGGGGGCCAGCCCGTCAGCCGTGAGTCAGCAATTGACCAATCTGGAGGGCGCGGTTGGCGCGACCCTGTTGCAACGCAACGCGCGGCCAGTTCGGTTAACACCTGCGGGTGAGATCATGAAGCGCCATGCACAGATCATTCTGAATGAGGCCGCGCAGGCGCGGGCTGAATTGGCCATGTCGGACCTGTCGCATTTGACGCGGTTTCGCCTTGGTATGATTGAGGACTTGGAGGCGGATGTAACGCCAAAGTTGCTCACTCACATGGCCGAGGAGTTGAAGGGGTGTCAGTTTCTGTTGGAAACCGGTGCCAGCCATTACCTTTATGATTTGTTGGATGCCCGCGGCTTGGATGTGATCGTGGCCGCCGAACTGGGGGCAGAGGACGCTTGGGTTGAGGTGCATCCGCTTTTGCGCGAGGGGTTTGTCGTGGCCGCGCCCAAAAGCACCGTTGACCCGGCGGGCGATGTATTGCGGCAACTTAAGCGGATGACCATGGTGCAGTACACGCAGCGTCATTATATGGGGCGACTGGTGAATGCCCATCTGGCCAAGCAGAACCTGACCCTGCGGCATCGGTTCGAGATCGACAGTTATCACGCCATTCTGGCGTTGGTCGGGCAGGGGGCCGGATGGACCATCCTGCCGCCCTTGGCGTTAATGCGGGCGCGGCGCTTTGCAGATCAGATCGACGTGTTGGAATTGCCGTTCGAGCCGCTGACGCGCACGATCAGCTTGACCGCACGCAAGGAAATACTGGGTGAGATGCCTGCACAGGTTGCCGCGACTTTACGGCCGATTTTTCAAGATCAATTGGTAACGCCCGCAATCGCGCGTCACCCTTTCATGTCGGATTACCTGACAATCCTGTAGGAGTTCAGGTGCCGTAGGCGCGCAAAGCCCCTGCGGCGTCCTGCGCGGCGTCTAGCAGGGCATTGGCGATGAAATCCAATTCGTCGCGCGTCAGGCGTGCAGGCAGGCGGCAATCGCAGGCTTGCATGAGCATGGCACGCGTGCGCGGCAATTCCTGCGCAGGGCCGGGTATGAACTGCCAGTTCCAGAACGCGCGCGCGTTGTCGGTACTCTGGCCGAAAATCTGCACCTTGACGCCATGCGCGGCGGCGGCCTCGGCGAAGGTGCGGGCCTCATCATCGGAGAGGCCCACGAGGTTGAATTGTATGGAATCCGGGGCGCGGTCTTCCTTTGCCAGTTTTGGCGGCACGTGCAGGAAGGGCGAAGTGTTCAGGCGTTCGGCCACGTAATCGTGGTTGGCGCGACCGTCGCGCACGCGGCGGGGGACTTCGGCCAATTGCGGGCGGATGATCGCGGCGCTGAGGTTGCTGAGGCGCAGGTTATAGAGGGGTAGTTTGTTCTGCCAACGGGCGAAGGCGGATTCGAGGGCTGCATCATCGCCTGCCATATGCTTGGCCCAGTTGTGTTCGTAGGCGCCGGACATGATGACGGCCTGCGCGACAAGGTCCGCGTCATCGGTGACCATGATCCCGCCTTCGCCCGCATTGACCAGTTTGTAGGATTGGAAGCTGAAACAGCCGACGTTGCCAATCGTACCGATCTTGCGGCCATCCCAGAGAGTGCCGAGCGAGTGGGCGGCGTCTTCGATCACGGGGATGTTGCGTGCCTCGCAAAGTGCCATGATTGCATCCATGTCGGAGGTGTGACCGCGCATGTGGCTGACGATCACGGCGGCGATATTGTCATCCAGACGTGTGGTGAAATCGTCAATGTCGATGCGGTAATCTTCGCCCACTTCGCAGAGTACCGGTTGGCAATCGGCGTGGACGACCGAAGAGGGAACGGCGGCGAACGTGAAGCCGGGGATCAGGACACGCGCGCCGCGCGGTAGGCCAAGCGCTTTCAAAGATAGAAACAAGGCGGCGGAGCAGGAGGAGACCGCGAGCGCGTACTTGCTGCCCATGAAGGCGGCGAATTCGCGTTCCAGAAGCGAGACCGGCGCGTCCTTCGGCGCGGTATAGCGGAACAGATCCCCCGATTTCAGCAGGCGATCAATCTCGGCGCGGGCGGCTTCGGGGATCGGTTCGGCGTCGTGGACGTTGGGCGCTTGGGTCATGATTTCGGTTTTCCTGAAGTGCAGCTTCGGAAAACCTAAAACAAAGCACGCCTCACCCCAAGTGAAATTTTCGCAACAGGGGCGCGTGCGCGGTTTTTAGATCACAGGCCCAGCCGATCTCGGGTGGCGTACCATGTCATGGCGAGCGCCAGAAGCGGGCTGCGCAGGGCATGGCCGCCGGGGAAGCGTGGGGTTGGTACGCGCGACAGGGTGTCAAACCCGCTGGTCTCGCCTGTGATGGCATCGGCCATGAGTTTGCCCGCCAAAGTGGCGGTGCCGACACCATGGCCCGAATAGCCCGAGGCCGAAAGCATGTTGGGCGCGAGCCGCGCAAGGTAGGGCATTCGTTTCATGGTGATGGCCAGCGTGCCGCCCCAAGTATAGTCAAACCGCACGTCTTTGAGGTGCGGGAAGACCTGCGCCATGGGTTTGCGCACCGTGGCGTCGATATCGGGGAAACGGTAGCCATAGCTTTCCCCACCGCCAAAGAGCAGGCGATTGTCCCGGCTGAGACGGAAGTAATTGACCACGAATTTCGTGTCGGCCACAGCGATGTCTTGGGTCAGGATGCGGGCGGCCTCCTTGCCCAAAGGCTCGGTGGCGGCAATGAAATTGTTGATCGGCATGACGCGGGCAGAAACCTGACGGTCGAGCCCGCCCAGATAGCCGTTGCAGGCAAGGATCACGTGATCGGCCCGAACTTTGCCTTGGTCGCATTGCATGGTGGCGGGACTGCCCTTGGTGATGTCGCTGACCCATGAATTTTCATAGATGCGCACCCCGGCGGCCTGTGCAGCGCGGGCAAGGCCGAGGGCGTAGTTCAACGGGTGCAGATGCGCCGCCGTCATATCCAGCGTGCCGCCCTTGTAGCGCGGTGAGGGGCAAAGCGTCTGGGCCGCGTCTTGGTCGAGCTTTTCGACCGCGGTATAACCGTAGCGATTGGCCAGATGATCGGCATAGGCGTGTTCCTCGTCCACCTCTTTTTGGGTGAAGCACATATGGGCCACGCCAGGCTTGAGGTCGCAGTCAATCTTGTGTCTGCCAATGAGGGACTTCGCGAGCGCCTTGGCGTCTTCGGCCAGTTCCCAGAGTTTGGTGGCATCCTCATGGCCGACCAGCTTTTCCAGCCCGTCCTGATCCATCCGCTGACCCGAGCCCAATTGCCCGCCGTTGCGCCCCGACGCGCCGAAGCCCACGCGGTGCGCCTCCAGCAGCACCACGTCGAAGCCGCGTTCGGCCAGATGCAGCGCCGCGGAGAGGCCGGTATAGCCCGCCCCCACGATACAGACATCGGCGCGGACCTCGCCCCGTAGCTTGTGAAACGGCGGCAGGGTATTGGCCGTGGCGGCGTACCAGCTTTGAGGATATTCGCCCCGGCGGTCGTTTGAAAACAGCAGGTTCATGGGAAGACCTGTGGCATCCAAAAGGGGGCGCTGCCCCCATCGCGCGATGCGCGATTCCCCCGGGATATTTGGAAACAGAAGAAAGACAGGGGCTTCTGCATTCGGTCACACGTTGAGCAGCAGATGTTCACGCTCCCACGGGCTGATGACTTGCAGGAACTCATCATATTCAGCGCGTTTGACGATGGAGTAGACGCGGGCGAAATCCGGGCCGAGAATGGCGTGCAGGTCTTCGGCGTTGTCGAAGAGTTCAAGTGCCGACCCCAGAACGCGGGGAATATCGGCCTCGCCCTCGTAGGCGTCGCCCTTGAATTCGGGATCGGGCCGGGTTTCGTTTTGCAGCCCCAAGAGCCCGCAGGCGAGGCTGGCCGCGATGCCGAGGTAGGGGTTGCAATCCATACCCGCCAGCCGGTTTTCGACACGCCGGGCCTTGGGCGAGGCGAGGGGGACGCGGATACCGGTGGTGCGGTTGTCGCTTGCCCAGGCCAAGTTGATGGGGGCCGCGTGGTCCTTGACGTAGCGGCGGTAGGAATTGACGTCGGGCGCGAAGATAGCGATGGCATCGGGCAGGTGTTTTTGCAGGCCGCCGATGAAGTGATAAAAGGCCTCGGTTTCGCCGCCCTGCGGACCAGAAAAGATGTTCTCGCCGGTGTCGATATCCAGAAGTGAATGGTGGATGTGCATGGAGCTGCCGGGTTCATCCTCGATCGGTTTGGCCATGAAGGTGGCGAAGCAATCGTGTTTCAGTGCCGCTTCGCGGATCAGGCGTTTGAAATAGAAAACCTCGTCGGCGAGTTTGACCGGGTCGCCGTGGCGCAGGTTGATTTCAAGCTGTCCGGCGCCGCCTTCTTGGGTGATGCCGTCAATCTCGAAGCCTTGGGCTTCGGCAAAATCGTAAATGTCGTCGATGACCGGGCCGAATTCATCGACGGCAGTCATCGAATAGGCCTGTCGCGCCGCGGCGGGACGGCCCGAGCGGCCCATCATTGGCTCGATCTCATGCGCGGGGTCGAGGTTGCGGGCGACGAGGAAGAACTCCATCTCGGGCGCGACCACCGGTTTGAGGCCACGTTGTTGATAGAGCTCGACCACGCGCTTGAGCACGTTGCGGGGGGCGAAGGGGATGGGTGCCCCCTCGCGGTCGAAGGCGTCGTGGATCACTTGGAGGGTCCAGTCCCCTGTCCAAGGCGCGGCCGTGGTGGTCGACATATCCGGGCGCAGGATCATGTCGCGTTCGATGAAACCTTCTTCGCCGGCGGCTTCGCCCCAATCGCCGGTGATCGTTTGGTAAAAGATCGAGTCCGGCAGATGGAAGTATTCTTGACGGGCGAATTTCGACGCGGGCACGGCCTTGCCCCGGGCAATGCCAGGCAGGTCGGCGATGATGCATTCCACCTCGTCAAGGCGGCGGCCTTCGAGATAGCTTTGCGCCGCCTCGGGCAGGGTGTCTTTCCAGTCGGCCATGATCAGCGCTCCTGTTTGAAGAATTCGGCGATGCGCCGGGCGATGGTATCATTGGCCGTCGGGGTGGCAAGGCGTGCCCGGGCCTCGGCCAATTGGTCATCGGGAACCACGCCGGGGCCTCGGTGGGAAATCAATTGTTCGACCATCCGGGCGGTGAATTCGGGGTGGGGTTGAATGGTGTAGGCGCGGTTGCCGTAGAGCAGTGCTGCATTGGCGCAAAAATCGTTCGAGCCTATGATCTTGGCGTCGGACGGTAGGGCAACCACCTGATCCTGATGCCAAGCGTTGATGTCGATCGTTTCGCCCTCCATGTCGTATGTGGTGCGGCCCACGGCCCAGCCCCCTTTGAATTTTTCCACTTTCCCCCCGAGCGCCTGCGCGACGATCTGGTGGCCGAAGCAGACCCCAACGAGGGGGCGCCCGTCGGCATAGATTGCGCGGATGAAGGACTCGAGTGGTGGTATCCAAGGATGGTCTTCATAGGCGCCATGCTTGGAGCCGGTGATCAGCCAACCGTCCGCATCGGACGGGGCGTTAGGATAGTCTTGATCCACGACGTTCCATGTTCGGAAGGTGAAACCATGGTCTGCAAGAAGCCGTGCGAACATGGCGTCATAATCGCCCAACTCTTCATGAACGACGTCGGGGACATGGCCGGTTTGCAGAATGCCGATCTTCATGGTGAACTCATAATTTGATCAAATTATAGGGTAGCCGAGACGGATGCGGGCAACAAGCCCGGACTCAAACGGTTTCGAGGTAGACTTGCCAATGACTGTCCTCGGGCCTTGTGGCCAGAAGACGCAGTTCTTGTCGTTTTGTCATGACAAGGTTGTCGATCAAGGCTTGTGGCAAGATACGAGGCATAAGCGGGCTTGCCTCGAACCGGTCGATGGCCGCTCCCCAATCGGTCGCCAGCTGCGGCAGGTCGTGATCATAGGCATTTCCAGAAATGGGTGCAGGGGGCGTCATCTTATCTTCGATACCCATCAAGGCCGCGGCGAGTATGCATGCAAAAATGAGGTAGGGATTGATATCACCGCCAGCAACGCGATGCTCAATGCGACGAGCAAGGGGGTCGCCGCCGGGGATGCGGATCGAGGCGGTGCGGTTTTCATAGGCCCAACTGGCCCCGGTGGGGGCATGAGCGCCGGGGACAAGCCGCGCGTAACTACCTGCATGAGGGGCGAAAATCAGCGTGCTGTCGGGCATCGCGGACAAGCATCCCGCGACGGCTGAGCGCAGGATGTCAGAGCCTTCGTCGCCGCCATTGTCGAAGACGTTTCGACCTGCCTCATCGAGCATGGAAAAATGCAGGTGCATGCCGTTACCGGCATCGTCGGCAAAGGGTTTGGCCATGAAGGTGGCCGCAAAGCCGTATTGTCTTGCGAGGCCTTTGATCAATGCCTTGAAGAGCCATGTATCATCGGCGGCGCGCAGGGCGTCTTGGTGGTTGAGGGTCACCTCGAACTGGCCCACGCCGGACTCGCATGTGGCAGTTTGCGCGGCGATTCCCATGGCGGCGCAGCCGTCGTAAAGGGCATTGAGAAAATCATCGAAGGCGTCCAGTTGCGCGATCGACAGGATATCCGGGGACGCCAGTGGACGGCCTGTGCGCGGATCCTTGACCGCCGTCAAAGCATCGCCGCTGTCGTCGACGAGAGTGAACTCCAACTCGGTGGCGGCGACAACTGTCCATCCGCGTTCGGCAAAATTTTTCAGTGTTTTTTCAAGAGCATGACGCGGATCGCCATCAAATGGCGTGCCGTCTTCATGATACATGGTCATGGGCACCAAGGGCGGCGCACCTTCGAGCCACGGCATGGGAACCACGCCACGATCCGTTGGCCGCAGAATGCCATCGGCATCGCCGGTCTCGAACACCAAGGGTGAGCCGTCGATGTCCGCCCCAAAGATATCCACACTGAGCGCCGAGAGCGGCATGCGCACCGCGCCATTTTCCAGCTTTTCCGCGTAGTCACGTGGCACGCGCTTGCCGCGCATCTGGCCGTTGAGGTCGCAGGCGGCGGCCCGGAAGGTAGGGTGATCTGACAGGTCCATGGGAGCGATCCTTGCGCCTTTTCAGGCGTCAGGCTAATCGCTTGGAGCAAACAATGCCACCATAATTTGATCAAAATATTCAACCAAAAATACCGCGTCGGTAAAACGTCGGTATTCTGTCGGTATCACGTCGGTGCTTTTTCTTGGGTCAAATACCCTGGGGGAGACGCCCGTAGGGCGGCGGGGGCAAAGCCCCGAAGAAACAAGAATGGTCGCTTTTCGGCCCTGTCGGCCCTCCGCGTGCGGAGGGCCGACAGGGACCGATGAGCGCGCTCAACTTGTGACTGAGGCCTGATAGATACTGTCGATCGAGGCGGCGATGGTCGTGTTGAACTCATCATCCGTTTGCTGCGCCGAAAGCCCTTCGGTCAAGGCGCGGCTGAAGCTGGCGATCATGCCGGTGTTTTGCGACAGACGGTTGTTGGCCTCTTCACGCGAATAGCCACCCGAAAGCGCCACGGCGCGCATGACGCGGGGGTGGTCGACCAGTGGTTTGTAGAGATTGGCGGTTTCCGGCAACGTGAGCTTGAGCATGACCTGTTGATCGTCCGGCAGCGCGTCCAATTGCGTCTTGATCTCGGCCAGAAGGATGTCTTCAGCTTCGGCCTTGTCTGCAATGGAGATGGTCACCTCGGGTTCAATGATCGGCACAAGGCCATGGCCGAGGATCTGTTTGCCCACTTCGAATTGCTGCGCCACCAAGGCCTTGATTCCGTCGGCATTGGCGGCATTGATGACCGAGCGCATCTTGGTGCCGAAGATGCCCGCCTTCACGGCACGCTCCAGCAGGGCGTCGAGGTCGGGCATGGGTTTCATCATCTGCACGCCCATTTCTTCGTCGGCGAGGCCCTTGTCGACCTTGAGGAAGGGGACGACACCGCGGTCTTCCCACATGAATTGCGCGGTGGGCTTGCCGCCCATTTCGCGGTCCATGGTCATCTCAAAGAGGATGGCGCCGACCACCTTGTCGCCGGTAAAGGCCGGGGCATGGGCGATGCGGGTGCGCATGGCGTGGACCAGATCGAACATTTCGGCATCGGAGGTGTAATCGCTTTCCTCGATCCCGTAGAGGCGCAGGGCTTTGGGAGTGGAGCCACCCGATTGATCGAGGGCCGCGATAAAGCCCTTACCGCTGCTTACCTGCTCTGCCTGACGTTCGTTGGACATGATCTGACCTCTGCATTCCGAATGAAAATAGGGTGCGGGCGCACCGGTTGGCCCGCTTCTAGGCGAGGGGAACAGGCGTTGCAATTCTGGTCGCGCTAACAGCGGCGGGCCAGTGGCCATTTGCGCAGATGCAATGCGGTTGCTGGCGTGCCTTGTGCGGGTGGTGCGCATGAATGCGCACCCTACGGGCTGAGATCCGGCTTTCGGGGACCTTGAGCCTTATGTCGTTTGACCCTTGAGCGCCGCCACCCCCGGCAGGTCTTTGCCTTCCATCCATTCAAGGAAGGCCCCGCCGGCGGTTGAGATATAGGTAAACTCGCCAGCAGCGCCCGATTTGTTGAGCGCGGCCACGGTATCACCGCCGCCTGCAACCGAAATGAGTTTTCCGGCTTTGCTCAGGTCGGCGGCATGGCTGGCCGCGGCATTGGTGGCCGTGTCGAATGGGGCGATTTCAAAGGCGCCAAGCGGGCCGTTCCAGATCAGGGTTTTGGCCTTGTCGAAGGCGCCGGTGATGCGGGCCACGGCTTGTGGGCCGGCGTCGAGGATCATCGCGTCGTCGGGGCAGGCATGGGCGGGGACGGTTTCGTTTTCCGCCCCGGCGGCGAATTCGCGGGCCACGACCACATCGGCGGGCAGCAGGAGTTCGCAGCCCGAGGCCCCGGCCTTGGCCATGATTTCGCGTGCGGTGTCGGCCATGTCGTGTTCACAGAGCGATTTGCCGACGCCCAAGCCTTGGGCGGCGAGAAAAGTATTTGCCATGCCGCCGCCAATGACCAGTTGGTCGACCCTTTCGACAAGGTTGCCCAGCAGGTCCAGCTTGGTCGAGACCTTGGCCCCGCCGACCACGGCCACGACGGGCCTTTGCGGGGTGCTTAGGGCGGCTTCGAGCGCTTCGAGTTCGGCCTGCATCAGGCGACCGGCGCAGGCGGGCAGGTGGTGGGCCAGACCTTCGGTCGAGGCATGCGCACGGTGCGCTGCCGAGAAGGCGTCGTTGCAGTAGACATCGCCAAGGCCTGCAAGGCGTTGGGCAAAGTCTGGGTCGTTGGCCTCTTCGCCCGGGTGAAAGCGGATGTTTTCCAGCAAAAGCACCTCGGCGCCCTTGGCTTCGGCGGTGAGGTTCTCGGCCCCCTCCAGCGTTTCGATGAATTGCACCGAGCGGCCAAGCGCTTGTTCGAGGGCAGGCACGATGGGGCGCAGCGACATCTCGTCGACGACCTTGCCCTTGGGGCGGCCAAAGTGGGCGATGAGCATCGGCTTGCCGCCTTTGTCGAGGATATCGTTAATGGTGGGGGCGATGCGGATGATGCGGGTGGCGTCGGTGACGATGCCATTTTCGATGGGCACGTTGATATCAACGCGGGTCAGGACGGTTTTGCCTGAAAGGTCCATATCATCAAGGGTGTTCCAACTCATGGCTGTGGTCTCCGTCTTCCTCTGAACGCGCGCCTCTCTTGGCCTGTTGGGGGCGGGTCGTCAAGGTGGCGCTTGTCCATCCTGGCCTGACGCCATAGGTATCGTGTGAACATTTCACAGCAGGAGGCCCGCATGGCCGAGATCAAAGATCCCGAAAATACAATCTTGATTGAGTTGAAAGATGGCACCGTGACCATCGAGTTGCTGCCCGATGTGGCCCCCGGCCATTGCGAGCGGATGAAGGAGCTGGCGCGCAGCGGTCAGTATGACAACGTGGCGTTCCACCGGGTGATCGACGGGTTCATGGCGCAGACCGGCGATGTGGCCAATGCCAACATGGAAAAGGATTACAACCCCCGCATGGCCGGGACCGGCGGCAGCGACCTTCCCAACCTCAAGGCCGAGTTCAGCCGCATTCCGCATGATCGTGGCGCAATCGGCGCCGCGCGCAGCCAAAACCCCGACAGCGCCAACAGCCAGTTTTTCATCAGCTTCAGCGATAATCATTTCCTGAACGGTCAGTACACGGTTTATGGCCGGGTGATCGAAGGGATGGAGCATGTGGATGCCATCCAACGTGGTGAGCCGCCCGCGAGCCCCGACCGGATGATCAGCGTCAAGGTGGCCGCCGATGCTTAAGCTGGCCGCTGTATTGAGTGTCGTGGCCGCGCCTGCGCTGGCCACGGGGCTGGAGATTGAAGTGTCGGGCGAGGCCAATGGCGTGGTCAAGATCGACCTTTTGGAAGATGTGGCCCCCGGCCACGTGGCGCAGATCACCGAATTGGCGGAAGAGGGGGCCTATGATGGCGTCGTCTTTCACCGGGTGATCGAGGGCTTCATGGCCCAGACCGGAGATGTGGAGTTTGGTCTGGTCGACGGTGGCGACATGCGCCGCGCGGGTATGGGCGGCAGCGACAAGCCGGACCTCAAGGCCGAGTTCTCTGATATCCCCTTTGACCGGGGTGTCGTGGGCATGGCCCGCAGCCAGAACCCCGACAGCGCCAACAGCCAGTTCTTCATCATGTTCAAGGAAGGGCATTTCCTGAACGGTCAATACACCGTCGTGGGACGCGTGACCGAGGGCATGGATGTGGTCGATGCCATCAAGCGTGGCGAGGGCCGCAACGGGTCGGTCGTCGGTCAGCCTGACGTGATGACATCCGTCACGGTGACGGAATAATCAATTGGCAGGCCCGACGGGATATGAGCCGCTCAATACCCTCAAGCCGGTGGCCGAGGGGATTTGGCTGATTGACGGGCCTGCCATAAAATTCATGGGCTTGCCGTTTTCGACCCGTGCCACGGTCGTTCGGTTGGAGAACGGCGATCTGTGGGTGCATTCACCCACGCAATTGACTGATAGCTTGCGCTACGAATTGGAGGCTGTCGGGCAGGTGGCGCATCTGATCGCACCGAACTGGATTCACTATGCGCATATTGCCGACTGGCAGGCGACCTTTCCAAAGGCTGTATTCTGGGCGGCGCCCGGTGTCGTGGCGCGGGCCGATAAGAAGGGCCTGACATTGCCGAAACCCCGCGACTTGCAGGCCGACAAAGCCGAAAGGCCTTGGGCTGGCCAACTTCGGCAGATGATCGTGCAGGGCAGCAAGGTGCATCGCGAGGCCGTGTTCTTTCACAAGGCCAGCAAGACCCTGATCCTGACGGACCTGATCGAGGCCTTCGAGACCGATAAACTGCCGGTCTGGATGCGACCCATCGTCTGGATTGCCGGGATTGACGATAGTGACGGGAAAATGCCGCCCGATATGCGATGGAGTTTCAGGGACAAGGCAGCGCTGGCGCGGGATCTGGAAACCATGATCGGCTGGTCGCCTGAGCGGGTGATCCTAGCGCATGGGCGCTGGTATGAGCGCAACGGTGTGGGGGAGTTGGAGCGCGCCTTTCGCCGTGTTCTCAAGGACCATCGCTGGGACAAACTGGTCAAGCACGCCAAGGAAAAGCACGCGGAGCACTCCGATAAATGACACGCCATCACGTTCGCGTGGGGATGTATAGGCGGAGAGGTGGTTTTGGCACATGATGGGGCGAGTTTTTGGAGGTCGTCCCATGCGCGTAGCCATGATCGTGTTGAGCCTTGTTTTGACGGTGGCCATGCCCTTGCACGCCGAGCCACGGATCTGGAAGAATGAGTGGCCGAAGACTGATTTCAGCCAGACAAGCGTTGAGAGTTGGTTGGAGATCCTAGCCGG
>Ga0102929_1000732_pt1 | contig 19260 bp, 18 predicted proteins | sample SalPonR1_B_D2_MG_FD_78510 | JGI IMG/M metagenome (GOLD analysis project Ga0102929, IMG submission 78510) | Salt pond soil microbial communities from South San Francisco under conditions of wetland restoration - Salt Pond MetaG R1_B_D2_MG | ecosystem: Environmental > Aquatic > Marine > Intertidal... | reverse complement strand
TTAGATAGCTCTCTGTATTTTGCCTTAGCTGCATTTGAATAGAGCCTGATGCATAATCAGAATTCTGCTGCAACCCATCTGTCAACCGATTTCCATTTTGGTCTAACACCGTTACGGCCGTTGCTTCAAGGCCCTCCACACTTCCGGCAATAAGTGCAGTAATCCCCTCAATCTGATCATTTTTTAAACTCTTCCCTCTCTTCAAATTTAAGATAACAGAAGCTGAAGCCTCCACACTGCTTTCACGAAAAGGAGATCGCTCCGGTAAAACCAAATGTATTCTTGTAAAATCTACCTGTTCAAGACTATTAATTGTACGGGCGATCTCTCCTTCAAGCGCTCTCTTATTGTTAACCTGCTGCATAAAGTCCGTCATCCCAAGAGCATTGGTGTCAAACAACTCATACCCTTGAACGTCAGATCCCTTAACCCCCTTGGAAGCCATCTTCATTCGCAGTTCGTGAACTTCTCCGCTCAACACATATATAGATTGGCCACCGTTTTCTACTTTGTACTTTACACCTTGTTCGTCCAGATCCTCAACAATTTCGTTTGCCGATTCGCTGTCTAACGATCCAAACAAGAGCGTATACTCGGGTTGCAGAGACCAGTAAAAGAGAACACCTACAAAAATGACGATAACTGCTGTAAGACTCACAAACATGGTTCGCTGAGCCGTATTCAGGGGCTTGAAAAAATCTTTAAAGCCTTTAAGTAATGAATCCATCTTCTACCCTAATTAAATTTGCATACGACTTATTTCCTGATACGTCTCAATGGCTTTATTTCTCACCTCTACCATTAGCTGGAAACTCAACTGAGCTTTCTGCATCGAAATCATTACGTCATGAACATTCTCTGTTTTTCCGGCAATGAAGTCCTGCACGTTCTGATCTGATGTTTTCATTGTGGAATCGACACTATTAATGGCATCCGAAAGCATGTCTGCAAAAGAACTCTTTCCATTCTCTGCCGGTGCTACCTCCTGCGGGCGAGAGTTAAACTCAAGCTGCTGTAACGGTTGAAGTCCCCTAATCTCGATTGGATCTGTCATAGTCTTGTAATTATACTTTTCTGTCTATGTGAGCACCTCTGCCGAGGTAATGCTCTTCTTTATTTCCTGCTCCATCATAGACCTGAATTCTTTCAGGTTTGAATTCTTTCTGAATCATATTTGTCTCATCCGCTGTAAGAGAAGGCGGATTTGGTGCAACAGCTTCTTTTCGCAGAGCACCCGATCTGGTTACCTGCTGAAAATTATTCGATATAACGGATTGAATATTCATGGATTAACTAACTATCAAATTTCAAGTGACTTCCTTATGATCTCTTTTTCAGCCTGAACAGAGCTCAGATTAGCTTCATACATTCTGTTGGCGCTAATCAGTTGCGTCATTTCCCGCACCAGATCCACATCCGGATATTTTACCATTCCATTTTCGTCTGCATCAGGATGGTTTGGATCAAACTCAAAGCGAAAATTATCTGATTCTGTAACCTGAAACTCAGGCCCCATCGCATTTTGCTGCATCCGTCCGCTATCGTGTGCAGTTGGAGTTGAAATATGTTTCTCATTCGTAGTATTTAATCTGCTCACGCTGTTTGTAAATACGTTTTTAAACGATTCATGAGACGGTCCCACAGCCTGTACAGATTGTGGCTTGTAGGGTTTACCGCTGCCGGCTTCGACTGAAGTGTTGGCGTTTGCAATATTTCTGGACGCAACAGTAATCTTCTCACGCTGTACTGCCATTCCCTGAGATGCGGTCTGAAAAGTTGAAAAAATTCTATTGGGTAGCATATCAAAAATATTCTGTTTATCGGTTTATACCGGTGATTCCGTTTCTCAGCATATCAAAGTTGTGACGAATAGATCGAGTTACTAAGTGGACCCGTATTTGAGTATCCGACATTTCCAGAAGCTCATCTTCCAAAACCACATCTTCACCCGACTCTATAATCTTAGGGGTCACGTTCTTCATTTTATCTACTCCACCCGAATCCTGGACTCTTTGAAGCTCATCTTCAAAACTCACGCTTCGTTTTGAATATCCCGGCGTATCGGCGTTGGCAATATTTGCAGCCGTCACTCTCTGCCGGAGCGTATAGGTGTCCATTGCGCGAGCCAATAGTTGACTATGGGGGCTGTCAATAAATTTCATTTTATATGTCTTATTGATTAACTGTCAATCTTTTCACTCAGAACGATGCAACACGTATGCCATTTACAGTATCTGCCCAAATTCTGTTGTATAGAAAAGATGTTCTTAGGAGATGCGGAAAATCAGACCACTTCGCGGAAATAAACGGCAAATTTTTCCAGCAAGGGAACAAACAGTAAAAGTGCGGTTAATATTATCAACAAACGGCTGATAACTCATACAAGCAGAGTGGAACTTTAGTCTGTTTGAAACGGAGTTGAACAAAAAAATGTCAATCGCTGATACTAATTTGAATTATATGCTATTATTAATGGAAACTGAGACGATATGCACTGCTACAAGCCTCAACTGTAAAACCGATATGACACAGATCCAACTGATACAATCAGGAGAAAATAACCCGGTGTTTATTGTTGACAGCAGTGGTTTTATCGTGAAATTAAATAGCTCTGCTCTTGGCAAGCAGGACACCAAATCATTTATTGGAACAGATATTCATTCTCATATCTTTTTACCCGATTCATCAACAAATATTCAAAAAGCGTTTTTCAGGGATTCTTGGTACGATCTTCGTAGTGAATTAGTCAGATACAATAATGAAGAGTGCAAAAAAATGGTTCTTGCAAAAGAAATAGGTTATCCGGGAATAGATGAACTCAAGAATGTTCAGAGAATGTCTGAAGTTTTGGTTCATCGTGTTCGCTCTCCACTTACCGGCATGCAGGGCTATCTGGAAATGGTATTGGATGGAGAGAATGAATTACATCCAAAGAGTAAACAAAGGCTTCAAAAAGTTGATGAAGGTATACAATATCTCTTTGATATGATGGATAACCTGAAGCAGATCTATGATCAAAATATTGTTAATGAAAACCCAATATCAGCCTCTGCAGATACGAAAAAGATCGGTAGCGAACTGATAAACGTGTATCCGGAAGAAATTCAGAAAAATATTCAGATTACCTTTAACAACAGTGCCGATGAGTTTAAGACAGATTACACAACACTCTATTCTGTATTAAGTATTCTCCTTTCAAATGCACTTGAACACAGTGACAATGGAGGAGAAACTGTAAAAATTCAGTTTGATTCACCCTACCAGGTATCTGTAACCAACCGTGGTATTCGTATTGAAGATGAGCTAAAGAATGAAATTTTTAAACCTTTTGTAACGTCCAAGGCCGACCATATGGGGCTTGGTCTCACACTGGCCTTTACGTATGCTAAACAATCCAAGGGAACCATTTCCCTTTCTTCAAACAAGAATGATGAAATAACATTCACGTTTTCAGTACCTCCGGAAAAGTACATCAAATAGGTTAGGATGAACTTTTCTGGTACGTGCCGCGCTTCATTCTCAGGAGTTTGTTCTCTTTAACCAAAGCAGATAGGTAACGTTTGGCAGTTCGTTCCGGAATGTTCAGCTTGGATGCAACTTCAACAGCTTCATCCGTTTTAAAAACCGGAGGAAGTACAGAAAAATATTTATGATATCGCTCTCCCCTTACATTTTCTATGTTTTTATCCGGCATCTCCTGGTAAATCCTGTATGCATGTTTCAAAAGCGTATCAGCAATCCATAAAGAGGCTATCACATCACTGTCAGAGGCTGTTATCGCTTCATGATTTTTCAGCAGATCTGAGTCTTGCTCATAAGCTCTTAAAACTGAAAATACAGAAGCCATTTTCAAAACTGCTACAGCCGTATTTCTATTCACCCTTTCGAGCGTTGCCGTAAGTTTAAGCTCTTTAATGATTTTTGACTTTTCATGAAATGTCTCATCAATCATTTCCCACTGCTCGTCCGTAAATTCTATATAGAGCGGAGTATTTCTTTCATCCAAAAATTGATAGATCTGCGCAAGGCTGCTCGAAACTTCCGGGATTACGCGATTTAGTTGTCGGCCACTCGCTGTGGGTCGATTGGTTTGTGATTTTAATTCCTCAGGTGAAATATAGACCAGATAATTCACCAGGTGATCTTTCCCAAGCTGTCTTCCAAACTCCATCAACGTTTCAAACTGGAAAATGGAAATACCCGATACTATTTCGGGTTTCAGGCTTCTGTAATTCTGACCAATTTCAACGGTTACCGGCTCATTCGAGTAGACAGATTTATATAATTGAAAAAGCAGATCGGTATCAGCATCGATCTCTGTAGGCAGCATATCAGAGCGATCGTGAATTAGGAATGCATTTCCTTTACTATTGTAAACCAAATCATCGAGTGCAACGGATGATTCCGCGAGATTTACTCCCAGTGATGCTGCCTTGGAGTTGTTTGAACGCACCAGCATTTTTTTCAATTCAAGAATTGTCTCCTCCGACTTTTTCAGAAATCGGAGAACAGTTTCATCGTCGGAAATTATCGTGGTAAAAAGTGATGTGGAATAAATACCATCTGCATGTTCTGCGAGCACGTTAGGCAGGTGAATTGTAAAAACCGGAAGAAGCTGGATCAAAAAAAAATCTCGATGTCTTTCATTTTCCACACACTCAATAAGACGGGAAACTAAACCGGGAAGATGATCATAAGCATCCTTTGGAATAACCGGTGAACTGTGGATTCCTTCAGCAAGTTTATCACTCTCCAGTGAAAGAATTTTTCTGAGTTTATCAATCTCATGCTGAATGGCTTTCAAGTTAGAAAGAAGAACCTCACCGCGAGTTTCCTCTACTTGATTACCCGTAACTTCAATAAACGGTCTGCTGCCCTGCTTTAAAAGTTCATGAAGCCCTTCCTTTTGCTGTTCCCAATAGGCCAGGTTTTTTAACTGTTCCAGGTTTTTCTTTGTGAGATCACCGCGCCTGATTAACTCGTCTCCCAAACGGAGCCAATATTCTTCACCAACCTTATTCAGCTCTTCAGGGATCGCAGGAAGTTTATCGATTTTACGTTCAGACATCAAGAATCAGATTGTTGAGATTACCGGAGAATTTTAGATCAAAATAAAAAAAGCACTGTACAAATGAATGCACAGTGCTTGTATCGAAATCAATATTTTTATTTATCCTTTAATCTCGAATGATACTGGTAGAGAAAATTTTACTTTTACCGGTGTGCCATTTTGTTTACCGGGAGTAAATTTCACTTTTTGAATCGCAGCAACAGCCGCTTCTCCACAGCCGGCTCCAATATCTCTTAGTATTACAGGATCTACCGCGTTTCCGGATTCATCGACCACAAATTGAACAAATACTCGTCCTTCAACACCCTGGCGAACAGCTTGCTGTGGATATTCAATTTGACTGTACAGAGAGGATAATCCGCCCACAATTTCAGGCATCTCATCTACCACTGTATAAATTTCATCTTTGTCCTGTGCGAGTACTAAAGAAGGGTTTAACGTAGTAATTACAAAAGCGAAGGTTGCAAAGATGATTCCGACCCTCAAAAGTTTCGAGATAGTATGATTAGTATATTTTTGAATTATCATAATTGACCTGTTTTATTTTACGTGTTCGGGTTTATAAATGATTAAAATCGTCGACATTAAGAGGTATGACGTTTACCAGATTTTTTAACTCCTGTTGATTCAACTCATTATTCCCATTAAATGAGCTTTTTATGGTTACTCACACTCTTATCGGAATAATCTCTCTCGACTTAAATGATTCTAATCTAATGCGAGCTTAAAAATAATAGACTCCACAGGTGTAGAAGTTTTTAGGATGCGGGTAGAGTAATCCCAAATAATTGATCTTGAATTCTGTTTGATTTCTGAATCTATATGAGATAAAAAAAGGAGTGCCTCAACTACTGAAACACTCCTCATCACTCAAAAAATGAATCTATTTTATTAGCTCGCTTTGGCAGTCGTTCCGGTTTCCAAAACATCACCGGGCACGTCAAATAGCACTTTATTTACATTAACAATCATCTTCACTGAATCCTTAACCTTTCCGATACCGGCTAAATATTCGTTTTTACCGATAACCCCGACTGAAGGAACCTCTTCAATCTGTTCCGTTTCGATATCAGCAACTTCAGAGACTTTGTCAACAACCACGCCTACCTGATACTGTTTTTCCTGTACGACAATGACGCAGGTTTCAGATGTGTCTTCCACCTCTGGAAGGTTAAAACGCCTGCGTAAATTCATCACAGGAACAATCTTCCCTCTCAGGTTCAATACTCCCCTGATATATTTCGGCATGTTTGGCACGGGTGTAATCGGCATCAGGCCAATAATTTCCTGGACTTTCAGAATTTCAAATGCATACTCTTCCTTACCGAGGAAAAAACTCAAAAACTTTCCTCCGGCTGTATCCAGTTCTATTTCACTGTTCATGACTTCTATATTGTTTTCTTGCGTTTTCATAGATATCCTGTTTTCTCAATTTTTTGAATCACTACTAGATTTATCGTCTTTTTCTCAGAATTCTTAAACCCGGTTTCAGACATAAACATTGCTGAGAGGTTAGATCGATGCCCGTACGAGCTTTAGAGATTAAAAACCTCTTACTTCTTCATCCCCAACTGAACAGCATGCTTTCCGCGATACCCCGGGCTGTTTCCTTTACTGTGCTTCAGGTTGCGTTCCTCCTTTTTGGCGAATAGACATGATATAGTCATTGCAAGCTTAATACTAAATAAAAGTCTGTTGTATACTCCATTCAATCTCACGACTAGTAGTATATCCCTGGATGAATGGAATGTCTGATTAACTGAAAGAATTCACGATTATGGCTAAAAGCCTTTAATATCGTCGTCATCAAACGGTATGACATGATTTCCGTTGGAGCCGTTATATGCTGAGCCATTTTCGTTGCTGTAAACCGGAACCGGCACCCTTGCCTGCTTTTCAGCTGAACCTTTGTTACCGTTCTTGACTAACCCCCTTGAAAATTCAGGCTTCCAGGACAGCTTCGACCCTGTACTCCCTGACTTCCCTCTGCTTTTCTCACCGTGAGCTCCTACAATCGAAACCAATTCATGTACAATGTTATCCAGTTCTGAAGCCTGTGAGGACAGCTCTTCAGCTGAACTTGCCGTCTCTTCCGATGCAGAAGCATTGTTTTGCACTACTCTGTCCATATCAGACATAACCGTTGTAAGCTGCTCAATTCCGGTTGACTGCTCTTTAGACGCAACAGATATTTCTGAAACCAGAATATGTACGCTGCCTGCGCTTTTAGCAATTTTTTCCAGCTTACCCGACATTTCGTTGGCAAGTACTGCCCCCTCCTCCGTGCTCGACTGAGAATTTTCAATAAGCCTGGATGTATTTTTTGCAGCTTCAGCACTTCGCTGAGCAAGATTCCGAACCTCTTCTGCCACAACCGCAAAACCTTTTCCTGCCTCACCGGCCCTTGCTGCTTCAACCGCGGCATTAAGTGCAAGAAGGTTTGTCTGAAAGGCAATTTCATCAATGGTTTTTATAATTTTTGACGTCTCCAGTGAGGAATCTTTTATCTCCTCCATGGCTTTAATCATTTTTTCCATAGACTTCATACCGCTTTCTACCATCGGCTTGGCGTTCCCCTCCATCTCTTTTTCTACCTGCAAAATATTTTGAGTGGTCTGCTGTACTTGGGCAGACATCTCCTCTAGGGAAGAAGTAGTTTGCTGAAGACTTGCTGCCTGTTCACTGGAGCTTTCCGCCAGGTTCTGGCTGGACTGAGATAACTGATCCGATGAGCTGTTAATTTGTTCGCCGCCTGCTTTCAAGCTTTCAATTGTACGTCTTATGGATGTAACCATACCACCTACAGATCGGTTGATCATCATGGCCGTTAACACAGAAACAATAACCCCGAAAAGTATAGAGAAGAGTAAAATGTTTTCGAAATTTGACTTCCGCTCCAGGGATGCTTCATTTAACTCGTTTATCTGCCGGGTGTTGATATCAACGAGTGCATTAACTCTATCGTTAAAAGAGTTCCTGGCCTCAACGAGTTCACCGTTAAGAAATCCTATCAACAATGAATAATTCTCTTCACTTCCATCCTGATAATACGCTTCGGTTAAGTCGATATATTCAAGTACCTCAGCATTCCACTCATCAAAGGCACTGAAAAGTTCATTTCCCAGACTCTCCTCTCTGGAGTTTTTTGGCAGTCTTTTGAAGTCATTAATTAAATTTTCAACTGTCTTTAAGTCATCATCGATACTGTTCAATGCATTTTTTCTATATTCATCGTCTAAGTCTGGTATTGCAAGTAAAGCAGCATATTTCCCCACATTTGTTCCCTGAACATCTGCTCTTAATAGGGTTACTATGGATGGTGATTTTTCTTGTGCAAAATCTTCGATACTGTTCCCTAGAGATGAAACCCCTATGTAGCCTTCAATTCCTAAGCCGACAATGATTATTGCCAGAATTGTAAAAGACAATCCTATTTTTTTTCCAAAACTTAATTTCGATCTGTTCCCCATTTTGTAGCCTCTGTTATTTGTTAGATTTTTCTAATGTTGTTGCCAAATAACCTAAACTGCAGTGGCTAGCGTTCCCGAAGTTTCCATAAAATTTGAACTGAATTTTATGGATGTGATTATTATCGATTTACGGCATAAAAAAAGCCGACAGTTTATGCCGGCTATTTAATTTCTTATCCAATTTTTAAAATTTAGTAATCAGAAATCCTCAAAATCTTCATTATCAAGTGGGATTAAAGCCCTGCCGTTTGTTCCATTTTTACCCACACTTGAAGGGTGTTTGGGTTCAGAAGACTGCTGCTGCATGCCACCATTCCTGTTAAAATGGTTCGGGCTCATCGAATGTGATAAGTAACCGTTTGACCGCGGTTTTTTCAGTACCCGGGTGAAGCGGCTCTCTTTTTTGATTTTGGCATTCTCCTCACCTACAAGACTCACCAGTTCACCAACCATCAGTTTCAACTCAGACGCCTGTGAAGTTAGTTCTTCCGCTGCACTTGCTGTCTCTTCAGATCCCGAAGCATTGGACTGTACCGCCTTGTCCATTTCTGACATCACCGAGTTCATCTCCTCAATGCCCGTAGCTTGCTCCCGCGATGCAGCCGATATTTCAACAACCAACGTACTTACGTCCGACACACTTTCGGCAATTTTTGTTAGATTTAATGAGACTTCTTCGGCTACTGATGTCCCCTTGTCTGAACTGTTTTGTGATTTGGCAATTAGTTCTGAAGTATTCTTTGCCGCTTCAGCGCTTCTCCTGGCAAGGTTTCTTACCTCTTCCGCTACAACAGCAAATCCCTTACCGGCTTCGCCGGCTCGTGCAGCCTCAACCGCTGCGTTGAGTGCCAGAAGATTTGTTTGAAAAGCGATTTCGTCAATGGTTTTAATAATTTTTGAGGTCTCCATTGAAGACTCCTGAATCTCTTTCATCGCTTGATTCATTCTTTTCATAGCAGAAACACCACCATCAACCAGCGGTTGTGCTTCCCGCATTGAATTCTCAGCTTCTCCTGCATTTTGTGCGGTTTGTTTAATCTGGGCCGACATCTCTTCCAGTGATGAACTGGTCTGTTCCAAACTGGCTGCCTGCTCACTGGCCCCTTCTGCCATCTCCTGGCTCGCCTCAGATAACTGATTGGATGCATAATCCACTTCTTCAGACCCACTGGCCAAGCCCGATATAATCCTTGCGAGCGATTTATTAATAGACTTAGTGATCAGATAGCCCAGTACGATGGCTAGTGCCGTACCGATTAGTAGTGCAATCAGGCTCACACTACCCAAATACATACCGGTGCTGTTGGCAGCTTCAGACTCTTTGTCGGCCAGAACGGAATTGATCTGGGTAATCTCTCTCAGTTCTCTCGATGCCTGACGGTAAATTCCATAATTCACATTTATCGTCTGTTCTACAACCCGGTTCAAGAGTTCAGGGGCTAACTCCTCATTAGTTAAATTTCTATCGTACTCTTTTGATTTAGAGAGAAACTCATTGTGAGCAATTTTCCAACGGGATAGTGTATCCTTAAACTGAGCATACTCTGCTTCCTCTGCCTCAGTTTGTGGCAACTGCTCGTACCTATCCATTGCGTCATCAAATCGACCGTTATAATCCTCAATTTCCGAGTATATATTACGTCTCTCCTCGATTGATAATCGGCTGCTTATCAGCTGATTTTCCAACCCGTCCAGCGAAGTCAGATAGGTATTCATATTTGCTAAATATCGAACCCCGGGAAGATACTGATTGGATATAGTATTGATACTCGTATTTAGCGTATAGCTGCTATATATACCGATTGATCCAAGAACTACAACAATCAACGCAAGTGTTCCAAATCCGGCATATAATTTTTTCCCGATAGTCCAGTTTACCTCTTCTGTGTTTCTACTCATTTTATCGCCTCATTTATTAAATAATAGTTTTGATTTATTTGGCTTGTATTAGGAGAGCTAACAGTAGTCGTATTCGAAATTCACCGTCTCTCTTTGATTTTATACTCTCCTACCTAACTGATTATCGGACAAGGGAAAAAGATCTTAATATCTATAATTAGATTTTTTTAATATTTATATCCATCTCTTTTTAAAAAAAATTGTATTAAAAAAATCTCGAACAGCCTTAGATAGGACCTTTAACACTCTGGCTTTCCGCTTTGACTTATAGATGACCTGGCAAAATATTTATTTTAAACATCGAAATGTTCACGACAATAATCCTACTCCGATGTATAACGGTGACACCGAACTCGACATATTTAGATTACAAAACCTTGGAATTTTAACTCTTGAATTATTATCACTTACTGCCACAAAAAAAGCCGGCAAATTGTGCCGGCTTCATATTTTATTCCCAAATTTTTTTTGCAGGTTTAGAAATCACCAAAATCCTCATCGCCAAGGGGAGTAAAATCTCTGCCGTTGGTTCCATTATGACCCCCATTGGATGTGTAGGCGGCCACAGTGGATTTTCTCCTGACCTGGTTCGGTATAAAACTCTCTAATTGTGGGCTCTGCTTTGATTCAACTTGTCCTCGGTGGTTTTTTAGTACACCTGCAAAACCGGCACCTCTTTCTAATTTATCATTATCCTCACCTACAAGACTCACCAGTTCACCAACCATCAGTTTCAACTCAGACGCCTGTGAAGTTAGTTCTTCCGCTGCACTGGCCGTCTCTTCAGATCCTGAGGCATTGGACTGTACTGCCTTGTCCATCTCGGACATCACTGAATTCATCTCTTCAATACCCGTGGCCTGCTCCCGCGATGCAGCAGATATCTCTACAACCAGCGTACTTACATCTGTGACACTTTCGGCAATTTTGGTAAGGTTCAATGAAACCTCTTCTGCAACAGATGTTCCCTTTTCTGAACTGCTTTGTGATTTTGCAATCAAATCTGACGTATTCTTTGCCGCCTCAGCGCTTCTTCTGGCAAGATTTCTTACCTCTTCTGCCACAACCGCAAAACCTTTTCCGGCTTCACCGGCCCTGGCAGCTTCTACCGCGGCATTCAGTGCAAGCAGGTTCGTCTGAAAAGCAATTTCGTCAATGGTTTTTATAATTTTAGAGGTCTCCATTGAAGATTCCTTAATCTCTTTCATCGCTTGATTCATTCTTTTCATTGCAGAAACACCACCATCAACCAGCGGTTGTGCTTCCCGCATTGAATTTTCTGCTTCACCGGCATTTTGGGCAGTTTGTTTGATTTGAGCCGACATCTCTTCCAGTGATGAACTGGTCTGCTCTAGACTGGCTGCCTGTTCACTGGCCCCTTCTGCCATCTCTTGACTGGCTTCCGACAATTGACGTGATGCAGAATCAACTTGATCAGATCCGCTGCTCAGCCTTCTAATAATATAATTCAGGGTTTTATTTATTGAGTTGCTAAAAAACCATGCTATAAAAGATCCCCCTAAAATCACAATGAAAAGGAAAATCCCGGTGTTCCTCAGCATAGCAAATTGAGCCTCGGCTGCAATTGCATTTACATCAGTCATGGGGATGCCCACGAAGTTAATCCCAATAGTTTTGTTGTTTTCGTCTATAATTGGATCATAGGCTGTGATATATGGAACTCCAAGAATCTCAGCATTGCCTATGTATAAAGACTGGTTCATAATAGTATTATATGCATCACTACCAGTTCCAAGATGGGTTCCTACTAACCTTTGACCTCTCTCATTCTGGATCGTCGTAATTATTCGGGTAAAATCATTTTCATCCCGTTTAAATATAGTAGCATCTACACTATGTTTATCGGCAAAATCATCAAGAAAATCGGTGTTTTGGCTAATTGAAGTTTGTTCAGCATCCACCAACTCACCATCCACTAATCTTACATCGCTAAAATAATTGTCAATATACACTTGTAAGGCATTGACATCTCCGTCCAGTTTCATACGCAGTGTATGATTAGTTAATTGCTCTATACTCTGATTAGCTGTAAAAACAGCAATAGTAGTTAAAAGAATACCTGTTACAGCAACCAACGCAATAGTCATAACCAGTAGCTTCTTCTTTATTGTCCAGCTATCCATCACTTTAAAATTTTTCATAGTGCTATCTCATTGTTCATTTTCTATCAATCAATTTTTACTTTTGATTTCTAAATCTTGTAATTTTAAGATGTTCTGTATTCCAGACATTACACTTCAAGAACTCTAAAGTTATTATCGGACAAGGCTTTAAGAGCTTAAACTCTTTTTAAATTTTTATATGATCTATCCCTGCCTCAATAAACTTGAGTTCAAAATTATGATGGAAGAATAAAAGAGAAATTTTAAAAGAGGAATGTTTGCTAAAAGGGGCCGAATACACTTTTTATCAACGGCTATAAACTTAAATGCAAAGGTATCATGCAACCGGAAAGAGCATCTCTTCAATCTTCTTTCTTAAAATTTCCGGCGTGAATGGCTTGTGTACAAAACCGGCCCCACTGTCTCCGATCTCTTTTATTCGATGTGGGTTGCTCTCCGTAGAAATAATTAATATTGGCAGGTTTGCTGTTTCCGGCTTTTCCCTAACTCGTTTAAGCATTTCCATTCCATCCATAATTGGCATGTTTACATCAATAAATAGAATATCAATCCAATTTTGGTCCAGTTCGGCCAATCCGTCCTGACCGTTTCCTGCCTGGTAAATTTCACCAATGTCAAGACCACACAAATTGATTGTCCGGATGATCATCTTCCTCATAATTTCACTGTCGTCTACAACCAAAATATTTATTGCCATAACTGCCTCTATTCGTCTATTAACCTTTCCAGGGTTGAACTTGTTTCTGTTTTACATCATCAATAATTGCATCCGCTATCTGATGCAGCGGAATTACACGCTCAACCGCGCCTATTTTATCTGCTTCTCTTGGCATTCCGTATACCACAGATGTGGCTTCATCCTGGCCTATAGTATGTGCACCCTGATTTCTCATTTCCAACAAACCTTTGGCACCATCCCCTCCCATACCTGTTAGTATCACTCCGGTTGAATTAACCCCGGCAGCAGATGCTACGGAATTGAAAAGCACATCCACGCTTGGCCGATGATGGTGCACCGGTGGGCCCTGTTTAATTTTTACGTAGTATTTGGCTCCTTTTTTCTCAACGAGCATGTGATAGTTACCCGGTGCAAGCAGCACCTTACCGTTTTCAATCAAATCTCCGTCTTCTGCTTCTTTCACTACCACATGGCAAATCGTATTGAGCCTGTCTGCAAAACTTTTCGTAAACACCGGAGGCATGTGTTGTACAATCACGGTTCCGGGAATAGATGGCGGCAATTTTGGTAATATCTCCTCCAGTGCCCGGGTCCCACCTGTTGATGAGCCAATGGCAATAATCTTGTTGGTGGTGTGTACTAAACCGACATTCCTTTCCGGCTGGATAGTTTGACCGGCATCAGTTTGACTCTTTTGATGAATTGTCTGATGATCAAATTTTGCAACCGATGCGGCACGGACGGCTTTTACAATCTCCCGGGAGATATTCTGCGTTGAATAAGCGGACCCAGGCTTACAAATTACATCAATAGCACCAAGCCTGAGCGCATTCAGGGCATTTTCACTGTTTTTTGGAGTCAAAGAACTTACAACCACCACCGGCATTGGATAGTGTTTCATCAGCTTTGCAAGAAATGAAAGTCCGTCCATTCTTGGCATTTCAAGGTCCAGAGTAAGGACATCCGGCTTCAGCTTTACAATTTTGTCTCTTGCTACATAAGGATCGATCGCTGTACCAACAACTTCAATGTCTCTTTGTTTTCCCAATTCCTGAGTAAGAACTTTTCTAACCAGGGCTGAATCATCAACAATCAAAACTTTTATCATCGCAACTACCCCGCTGAATAATAAATATCAATTTCTGCTATACCTTCATCCAAAAAAACCCGAATTGATTCGTGATCATACCCTTCAAATTCCTTTTTGGGTTCATAATCGGCACCCACAATAAATGGAGGGCGTATGTAGCATATCTTGTCATCCTTTGCAAAAATCGGAACAGTATTACCGCATATTATATTGGCGATTTCACAAAGAGCCCCAACTTTTTGATCATCTGAGGCTTCATCTTTCCCCAACATATTGGAAGCAATGGCGGTAAGCAGCTCTTCATTGGGTCTTATCATCAGTCCTCCTTCAGAAGCACCATCAAAACGTACCATTGCGCCGCCTTCTATCGGGTCCTCCAATTCTTCTTTATCCAAATCTTCCAGCTCCCACTCATCCAGTGGAAACATATAGCAGGTGATTTCAAATGTCTCGTGAGTAATATCTCGTATCTGATCAGCTATTGAACGCTTCATTTTGTCACTCCGGTAAGTTTAACAATCTGATCTTCGAGAAGGTCTCTGGTAAAAGGTTTGTGCACAAATCCCATCCCGCTTCTTACAATAGCATCGATGCGTTTTTCATCATTCTCTGTTGAAATTATCACAACCGGAATATCATGATGATCCGGATGATCACGCACATGATCCAGCATCTCCATTCCGTCCATCACCGGCATGTAAATGTCTACCAGTAATAAATCTATTTTATGCTCATCAAGCATCTTCAAACCCTCCCTCCCATTTTCTGCTTCGAAAATCTCATCATAATCAAGCTTACTTCTGTCCAATGTTTGACGAATGACAACCCGCATCGCCGGGTCATCCTCTACTATTAATATATTCCTATTCATAACTGTAGTTATTCAACAGTTGAAATTGATGTTCGTGATACCACTTTCTTTAATGAATTATCGAACAAAGTTTGAATCTGTTAAGTAGACCGTCATCTTCTTTTAAGCCTCGAAATGGCTCTAGGCCAAATCTATTTTGCTCCTCGTTCTTCACAGCAGATCTACCTTATAGTCTTTTGCTTCAATCCCAGATTATGCAGCTCAGCAATCAATTGTTCCGGCGTAAATGGCTTGTGTACAAAATTGCCTCCAAGTTTCATCATCGAGTCCACTCTTTTCTTGTTACTCTCTGTGGAGACCACCATAACCGGAACTCCTTTTGTTTCAATGTGTGAACGCAAAATTTCAAGCATTTGCATTCCATCCATTACCGGCATGTTCAGATCCAGAATAAGCAGGTCTATATTATTCTCTTTGAAGATGTCTATTCCATCCATACCGTTCTCGGCCAGATATACTTCTTCAATTTCCAGATCACTGATGTTTAGTGCCCGCTTAATCATCAGCTGCATAACTTTACAATCTTCTACAATTAAAACATTCATAGTTACTCCGGATAAGGTTTATGCCACCCGATTTGTGTAACTCCAACACGGCCACTGAATTCTTTTGCTGTGTTCTCTACCGAACCGATCGGTTTTTTGTTCACGGTTACAAGACCGTCTAAAACCCTCAGTGTCATAGTTCTTGATCTGTTCCCGCCTACATCCTTTTTGTCAATCATAAAACCATTTTTCCAGAGTAATTTTCGGAGAATGGTAAAATTTCTCTTGCCAATTTTGAAGTAGTCTTCACGGTCTGTCTGCTTCATACTTGCTCCGCCTGCAACCGAGATCACCATGTGTTCCTTTTCTGCCCCCAAGTCATAACAGAGATTCAATAATTTGGTTACCCCTGTGTCAACATACATTTCCGGCTTTTTTGAAGCTTTTTCCTTATCTGCTTTGGAGAGCGGAAGCATAACATGAAGGAGTCCGCCTATTCGATTTTTCCTGTCATAAATGGCAATTCCCAAACAGCTGCCAAGCGCATATGTGATAATCGTTTCTTCAGGATTTGCTGAAACTTTTAAATCACTGACTCCCACAACCGTTTTCATCAATTACCTCCTCCCGGTTTCTGGTAAACCGCAGGCGAAATATTTACAAACGAGTGATCATTACCGCTTACAGATTCTGAATGCCCCAAAAAGAGATACCCGCCGGGTTCAAGGAGTCTGTAAAATCTGGAAATTAATTTTTGCTGAGTGACTCTGTCGAAGTAGATCATCACATTTCTGCACATAATTACATGAAAAGGGCCTTTCAGCGGCCACTCTGCAAGCAGGTTCAATCTGCCGTATGTAATCATATCCATAATCTCCTTATTTACGATGTAACTATCGCCAACATCAGGATTCTTTTTAAAATAGCTCTTCTTTATTTCGGCAGGTACATCACTCATTCTGTTTTCCGGATATTCTCCAGATTTTGCGATTCTCAAAACCTCCCTTGAAAGATCAGTCGCTAGAATTTTCACTCTTGGATTTACTTCAACTCTTCGAAGTGCTTCACGCAGTGTTATTGCAAGTGTGATAGCCTCCTCACCGGATGAACACCCGGCTGACCACCATTTCTTGTTCTGCCCAACAACTTCTTGGGCAACCTTATCCCGGATAAACTCAAAATGTCGACTCTCTCTAAAAAAATGAGTTTTATTTGTGGTAAGTACATCTACAAATGCAAGAAACTCAGCACTTCCATCCCTGCTTTCTATAAAATCCAGATATGTGGAAAATGTGTCGATATTCAGCTTTCTAAGCCTTTTCATCAATCGTGCACGGACCAGGGCCTGTTTTCCTTCATGCAGATTGATCCCACTGTATGAGTAAATAAGGTTTCTTACTCTGTCGAAGTCTACACTTTCAAGAGTAACCCCCGCTAAATTCGCCTGTAAACTTCCACTTCCCAACATTCATTTTCCTCATTTAACAAAAGTTGCAACCCACACGAACAGTCGGGTAGTTTATTATCCTAATCCAACAACTGCTGTAGTATCCAGAATTAATCCTACTCGTCCATCTCCTAAAATTGCTCCACCAGAAATATGCGGCATTTTTACATTCATGTTGATCGATTTTCCAACCAGTTGCTGCTGTCCTATTACTTCATCCACCAACAGAGCATACCGCTTGTTATTATTTTTTATCACAAGCATCGTGCCCTCGAGGAGGTCTTCAATTCCACCCTCAATGCTAAACAGTTTATGAAGCCGGATTACAGGAACTGATTTCCCTCGGAAATTGACCTGTTCCGAGTCTCCCATTACGGTGTAGAGTTCATCTTCAATAGCACGGAATGTCATATCGATATTAATGGTAGGGATTATAAAACGCTGGTCTCCTACCCGAACAAGCATTCCATCGGTAATGGCAAGTGTAAAGGGAAGTTCAATTGATATTTTTGTCCCCTTGCCCTTTTCAGATTTCACCTCAACTTTCCCCTTAAGTTCTTCAATTGATCGACGGACAACATCCATTCCGACGCCACGGCCAGAGAGGTCTGTTACCTCGTCTTTGGAAGAGAACCCCGGAAGAAAAATTAGACTGAATATTTCGCTGTCTGTAAGTTTTGCATCCGGATCCACGAGTCCTTTTTCAACCGCTTTACTGTAAACCCTCTCCTTGTCGATGCCCTTCCCATCATCTTCAATTTCAATAACAACCTTGCCCCCTTCCTGGTAGGCCCGAAGCCAAACATTTGCTGTATTTGGTTTAGAACTTTTGGCTCGCTCCTCCTTGGTCTCAATCCCGTGATCAATTGAATTTCTAAGCATGTGGACCAGAGGCTCGCTAATGATATCCACCATGTTTCTATCAATTTCTGTATCCTCTCCTACGGTTGAGAATTTTACCTCTTTATCTGCTTTACGAGTCAGGTCACGAACCAGGCGGTTCATTTTATGAAATGTTGCCTTCAGCGGAACCATACGGAGAGTCAAACTCGTATCTTGCAGCTCTCTCAGTATTTTTGTTGTGTGATTAACTTTCTTTGTTAATTCAGCATTCTGCTCTATTGATCTATCCTGGGCAACAACAGAGTGAGCAATCACCAACTCCCCAACCATATCGATCAGTCTGTCGAGCCTTCCCACATTAACACGAACAGATGCTTCTGCCTCCTGTTTTTGGTTTGTATTTTCCGTCTGAATTTCTTTCTCAGCGTCTTCTGATGAACTTTTTTCACTTTCGATGGTGGGTGTTGCAGTTTCGAATCCGCCTGCCTTTTCTATAGCTTCTGCCGGTTTTAAATCCTCATCGCAAATAAAACCCAGAATCTCCATCATGCGATCATATCCATGCGGAGTTCTCAATGGATCTCCTCCGGAGGATACCTCAACCACAGCCAGCATTTTCTTAAGCATATCCACTGATTCGAGTGTGATGTCTGCTGTGGCCTGATCAAATGGCAGGTCGTCTTCCCGCACCATACTCAGCAATGTCTCAACGGAATGAGTAAAATCTGAAATAGGGTCAAGACCCATAAATGCCGAGGTTCCCTTTACGGTGTGAAAAGCTCTAAAAATTGTATTTATCAGTTCATCATCATTTGGGTTCTGTTCCAGATCCAGCAGAGCACTTTCTGCCTCATCCACCAAATCTGCACACTCTGTTACAAATTCACCCAGCATTCCCACATCAGCATCATCCGAAATCTTGAAAACCACATCATCGACTACCCCGTTAATTTCCTCCGGCTGAGCATTCTGAGCTTCACTATCTGATTGAATTTGTTCTTCCTGCCACTCTTGATCGCTGTTGGCCAGAATTGCCAGTTCCGTTTTCTCAGATAGCACTTCAAACCAATCGTCTTCGAGCTCATCAGCCGGGACATCAATTTTATCCAGTAGATCAGACAGATGTTTTTGAGCTTCCACAGAAACTTCTTGATGTAGATAGCGAATTCCCTCAGCAAGTTTTGAAACCTCTACATTCTTAAGATCTGACTCATCAATCGACATGATAAACGATGCAAGATCATCCAGGGTAATCCCTTTA
>Ga0102929_1000729_pt1 | contig 19291 bp, 15 predicted proteins | sample SalPonR1_B_D2_MG_FD_78510 | JGI IMG/M metagenome (GOLD analysis project Ga0102929, IMG submission 78510) | Salt pond soil microbial communities from South San Francisco under conditions of wetland restoration - Salt Pond MetaG R1_B_D2_MG | ecosystem: Environmental > Aquatic > Marine > Intertidal... | reverse complement strand
GTCGAGGGTGAAAGTGCACCCATTATCGGCGATCCCGTGCTAGCGGACGGGCTGCGCGCTGACCTTGCTGTCGAAATGATCCCGTAATCCGCCGAAGAACTGATACGCATCGGTGAACGCGAGTTCAAATGGATTGAGGAACAGGTCCGCATTGTCGCAAATGACATGGGCTTCGGCGACGACTGGAAGGCCGCGCATGAGCATGCGCGGCAACACACCCCATTCCAATTTTGGCACGCTGCAGCATGAGCTCGTTCCCGGCCACCACATGCAGAGCTTTCTGACCCAGCGCTTCAACCCTCATCGAGGCGAACTCGACCGCACCCCCTTCTGGGGTGAAGGCTGGGCGCTACACTGGGAGTTTGTGCTGTTGAAAACAGACTTCCCGCGCAATGATGCAGACCGCATCGGCATGCTGCTCTGGCGCCTGCACCGCGCCGCCCGCATCGTGTTTTCTCTGAACTATCATCTGGATCGCTGGTCGCCGCAGGAGGCGATCGATTTCCTGGTTGACCGGCGCACTGCAGTTCCAGGCGCTGTACGAGGAAATCGTGACGTCCGGCAGGATGACGCCAACCGAGTTCCATGATGCGGTAATGCAGGGCGGTCGGCTACCGGTGGAACTGGTGCGCGCGCGGCTGCTGGGACAGCCGCTATCAGAGAATTTCAGGAGCTCGTGGCGCTTCTACGGCGATCCATAGCGGGCTCACTGCCGATGCCCGGAAGCGGACTGATCAGCGGAGAGCTGGCTGATGCGCACGGGCAAAGGCTATTCCGACATTGCCGGGACCTTCTGCACGACACCCTCCTCTCGCATCAGCGCCTCGAGGTCATCGAGTTCCGAGGGCAGGAAGTCTGTAAAGTTTTCGGCACCCGTCGCCGTTACGACGACCGTGTCTTCATACCTGAGATAAAGATTCTCTTCCGCTACCCGCAGCGTGGGATCAACCGAGAAAACCAGACCCGGCCTGAGAGGCTCGCCTTTGTAGGTTCCCACGTCGTGTACCGCCATGCCGACCGGATGCGAGAATGCGCCACTGCCATTCTCGACCATTTCCCGTGCAGCCGACGCGTAGCGCGGGTTCGAGAACGTATTCTCAGCAAACCAGGCTTCCATTGCTTCAGCGGCCTCTTCGAGAATCGCCTCTGGCGTGACCCCGGGACGTATACGCTCAATCAGTAAGTCACGATAACGCAATATGGGCTCCAGCAGTTCGCGTTGTTCAGCAGTGAACTTGCCGCTGACCGGCCACATGCGGCCAATATCGCTGACGTAGTAGCGATAGTCAGGCGCATAATCCATGAGGACGAGGTCGCCGGACTCGAGCTTGCGGGAATTGCGGAAGTAGTGGGGCATGTTGATATTGTCCGTACCGCTGGCGGTTATCGATCGATAACCATCGAGTCGCGCGCCATTGACAAGGAATACGTAGCGCGCAGCAGCATCCAGCTCGTACTCATACACGCCCGGGCGCGTGCTGCGAATCGCCTCCATGACGCCATATCCGGCAATCTCCGATGCGCGCCGCAAAAGCGCGATTTCGCGTTCGCTCTTGATGCTTCTGAGTTCGTCAAGAACAGGCGACAGATCGAGGACCTGCAGTTCCGGTCCGCTGTAGGGCTTGGGCCCGCGGGTCTTCAGCAGGCTTATAAGACGGATTTCCCTCGGAATTCGGCCATCCCAGTAATCGTTGGCGATATTCGTGTTCGCGAGCTCAATCTCGTAGCGGCTTTGTGCGTAGCCCTCGGCCGGACGAAACGGCGTATAAAGTGCCGGGGCCGGCTTGCCGAGCGTTTCCCGGAGCCAGTCACCGTGCATGTCTTGCGTGCTCATGACGAAGTCAACACCTGTCAGCTGTCTGACTAGGTCGACATCGGCTGCGGACAGCACCTTGCCCTCTCCACGCTCAAGCCGCTCGTTCTGCGGCGGCAGAAAAAGCGTCACCGTGCGATCGCGCCCGTCCAGCCAGAGATAACTGTGCGCTGTCTCGATACCGGAGAGGTAATAGAAGGAATTTGTCTGCCGCGGATACTCGAATCCGCGCGCGGACGGCGCGCCCTGAACGAGCGCGACAGCATTGTCACCAATACGGTCAAACACGCGATTCCAGCGATCGCGAAACTCCTCGGGTGGAAAATCCGACTGATAGTGCTGCGCCTGTGCCGACGCGAACAGCAGAAACAGGGGTATGACGATCCATTGGCGAGCTGTCATCGATGCCTCCCGACACAGGGGGTAGACTTACCCCGACGCGATATATTTTATATTATCGGACACCAATGGCCGCCTCAAGCGGCGAACTGAAGCCAGCGAGGGCCCTTACGTGAACCTTTCCCGCCGATCACTGATTCAAAACGTTGGCCTTGGACTGGCCAGCGCCAGTCTCGCCTCGCGCACGCTGGCGAAGACCGGCAGCAGTTCAGAATCTCTGCTTGTCAGCAACCGCGAACAACCGGAACCGGCGCCAACCGGATACGACCGTCTTCCACTGTCCTGGTACCAGGCAACCACACAGCGCCTGAAGGACCGCCTGAGCCCCCTCGGCATCGACGCAATCGTCCTGCAGCGCGATGCCAATGCCGTCTACTTCAGCGGCTGTTTTCGCGGCAGCGGTGAGCGAACCACCTGGTTGATGTTCCCGATGAAGGAGAAAGATACCGCCTACTGGTTTTCGCCGGGCATCGACCGGGACCTGATCACATCCTGGTGGTGCACCGAGAACGAATACTATTTCTGCTACCCTCACGCAGAAGGTGGATTCCCCAACAAGGGCAATGTCAGCACCGGCCCTGCCGTCGATCTGTTCGACTGGATGCTCCAGGGCCTGCAGAAGCACGAGCTCGCCGGCAAGCGCCTGGGCGTTGATTTCGACCTTTCTCCGGCCCAGCTGGCATCAGCCGCAAAGAGGCTCCCGGGGACGACGTTCGTCAACCTCAGCGATCACTGCATGCACATGCAGATGCGAAAGACGCCCGAAGAAATTGCGCTGTGCCAGCGGGCCTACCGATACTTCGACAGAATTCACGCATTCTCACGAGACTTCATACTTGAACACGGCACGAGCACAACAGACTTCGCCATCGGTGAAGCCCTGCGCACCTACGGCATCAACCTGTTGATGGAGGACATCAGACACGACGGGCGACCCCACAACGCGGTCGGCATGCTGCTGACATCAGAGTACGTCCGCGCCGGCATCGCGACCGCATATCCACATCCGAACCAGTTCTTCCACGCAGCCGTTGAGAAAGGCCAGTCGGTTTACGTCAATACCGACATCAAGATTGGCGGCTGTGGCGGTGAGGGTTACCGCAATTACCTGATCGCGCCGTGGACAGATCACCAGGACAAGCTCTGGCAGGTAGTGGCCGAGACCGTCGAGATCATGGTGGAAAAGACCCGCCCCGGTGCGATCTGTCACGACGTCGCCCGTGCCGTTCACGAACACCAGATCAAGCGGGGCATGCAGGAATACATCTACCACCGACCCGGACACGGCACCGGCCAGAACTTTACCGGTCACCAACCGCCTTTCCTCGCCCTTGGCGATGAGACCGTGATAGAGGAAGGGATGATGTTCAGTGTCGAACCCGGCCTCATGGACCCGAGCCAGGGGGTGGGTATCAACCCTAGCGACAATCTGCTGGTCACGAGCAAAGGCAGCGTGTTGATGACACGGGTGCCATTTTCCAGGGAATGGAGCTACCTGACACTTTGATCCCGTTACTGGCAAAGGATCGCGCTGCTGCGCAATCGCACGCTGATGCGGCCCTGGCTGACGTTTCCGAGATCGCACTTACGTAGTCAGCTGCCGATTTATCATATATTATATATATTTCTGCGGCGCCGAATCCCGGGGCAACGGACGTGGCGGCGCTGGCATCCGGAAGCAGGCGATTAAACACCGGAGAGCGTCCTGCTGGCGGCAGACGCAGTATGGTAGTGCGCACATGGGAAGCATGACTATGAAGCTTGAAGGCATATACGTACCCTTGATAACGCCGTTTGCCGGCGATCTGTCGATCGACTACGACGCGTATGGCGACGTCATAGACTGGCAGATCGAGAACGGCACACACGGCATCATTGTGGGCGGATCCACCGGCGAGTTCTTCTCGCTGAACGATGAGGAGCGCGAGGCGCAGATGCGCTTCGCCGCCGAACGTATCGCCGGTCGCGTGCCGCTGATCGCAGGCATAAACGACATGCTTCCCGCGCGCACGTACTCCCACGCGAAAATCGCCAGGGATGCCGGCGCGGACGCACTGCTCGTCGCGGCACCGCCCTACTCGCTGCCAAGCCAGCGCGAACTCGTCGCCCACTGCCTGAAGATCGACCGGATCGCCGACCTCCCCATCATTCTCTACAACTACCCGGGACGCACCGGCGTCAACATGGAGGAGGAATTTCTCGAGCGCGTGGCGCAGAGTAAAAATGTCATCGCCATCAAGGAGTCCAGCGGCGATATCGATCGCATGCACATGCTCGCGCGCGAGTTCCCGCAGCTTCAGCTCAGTGCCGGCGCGGAACACCAGGTTCTCGAATTTTTTGCCTGGGGAGCGCGCAGCTGGGTATCGGTCGTCGCCAATTTCTTCCCCGTCGAGGCCCGCCGCTTTTACGAGATCTGCGTGCTGGAGGGCGACTTCACGACCGGCCGCAGGATCATGAGCACGCTGCTGCCGCTGATGCTCTGCCTTGAAATGGGTGGCAAGTTCCTGCAGAGCGTAAAGTATGCCTGCGAGCTCATGGATCGCCCCGGGGGCGCGGTCCGCGGCCCGTTGACGCCGATGAAAAAAGAGCTCAGACGAGACGTATTCCAGATCGTTCAGACCGCGCATACGACGCTGCAGTCAATCCTCGCGGAAAAGGACTAAATCATGTCAAACCTGCTGACCCACGAAGAATATCAGGCCATCGCCCGAGACCTCACGCTGCCACTGAACGCCTATATAAACGGCAAGTTCACAGCACCGAAGTCCGGCAACAGAATGGATACCGTCAATCCGGCAACCGGTGAGCATCTCGGTGCTATGGCAAACTGCGATGCTGAGGATGTCGACCATGCTGTTACCAAGGCTCGCGAGGTATTCGATCGCGGTGAATGGTCACGCATGCATCCCAGTGAGCGGAAGGAGGTCATGATTCAGCTCTGCAAGCTGATGCAGCGTGACCGGCACCAGTTGGCAGTGCTCGAAAGCCTCGAGTCCGGGAAGCCGATCCGCGAGTGTCAGATGACCGACGTGCCCGAAACCATTAACTGTCTTAAATGGCACGCAGAAGCCACCGACAAGCTGTACGACCAGATTTCGCCCTCTGGCGATGACGCGATGGGACTGATAGTGCGCGAGCCTGTCGGCGTTGCGGCCTGTGTCCTGCCCTGGAATTTCCCGCTGATGATGCTGGCCTGGAAGATAGGTCCGGCGCTTTCCGCGGGGAACTCCGTCATCGTCAAACCCGCTGAACAGACAAGCATGACGGCCCTGAAAGTCGCAGAGCTCGCCAGCGAGGCGGGATTGCCCGACGGGGTACTTAACGTCCTCCCCGGCGACGGGCCCAGTGCGGGCGAATCGATCGGCCTCCACGACGGCATACAGGTCGTCTCGTTTACAGGCTCGACCGAAGTCGGCAGGCGTTTTCTTGAGTATTCTGCCCGCAGCAACCTGAAGCGGATAGTGCTGGAGTGCGGCGGCAAGAACCCGGCGCTGGTACTCTCTGATGCTCAGGATCTGGAGCATGCCGCCAGGCATATCGTCTATGCGGCGCTGTGGAACATGGGTCAGAACTGCACCGCCAACTCGAGAATTATCGTACACCGTGACGTCAAGGATGAGCTGGTCGAGCGCATCCAGGGCCAGCTCCGGGAGTGGAAAACCGGAGCACCGCTAGACCCGGCAAACCACCTGGGAGCGATCATCAGCAAAGAACAGTACGACAAGATTCTGGCCTATATCGAAACAGGAACGAAAGAAGGCGGCAAGGTGATTGCCGGCGGCAAGGCCATCACGGCCGGCGACGGATTGTTTATCGAGCCGACCATCTTCGACAACGTCACCCCTGACATGACGATCGCGCGTGAGGAAATTTTCGGTCCGGTCGTCGCCATCATTGAGGTTTCCTCGGACGCAAAGGGACTCGAGCTCGCCAATGAAACCTGTTACGGGCTACAGGCATCCTTATACACATCGAATGTCAGAAACGCACACCGCTATGCGCGCGCACTGCAGGCTGGCACTGTGTCGGTCAATTGCTACGCAGAGGGCGACATCGCGACACCCTTTGGCGGCTACAAGCTGTCTGGCTTCGGTGGCCGTGACAATTCCCTGCAGGCGCACGAGCAATACTGCGAGACGAAAACGATCTGGATCGACCTGAGCGACGATTCGATCGATGAAGACGTATGACTGCGACAGTCTGACGCCTCTGAATCACGTGTCTCCAGCGCGCACCGGCATTGACCGCAGTCCGGCACACTGCCTTTCCGAGCGACTGGCAAGCGCGCTCCATCTTGCAAGCGCCTTGGCTCTGGTCGCGGCACTAATCGGCTTTTCCGGGACTGCCGCGACGGCCGACACCACGATCGTCATTACCGATGTCACGCTGATCGACGGCACGGGTGCGGGTCCCAGGCACAACGTGACGGTGCGGGTGCAGAATGGTGTGATCACCGACCTGGGCATGGCCGGGGAGATAACCGGAGATGCCGAACACATCGATGGACATGGCAAGTACCTCCTTCCCGGCTTTATCGATGCCAATGTGCACGCATCCATTTACGGTAACTCCAGCCGAAGGGAAACCGTTGTCAGGTACGGCCAGCGCAACACCGAACTCGCGCTCGAATTCGCACAGCGACAGCTGAAGTACGGTGTAACAACCGTGCGCGACAGCTACGGGGCGCTGGAGCCGCTCCTGGAGGTCCGCGACCGCATTAATTCAGGCGAGGCTATTGGCGCGCGTCTATTGGTGGCCGGGAATATCGTCGGCTGGGGCGGGCCATTCTCGATGACGTTTTCGCTGATGCGTGAGTCCGAGCTTACTCTGTTCCAAGCAATGTGGAACGACCACATCGCCCAGGGGGTCGGTGAGGATCTTATGGACATGGGCCCTGATGAAGTGCGCGTTGCAATCAATGCCTACCTCGATAAGGGACCCGACTTCATCAAGTACGGTGGCACGAGCCATTTTTTCAAGCCCTCGCTCATCGGCTTCTCGCCGCGCGTACAGAAAGTCATCGTCGAGGAAACGCACAGGCGCGGTCTCATCGCGGAAACCCACGCCACCAGTCCCGAGGCACTGCGCCTGGCTGTGGAAGCGGGGATCGACCTCATCCAGCATCCGGAGATCCTGACCCGCGACTACCCGGATGAGCTTATCGACCTGATCGTCGAACGTGACGTGATCTGCGGCCTGCGCTCGAACACGCTTGCTGGTAAACCCTGGCGCGAACACCTTGAGACACAGCTGCGGGTCGAAGCAGAGCTGGACGGCGCAGCAGCACCGCGGACGTCGGCCGAGCGCCGCGATCGGGAGCGGCAGCTGAATCGGGACTACGGGATTCAGCGTCGCAATGCAGAAAGGCTGATCGCGCGCGGCTGTCGTATCACGATAGCCACGGACAACTACCAGGGCCGGGCACCGGAGTTCCGCAAAACGCCAAAACCCAAGATTCATGAAGCGGGGATCGGCAGCATTCTCGCCATTGAAGGGCTGGTCGAACTCGGCATGAGTGAGATGGACGCCATCGTCGCCGCGACACGCAACGGTGCGATCGCCGCCGGATTGCTCGATCGGATCGGCACCATCGAAATCGGCAAGGAGGCTGACATGCTGCTGCTGTCCGCGGACCCGCTTGACGATATCTCCAATATCCGGAAACTCGATACCGTTATCGCCAGGGGCCGGCGGGTGAACATTGAGGCACTGCCTGAGAGCCCACTGTTTTACACCGGCCCACTCCCCCGGGACGCGGTTCATGAGCACACAGTCACGCCGGCGGCGCGGCCCAGGCACCCCGGGCAGAGCGTATCTGAACGAGATGCAGCGCCAGCGGCAGTGGTTTCCACACAACATTCGCCTGCCAGCGAATCGTCCGGCGCACTGCCGATCCGGCAAATTACCACAACGGCGTGGGGCAAGTACGTGATCGAGTTCGAGAACGGCGAAGTCTGGCGCCAGCTCAATGCCGACACAACACCGATCGCGCTGCCAGCCGATACCAGCGGGCTCAGCGCTGAGATAAAACGCTCGATACTGGGCTCGACAACAATAAAGATCCGCGGATCTTACCCTGCATTCAAGGCATCCCGCGTGGACGAGTAAGACCGCCATCAATAGGAGCGAGAACAATGGCAGCACCTGCTTCTGACAGTACGCCGCTCATCTGGTCATCCAGGCTGACATTCCTCATGGCATCCGTCGGCTTTGCCGTCGGTCTCGGCAATATCTGGCGCTTTCCCTATGTCGTCGGCCAGAACGGCGGCAGCGCCTTCATCCTGATTTACCTGGGCTTCGCGGTAGTCATCGGCGTACCGCTGGTCATGGCCGAATGGACGATCGGGCGTCGCGCGAACGACGCCGCCTCAGCCTCGGGCAGCTTCCGCGGTGTTGCACACAGGTCGGGCGCGTCTGCCCACTGGGGAGCGGTAGGCGGCATAGCGGTACTCGCCGTGTTCATGCTGATGCTGATCTACACAACGATCGCAGGCTGGACCATGGACTACTTCGTGCGCGCGGCCAGCGGCGCCTTCGACGGCATCACGGGCGAAGCCTCCAGAGTAGCCTACGAAAACCTTATGTCGAGCCCCATGCGTCTGATCTTCTGGCACACGGTGGTTGTCATCCTAACGGTGTATATCAACTCGCGAGGGCTGCACGGCGGCATCGAGAGGGCTGTGAATATTCTGATACCTGCACTGTTCGTCTCGCTTGTGCTCATGGTGGGATATGCGGCGGTGGTTGGCGATATGGGGGCAACGGCAAGATTCCTGCTGACCCCGGATTTCAGCAAGGTGACCGGGGAAACACTACTCATCGCGCTGGGCCAGGCATTCTTTTCAATCGGAATTGCGATGGCTGTGATGATTACCTATGGCTCGTATCTCGACCGGCGCACGTCGATACCGCAGAACGCCTTCATCGTGGTGGCCGCCGATACGCTGGTCGCACTGATGGCGGGCTTCGCTATCTTTCCACTGGTTTTCCAGCACGGCCTGGCGCCCAATGCCGGCGAGGGGCTGGTGTTTCAGACGCTGCCGGTCGCATTCGGCGCCCTGCCTGCGGGGAGCCTGTTCGCGAGCATATTCTTCTTCCTGCTGATCGCAGCCGCAGTGACCTCGTGCATCGGCAACTTCGCCCCGGTCGTCGCCTGGACGGAGGAAAGATTCGGGATGAGCCATTCTCGCGCAGCCTTCACAGCCGGCTTTGCGATGTGGTTTCTAGGCCTCGGTTCGGCGCTGTCATTCAACCTGCTTAGCGGTTTTCATCCGCTCGACTTCATCCCGATGCTCGAGGGCAAGACGATCTTTGCGGCGGTCGATTTCATCATGGCCAATACGCTGCTGCCTATTGGCGCATTGCTTACCGCAGTCTTCATTGGCTGGGTGGCAAAGCGCGAGAGCGTTCGAGAAGAGATCGGGCTGCCGGACGGGCTGGCTTTCAAAGCGTGGCTGGGCTTGGTCCGCTTCGTCATCCCCATCGCACTCGCCATCGTGTTTTTTAGCGGCATTCTGGGCTGAGCCAGGGATACACTGCCATGCGGATAAAGGAGATTCATGTCTACCAGGTCGACCTGCCGCTGGCGGAAGGCCGTTACACCTGGTCGGATGGACGCCATCAACCTCAAGATTTCAAAGGTGGGAGGCCTGAGCAAGGCCAGACTGATCCGCGACCTGTGCGTGTCTCTGCAGATTCCAATGACTATCGAGGACAGCTGGGGCGGCGACATCATCACCTCGGCAATTGCGCATCTCGCGCACTCCACGCCTGAGCGCTTCCGGTTCTCATCAACCGATTTCAACAGCTATGTGACGGTGCGCAACGCGGTGGGTGCTCCGCAGCGCGACAATGGCCGCATGCGAGCAAGCCTCGAACCCGGTCTTGGCGTTACACCAGATTTCGACAATCTGGGCCAGGCGGTCGCCATCTATCGTTAAACACCGACGTCCCGAAGTGCCGGGACTGCCGCACCGCACCGGCCACGGTATTGGCATGGACGGACATGAGTGGGGCAACATGGTGCTGGGGAACAAGAGACCGCTGGACGTCGGCATGTGCTTCAGCGTCGAACCGATGATCGCGATCTATGGAGAGTTCGGCGTCAGACTGGAAGATTGCGTGTACATGACGGAAAAAGGCCCCGCCTGGTTCAGCCAACCGAGCGCTGCGATCGACCAGCCCGTCTGAGCTGGCCGCCGCGCGCGCGGCGGGCCGACACCATCAACTGTCAGTCAGTAAGAGGGCAGTGTCGTGATGCCCCGCTCCTCCTTCTGGCGCTCGACCATCTCCTCCACATCCCGGAGCAACTGCTTCGCGTCGTAGACGATGCCGTCCTTTATCGTGTATTTGACGCCGCCCACGCGCTCCGGCTTGCCCGTCTCGTCATTCAGCCGGACATGGCCGGTGCCGTACAGGACCTTGAGGTTCTGCAGCGGGTTCTCGTCGATCACGACCATATCGGCCAGCATGCCAGGACGAACCACACCGAACGGTGCTGCTTCACCCTTGGGCTCGTACAGTACCTGCGCCGGGTGCATCGTCGCGGCGCGGATGACTTCCAGCGGCGTGAGGCCCGCTTCCTGCATCAGCTCCATTTCCTCGATGTAACCGAAGCCGTACTGATTGTAGATAAACGCGGCGTCCGCACTCACCGTCACGCGACCGCCGGCATCCTTGTAGTCGTCGACAAAATCCATCCACTTGCGGTAGAAGGCCTTCCAGGCAATCTCGTCGGCCGTTGTCCAATCATAAAAATATGAACCGTGGTTGATACGGCTGGGCTTGTAGAAATCCCAAAGCGAGGGCAGGGTGTATTTGTCGTGCCAATCAGCCGTACGCGAACGCATGACGTCGCGGCCGGCCAGATAAGCCGTCATCGTCGGATCGAGAACCGCATTGTGTTCAAGAAAATAATCTATCAATCCGTTCCATTCAGCGCTGCCCTGCTCCGCAATAAGATTCCATTGACGCGCCACCTGTGAAAAGCGGTGCTGCTCGTCATTATAGTTGAGGTCATGCGGCCATGGCTGTATGTCGTGGTCCTTGTACATCGACTCGAACAGCCCATAGAAATGCGTGACCGTGCCGAGGCCCATGCCCACCGCCTGACGGGCATTGGTTTCGGCTACCATCAGCTGCGAGAGGTGCGCGACGCTGCCGAGGCCATTCGCGTTAGCTTCATCCAGCAACACTTGAAGCACTGCGGGCGGTTTATTGAAGATCTTTATGCCATCAATGCCCTTGTCGTTCGCCCAGCGTATCCATTCCCGGGCTTTTTCCGGGGTCGTGATAGGGCCACCTTGCCAGTCCTCGCCATCGCCCGGCACGTGGTAAGCGAATATTCGCGGCGCGACAATCTCATTGCGCGCACTTCGCTCACGTTCGTTCAGGGTCCAGTTAAGCGGTCCCGCCGACACGCCTCGTATCGTCGTGATGCCGTGCGCCATCCAGAGCTTGTAGGGATACTCAGCCTCCGGTGCCTTGGGTACGCCACCGACGTGTACATGGTTGTTCACAAAGCCGGGCATCACGTACGAACCCGAGGCATCGAGCTCGAAGGTCGCGCCACCCGGACGGTCCGCCTCTTTTATCTCGATGTAGGGGACGCCGACATTTTCGATAGACGTAATCCTGTTGCCCTCGACAACGATATCGACCGGCCCGCGCGGTGGTGCACCGCTGCCATCGATGAGCGTGGCACCGCGGATGATCATGCGCTCAAAGGGGCCCTGCCCCTCCTCGACACCGCGATCCGGAGCACCCGTCATCGTCCCTTCCTCGGCGGCGGCGCGAACGAAGCCCGCGGCGGCGAGCGCCGACAGGGCGAGCGCCGCAGCACAAAGCCGTGATTGTTTTCCTATGCAAATCATGAGTCTTTTCCTTCAGCTTCTGGCGTCGATTTCATATTTGAATCATAAAAAAAGGCCGGTCTGGGGTTGCCAGGCCGGCCTTGTTGGAGCGCTAGCTGCACAGTCCGTCGATCAGAAACGCACGTTCACACCGCCGAAGAAGCGGCGACCGAGAACATCGTAGAGCGAGATGTCGACGTTGGCGTCACCAGCCAACGAGAACCCCAGGATCGGCGGCTCTTCGTCGGTTATGTTCTCGAAGCCGAGACGCAGTGACACGCGGTCAGACACGCTGTAGTTGAAGTTCAGGTCGAAGTAGTTCACGGCATCTATGCTGTCGACGACGTTACCCGCGCCGGGGAAAAGATCAATCCCCGGAATGATGCGCCACTGCAGCCGCGCAAACAGCGGACCGGAGGTGTACGACAGGTTCGTCAGGTACTTCGCATCCGGCTGAATGAACGTGTTGAAGCCGGAACAGGGGCCGCCGAAGTAGCCGAGGCAATCCAGGCCCTCCTCACCCGGCTGCGAGACCAGCTCGTTCTCGAAGGCCCAGCTGGCGATGAAGCTCAGTCGCATGGATGCCACGTCAAACGCCGACAGGCCGCGCGGCAGATCGAAGCTGTAGTCTGCCTGCAGGTCGAGGCCGGATGCCGTGATCTCAGCCACGTTCAACGAGCGCGCATCGACGAAATCGATCTGGCCATTCGGGAACCGGTTGATCGCCTGGCAGGTCTCGCTGCTGTTGTCCCCCTGGCTGAAGCAGTTGTTGATCACCTGCTGGGCCGTGAGCTGGTTGACCGCGTTTTCGATCTCGATGTTGTAGTAGTCCAGTGTGACGTTCAGACCGTCGACCATCGGCGGTGACAGAACGACACCGAACGTGAAGGTGGTCGCCTCTTCTTCCTCGAGATTGGGATTACCACCGGAGCGCACGCTCAAGCCGACGTTGATCTGGTCGAACGTGTCGATGCGATCCGCGGCAATACCCTGCTGCACGCACAGGTTCTTCTGTTCCTGAGAGGGGTTGAGATCCTTGTCGCAGAGATCGTCGCCGGCAGAAAAACCGATGTTCTGCGTGGCAAAGAGTTCGTCGAGGTTCGGTGCCCGGATCGCCACGTTGTAGGACGTGCGAAAGCGTGCCCAGTCCACCGGCGAGTAGCTCAGCGCTCCCTGCCAGGTCGAAACACGGCCGACCGTGCTGTAATCCGACGAGCGACCGGCGAATTCGGCCCCCAGATAATCGACGCCTGTCATGCCGGCAAGGATGGGGACGCGCGCTTCGAAGAAGAATTCCGTCAGGTCGATGGCGGCCTCGATCGGCGGCTGTGGGTTCGCAGTGAACTCACCACCCTGTGCCGCCGTGTCAGGCCGGAAGCTGTACTGGTCGTCACGATACTCGAAGCCAGCGCCGATGGTCAGGGGGCCGGCAGGCAGTTCCATGACGTCCGCGGAAATAAAGCCGCCCCAGACGGACCGCTCGAGAACGTCCGTCACACCGTGGTTCGGCGAAATGAAGTCGGCCGCCTCCGGCGTGATGGAGTTCAGCCCGAGGAAGTTAACCGGCACACAGCCCAGAAACTCATTCGTGCAGCGCGCCGTGCCATCGGGATCAACGGTCACGTCCGTGCCGAGTGAGAGGCGCAGGGTGGACAGCTGGCCGGAAATATCCTCGATCGTTTTCGAGCGCTGATACTGCGTGAACAGATCCCAGTTGACCGTCCGCTCTGCGGCCTTGAAATTGCCCTTCAGGCCTGCCGTCGCGCTGTAGCTCGTGCGGTCGTAGCGGTACGTTCGGAAACCCGTTTCGAGCGAGCGGCGACCCGTGGAAATGATATCCGCGTTGCCGTCACCGTCGGCGTCGAAAAATTCGGGATTGGCGACCAGGAACTCCCGCGTGGCGTCGAAAAGCACGGGGTTGTTCGCATAGTTGGGAATGCGGAAAACACCGCGCGGCGCACCCGCGCTCTGAATTCCACCGGCATTTGGTGCCTGCTGCCACTCGTTGACGTTCTCCATGAACGCCAGCTCCGTATAGGCCGTGACATTCTCGGAAATATCAAAGTCGGCCAGCGCCGTGAACTGCAGACGCTCCATCGGCCGGAGTAGATAGTTGCCTTCAGCGAAGTTGAAACGATCATCCGGATCGCAGAAGGGCTGGACCACGCCCTGTTCGCCGAACCTGACGCCATTGAGCGATGCGCCGGCCGAACATGCTGTATTCGGATCAAAAGGAAGGCCGTTGAGTCCGAGAACGTCGCTCGGAACAATCCCGACACGAGTGCCCGGGATGTTGCTCGAACCGCCGGGGACCAGCTCCCCGCCGCTTTCGAACAACGATATGCTGGAGTAATCGCGGTCCTGGAAGAATACGTCGCCCCGATCGGTCCAGGTGGCGCTCACCACAGCATTACCCCGCCCCTCGGCAAAGTTGCCGCCGATGGTCAGGTCATACTTCTCCGTGGGCGCATCGCCCTTGTCCGTCTCGCTGTAGAAAACGTTGAACTCGATGCCTTCGAAATCGTCCTTCAAAACAAAGTTGATGGCACCGGCAACCGCATCGGATCCATAGACGGCCGATGCACCGCCGGTCATGATCTCGACGCGTTCAATGAGGGCGTCGGGAATACTGGACAGGTCCGTCAGGCCACGGGAATCAGCGGGAGTGAAACGACGTCCATTGACCAGAACCAGCGTACGCTCAGGACCAAGCCCGCGCAGGTCCGCCGTGAGAATACCGGAACCGCCGCCGGAGTTGACGCTGGACGTGTTGTCCGATGCCAACTGTGGCAGTTCGTTCAGTGTTTCCTCAATGGTGACGTTGCCTGCGTTCTGCACGGCATCCGCCGAAAGCGTGACAACCGGGCTGGGTGCACTGAGATCGCTGCGGACCATACGAGAGCCTGTGATAACGACCTCTTCCATGACGGTGTCCTCCTGCGATAGCACCGCGGGGGATTGAACCATTCCCAACATTGCCATGACCGGCAGCAGCGCGCTCTGCGGCGCACACCACCGCAGACCTCTGGGCTTTCCGTATAGATACGACATCGTGTATTGCCTCCCCCTGTTTCCAGGCTCAACTGAAGAAAAGCGCAAAGTGCGCATATGCTTCCAAGCACGTCAGCGTGCAGGCGCGCTTCAGGCGCCTGTGCGTCGACAAAGCCATCCACCCCCTTTCTGTTGATGGCCCCCAGATACTGTTATCGCCGGCACAATCGGTCGCCGGTAGTCGCAATAATTCTTATGCTGACCAAATCTTGATATATAATGAATAATATATCATTCAATGACCGTCAAGGTATTTTACGTCCGATCTATGGGCCCGCCACGCCTGTGCAATCATCCACTGACGCAGAGCCCCCTCGTCCCGGCGCCGGGTTTACGGGCTTTTTGCGGTTGCATAGCCACTCGCGTCGGCACCGTCCTACGGTCGTCAAACAATCGTCGAGGAGAGAGACATGCTGCACCCCAAACGCCCGCTGACCATTGCTCAGGCTGTCGCCGCGCATATCCGCGAGCAGATTCTGAACCGGGAAATCGCCGGCGGCGAACCCTTGCGGCAGGATGCGATCGCAAAGTCGTTTGGCTCCAGCATCATTCCTGTCCGCGAGGCATTGCGACAGCTGGAGTCGGAAGGTCTCGTGGAGCTGCAGGCGCGCCGGGGGGCAGTGGCGACAAAACTTACTCTGGACAAGGCGCTGGAGTGGATACACCTGAGGTGGCTTATCGAGACAGACCTGATCGGGCAGGCAATCGACAAGACCAGCCCAGAGGATCTGGAAAAAGCCGAGCAGGTTCTCGCGCGATTCGATGAGGCGATGGACAACCATCAGGATATTGAACACTGGAGCGCGCATAACTGGGAATTCCATTCCACGCTGTATGCGCCGGCGCAGCGCCCCGAGACGATGAAACTGCTGGCAACCTTGCACACCAACTGTGATCGCTACGTCCGCCTGCAGCTGCTGACCGGTGATCATATAGACCGCGCCAAGGCGGAACACCGCGAACTGGTCGAACTCTGCCGCAAACGCGACAAGCGAGCAGCCAAGGCGATGGTGCAGAAGCACATCATCGGCGTAGAGGAGGACCTGAAGGAAGTGCTGGGCGCCTGATACACCCCCTGTAGGGCGCGGCGTGCGGCAGGTCGCAGGCCCACAGCGATTACCTCAACATTGGCCAGGTGTCGCTGAGACGATAACCGCCAGGCCACGGATCATCGGGGTCGAGGGCCAGCTGTCGCCGCCCGGTAATCCAGGCGCGGCCTGAAATCGTCGGACGAATCGCCATTTTTGCGCCCAGCCTGACTTCCGAGTCTATCCTGCCCAGAAAGGCCGAATCGATGATCGAGCGAGCTCGCAGGATGTCGCCAGTTGCCATTTCCCCGCGAGCGTGCATGACGGCGAGGCGTGCTGAGAGTCCGGTCCCGGTGGGCGATCGATCAACCTTGCCCGGGCGAACGATCGTGGCGTTCCTGCTCGTGCGAATGCCGCCTTCCACCGCCACGGACGCGGCAAACAGGCAGAACGAGATATCGTTGATGGCGGGAAGCGTCGGATGCCGAAACCCCAGCTGCTCACTCGCGGCAGCGCGAATCTTGCCGCCAACGTCACAGAGTTCGCGAGCCTCGTCGGGCGTCAACGCAAAGCCGAGGGCATCGGCTGCAACAATCACAAACGAGTCGCCGCCGTAGGCGGTATCCACCGCGAGCGTGCCGAGGCCGGCCACCTCAATTACCGCGTCCAGCCGATCGGCGAACGACGCAACGTTGCGCACCGTTATCCGCCTGGCCTTGCCGCCCTCGCAGTCTGCGAGGACATCCACGATGCCGCCGGGCGCCTCTATGGTGAAGCGTGTCTGCGGCTCCTCCATGGGAACCCGTCCGGTTTCAAGAAGTACCGTTGCCACGCAGATCGAATTTGAACCGGACATGGGTGGCGTATCTTCCGGCTCCATGATGATGAAGCCGCTGACCGCCTCTGGCGAGACGGCAGGGACGAGCAGATTGATATGGCGGAATACGCCCCCTCGCGGTTCGTTCAGAACGAAATTTCTGAGACGGCTGTCCTCCGCTATCCAGCGCGACTGCTCCCAGATTGTCGCGCCGGGCGGTGGCGTTACGCCGGCGACAATGACGTCGCCGACCTCGCCTTCAGCGTGACAGCCGATGATCTCGATCGGACCTTCAGGAAATGCACCGGCCGACATGCCGTTTTCCACTGTCATCGTCGCATCCCCTTTCCTTTCGCCAACGGCTGTTTATTCTGCCACAGCTTATGATATATTATATATTTAATAATCAAAGTCTCTGGAGACGCCACTGGACACCATTTTTGACAGTGCTATCCGCGTCGTCGACTCTCACACCGGCGGCGAGCCGACGCGGGTTGTCGTAGCGGGCGGCCCCCATCTGGGCGCGGGCTCACTGTCCCAGCGTCTGGACAGGATGCGCCGCGAACACGATCATCTGCGTTCGGCCATTGTCAATGAACCCCGCGGATCGGATGTTCTCGTCGGTGCACTGCTATGCGATCCGGTCGCCGCCGACAGTGCCGCAGGCGTGATCTTTTTCAACAACGTGGGTTATCTGTCAATGTGCGGCCACGGCGCGATTGGCCTCGCCGTCACGCTATTGCACATGGGCCGACTGTCCCTCGGAAGCCACCGCCTGGAAACACCGGCCGGAGACGTCACGGTGACGCTGCACGGGCGCAATCGCGTGAGCATTGCCAATGTCGCCAGCTATCGACATCTGAAGGATGTCTCGATTGACGTCCCTGACATTGGTACTGTCACCGGCGATGTTGCCTGGGGCGGCAACTGGTTTTTCCTCGTATCCAGACACGGTCAGTCTCTGCAGCTGGCTAACGCCATCACACTGACACATTATGCCTGGGCCATCCGGGGCGCACTTGAAGCGGCGGGCGTGCGCGGCAGCGGCGGCGAGATTATCGATCACATCGAACTTTTCGGACCGCCGGACAACGCGGAAACCGCCGACAGCAAGAATTTTGTCCTCTGCCCGGGACGTGCCTACGATCGCTCCCCTTGCGGCACCGGCACCAGCGCCAAGCTCGCCTGCCTGGTAGAGGACGGACATATCAAGGCCGGTGAAACCTGGCGTCAGGAGAGCATTACCGGCAGCATTTTTGAAGCGACGGCACAGATGAGCGGCGACCAGCTGCGGCCAGTCATCACTGGCAGTGCGTTTATCACCGGCGAATCGACGCTGCTTGTGGACCCGGCGGACCCCTTTGGCTACGGGCTCCCCGCTTGAAATGGAGTCTGCGCAGCACATGACCGGCAGCGGAGCGCAGCAGAGCGCCCCGATCGTCGTTATCGGCGCCGGCGTTATCGGTCTGTCGATTGCTTTCCGGCTGGCGCAGAAATTCCCTGATGTTGTGCTGGTCGATCGCGCCGAACCCGGCATGGCCTGCTCCTATGGCAATGCCGGGCATATCGCAACAGAGCAGGTCTTTCCCCTCGCATCGCCCTCCACCTTGCTGAAAGCGCCGCGCCTGATACTCGACAGGAATGGGCCCCTGTCTGTCCGCCGCGAATACGCCGGCCGCATCCTGCCGTGGCTGACACGCTTTGCCTGGGCCTCCCGCCCGGCACCGTTCCGGCGTGGCACCGCGGCGCTCGAAAGCCTGCAGTCCCCGGCACTGAACGCTCTGGTCGAGCTTTGCGCAGATGCCGGTATCCCCGACCAGCTACACCGCCGCGGACACCTCATTCTTGTGGAAAACCCGCGACTCGAGGCGGCGGCAAAGGCCCAACTGCAGACACTGTCTGCTCACGGCATCGCGGCTGACTGGATCGATACAGGACAGGTTGCGGAGATCGCCCCTGAGCTGACAAAAAACATCGGCGCCATCCGCGTTCACGACACCGGTCACGTCAGCGACCCACTGACACTCAGCCGCGGCCTGTTAAAGGCATTTATCGACGCCGGCGGACGGCTGCTGAAGGACGAGGTTCTGCATATCGACCAACGCTCGGACAACGGCGTGCATCTTCATCTGTCCACCGGCGAGCTTGCTGCACGGCGCATTGTGATCGCGGCGGGCGCGTGGTCCAGACACCTGGCTGCACAGACGGGCGTCGATGTACCCCTCGATACGGAGCGAGGCTATCACGTGGTCGCTGACGGCTGGCGCGGCACGTTCGATATCGGCATCGCGTCACTGGATCGCATGACCATCATGACCCCGCTTGATGCCGG
>Ga0102929_1000727_pt1 | contig 19296 bp, 17 predicted proteins | sample SalPonR1_B_D2_MG_FD_78510 | JGI IMG/M metagenome (GOLD analysis project Ga0102929, IMG submission 78510) | Salt pond soil microbial communities from South San Francisco under conditions of wetland restoration - Salt Pond MetaG R1_B_D2_MG | ecosystem: Environmental > Aquatic > Marine > Intertidal... | reverse complement strand
GGTTGGGCACTGCCACCGCCGCAGCCGAGGCGCTGAATCTCACACAAGGGGCTGTCAGCCGCCAATTGCGCGGGCTGGAGACGCAGCTGGGGATTACGCTGTTCCTGCGCGAGGGGCGCGGTATTCGCCTGACGCCCGAGGGCGCCCGCTATGCCGGCGAGATCCGCGAGGCCCTGCAGCAGATCGCCCGTGCATCCCTCAGGCTTTCGGTCAACCCGGCCGGCGGAACGCTGGACCTGGCGATCCTGCCAACCTTCGGAATGCGGTGGCTGGTGCCCCGGCTTCCCGATTTCGCGCGCCGCCACCCGGAAATCACCGTCAACCTCGCCACGCGGTTGAAGCCGTTCAACTTCGCCTCGGATTCGTTTGATGCGGCGATACATTTCGGTGATGGCGACTGGCCGGGAACACAGGCGCTGCGCCTTCGGGACGAAGCTGTCGTCGCCGTCTGCTCACCAGCAATGCTGCCCGACGGGCCGCTGGCGGCTCCGTCGGAGGTGCTGCGCCTGCCGCTCCTGCACATCGAAACGCGCCCGGACGCCTGGTCAGCCTGGCTGCGTGCGCATGGCGTCGAGGACAGTCCGACCAGCGGCACGATCCACGACCAGTTTTCGACCATCACGCAGGCCGCGCTGCACGGTCTTGGGGTCGCGCTGTTGCCCGACTACCTGGCTGAACAGGATCTGGCCACCGGCCGTCTGGCACGGGTCTGGGGCGAAGCGACGCCGATGCCCGGCGCCTACCATCTTGTCTGGCCTTCCGAGCATGCCGAGGATCCGGTTCTTGGCGCCTTCCGCGACTGGTTGTCGGGACAGGCCGAAGACGAGGATCCGCTGCCCCGCTGAACGGTTGACCGGACTGACGCCGGAATTTTCAGCCAAGCGCGTATCCCGCTCCGCGCACGGTGCGCAGGGGATCGGAGCCGCCATGTTGACACAGGGCTTTCCTGAGCCGGCCGATATGCACGTCCACGGTGCGGGTATCCACATAGATATCGCGTCCCCACACCCGATCGAGCAGCTGTTCGCGGCTCCAGACACGACCGGGTTTCTCCATGAAGGTGGCCAGAAGCCGGAATTCCGTCGGTCCCAGTTTCAGGGGTTTGTCGGCGCGGGTGACCCTGTGGGTTTCCGAGTCGAGCACGATATCCGTGTATTCCAGCCGTTCGCCCACAGTCGCCGGGCGCGTCCGCCGCAGCTGCGCGCGAACCCGGGCCATCAGTTCGACAACCGAATAGGGCTTGACCACGTAATCATCCGCCCCGGTCTCCAGTCCGCGCACCCGGTCCACCTCCTCGGAACGGGCCGACAGCATGATGATCGGGACGCCGCGGGTTTCCGAACGGGTCTTGAGCTGCCGGCATACCTCGATGCCCGAGACATTGGGCAGCATCCAGTCCAGCACGATGATGTCCGGTGCTGCTTCCTCGACCAGCATCAGCGCCTCTTCGCCATTGCCGGCTCGGGTGACGCGGAAACCGTCCGCTTCCAGATTGTAGGCCAGCACCTCGCGCTGTGCGGGCTCGTCCTCGACCAGAAGGACAGTGGGGTGTTCCGGAGACATTGCCCTCATAGACCTCGCTTACTTACCGCCACGCGGTGCCACGGCAGGATCCGTGGATGTCTTGTCGCTTTTCGGGCGTTTGTCCTCGGGCATCTCCCCGGTCACCAGATAGATCACCTGTTCGGCGATGGAGGTGACGTGATCGCCCATGCGCTCGGTATTCTTGGCCATGAAATGCAGGTGCATGCAGGCGGTGATGTTGCGCGGATCCTCCATCATGAACGTGAGGAACTCGCGGAACAGGGCATTGTACATCTGGTCGACGTCATGATCGCGATGCATCACGTCACGGGCCAGGTCGGCGTCGCGCTGGATGTAGGCATCAAGCGCGTCCTTCAGCATCCGCTCCACCTCGCGGGCCATGCGGCGCAAGGCGGCCGGCGATCCGTCGATCGGTGTCATCTGGGACAGCACCGTGGTGCGCTTGGCCATGTTCTTGGCGTAGTCACCTATCCGTTCCAGGTTGGCACTGATCTTCATCACGCTGAGGATCAACCGCAGGTCCACTGCCGTGGGCGCCCGCAATGCGATCACGCGCGCCGCTTCCTCGTTGATCTGCTCTTCCAGCAAATCCACCGCACGATCACCATCACGTACTTTCTCGGCAAGTTCCTCGTCACGGTATTCCAGAGATTTGGCCGCGTCGATTATCGCCTCTTCGACGAGGCCGCCCATCTTCATGATCAGCGCCTGTATGGATTCCAGGTCCCGGTCGAAAGCCGAGGCTATGTGTTCGTCCTGCATTTGGGCTCTCCTCAGCCGATCCGTCCGGTAATGTAGCTTTCTGTGCGCTCGTCATTTGGGTTGGTGAAGATGTGGCCCGTCTCGCCGAACTCCACCATGCTCCCGAGATGAAAGAACGCTGTCTTCTGGCTGACCCGCGCGGCCTGTTGCATCGAGTGGGTAACAATCACCACCGAAAAGTTGCTGCGAAGATCGTCGATCAGTTCCTCAACCTGCGAGGTGGCGATCGGGTCAAGCGCCGAGCAGGGTTCGTCCATCAGAAGAACCTCGGGTTCGGTGGCGACGGCGCGCGCGATGCACAGCCGTTGCTGCTGCCCGCCGGAAAGGCCGGTGCCCGGTGTTTCCAACCTGTCCTTGGCCTCGTCCCAGAGCGCGGCGCGGCGCAGGGATTTCTCGACAATCTCGTCGAGTTCGCCCTTGGTCCGGGCCAGACCGTGTATCTTGGGGCCATAGGCCACGTTGTCATAGATCGACTTGGGGAAAGGGTTGGGCTTCTGAAAGACCATGCCGACCTTCGCCCTGAGCTGAACAGGGTCGACACGCTTGTCGTAGATATCCTCGCCGTCGAGACGTATGTCCCCCTCGACCCGGCAGACATCGATCGTGTCGTTCATCCGGTTCAGGCATCGCAGGAATGTGGACTTGCCGCAGCCCGACGGCCCGATGAAGGCGGTAACGGTCTTGTCCTCCAGGTCGACGTCCACATCCTTGATGGCGTGCGTGTCGCCGTAATAGACTTGGACTTTGCGTGCCGAAAACTTGATCTCTTTCTGGTCCACGTCTCTCTCCGAATTGGGCGTGTCATACATGGTAACGGCTCCTGTCAGGACTTACCAACGGCGCTCGAACCGGCGGCGCAGGATGATGGCGATAAGGTTCATCAGAACCAGAAATACCAGAAGCACGCAGATCGCCGCGGCGGTGCGCGCCTCGAAGGCGCGTTCAGGAAAATCCGACCAGCGGAACACCTGCACCGGCAGAACGGTGGCGCTGTCCGTGATGCTGCCCGGCACTTCGACGATAAAGGCGACCATGCCGATCATGATCAGCGGTGCGGTCTCGCCGAGGGCCTGCGCCATGCCGATGATCGTGCCGGTCAGGATACCGGGCATCGCCAGTGGCAGTACGTGATGGAAACTCGCCTGCACGTTGGACGCCCCGACCCCGAGCGCCGCATCCCGGATCGAGGGCGGCACCGCCCGGATCGCGGCCCGGGCCGCGATGATGATCGTCGGCAGCGTCATCAGAGCCAGAACGATTCCACCAGCCAGCGGCGCCGAGCGCGGCACACCGAACACGTTCAGGAAAACCGCCAGCCCCAGCAGGCCGAACACGATCGACGGCACCGCGGCAAGATTGTTGATGTTGACCTCGATGAAGTTCGTGAACCGGTTCTTGGGCGCGAATTCCTCAAGATAGATCGCCCCCAGAACCCCGATGGGGAAGGCAAGGCTGAACGTCACCAGCATCGTCAGGAGCGAGCCGACCAGCGCGCCGCGGATACCCGCAAGCTCGGGCGCGCGGCTGTCGGCGGCAGTGAAGAAGCGGGTGTTCAGCGTCTCCTTGATCCTGCCCTGGTCGCGGAGCGTCTCGATCCACGCGATCTGCCGGTCGGTGACCTTTCGGTCCGCCTCGGGCAGTTCGGAGGTATAGAGCGTCCAGTCATCGCTGTTCTCGATCGGCAGTGAGACACGCGTCAGCAATTCGGCCTTGGCTGTCGCGCGATTGACTTCGGTGAGACGCATCCAGCCGCCGCCGGCCTTGATCATGATCGAGATGTTCTCGTCATCCACCTTTTCTGCACCCGACGCGCCCGCGGCACGGCGCTCGAGGGCGGCCGCCTCGTCGATCAGGTCCTGTTGTTTGGCCCGGGCGCTCTCGGCTTTTTCAAGCTGACGCTGCCGGTCTTCTTCGCTGTCGGCCTTTTCCGCGCGTTCCGTGTAGACCCGCACCGCGTTCTCCTGCCGCGCCGCCTTGGTGCGCAGGCTGTCGGCATCCTCGTAGAGATGCTGCTTGACCTGACGGAGCGCGGCCCCGAAATCGTTCGAGCTGGACGAGACCCGCAAATCACCGTCATCACCTTCGAAGACGGTCAGCAGACCGCTGGCCTCCGCATCGCGCAGCGCGCCGAATTCGCCCTTCAGGTAAAGGTCGGTGGTATCGGACGCCAGGAACTCGAAGGTCATCGTCTCGCCAATAAGGCCCGGTTCCGCGGCAATCCGATCGCCCAGTTCGAAACTGGCCCCGCCCGAGATGATTTCCCCCAGTTCCCGCCCGGCGGTCCGGCCCGTCGCACGGGGAAACTGCGCTTCCATCATGGCTTCGGTCAGGTCCCCGAACTGTGCCCTCGCGATCTCATCCGGCGGTGTCTCGGCGGTGACGCCGATCACCTCGGGGTCTATCGTGATTTCCGAGACGACATAATGCTCGGTGACCGCCTTGGATGCCTGGGTCACGACCGACCCCAACAGCGCGACCAGTGCCGCGGCGGCCACGCCGATGGCGATGATGCCATACATCTTGAGCCGGAACTCGGCGGCGCGCCGTTGCTTGAGGCGTCCGGACCCGGCCGCAAGGCTGCCGTGGTCGAACCCGCCGGACGGAGGCGTTTGTGCGGTGGAATCAGCCATCTGTTCGGCCCTCAATCATAACGTTCGCGGTATCTGGCAACCAGTCGCTGGGCTGCCATGTTCATCAGAAGGGTCAGGACGAATAGCGTGAAACCCAGCGTGAAGGCGGGACCGGCGGCCGTGGAAGCCTCGGTATCGCCGGTAATGAGGGCCACGATCTGCACGGTCACCGTGGTCACGGCCTCAAGGGGATTGGCGGTCAGGTTGGCCCCCTGCCCCGCGGCCATGACCACGATCATGGTCTCGCCTATGGCGCGGCTGATCGCCAGCAGAACCGCCGACACGATCCCCGGAAGCGCGGCAGGCAGCACCACCTGACGGATGGTTTCGGCCTTTGTCGCGCCAAGCCCCAGTGATCCGTCGCGCAGGCTTTGCGGAACCGAGTTGATCACGTCGTCGCTAAGCGACGAGATGAAGGGAATGATCATGATTCCCATCACGATCCCGGCGGCGAGCGCCGATTCGCTGGCCACCCGGATGCCGATCGCCTCACCGGTGTCGCGCAGAAAGGGCGCCACGGTGATCGCTGCGAAGAAGCCGTAGACGACGGTGGGGATGCCGGCGAGGATCTCCAGCATCGGCTTGGCGTAGGAGCGCACTGTCTTGGAGGCGAAATCCGACAGGAAGATCGCCGCGAAAAGCCCCACCGGCACCGCCACCAGCATCGCGATCAGCGTGATCAGGAGCGTCCCCGCGAACAGCGGCAGCGCACCGACCTTTTCAGCGTCCATCTTGCCTTCGAAGACACCCGAAAGCGGGCTCCAGGTGGTGCCGAAGATGAACTTGTGCAATTGCCAGTCGATCGCGTTGAAGAACCGGACGGTCTCGAAGATCAGCGAAAGCACGATTCCGATGGTTGTCAGGATCGCGATCACCGCCATCACCAGCAGCCCCGCGCGGATCACCGTCTCCGAACGGTTCCGCGCCCGCCATTCCGGCGAGATGCTCAGGTAGGACAGGGCCCCGCCAAGAATGGCCGCGCCCAATGTCAGGGCGATCACCACCACGTTCCGGATCCGGTCCAGCCCGGCGAAACGGTCTGCCACCTGCTCGCGCAGCACGTCACTGCCGGACGATATGCGGCCATCGGCGATGGCGCGGGCGTCGGAAAGGATGAGTTGATGCTCGATATGAGGCGCATCCGGCCGGGCTTGGGCAATCTCGTTCATCAAGGTCGAGGTGATGAACCAGGTGGCGCCGACCGTGGATATCACCAACACGCCCAACCCCGCCATCAGGACCCAAAGGGCGCTGTGCAAGCCGTGATAGGACGGTCGTGAATGCAGCGCGGCATCGCCGGCCGCGTCAACTCGCGCGGCACGGTTCCGCGACGCAAGATAGGCCGCGGCGGCAAGGACAAGGACGAGGGCGAAAAGGGTGAACACCATCTTTAAACGGCTCCGAAGGCAGGCGGCCCCGACATTAAGCCGGCCGGAAGGTGCCGGAGGCGGCAGAATGCCGCCCCCGGCGTGTCGTCAGGGATCGCTTTTGCGAAGCCTGTCAGTAGTTGTCGACCGTCAGGGCCGGGAGGTTCTCCACAGCGTCCTTGTTCGATGCCATCAGGTCGTCGCCGACCGGGATCAGGCCGAGCTCGGGCAGATAACCGTCGGGGCCGTTCGCGCTGGTGAATTCCTTGGCATACTCGATCACGCCCGGGATGACGCCCACATGCGCGTGCTTGATGTAGAAGAACATCGAGCGCGAGACCGGGTAGTCACCCGACGCGATGTTCTCGAAGGTCGGCTCGACACCGTCAACGATTGCACCCTTGATGGCGTCCTGGTTCTGGTCGAGGAAGGAGAAGCCGAAGATGCCGAGCGCCCGGTCGTTGGCTTCCAGCTTGGAGACGATCAGGTTGTCGTTCTCGCCGGCCTCGACAAAGGCGCCGTCTTCGCGGATTTCCATGCCGGCCTCTTCGCAGTCTTCACCGCCGGCCTCTTCACAGCCCTTTTCCATCACCAGCTCTTCGAAAGCATCACGGGTACCGGATGTCGGCGGGGGGCCCAGAACCTCGATTTCCTCGGCCGGCAGGGCCGGGTCGATCTCGTCCCATGTGGTCGGCTTGGGGCCGTTCGCAGCCAGGGCTTCCCAGATCTGCGCGCGGCTCAGTTCGTAGTCCGGACCCGAATCGGCGTTGGCAACGACGATACCGTCATAGCCGGCGACGACCTCGGTGAAGTCCACACCGTTCTCGGCGCACATCTTGACTTCCTTCATCTTCACGCGGCGCGAGGCGTTGGTGATATCGGGATGCTCGGCGCCGACACCGGCACAGAACAGTTTCAGGCCACCGCCCGACCCGGTCGATTCAACGACGGGTGTGGGGAATTCCGTGGATTTGCCGAACTGTTCGGCCACGGCTGTCGCGAAGGGGAAAACGGTGGACGAACCGACGATGCGGATCTGGTCACGTGCCGCGGCGGCGGTTGCCGACACGGCAATGATGGCCGCAGCAGAAACGGACATTCTTGCAAAGGACATGGATAGCTCCTGATTTCATGTGTTCCGGTCACCGCGATGTGATGACCTCATGGCGGGTGCTATTCGGACACGGCAAAGCTTTTGTTACGTTTTTGTAACGCTTTTATGACAGCCGATGATTTCATCGCCCGCGGGTTGGCGCATCAAGGCTCAGCTGTGGGCTCCCATCGGAATTATGACCTTGAATTCGCTACCCTTTCCAACGCTGCTGGCGATGCGGAAACGCCCGCGATGGCGGTTGATGATATGTTTCACGATCGCCAGGCCCAGGCCGGTTCCGCCCATCTCGCGGGAGCGGTGGGGGTCGACGCGATAGAATCGCTCGGTCAGCCGGGGGATATGCACTTCCTCGATCCCCGGTCCCTCGTCGCGCACCGTGACGAGGACCGCCGGTCCGCGCAGACCCGGTTCGTGGCCGGAGGAGCGGGCGCGAACATGAACGCTCTTGCCCGAACCGCCATATTTGATCGCGTTCTCGATCAGGTTGGTGAAGACCTGCCTGAGCTGATCTGCGTCTGCCGGCACCGGCAGTATCCCGTCGGGCAGATCCAGCACCAGCGTCACATCCGCGTCCCGCGCCACGGGCGCCAGCGCATCCCTGACCGATCCCAGAAGGTCGTTCAGGTCAACCCGTTCCGTCGGCCGGACGCGCTCCTGGCTTTCCACCCGGCTCAGCGAAAGCAGATCGCGCACCAGCCGCTCCATGCGGGTCGCCTCCACCATCATCGTGGCCAGGAAACGGTCGCGGGCGGCGGCATCCTCGCGCGCCGGCCCGCGCAGTGTTTCGATGAACCCGAGCAGCGCGGTGAGCGGGGTGCGCAGCTCGTGACTCACGTTGGCGACGAAGTCCCGCCGCATCTGGCTGGCCTGTTCCAGATGCGTCACATCCTCGAAACAGACCAGCGCGCCGCCATGCCCGGCCCCGCCAAGGGTGACATGGGCGACAGAAACATCGAATGTCGTGTCCTGCGCGCCGTCATTGGACAGGTATCGGGTCTCGCGCTTCTGGCGGTCCCGCAGGCAGGCCTCGACCGCATCCAGGACCGTCGGCTGGCGCAGTGCGGTGATGAAGTGGCGCCCCACGATGGCGCGTCCCAGAAGCGCCCCGGCCCCGTCGTTGGCCCCGATGATCCGCTCGTCCTGCCCGATCAGCAATGCCGGAAGCGGCAGGCCCTGAAGCAAGGTCCGGATCGTTTCATCCGTCATTCGTCATCCACCGCGCGGTCCCGGCAACCGGATCACAGCGCAACCAGCCCGTCCCTGAACCGGCGCATGTTCTGCTGGTAGTGCAATGCGCTGGCCCTCAGACCCTCGATCGCCTCGTCGTCAAGCCGGCGCACCACCTTGCCCGGCACCCCCATGACAAGCGAGCCTTCCGGAATTTCCTTGCCTTCGGTGACAAGTGCTCCCGCGCCGACCAGGCTGTTGCGACCGATATGCGCACCGTTGAGGACCGTCGCGCCCATCCCGATCAGAACGTTGTCCTCCAGGGTGCAACCGTGCAGCATCGCCTTGTGCCCCACCGTGCAACCCGCCCCGATCACCAGGGGATACCCCATGTCGGTATGCATCACGGTGTTTTCCTGAACGTTCGTTCCCGTACCCAGGGTGATGGGTTCATTGTCCCCCCGCAGGGTACTGCCGAACCAGACCGAAACGGCGCTTTCCACGATCACCCGACCGATCAGGTTGGCATCTGGAGCGATCCAGAAATCAGCGTCTTCCGGCAGGACCGGGGCGTGGCCATCCAGCGCATAGATCGTCATGTCTTCTCCTCGAATTCGGTTTGCAGCCTGCGCACGTGATCGACCAGTTGCGGCTGGCGGCTCCGGCGCAGGCGCTCGGCGGTGACGATCGTCGTCAGGCGTGACTCCGTGGCGTCCAGATCGTCGTTGATCAGCACGTAATCATATGCGTCCCAGTGGCTGATCTCGTCCCAGCTTTTCTGCATCCGCCGCGCGATCACCTCCGCGCTGTCCTGCCCGCGGCCCTCCAGCCGCCGGCGCAACTCCGGGATCGACGGCGGCAGCAGGAAGATCGACAGGACACTGTCCTTCAGCGGCGAATTGCGGATCTGCTGAGCCCCCTGCCAGTCGACATCGAAGAGCACGTCCGCCCCGTCCAGGATCGATCGTTCCACCGGCCCGCGCGGCGAGCCGTAGAAATTTCCGAAGACATGCGCATGCTCCAGCATCCCGCCGGCCTTGACCTCGGCCTTGAACCGCGCCTCGTCCATGAAATGATACTCGCGGCCATCGACCTCCCCGTCGCGCGGTGCGCGCGTCGTGGCCGAAACCGAGAAGGTGATCGTCGGATCCCAGTCCCGCAGACGTCGCGACAGGGTGGATTTGCCGGCCCCCGACGGTGACGAGAGTATGATCAGTAGTCCCCGCCGATCAGTCATGCCAGCCACTGTCCTTCATCTTTCCCGAAATACTCACATCCCGTCCCCTGCCCGTCACTCCACATTCTGCACCTGTTCGCGCATCTGCTCAATCATCGCCTTGAGCTCCAGGCCGATGCCCGTCAGCGGCGCCGATTGCGCCTTGGAACACAGGGTATTCGCTTCGCGGTTGAACTCCTGTGCCAGAAAATCCAGCTTGCGCCCGATCGGAGACCCCTGTGCCAGCAGGTCGCGCGCCGCCGTCACATGGGCGCGCAGCCGGTCGATTTCCTCGGTGACGTCGGCTTTCACGGCCAACAGCGCCAGTTCCTGTGCAACCCTCGCGGCGTCGGCCCCTTCGGCATTCGACATCACTCGCTCCAGGGCGGCCCGGAACCCCGCCTCGGCCTCCGGTCGCCGCGCCTCGGCAGCATCCCGGGCGGCGTCTGTCAGGCGCGCGATCTCGTCCAGATGGCCGTTCAGGACAGTCTCCAGAACGGCACCCTCGGCGGCGCGCATCCGGTCATGGTCCGCGATCAGGCTCTCGGCATCGGCCAGCAACGCATCACGCAGCACGGCGGTCCCTGCCGGCGTGGTGCCCGCCTCGCTTTCCGGCTCCAGCACTCCACGCTGCGCCAGAATGTCACCCGGACGCGCCGGTGCCAGCGACAGGCCGCGCTCCATCGCTCGGGCCTCGACCGCCGCCATCGCAGAGAGCACCCTCTCCAGCTGCGCCTCGTTCAGGGTCAGCCGCCCGTTCTCTTCACCGGCCTGCATCCGCAATGAGAGCGTGACATTGCCACGCACCAGCGTCTTGCCCAGAAGCTCCCTGAGCCCGGCTTCCAATCCCTCGATCCAGTCCGGCAGGCGCAGCCGCAGTTCCAGCCCGCGGCCGTTGACGCTGCGCAGCTCCCAGCTCCAGCCCCGGCCCTCGTGCGCACCGCGCCCCGAGGCAAAACCCGTCATCGACCTGAGCACCCTGTCCTCCCGGCTTGTCCGGGTCCCGTCCTACGCGCTGCAACCCGGGCTGGCAAGCACCGCCAGCGCGCCGGCGGGCCGCAGGGCGGGTTAACCAGTTGCCGCGGATTTTAGACAAAACCGAAGACAAATATGGCAGTCTGCTCCCGGTGCCCTGCGCGCCCGGCTTCGGGCCTCCGCCGCGTCGCGGAAAACGAAGGTGTAGCGCCGCAGGGACACGCAGCCCGGTCAGGGAATTCATGCAAGGGAGGCACGATGATGTCGGACAATTCATGCAAGACGCCAGATCCCGGAAATGTCCTCGGATTCCGGTCGGGGGCGGCAGTGGCCCCGACCGGCCGGGATGGCGCCCTGTCGGCCTTCGTGGGGTACTGGGCAGGGATGTGCGACGGGGCGCAGGTGCCGCGCCGCTCGGACGTCGATCCGCGACGGATCGGGGCGCTTCTGTCAAACGCCTTCATCGCCGAACGGATCGCGCCCGGTCATGCCAGGCTGCGGATTGCCGGGATGCACCTGACCGAGCTGATGGGCATGGAGGTGCGGGGCCTGCCTCTCAGCGCCTTCATCGCCCCCGCAAGCCGGGACCGGCTGGCCGACGGGTTGGTGCGGCTGTTCGACCAGCCGGCCACCCTCCGGCTTGATCTGGCGTTGCGCGAAGACGGTCGGGGCCGGGCGGCTGCAACGGGCACGATGGTCCTGTTGCCCCTGCGCAGCGACATGGGCGACGTGTCACGCGCCCTGGGTTGCCTGGTCACCACCGCGCCGCCGGGCGCGGCACCGGCCCGCTTCGGCATCCGCGACTGCAGGGCGACACCGGTCCTTCGGGATACCGGCCCGCCCTCCGCGGCCGGACCCTGCCCCGCCCGAGGCCGCGCGGATGCGCCCCCTCGGTACGATGCGGCCTCCGGCGTCCGGTCCGGCGAGCGCCCTTACCTGCGCCTGGTCAAATCCGACACCTGAGATGCCTTTCGGCCGCGCACCACTGCTTGCGCCCGGCCCGCGCTTCGCTAAGGTCGGCAGATGCGCCGGCACAAGGCATCGGGGGCCAGCATCATGACGACCATCGCGACCGTCGAGGTCACACCGCTACGTCTGCCACTCAGGCGGCCCTACATCTGGTCGCAGGGTGTGGAGCAGGCCTTCGCGGTCAACCTCATCCGGATCACCGACAGCGAGGGACGCCAAGGGATCGGTGAAACGCCCGCAATGCCGGATGCCGAGGCACAAAAGCGGGTGCTCGACAAGATCGGTGGCGATCTGATCGGGCAAGTCCCTTTCGACATCACACAATGCCTGATGCGCGCCGAAAAGGCGTATTTCCGCGCCTTCGGCGCCAACATGCCGCGCTATTTCGCCACCCTGGCCACCGGGCTGGAAATGGCCGCCCTGGATTTGCAGGGCCGGATCACCGGCCGGCCGGTTCGGGATCTTCTGGGCGGACCGGTGCGCGACACGGTGGGATATTTCCACTTCCTGCAAGGCGACACGCCCGACATGCTGGCCGAGGACGCCGCGCAGGCGGCGCGCGACGGACACCCGATCCTGTATCTCAAGGTGGGACTCGGCGATGCGGCGGATCTTGCGGCGGTGCGGGCCGTGCGCGCCGCGGCCCCTGAAACGCGCCTGCGCCTTGATGCGAACGAAGCCTGGGACCAGGCCCGAGCCATGCGTATGATGACCGTGCTGAAACCTTACGGCATCGAGTATCTCGAGCAGCCCACCCCGGCCGCCTCGCAGGCCGCGCTGGCCCATGTGGCGGCGCGTGCTCCGATCGCCATCGGCGCGGACCAGAGCGTCTTTACCCTTTCGGAGGTGCACACCGCCTGCACAACCCACCGGGCCGACATGATCGCCGTCGGCCCGCGCGAACTTGGTGGGCTACGCGCGCTCATGAAGGCCGCGGCAGTGACCGAGGCGGCGGGAGTACCGCTGTGCATCCATTCCTCCATGACCTCCGGAATCACCACATGCGCGGAACACGAGGCGGGGCGCTGCATCCCCAATCTCGACGACGGCAACCAGATCATGTGGCAACTCCTGCGCCACGATCTGGTCCGTGAACCGCAGCTCGGTCCGGTCAGGGGGCGACTTTCACTTCCCGCCCGCCCCGGCCTCGGGGTGGAACTGGACGAGGACGTGGTGTCTGACGCGGCCGCCCGGCACCGCCGCTTCTCGGCCTGAGGCTGGCACTCGTCTTCGAACGCCGCCCGTCAGACCGACAGCCGCGCCGACTGGGCGCCACGTTCGCGGTAGGGCGTGGTATTGTAATGGGCCCGATAACACTTGGAGAAATGCGAGGGTGAGGCAAATCCGCAGGCCAGCGCCACGTTGATCACCGTCATGTCGGTCTGCATCAGCAGGTTGCGCGCCTTTTGCAACCGCAGTTCCATGTAGTAGCGTTTCGGGCTCCGGCTGAGGTAACGGCGAAAGAGCCGCTCCAGCTGCCGGGTGGACATGCCCACTTCCTTGGCCAGTATCGAGGGGCTGATCGGCTCCTCTATGTTGTTCTCCATCATCTGGATCACCTGGCTGAGCTTGGGATGACGCACACCGATCCGGGTTGGTACGCTCAGGCGTTGAGTGTCCTGGTCGGTGCGGATGGAAGAATATATCAACTGGTCGGCCACCGAATTGGCCAGCTTTTCGCCATGCTCGTCGGCAATCAGCTTGAGCATCAGGTCGATCGACGAGGTGCCGCCGGCCGTGGTCATCCTGTTGCCGTCCAGCGTGAAGACCGACTTGGTGAGCTCGACCTCCTCGAACTCCTCGGCGAAGCTGTCGTGATTTTCCCAGTGTATGGTCGCTCGTTTCCCGTCCAGAAGCCCCGCGCGGGCCAGGACGTAGGACGCGGTGCAAAGCCCGCCCATCCGCAGCCCGCGCCGCGCTTCGCGCCGCACCCAGTTGAGCAGCCGTTTGGTGGTGGCGCCCTGGATGTCACTGCCGCCGCAGATCAGGACCGTATCGTCCCGGCCAAGCTCCTCGAGGGCCATGTCGGCCTGGAAACGTGACCCGGCGGAACAGGTGATCATGTCGCCTTCTTCGCCGGCGACGGCCCAATGGTAGAGCGTCTTGCCGGCCATGCGGTTGGCGATCCGCAGGCATTCGACAGCCGCGGAAAAACTGAGCAGCGAAAAGTTCTCCAGCAGCACAAAGACGTATCGGCTCGGTGTGCCCGAGGCTTCCGCGGCCACGCGCGGCCGATTTCCCTGTGCCATTTGCGACTCCCCATGTAGCATAAGCGGCATATCCGGACTTTCAAGGAACAATTACGAAAGGGCAAGAGCCGACAGGTCAATTCAGCTTGATTCATCGCCACTGCGTATGGTCTCTTGCCCACGGTTTTAGTATATGACGTCCTCGGAACACGCAATCTCGGAGAAACATGATGACGGATTGGCAGAAGTCCGGCTGGCGCCGGAAGCCGCGGGTCCAGATGCCGGACTATACGGAGGCGGATGCGCTGGCATCGGTGGAGGCGCGACTGTCGCAATATCCGCCTCTGGTCTTCGCCGGAGAGGCACGCCGCCTCAAGGACCAGCTGGGCGAGGCCGCCCGAGGCGAGGCGTTCCTGCTTCAAGGTGGCGATTGCGCCGAAAGCTTCGCGCAGTTCAGTGCCGATGCGATCCGCGACACCTTCAAGGTGATGCTGCAGATGGCGATGGTGCTGACCTACGGCGCCAAGGTGCCGGTCATCAAGGTGGGCCGTATGGCCGGGCAATTCGCCAAGCCCCGCAGCGCCCCGACGGAGGTGCAGGACGGTCTGGAACTGCCCAGCTATCGCGGTGACATCATCAATGACCTGGATTTCACCGAGGCGGCCCGCGTGCCCGACCCCGAAAAGATGCTGCAAGCCTATACACAAGCGGCGGCAACGCTGAATCTTCTGCGCGCCTTCTCGACCGGCGGATATGCCGACGTGCACAAGGTCCATCAGTGGACTCTCGGTTTCACGGATGGCGAAAAGGCCGAGAAATACCGCGAGATGGCGACCCGGATCAGCGATACGCTGGATTTCATGAAGGCCGCCGGCGTCGACAGCGACCATGCCGAAACGCTACGGTCCGTCGATTTCTATACCAGCCACGAGGCCCTGCTGCTGGAATACGAGGAGGCCCTCACGCGCCGGGACTCGACCTCGGGCAACTGGCTGGCCGGGTCCGGGCACATGATCTGGATCGGGGATCGCACCCGTCAGCCCGATGGTGCGCACGTGGAATTCGCCCGCGGTGTCCTCAACCCGATCGGTCTCAAATGCGGCCCGTCAATGGAGACCGACGACCTCAAGCGTCTTTTGGGCACTCTCAACCCCGGAAACGAGTCCGGGCGCCTGACCCTGATCGCACGGTTCGGTGCCGGCAAGGTGGGCGAGCATCTGCCCCGGCTCATTCGCACCGTCGAACAAGAGGGCGCCAACGTGACATGGGTCTGCGATCCGATGCACGGCAACACGATCAAGTCATCCTCGGGCTACAAGACCCGGCCCTTTGACGCGGTGCTGCGCGAAGTGCGCGAGTTCTTCGCGGTCCACAAGGCCGAGGGCACGATACCGGGCGGGGTGCATTTCGAAATGACCGGGCAGGACGTGACCGAATGCACCGGCGGCGTCCGCGCGGTCAGCGATGAGGATCTTTCGGATCGCTACCACACGGCCTGCGATCCGCGTCTCAACGCCTCGCAATCGCTGGAACTCGCTTTCCTCGTCGCGGAAGAGCTTTCTGCCCTGCGCGAGGAGCGCCACGCGCAAGCGGTCTGAGGACTGTTCAGACGCGTGGTGACCGGGCCGGCGCCAGGAGGAGGGCGCCGGCCCGTGTCATTGCCGGAGTTCGGTCGCCCGGTGCTTCAGGCCGGGCGTGACACCACCGCCATCAGGGCGTGACCCGATACAGCGCAGCGGTACCGACCGACAGGAACCAGATCGCGCCATCCGGTCCCTCCTCGATCGCGCGCACACGGCCTGTTTCAGGTCCGCTGATCCTCTCGGCCTCGCGTAGGGGGCTGCCCTCCAGCCGCGAGATATGGTCGAATTTCAGACTGCCGACGAAAACATGCCCCGTCCAGTCCGGCCACAGCCGGCCGGAATAGATCATCATGCCCGATGGTGCGATCGAGGGATCCCAATAGAACGCCGGCTGCTCCATGCCTTCCTTGTGCGTGCCCTCGCCGATGCTGGCCCCGGAATAATGTGTGCCGTAGGAAATCACCGGCCAGCCGTAATTGGCGCCGCGGCGGATCAGGTTCACCTCGTCGCCGCCGCGGGCCCCGTGTTCGACCACCCATAGCCGGCCCTTCCGGTCCAGCGCCGCGCCCTGCGGGTTGCGATGCCCGTAGGACCAGATCGCGGGCACCGCGTCTTCACGGCCGACAAAGGGATTATCGGCGGGCGCGCCTCCATCGCGGTCAATGCGGATCACGGACCCGGCCGCGCGCCCGAGATCCTGCGCCGACGGCCGATCGCCACGCTCTCCCACCGTGACGAACAGATGACCGTCCGGCGCCTCGACAAGGCGCGACCCGAAATGGCGTCCGCCGAAGCTGCCCGGTGCCATCTCCCAGATCACCCGCCATCCGTCGAGCCGCGTGCCCGCCTCGTTCAGCGTTGCGCGTGCCACCGCTGTGCCGGCACCGCCGCCCGCTTGCGGCGCGGCCAGCGTAAAGTAAAGCTCGCGGGTACGGGCAAAATCGCGCGGCACCAGGATGTCCAGGAGTCCGCCCTGCCCGCGCGCCGCCACCGGGCCGACGCCGCGCACCGGCTTGCGCGCGCCGTCCCCGAGCCGCCACAACCGGCCACCACGTTCCGTGATCAGAACCGCACCACCGGGCAGGAACGCAATCGCCCAGGGCGCCTCCAGCCCCCTGGCCATGCGTTCGACCTTCAGAGTTCCGGCCCCGCTTTCGAGCGCCGCCGCAGGTGCGGCCAGGACCAGCATCGTCAGCACCCGCATCACCGCATTCCGGATTCGCATCATCGGCCTCCCCGGTCTCATGAACGCGGCGATTATGCCCTATTCGGCGCCGCGAAGACACTTTTCATTTTTGACATCAGCGCATACGATCCCGGTTGGAGAAAGATCTGAACAGGGAGAATGAAGATGAAGAAACTGCTTATGGCCACCGCCGCGGCCGCGCTGAGTGCCGGAACCGCATCCGCGGATTCCCACGCGGTCAAGATCGGCATAATCCTCGGGTTTACCGGACCGATCGAATCCCTGACACCGCACATGGCCGCCGGCGCCGAACTGGCGATGTCGGAGGTCAGCGAAAGCGGCAACCTGCTGGACGGCATGAAGGTCGAGCCGGTCCGCGCCGATTCCACCTGTATCGATTCCGGCGCCGCCACCGCCGCCGCCGAACGCCTGATCACGGCAGAGGGCATCAAGGGTATCATGGGTGCGGACTGCTCGGGTGTCACCGGCGCGATCCTGTCGAACGCCGCATTGCCAAACGGCATGGTGATGATCTCGCCTTCGGCCACCTCGCCGGCGCTTTCCACGGCCGAGGATGACGGCCTGTTCTTCCGTACCTCGCCGTCGGACGCCCGACAGGGCGTGGTGATGACCAACGTGCTCATGGATCGTGGCATTGAAGAGGTCGCGCTGACCTACACCAACAACGATTACGGCAAGGGCCTCGCGGATGCCTTCCAGGCCGCCTTCGAGGAGGCCGGCGGCACCGTCACCATTTCGGCCGCGCACGAGGACGGCAAGGCCGACTATTACGCCGAGGTCGGCGCGCTCGCCTCCGCGGGGGGAGAACGGCTTGTCGTCGCCGGGTACGTGGACCAGGGCGGCAGCGGCATCGTGCGCGCCGCGCTCGACACCGGGGCTTTCGAGTCGTTCCACTTCCCCGACGGCATGATCGGGACAGCCCTGGAAGAGAACTTCGGCACCGAAATCGACGGGTCCACCGGGCAGCATCCGGGCACCGACAGTCCCGGGAAGGACCGGTTCCAGGACATGGTCGGCGACAACTTCGAGGCCACCTCGCCCTTCGCGCCCGAATCCTACGACGCGGCGGCGCTTATCATGCTGGCCATGCAGGCGGCCGGATCGGTCGAACCCGGCGATTACAAGACCCACGTGATGGACGTGGCCAATGCGCCCGGCGAAAAGATCTTTCCAGGCGAACTGGGCAAGGCGCTCGAAATCATCGCCGACGGCGGTGACGTGGATTACGTGGGCGCCACCGCGGTCGATCTGATCGGCCCCGGCGAATCGGCCGGCAATTACCGCGAGATCATTTTCGAGGATGGCGCGATCACGACGGTGCAGTACCGCTGAACACGGGCTGTGCCTGAAAAACACGCCGACAGCCCGGCTTGTGGGGCCGGGCTGTCGATGTACATGATCGTCCGGCCAAGGGCGGCAGGAGAGGACAGCGCATGATCGTCGTCGAGGACGTTCACAAGCATTTCGGTGGCTTTCATGCCGTCGACGGTGCCAACCTGAGGATCGAGGAGGGCACGATTACCGGGTTGATTGGCCCTAACGGGGCTGGCAAAACGACGCTTTTCAATGTTATAGCAGGTGTTCTTAAACCTACGTCGGGGCGCGTGACCATGTCCGGGGAAAATATCACTGGTCTGCCCCCGCATGAGCTTTTTCACAAGGGCCTGCTGCGGACCTTCCAGATCGCGCATGAATTCGCTTCGATGACGGTCCGCGAGAACCTGATGATGGTGCCCGGCGGGCAGTCTGGAGAGACACTTTGGAAAACCTGGGTCGCGCGCCGCAGCATCGCCGAAGAGGAACGCAGCCTGCGGGCCCGCGCCGACGAGGTTCTGGAATTTCTTACCATCGATCATCTGGCGGAGGAAAAGGCCGGCAATCTGTCCGGGGGGCAGAAAAAGCTCCTTGAGCTGGGACGCACCATGATGGTGGATGCCCGGATCGTCTTTCTGGACGAGGTCGGCGCAGGCGTGAACCGTACCCTTCTGGGCACCATCGCGGACGCCATCGCGAGCCTCAACCGGGATCGCGGTTACACCTTCGTGGTCATCGAGCATGACATGGATTTCATCGACCGGCTGTGCGATCCTGTCATCTGCATGGCCGAGGGCAAGGTGCTGGCCGAGGGAACGCTGAACGAGATCAAGGCCAATGAACGGGTGATCGAAGCCTATCTTGGAACTGGCCTCAAAAACATGGAAAAACAAGGGATTGGGGCATGATATTCAAGTTCCGCGCCGCGGGTGCTTGGCATGGCTGAACCGTTCCTTGTCGGTGACAGGATGACTGGCGGCTACGGTCGCGGTCCGGATATCCTGCACGACTGCACGGTCGCAGTGAACGCCGGGGAAATCGCGGTGATCGTCGGTCCGAACGGAGCCGGCAAATCCACCGCAATGAAGGCGCTCTTCGGCATGCTTGATGTCCGTAGCGGCGCGGTGCGCCTGAACGGGGACGATATCACATTGCTCAATCCGCAGGACCGGGTGGCACGTGGCATGGGCTTCGTGCCGCAGACCGCGAACATTTTCACCTCTCTCACGGTCGAGGAAAACCTCGAAATGGGCGCCTT
>Ga0102929_1000726_pt1 | contig 19311 bp, 15 predicted proteins | sample SalPonR1_B_D2_MG_FD_78510 | JGI IMG/M metagenome (GOLD analysis project Ga0102929, IMG submission 78510) | Salt pond soil microbial communities from South San Francisco under conditions of wetland restoration - Salt Pond MetaG R1_B_D2_MG | ecosystem: Environmental > Aquatic > Marine > Intertidal... | reverse complement strand
GCCGAGGCCCGCGCCGCCAGTATTCTAAAGGGGTTGGGCTTTACCAATGCCGAACAGGCGCAACCCTGTAGCGCGTTCTCGGGCGGCTGGCGGATGCGTGTGGCGCTGGCCGCCGTCCTGTTCGCGCAGCCCGATCTGCTGTTGCTGGACGAACCGACCAACTATCTTGATCTTGAAGGTGCGCTTTGGCTGGAAAGCTATCTGGCGCGCTACCCCCACACCGTTCTGGTCATCAGCCACGACCGCGGGCTTCTCAATCGCGCTGTGGGGTCCATCCTGCATCTCGAAGATCGCAAGCTGACGCTTTACCAAGGTGGCTACGACACCTTCGCCAAGACCCGCGCCGCGCGTCTGGCCGCCGCCGAATCCGAGGCACAAAACCAAGAAGCCCGCCGCGCACATCTGCAATCCTATGTGGATCGGTTCCGCTACAAGGCCGACAAGGCGAAACAGGCGCAGGCCCGCATCAAGGCCTTGGCCCGGATGGAGCCGATCACCCGCCCGCAAGAGGCGGCGTTGCGCAAGTTTTCGTTTCCAGAACCCGAGGAGCTGTCGCCGCCGATTGTGAGGCTTGAAAATGCCTCGGTCGGATATGACGGCCACCCGGTTCTGTCGCGGCTTGATCTGCGCATTGATCAGGATGATCGGATCGCACTATTGGGCCGAAACGGCGAAGGAAAGTCTACACTTTCCAAGCTATTGTCAGGCAAACTTGATGTGATGGACGGACGTGTTCATACCTCGTCGAAACTGCGCGTGGGTTATTTCGCGCAACATCAGGTCGAAGAACTGCATCTGGATGAAAACCCGATCGACCATATTCGCCGCCTGCGCCCTGATGAGGCGCCTGCGAAACTGCGCGCGCGGCTTGGCGGATTTGGAATCGGCGCCGAGCAGGCCGATACGTTGGTCGGCAAACTGTCGGGCGGGCAAAAGGCCCGGCTGTCGCTGATGCTGGCCACGATTGATGCGCCACATATGCTGATCCTTGACGAGCCGACGAACCATTTGGATATCGAAAGCCGCGAGGCGCTTGTCGAGGCACTGACCGCCTATTCCGGCGCGGTGATCCTTGTCAGCCATGACATGCACCTGCTTAGCCTCGTGGCCGACCGGCTTTGGCTGGTCAAGGATGGTCGTGTCGGGCCCTATGACGGCGATCTGGAAAGCTACCGCACCTTGTTGTTGGCCGGTGACAAGCCCGTCAAATCCAAACCCGCCGCAAAGCCCGCCAAGCCCAAGCGCCCACCGCGCGATACCATTCTAGCGCTTCGAAATGACGTGAAGAAATGCGAACAACGCGTTGATAAGTTAAACGAAATGCGCGAACGCGTTGCCGCAAAACTGGCCGATCCGGCAGTCTACGAAGACACCTATGGTGTCGCCGAGTGGCAAAAGAAGTTCGCGGAAATCGAAGACGGTCTGGCCCGAGCCGAAACCCTGTGGATGTCGGCACTGGAGCGCTTGGAAAATGCGGACGGCTGACGCAGCGGGGCTTGCGCCTTGGCGCGTGGCCGCCTACCCCTGAGCTAACCCCCAACGGTCGGAGCCGGGAATGGACGTCAGTTTTCTGATCACCGCGTTTGTCACGCTGTTTGTCATCATAGATCCAATCGGGATGACGCCCTTGTTCGTGGCCCTCACCCAAGGCATGAGCAGCGCCAAGCGCCGGGCGATTGCCTTGCGCGCCTGTATCACCTCGGTCTTACTTTTGATCGTGTTCGCCGGGTTTGGTGAGGCGGTGCTTGGCTTTATCGGCATTTCAATGCCCGCCTTTCGCATCGCCGGAGGGATCCTACTGTTCCTGACCGCGTTGGACATGCTATTTGAACGCCGCAGCAAACGCCGCAAAGATCAGGCTAACGAGGCCGAAGAGGAAGATGACCATGACGATCCGTCGATCTTTCCTCTGTCCATTCCGCTGATCGCGGGGCCCGGCTCGATCACGTCGGTGATCCTGTTGGCAGGGCAAAAGCCCGGCCTTGAAGGCGTGGTATGGGTCAGCGGTGTGATGCTGGTTGTGGTGTTGATCGTGTTTGTGCTGTTTCTGATGGCGGGAATTTTGGAGCGCGCGCTTGGTCGCACGGGCATCAACGTGGTTACGCGGCTTTTGGGGATGCTGCTGGCCGCTTTGGCGGTGCAATTCGTGCTGGATGGCCTGCGCGGCTTTGGCTTGGCCGGGTGATCTTTCCAATCCACGTTCGGCCCCCTATATCCAAACCATGGAAAATTTCGACACCGCCCGCCTGCTTTATCTTGTGCTTCTCGGAGGCGCGGTTTTGCTGTGGTTTTTCGCGCAAAACCGGGCCTCGCTTGGCAAGGTAACGCAACAGGCCTTGGTGTGGGGGCTGATCTTTGTCGGTGTCATCGCGGCGGTCGGTCTGTGGGGGGATATCCGGCAAACCGTTCAGCCCACGCAAACCGTGCTGGCCCAAGGTGACCGGATCGAACTTCCGCGTGCGCCCGATGGGCATTACTACCTGACCGCGCAGATCAATGGCACGCCTGTGCGCTTCGTGGTCGACACCGGGGCCACCCAGATCGTGCTGAGCCAAGATGATGCGCGCGCGGCCGGTCTGGAGCTTTCCAACTTGATTTATGCAGGCCGCGCCTTCACCGCGAACGGAACGGTGCGCACCGCCCCCGTGCGTCTTGACCAAATCGCCATCGGGCCGATCGCAGATCATGACGTTCGTGCCGTCGTCAACGAAGGGAAGATGGATCAATCGCTGTTGGGGATGGACTACCTGCAACGATTCTCCAGCGTGGAAATCCGCAACGGAACATTGTCCCTGACGCGCTAGCGCATTGTCTTGAAACACATATTTTAGCGCATGCAAGAAAACCTGCGGCGGGTGCCTGCCCTTTGCAACAAATGATGCAGCGCGGAGCTGAGAGCCGTTCAGGGTAACACGATGACAAAGATCCAGCTTCCGAAGATTTCTTTTGGAGTTGGATGAGATGAAGGTCGGCGTGCGAGACTGTGCTGTCGGTCCTTCGATGCCCCGCTCGGAATCAAGGCCGAAGGCCGCCGAGCATCGCCTGACCGTCCCGCGGTCTGGCGATTTGGCGGGGCTTGGTGCGCGGCCTGACTGAAGTAATGACTTGGCAAGCATAAAGCTCTGCCCCTCGCAGGTCGGATCGCCAGCCCACGGTCAGGCGATGCGCGGCTCGTTCCAATGGTAGATTGGGGCTCCAAGCGGTCATCACTCTTCGAGCCCACTGCCTGTTCTCAGTTGTATCATGTACTGCAAGGGGCTGGCGGGTTACGCCTCGGCCTTCTTTTCCCACCGGCCCGACGCCTCGGACCAATATTGCGCGGCGCAGCCTTCGGCGGTTAGCGATTTCCACTGGCCGCGCGCGGCCTGCACCTGCATATCGTCATTCCCGTCAAACAACACGCAAACCCGCTCAAGCTGTTTGACCTCATCGGCACCGACCCCGGCCCCGTCCATGGTCATTAGGCAAGCCGCGCCGTTGAGTAAATCGGATGCGGTTGTCAACAACACGGGTTGATCCGCATCATGCGCCCCCCCCGCCAGACCATGCGGCAGAAATCCGTCCTCTGGCCCTTGCCACAGCTTTTCGTCCAGCCACGCCATGCGCCCCGGATCTACGCCACGTATGGCCACGCGCCAACCCGCCTGCAGCGACTTGCCCACCAGCATGGGCAATGTCACTTCAAGCGGGTGGCGTGTCAGGTGATAGAAATAGGCCGCGCCCATCACTCGGTCTCGAAACGCTCGGCCACCAGACGATCAAGGGCCATCACGCCCCACCCCGAGGCGCCTTTGGGGGCATATGTCGTCGCCGATTTGACACGCGCCACCCCCGCGATGTCCAAGTGTATCCATGGCACACCATCCTGCACGAAACGTTGCAGAAACTGCGCTGCGGTGATCGACCCTGCTGGTCGCCCGCCGACGTTTTTCATATCGGCGATGTCAGATTTCAGCATATCGTCATAGGCCTGCGCCAACGGCATCCGCCACGCGCCTTCGCCTTCGGTTTCGGCAGCTTTCAAGAACCCCGCGCAGAACGCATCGTCATTGGCGAAAACGCCCGCCTTTTCATGGCCCAACCCGATGATAATCGCCCCGGTCAGAGTGGCCAGATCGACAATCGCTGCCGGTTTGTAGGTTTCCTGAGCATACCAAAGCACATCGGCCAGCACCATACGCCCTTCGGCATCGGTGTTGATCACCTCGATCATGTCGCCCTTCATCGAGGTCACCACATCGCCCGGACGGGTGGCGCGGTCAGAGGGCATGTTTTCAACCAGCCCGACCAAACCCACCACATTGGCCTTGGCCTTGCGCCGCGCCAGCGCGTGCAGCGTGCCGCAGACAACACCCGCGCCCCCCATGTCCATTGTCATGTCTTCCATGCCGGCGGCGGGCTTGAGGCTGATACCGCCCGTGTCAAACACCACGCCTTTCCCGACCAGCGCCAAGGGGGCCGCATCCTTGGCGCCGCCCTGCCATTCCATAACGGCCAGTTTCGAGGGGCTGGCGCTGCCATGGCCCACCGACAAAAGCGCACCCATACCAAGGGCTTGCATGTCATCTTCGTCCAGAACGGTGATTTTAAGCCCCAGCTCGTCCATGCCTTCGATGCGCTTGGCAAATTCGGTGGTGGTCAGGTAATTCGCCGGCTCGCTGATCAAATCGCGGGTCAAAAACACGCCTTCGGCAATCCCTGCCATCGGCGCAAACGTCGCCTCGGCGGCTTTGGGGTCAGATACCATCACCTGCACGTCGCCGCTCGCGTTGGTCTTTGAGGATTTGCGATCCGTGAACTCATAGCTCCGCAGCGCGATCCCAAAGGCCAGTTCGGCAGGCCGCTTGACCTGACCCGCCAATACCAAAATCGCAGCGCCCTGTGCGGCTTTGGCAATTTCGACACCAGCCTTTCGGGCCTCCAACGCATTTGCATTGCGTTCAAGGCACAGCACATCGACCGCATTGGCCTCCATCCCGGCGGGCCACGCCATCGTTTTGATCTGGCCGGGTTTGACCTTGGCCCAATCGTCACTGTCCACAAAGCGTTTCAACGCACCCTTGCACAGCCGGTTGACCCGACGCGCCGCTGTATCCAACTTGCCATCCGGGGTGACGATCACCACCACGCGCCCCGCCATCTGGGCGATATCTTCGATATGGGTTTCAAGAAAACGGACGGCGACGGGCGTTGTCATTTGGCTGCTCCTTCATATGCTTCATGCCGAGTCCTAGCGCGACACCGCCGACTTGACCAGTTAGCAGTTTTCCCCCGCGATCAATTCCGATAAGTTGCGCGTCAAGACTGCTGCCTTGGGGGATAATGCGTGACCAAATTCGACAGATACATGCTGTCGCAATTCATGGTTTTGTTCGGTTTCTTTGCGCTTGTGCTGGTGTCCATTTTTTGGATCAACAAGGCCGTGCGCATGTTCGACCGGCTGATCGGGGATGGCCAGACCGCTTGGATTTTTCTTGAGTTCACCGCGCTGACCTTGCCCGCCGTCATTGGCGTGGTTCTGCCAATCGCAGCCTTTGCCGCATCAGTTTATGTCACCAACCGTCTGAGCACCGAAAGTGAGTTGACCGTGATGCAGGCCACCGGCTATTCGCCGTGGCGGCTGATCCGCCCGGCGCTGATTTTCGGGCTGATCGTCGGCGCGATGATGTCACTTCTAACCCATCTTTTGATTCCGTCCAGCCAAAGCCAGCTTAATTTGCGGCAGGTGGAAATCAGTCAGAATGTGACAGCCAAATTACTGACCGAGGGCGAGTTTCTGCACCCCTCGCCGGGCGTGACCTTCTATATTCGCGAAATCACGCCCGAGGGCGAGCTGCGCGATGTCTTCATGTCGGACAGGCGCAGCCGTGAAAGCCCCGTGACCTACACATCAAAACGGGCCTATCTGGTTCAGGAAGGCGGCGGCACACGTTTGGTGATGCTGGATGGTTTATCCCAAAACGTGCTACGCGACGGAAATCGGCTTTTTACAACGCATTTTGGTGACTTTTCCTATGACATCAGCCGCATGCTGGTTGGCAGCCGGTTCAATCTCGACACCGTCGCCTATGCCCACACCCATGACTTGATCGCCAACCCCGACGCCGTGGCCGAGCGCACAGGCGCCTCGGATGGCGAAATCACGTTCGAGTTGCACAACAGGTTCGCGCAGGCGCTGATGTGTGTCATGGCGTCGGTGATCGGCTTTGCCACATTGATGATCGGGGCCTACAGCCGCTTTGGGGTGTGGCGACAAATCGTGGTTGCGTTCTTTCTTTTGGTCGGCGTCAAACTGATCGAAGGGGCTGTGTCGGGCAGTGTTCTGGGCAATGCGATGTTGTGGCCCATGATGTATCTGCCCGCCATGATCGGCGCGTTTTTGACCGTTGGGATGCTTTACACATCGGCCAATCCAAGCCTTTGGCGGCTATGGCGCACACGCAAATCACAGGCCCCGAAACCGGAGGGCGCGGCATGATTTTGCACCTCTATTTCGCGCGCCGTTTTTTCTGGACATTCGCAGGGGTGTTCGGCGTGTTTTTCGTGCTGCTTGCCCTGATTGATCTGATCAAGGAATTGCAGGACTTTCCGGATCTTCCGTTTGGCGACATCCTCGAAATGGTTTTGTTGAACGCGCCGATGGCCAATTACGAAATCCTGCCTCTGGTCGTCATCCTGAGCAGTGTCGCTTTGTTCGTGCGACTGGCGCGCAGTTCTGAATTGGTGGTTGTCCGGGCTTCGGGGCGGTCGGCGCTACGCGCGCTATTCGCGCCGGTTACCGTCGCCGCCATGATCGGGGTTTTCGCTGTCACATTATTCAATCCAATCGTTGCGGCCTCGTCCAAGCGGTATAACGATCTGGTCAGTTCGCATATGGGTGGGGGGCTGACCGTTCTGGCCATAGCCATCGAGGGGCTGTGGCTGCGCCAAGGAAGTGAAGACGGGCAAACCGTCATTTACGCCGAACGCGCAAGTTCGGATTTCAGCGTGCTTTATAACACGACATTCCTGTCCTTTTCCCCCTCGGGCGACCCGATCAGCCGCATCAATGCCGAGCAGGCAATATTGGCAAAAGGCCAGTGGCAGCTGCAAAACGCAAAGCAATGGGACTTGTCGGGCACCGATAATCCAGAAGCCACGGCAACCGCTCAAAGCGCCCTGACCTTGCCGTCGGAATTGACGCAAGATCGGATCGCCGACAGCTTTGGCAAGCCGGAATATGTCTCGCTCTGGAACTTGCCAAGCTTTATCGCGCAGCTTGAAAAATCCGGATTTTCGGCGCGCCGATATGCCGTCTGGTTTCAGATGGAATTGGCCAGACCGTTGTTTCTGACCGCTCTGGTGATGGTTGCTGCCGGCTTTACGATGCGGCACACGCGGCTTGGCAACACCGGCGTCTCTGTCTTGATCGCGGTCATGTTGGGCTTTGGATTGCATTACATACGCAATTTCGCCCAAATACTAGGAGAGAACGGGCAGATTCCCGTGATGCTTGCGGCGTGGGCGCCGGCTGTTGCGTCGTTCTTGCTGGCGCTTGGGCTGTTATTGCATAAGGAGGAAGGATGACGCGTCTATTTGTTCTTCTTCTGAGTTCCGCGCTTGTCGCGCCGGTGATTGCGCCGGTCAACGCCACGGCGCAAAGCGCCGCCCCGCAATCCACAAACACCGCCGCCACTGCAGAACAGCAGCCAGCCATTCTTGTCGCCGATGACGTGCAAATCACCGCCGATGACAAATTGGTGGCCCGCGGCAATGTCGAAGCGATGTTCGAAGGCCGCCGCCTCAGGGCGCGCAGCATCACCTATGACAGCAAGTCCGAAAAACTGTCGATCGAAGGTCCAATGACCCTGCAGGACGGCGAGACGACCGTGATCCTTGCCGATCAGGCCGAACTTGACCGGGGCATGGCCAACGGGCTTTTGACCGGCGCGCGCATCGTCATGGACACCCAAGTGCAACTTGCGGCGAATGCCATGGCACGAATCGACGGGCGCTACTCGCAACTCTACAAGGTGGCGGTCACCTCTTGCCGGGTCTGTGAAACCGGGCAGCCACCGCTTTGGCAAATCCGGGCCCGCCGCGTTGTCCACGATCAGGAAGAACGGCAACTTTACTTCGATGACGCCCAATTGCGCGTTCTGGACATTCCGATCGTCTATCTGCCGCGCCTGCGCCTGCCCGATCCAACCCTAGAACGCGCGACCGGGTTCCTGATCCCGTCATTTTACAACTCGTCCCTTTTGGGCAGCGGGGTCAAGGTGCCCTACTTCGTTCGCTTGGGCGATCACCGCGACCTGACGCTGACACCCTTTGTCACCAATGAAACCCGCACTCTGGAACTGCGCTATCGCCAGGCTTTCGTGAATGGTGACCTGACGATTAACGGGGCACTCAGCAATGATGATCTGGGGGTTTCGTCCACGCGCGGATATCTTTTTGCCGTAGGCGAATTTGACCTCAAGAACGATTTCAAACTGAGCTTTGATATCGAATACGCCAGCGATGACACTTATCTGCTGGGATATGGCTATTCGGGGAAAGACCGTCTCGACAGTGAAATCGCGATCGAACGCGCCCGGCGCGACGAATACATGCGCGGCGCAATCACCACATTCGATTCGCTGCGCCCCGGTGAAAGCAACTCGACCTTACCGACACTTGCCGGCAATTTCGACTACGAGCGCCGCCTGCATCCAGCGCGTCTGGCGGGCGAAATTCGCTTGGGCGCGTCACTGCACGGGCATCGCCGCACTTCGGATTTGCGCACCGATGGCACGGATTTCGACCCTTGGGCGGACGGGCGCGATGTCGCGCGCTTGACCGTCAGCGCAGATTATATGCGCAGTTGGACATTGCCTGCCGGGGTTTTGGCCCGGTTTCAGACCGGTGTCGCCGCAGACGCCTTTCGCGTGGTCCAAGGTGGCGGTCTAAGCGCCTCTCGCGCGACAGAACTCACGCCAAGCGCGTCGGTCCGGCTTCGCTGGCCATGGCTCAAGGCCACGCCGGGCGGGGCGACCCATGTGATCGAACCGGTTTTGCAAATGTCATGGGTGGGCGGGTCAAACCCGGATCTTCCCAATGACGAAAGCACCCTGATCGAGTTCGACGAAGGCAACTTGTTCTCCATGTCGCGTTTCACAGCGCCGGATCGGCGCGAACGTGGCTTGAGCGGCGCCTATGGCATTCGCTGGACGCGCTACGATCCAAATGGCTGGGAAAGCACGCTGGCGTTTGGTCAAGTCGTGCGGGAAACCCCCGAAATCGAATTTAACGGCCTTGATAGTTTCACTGACAGTTCTGGCCTACGTGACAAATTTTCCGACGTTATGATCGCCGGGCAATTGAAAATGTTTGATGGATTGACTTTGACAGGCCGCGGCCTGTTCGACGATGGCCTCAGCACCACCAAGGCCGAGGCACGCGCCAGTTGGCAAAACGATCGCACCAATCTGGCCGCGACCTACATATGGCTACGCTCGGATCCCCGTGAAAACCGTATCGGGGACATTTCGGAATGGTCGATTGACGGCAGTTACCGCTTTTCAAGGCATTGGACCGGCAGCGCGCAATGGCGCTATGATGTCGCCCGCGACAACAAGGTTTATGCAGGGGTTGGGATGACCTACACAAATGAATGTGTGGAAATCGCGCTTAAGGCCTCGCGTCGCTTCACCACTTCTACTATCCTCACCCCATCGACCGATATCAGCCTGACCGTTGGTTTGCGCGGCTTCACCGCCAAGGCCGACGATCAAAGCTATGTCCGCACATGCAAGAACTAGGCAATATGAGACACAGAATGCGCAAATTCCTGGCCGCAATCGCCCTTCCCGCCGCACTGGCAACCGTGACGGCCATCTCGGGGTCCGGTCCCGTTTGGGCACAAAATATGTTTGCGCCCGCGATCAAGGTCAACGACCAAGTGATCACCGGGTTCGAACTTCAGCAGCGCGCCCGCATGCTGACCTTGTTCAACGCCCCCGGCGATCCGCAGAAATTGGCGCGCGAACAGTTGATTGAGGATCGCTTGAAACTGGATGCGGCGCAAATGATTGGCGTGGTGCTGGAAGAGGCGGACGTTTTGGCCGGGATGGAAGAATTCGCAGGCCGCGCCGACATGACCGCCGAAGAATTCACCCGCTCCCTTGAAGGGGCTGGCGTGGCAGAACAAAGTTTTCAGGATTTCGTCAGCGCAGGCCTTGCATGGCGCGAAGTCGTGGGCGCGCGCTTTGCCCCGCGCGTGTCGGTCAACGAAACCGATATTGAACGCGCGCGTGCCGCCCTTGGCGGTGGCAGCGGCGGTGTCCGCGTCCTGTTGTCGGAATTAATCATGCCGCTGCAACCGGGGCAGGAACAAGCCATCCAAGACCGCGCCACGCGTATTTCCGACTTGGACAGCGTGGCGGCATTTTCAGCGCAGGCGCGTCAGTATTCCGCCGCGCCATCTGCGGCGCGCGGCGGGCGAATGGACTGGATGCCGATCACCAACCTGCCGCCGCAACTGCGCCCGATCATTCTGGGCCTTGGGCCGGGCGAAGTCAGTGATCCGCTGCCGATTCCCAATGCGATCGCGCTGTTCCAACTGCGTGACATCGAAGAAACCGATGCGCCAGATCCCGAATATGCGGCCATAGAATACGCCGCATATTACATTCCCGGTGGACGCTCGGACCAGACACTGGCCCGCGCTGAGCAGGTCAAAAACAACACCGATGTTTGTGACGATCTCTATGGGGTTGCCAAGGGTCAGCCGCCCGAGGTTTTGGAGCGTGGGTCGCGCGCGCCTGATGACATCCCGCAGGACATTGCCATTGAACTGGCCAAGCTGGACGCGGGTGAGGTGTCAACGGCGCTGACACGCGCAAACGGGCAGACGCTGGTGTTTTTGATGCTCTGTGGCCGCACACCCGAGATCGAAGGCGAAGGGCCGTCGAACGAACAGCTTGGGGTCATGATCCGCAATCAACGCATTGATTCCTTCGCAGCCGGCTATCTGGAACAGTTGCGTGCCGAAGCCCGGATCGTCGATCTGGAATGACCGCTCCCGTCGTGCTGAGTTGTGGCGAACCGGCGGGTATCGGCCCCGAACTGGCCGCAGCCGCGTGGGACGCACTCCGTGAGACCTTGCCGTTCGCTCTGATCGGTGACCCTGCACATCTGCCCGTGCAAACCCCGCTGGCCCTGATTGATGACCTGTCACAAGCACAAAATGCGGCGCGCACGGCACTGCCGGTTTTGCCGCATGAATTCTCCGGCCCGCTGACGCAAGGCACGCCAAACCCAGATCACGCCCAAGGGGTGATCGACGTGATCGCGCGCGGTGTTGATCTGGTACGCTCGGGCGATGCCTCGGCGCTGTGCACGGCCCCTATCCACAAAAAAGCCCTGCAAGACGGGGCGCATTTTGCATATCCCGGCCACACTGAATATCTGGCAGCCCTCGCCGGGGTCGAAAGCGTGGTGATGATGTTGGCCAGCCCGGCCTTGCGCGTGGTTCCCGCCACCATCCACATCCCGCTGGCGCAGGTGCCCGACGCGCTGACCCCGTCGCTCTTGCGCGAAACCCTTCTTATCACGCACAGCGCGCTGATCCGCGATTTCGGTTTGGCCGCACCCCGGATCGCGGTGGCAGGTCTGAACCCACATGCCGGCGAAGGCGGTGCCATGGGGCACGAGGAAATCGAGGTGATTGAACCCGTGTTACACGAGCTGCGCGCCCAAGGGCTGGATCTGCGCGGCCCGATGTCCGCAGACACCATGTTTCACGACCGCGCGCGCGCGACTTACGACGCTGCTGTGTGCATGTATCACGATCAGGCGCTGATCCCGATCAAAACGCTGGATTTTGACCGTGGGGTGAATGTCACGCTTGGTCTGCCGTTTATCCGCACCTCGCCCGATCATGGCACCGCGCTGGATATCGCCGGGCAAGGCCGCGCCAATCCCAGTTCGATGATCGAGGCCCTCAAAATGGCGTATACAATGGCACAGGCACGGACCCCCGAAGCATGAGCGCAATCGACACCCTGCCGCCGCTGCGTGAGGTCATCGCCACGCATGGACTTTCGGCACGTAAATCCTTGGGGCAGAACTTTCTTCTTGATCTCAACCTGACCGCCAAAATCGCCCGACAAGCCGGTGATCTGGCAGGCGCGGATGTGCTTGAAATCGGCCCCGGCCCCGGCGGTTTGACACGCGGATTGCTGGCCGAAGGCGCGCGGCGCGTTCTGGCGGTCGAAAAAGACACGCGCTGCCTGCCCGCTCTTGAGGAAATCGCCCAAGCCTATCCCGGCCGCCTTACAGTGCTGAATGACGACGCACTTGCGATAGATCCGCTGTCGCATTTGACCCCACCGATCAAAATCGTGGCCAACCTGCCCTACAATGTCGGCACCGAGCTATTGATCCGCTGGCTGACCCCCGCCCAATGGCCCCCGGTCTGGGACAGCCTGACCCTGATGTTCCAACGCGAAGTGGCCGAAAGGATCGTCGCGCGCCCCGGCTCCAAGGCCTATGGGCGGCTGGCCTTGTTGGCGCAGTGGCGATGCGAGGCACAGATCGTGATGCATTTGCCGCCTTCGGCCTTTACGCCACCACCCAAAGTGTCCAGTGCGGTAGTGCATGTCACCGCCCTGCCCGCGCCACGTTATCCCGCCGATCCGGCCATGTTGGAACGTGTGGTCGCACAGGCATTCAACCAACGCCGCAAGATGCTGCGCTCCGCGCTCAAAGGCTTGGCGCCGGATATTGAAAAACACCTGATTGCTGCTGGCATCACACCCACCGACCGCGCGGAAACCATTGGACTGGAACAATTTTGCGCCCTTGCCCGAAGTCTGAAATACGCACGGTGAAACCAGCCCATGCGTGTCCCCGCACCGGTGCTGGTGGCGCTCTGGCAAATACCAACGCCAGCCCACAGGAAAATTCGAAACAGGATTTCATATTGGGGGTAAATGGCGGAGAGACAGGGATTCGAACCCTGGAGACGGTTTCCCGCCTACACACTTTCCAGGCGTGCGCCTTCGACCACTCGGCCACCTCTCCGTGGCGCCTTCTTTAACGCTGGCCTGACAGGCAATTCAAGCGCTTTCTGTCTGTTTGACTCAATCATCGACATGCAGATAGACGCGCCTGTTCTGGCGGCCCTTTTTTTCGATCTTGCCAAGACGCAAGCGACCAATTTCTCCTGTCCGGGCCACGTGGGTGCCACCGCAAGGTTGCAGATCAACCTGCGCGTCCCCCTGCCCGATCCGTATGAGCCGCACCTTGCCCGCCCCACGAGGCGGTGCGACCGACAAGGTTTTCACCAGATCGGGGTATGCGTCCAGTTCAGCCTCGGTGATCCAATCCTGTGTCACCGGCAAGTCGCGGTCGACCAGATCGTTCAGCTTGTCTTCAAGCGCGGCCTTGTTTTGGGGCGCGTCGGACATGTCGAAATCCAGCCGCCCCTTGGCCTGAGACATCGACCCGCCTGTCACCGGCAACGAGATCACCACCGACAACAAGTGCAGCGCCGTGTGCATCCGCATATGGCCATGCCGTCGGCGCCAATCCAACCTCTGAGTCACACTTGCCCCCACTGGCGGCAGCGCTGTTGGTTCAGCGGGCACAAGCGCGATGTCGCCCGCTTCGGTCTTGATGGTCGTGGCCACGTTCATCGTGCCACCGGGCCATATCAGCCAACCGCTGTCACCGGGCTGGCCGCCGCCCGTAGGGTAAAACAGGCTTGCGTCCAAGATCACCGCGCCTTCGGGCGTGTGGGCTTGCACGTGGCCCGCGCCCTCTCGCAGATAGGCGTCGTTGAGAAACAAGGCGTGGGTCAACGGCCATCCCCGCCGCCATCACCATCGGCCTCATCACCGGGCAAATCCGACTCGGTCAAATGCTGATCGGCCGGAGCTTGATTAACCGGCGCACGCGCCTCTTGCGGCGCGGATGTGGCGGTTTTGATCGTGGTCGCCCCCGGAAGCACCTCGGGATTGCGCAGCCAGATATCTTGCTGAGCAAATGGAATCTCGATCTCTTCCTCGGCAAAGCGACGGGCGATTTCATGGTTCATGTCGGATTTCACATTCAGCACGAAATTCACATCCCGCAGGATCGCCCGAATTTCGAAATCCAGAGAACTTGCGCCGAAATTCTGGAACACCACGTAAGGCGCGGGATTCAACAAAACCAGCGGATGCGCCCTAGCGATCTCCAGCAATATCTCTTCCACGCGGCGGGTATCGGTTCCATAGGCCACACCCACCGACACGATCACCCGGCCAATGGTGTTGCCGCGCGTATAATTCGTAACTGTTCCGCTCACGAAATCCGCGTTCGGCACAATCACATCGGTGCGGTCGAACGTTTCGATCCGGGTGGACCGCACCGAGATGTCGCGCACCGTGCCATGTTGTCCGCCCACCTCGATCCAGTCGCCTTCCGAGATCGGGCGCTCGATCAACAAGATGATGCCTGACACGAAATTCGACACGATGTTTTGCAGGCCAAAACCAATACCGACCGAAAGAGCACCGGCGACAATGGCAAGACTGCTCAGGTCAATACCCGCACTGGTGATGGCAATCAGCGCGGCAAGGAAAATCCCTATATAGCCAACCCCCGACACGATCGCATTGCGCCCGCCCGGATCAATCTTGGTTTTGGGAAGAACACTGTTTTTCAACGCCCCTTGCAACAGACGCGTGGCCAGCAGGCCCATGACGAACACAACAGCCAAGGTCAGAAATATCGTTGGCGAAATGCGCGTATCACCGATCGTGATCCCTTCGACGAACTGTGTCCACAGCTCGGTCAAGTCAGTCACCCGGGCACCCCAGATCAATGCAAATACCGGCATCGACACCAGCACCAGCACAAACCCCACAAGCACCGGTATCAGCGATTCCGCCGCACTGTCGCGGTTGCCGCTGACGGCTGCGTAGATCTCGATAACCAGACGCTGCAAAACCACAAGCGCGGCAAACCCCATCAGGGTCAGAACCGAAGGGAACAACAGGAACTTTGACAGGCTGACATAGCCAACCGCAGCCAGCACTGGCGCGATCACGGCCAGAACCACCAGCAAGCGCCCCATGAGCCGGGTCATCCGCGCGCGATACGTTTCCTCGCCGGTCTCGTCCACGGATTCCGAGGAATGCAGGACCAGCAACCGGCCCAAGCGCCACAGAAGCAGCGCCGCCAAAACCGCAAGGGGGAAGAACACGACATTGTCAGCGGCCTCGGACCAACCGAAAATTCGGGTGATCTCTTCCAGAACCAGATGAAGCCCCATGACAAGGCCCAACAGCGCCCCGTACCACCGTCCTGCCAGCCGCTCATCCGCATCCAAGCGGTGCGATATCGCTTGATCCTCGTCCGAGGGAAACACCCGCGTCGCCAACCAGCGCGCGACAAGGTAAATCAGCGCCGCCTCCAGCAAGGTTTCGATCACGTCGCCCGTGCGCATGCCGACAAGTCCCGTCAGCCAAACCGACATCGAGATCAAAAACAGCCCAAAGAAAGGCAGGACAAAACTGCCCAGAGAGATCACGAAGGCAACGATCCAGCGCACCGCACTTTCGCCGTTTTTCAACACCCGACGGGTCAGGCGCTTGCTCCAGCGGCGGCCCCGCGCCAACAAGACCGTGCCCAGCAAAACCAGCACACCCGACACCGGCAAAGTGCCCAGCAGTTCGTCCGGCTGTGAGGATTTTCCCCATTGGGCCAAGGCCTCCGAGTGCAGCGAGCGGGCCGACTCGACGAGCGTCGAAATCGTGCCCGGCCAATGCACCGGGTTCAAAGGAATAGGCCCGAAATCCAGCAACGCATCGGTTTGACGATCGCGCATGATCTGGTCGATCCCCTTGATCAACCCATCGGCGCGGCTGTGGGCCAACTCGGCGCGCTTGGCAGGCGCCTGTAACTCGCCCAGACGGGCCGTCAAATCCTCGCGTTGTGCGGCAATCTCACCGGATTCCTGTCCGTTTTCGGGCACCGGCCCCAAGGCCTCAAGCTGGCGCTGCACGGTCGAGATCGTGCTGGAGTTGATGTCTTGCGCCGCCGCGAATTGCTCGCGCCAGCGGGCCAACTCACTGCGCAACTCTTCCAAGGCCGGGGTCGAGGCTCGTGCCTCTTCTACCGCTTCCTCGGCGCGTTGCGCGACCTTATCCCATTCATCGAAATCCGGCGCAGCCTGCGATCCGGCCGGTTGCGTTTGCTGGGTTTGTTGAGCTTGCGCGGTCGCAGGCAACGCGCCAGTGATAACCACCGCAAAGACCGCAGCACATAAAAACGCCAGATATCCCTGTAAAAGGCGCCTCATTCAGCGAACACTCCGGGGATACTGCGCGGCGCCTGATCCAGCCACGTCGGCGTGGGCAGGTCTTTCTCGCGCAGGAATTCAGGGTTGAAAAGTTTTGACTGATACCGCGTGCCGTAATCGCACAGGATAGTCACGATGGTATGCCCCGGCCCCATCTCACGCGCCATACGCATCGCGCCCGCCACGTTCACCCCGGTTGAGGCCCCCATGCAAAGCCCCTCATGCTCCAGCAGGTCGAAGACAATCGGCAGCGCCTCTCCATCGGCGACCTGACAGGCAAAATCAGGGGTCAGCCCCTCAAGGTTGCGGGTAATGCGCACCTGGCCGATACCTTCGGCAATCGAACTGCCTTCGGCTTCCAGCTCGCCTGTGGTGTAGTAGGAATAAAGTTTGGCACCCATCGGATCGACCAGCCCGATCTTGACCCCCTTGGACTGCAAAGCCATGGCCACGCCCGCCAGCGTTCCGCCCGAGCCACAGGCGCAAATGAACCCGTCCACTTTGCCGCCGGTCTGGTCCCAGATTTCCGGGCCGGTGGTTTCAACATGCGCCTGCCGGTTGGCGGTATTGTCGAATTGGTTGGCCCAGATCGCACCGTTTGGTTCCGTTTTGGCAAGTTCCTTGGCCAGACGTTCGGAATAGCGCACGAAGTTGTTGGGGTTTGAATAGGGCGCGGCGGGCACCTGCACCAGATCGGCCCCGGCAAGGCGCAGCATGTCTTTCTTTTCCTGACTTTGGGTTTCGGGAATCACGATCACCGTCTTAAAACCAAGCGACGCGCCCACCAACGCCAGCCCGATCCCGGTATTGCCCGCGGTGCCCTCGACAATAGTGCCGCCGGGTTGCAGCTCGCCCCGCGCCACCGCATCGCGAATGATATAAAGCGCCGCGCGGTCTTTGACCGATTGGCCGGGATTCATGAATTCGGCCTTGCCCAGAATCTCGCACCCTGTTTCCTCACTGGCCCGGTGCAACCGGATCAGGGGGGTGTGTCCTACGGCCTCGGCCAGATCCTTTGCGATGCGCATTGCCCGTGCTCCTTGTCAGATTGTCGCCCTCAGACTTAGCTGTGCCACTAGGGGAACTCAAGCAATCGCGCGCAGGCGGTCACGTTCCTTTGACAACCAGATCAGGCTAAGAACCAACGGACCGTTATTGGCTTCGCCGCTGTCCAATAATGCCATTGCGCGATCAAAGGGGATGACATGGCTGCGGATATCCTCGGCCTCGCTGTCTAGCCCGCCCAGTGTCCGGCCTTCGTCTGGCAGATCACACAGGCCCAAAAAGAGGTGAAAATACTCGGTCGAACAGCCCGGCGAACAATAATGTGCAGAGATGCGTTCCAACCCGGACAGATGCAGGCCGGTTTCCTCGATGCATTCGCGATACGCCGTTTCTTCGGGCGTCTCGCCCGCATCAATCCGGCCCGCCACCGGCTCCAGCACCCAAGGCTTTGGGTCGCCGCGCCCAAACGGCCCCATGCGAAACTGCTCGACCAGCAGCACGCGGTCACGGCGCGGATCATAGGGCAGCACAAGCGCCGCATCCGAGACCACGAACACCTCGCGGCGCAGAACATCACTCGTGCCGCCGTCGAACTGCGGATGCTGCAAGGCATACTCACGGGTCAGAAAAAACCCCTGATGCGGTGTGTCCGTTGATGTAACGTCTACCTGATCGGCGCTGGCGTCGCTGCGCAAATCGGCAGGGGCGCCCGCGACCGCCGCAGCACGCGCCCCGGCACGGGCCAAAATCATCGGCATCCGCCACCTCAGGCCCGGCTGATCAATCCGCCCGAAATAGCTCATGATCTCTTGGCACGCGGCCTGCGCGATCAGGCCCCACTTGGCCCGCCACGTCGCGGCCTGCCAACCATCGGTCTGATCGGGGGCATGGTCTGTAACAAAGCAGGCCGCCGAGCTACCATCTGTCAAGATAACCTGACGCGGCACGGCCCCGACGCCTTGCATCAAAAATTCAATCCGCTGTGCAACATCCGCCGGTGTGGTGCGCAAGACCAGCCCTTCGACGCTTTGGCCCTCTTCCACCGTCAAAGCCGGAAACCACGTGGCCGCCGACCCAAGCAGCGCGAACCCCGACACCGCAGCCGGATGCGTTTCAAGCGTCACATCCTGCCCGGCAACGATATCCAGAATGCGGCGCTCGGCCAAGGGGCCGCACAGGAAAACGTCGGCCATCACGTCACGACCACCGGCGGGCAACCCATTCCCCGATAAGACCCGTCGCGATGCCCCCGCCGACCAACGCAACGATGACCTGAACATCGGTCAGAACAAGCGCGTATTCCGTCATAATCCGCAACATCGCATTGATGGCTTGCATCAAGCCGCCGAACCGCGATTCCAGTGCCAGCCCCAGCATTTGGTTCAGACTGTGAACGAACAGCCCCCAAAACACCAGCGCCGCCACCCCGGTCAGCCCGGCGCTCAGCCCGTTGAACAGCCCATGCCCCAAGCGTTTTCCAGTGACGCGCCATCCCACCAGTATGCCCAATACCGCGTTCACGAAATTGAATATGCCGAAATCCGTGCCCTCGGGCATCAGCGGGCGGATCAGATCCGATACCCACCAGCCGACAGCCCCAAGCAGAAGCCCCGCGACAAGGCGGGCAAAGGTCGGCATGTTATCGGTCAGAGGCATCAGGCAGGCCTTGCGATGGTGATTTGTGTCACATCGCAATTACCCCCATGAAAGGCCCCCGCACAAGAGGTCAGATAGAAATTCCACATTCTGCGGAACCTCTCGTCAAAGCCAAGCGCGGCCACGTCCGACCATTTTTCATTGAAGGTTTCATGCCAGCGGCGCAGGGTTTGGCTATAGCTTTCGCCAAACTCGATCGAGTGTGAAACGCTCAGACCAGCCTTTTCCACCTCGGCCCGCAGCACTGCGGGACTGGGCAGCATACCGCCGGGAAAGATGTATTTCTGAATGAAATCCACACCGGTCCTGTAGGCATCCCAACGATGATCGGCCACGGT
>Ga0102929_1000720_pt1 | contig 19385 bp, 14 predicted proteins | sample SalPonR1_B_D2_MG_FD_78510 | JGI IMG/M metagenome (GOLD analysis project Ga0102929, IMG submission 78510) | Salt pond soil microbial communities from South San Francisco under conditions of wetland restoration - Salt Pond MetaG R1_B_D2_MG | ecosystem: Environmental > Aquatic > Marine > Intertidal... | reverse complement strand
GACCATGGGTCAATCGACTGGCCGAAAACGGGTTACACTGCCGGCGGGCTCAGGCGGGGGCACGACTTGTCCGGCAAAAACATGCTCGATACCCGGAAGGGTCGGCTGACCACTTTCGGCATCCTGTATATCTGCGAGGGTATCCCGCTCGGCTTCGCCGCCGTGGCCATCGCCACCTACATGCGCCGGGAGGGCGTCGACGTGGCCCAGGTGGGCGCCTTCGTGGCCTCCTTCTACCTGCCCTGGGCCTTCAAGTGGGCCTGGGCGCCGCTGGTGGACCTGGTCACTCTGAACCGTTTCGGCGGGCGCAAGGCGTGGATCGTGCTGTGCCAGGTGCTGATGATCGTGACGCTGTATTTCGTCGCCCAGCTCGACTACACCCGGCACTTCGACCTGCTGATCACGATGGTGATCATCCACAACGTGTTCGCCGCCACCTGCGACGTGGCCATCGACTCCCTCGCGGTGAACAGCCTGCGCGAGGAGGAACGCGCCCAGGGCAACGGCTTCATGTTCGCGGGCGCCTACATCGGGCAGGGCCTGGGCGGCGGCGGCGCGATGTTCGTGGCCGGCCTGTACGGCTTCGACGTCTCCTTCCTCTATGTGGCGCTGCTGCTCTGCCTGGTGCTCACCTTCGTGGTCTTCTTCGTCCGGGATCCGGCGGTCGGCACAGTGGTCGGCGAACGGTTACACGGCGTCTGGCGGGCGTTCCGGGAATCGGTTGCCGGCTTCGCGCGGGAGCTCGGCGTGGGCCTGTTCCGCTCCGGCCGGGGTCCGCTGATCGGCGTCGTCTTCGCACTCACGCCCATCGGCGCCATGGGCCTGTCGGGTGCCGTGTCCACGGCGCTGCAGGTGGACCTCGGCATGAGCGACAACCAGATCGGCCAGCTGAACATCTACGCCATGCTCTCGTCGGGTTTCGGCTGCGTCGCCGGCGGCTGGCTCGCCGACCGGCTCGGCAAGCGCAGGATGCTGGCGCTGTTCTACGCGCTGACCACGCTGCCCACCCTCTGGCTGGCCGCCGCGCTGGGCGGCGGCGCGGGCGTCGAAGGCGTCACCATCAATCAGTACTTCGCCGTGGCCATCTCGTTCGCTCTGTGCATGGGTCTGCACTACGGCGTGGGGGCGGCCATCTTCATGGGACTCACGAACCCGGCCGTCGCCGCCACCCAGTTCACCGGTTTCATGGCGCTGCAGAACCTGACCATCTCCTACACGAATGCGTGGCAGGGCGTCGCCGTCGATACCTGGGACTACAGCACGATGTTCTACCTGGACGCGGCGCTGGTCGCCGTGCCGATCCTGCTGATCCCGTTCCTCACCGACCGGCGGCCGCGGGAGGCGCCGCCGTCGCCGGCGCGGCCGCTGCCGGAGGCGAGCTGAATCACCCATGTAGGAGGGCCTTCAAGCCCGATCGGGGCAAAGATCGGGGATAAATCCCCTCCTACATGCGGTTCACCGCCACGAAACGCTCGCGGCTCAGCTGCACGTCGCCGTCGTCCCAGCGGTAGGCCACCAGCTTGCCGCCCTCCTTCGCCACGCTGTAGTCGAGGCAGGCAATGTTGGGCGCCAGCGGTGACGGGTCGCCCTCCAGCCAGTAGTGCCCCACGAAGCAGGGCGGGTCGTCGTGGGAGTATTCCACGAGGTGGTCGCCCTCGACCGGGTCGTCCGGGATGTGGGTTTCCACCGACTCGGGGCCGAAGTGGGCCTCCCGGTAGGTGGTGGCATGGGAGTCCCACCAGCGTACCCGGATGCGGTGGCGCCGGCCGCCACCGCCGTGGTCGGGGAACGACCGGCCGGCGGGCAGCGCGAGTTCCTTGCCCTTCAGCAGAGCGTCGACGGCCTCGCGCTGCCAGGTGCCCGTCTCGTGCCCCGCCACCAGGAACTCCCCGCTCAGCCGCGCTCCGTCCAGCTCCGCGCGCACCTCGGCGATGAGGTGCGGATCCCAGCAGGCGTGGATCACCCGCAGCGCGCCCAGGTCCAGCCACAGCGGCAGGCCGCGGAACCAGTCGAGCACCTCGCGCATCTCGTCGTCCCGGCCGGCGTAGGCCCTGACGAAGGCGTCGTGCTGATCCCGGTTCTTCTTCGACCAGGGCCGGAGCGGCTCGCCGGTGTCCGGGTGCGGCGTGTGGAAGCCCAGCGCGTTGAACTCGTGGTTGCCCATCACGGCCAGCGCGGCGCCTGCCTCGATCATGGGCCGGACGATGTCGATGACCTGCCGCTGGTGGGGACCCCGGTCGATGAAATCGCCGAGGAAGATGGCCTCGCGGGCGGGATGGCGCCAGACGCCGTCGCATTCGGCGTAGCCCAGCTCGTCGAGGAGGCGGACCAGCGGGTCGGCATAGCCGTGGATGTCGCCGATGAGGTCGTAGCCGGTGGGGGGATGAGGATGGTTCATACGCTTATTCTAAATGCAGGAGGGATTCATCCCCGATTCCCTATCCGAATCGGGCCTGAAGGCCCTCCTACCCTGGTACGTGTTTCGTCAGCAGGCGGTCCAGCTGATTGGCGAACGCCTGCTTGTCCCGCTGGCCGAAGGCCGCCGGGCCGCCGCCCGTCTCCACGCCGCTCGAGCGCATGGTATCCATGAAGTCGCGCATGTTGAGCCGCGCGCGGATGTTCTCGGTGGTGTGCAGCTCGCCGCGGGGGCTCAGCGCATGGGCGCCCTTGGCGATGACCTCCGCCGCCAGCGGGATGTCGCTGGTGATCACCAGGTCGCCGGGCGCGGCCCGCTTCACGATCTCGTCGTCCGCCACGTCGAAGCCGCGGGACACCTGCAGTGCGGTGACGTTCGCCAGCTTCGGCGTCGCCACCGGCTGGTTCGCCACCAGCGTCACCTCGACCCCCGTGCGCTTCGCGGCGCGGAACAGGATCTCCCGCACCACCACGGGACAGGCGTCGGCGTCTATCCAGATCTTCATCGTCGCTATCGGGGATGAATCCCCTCCTACCGGTAGTCCGGGTTGGGGAAGTCGTAGCGGCAGCCCGCCTCCCACTCCGAGCGCTGGTTGCCGTGGGCCGGGATGCCGCCGGCATCCCTGATCATGCGTGCGAGGTGCAGCAGGTTCCAGGTCATGAAGGTGGTGTTGCGGTTGGTGAAGTCGTTCTCCGGGCCACCCGAGTCCTCGTCGCGATAGGAAGGCCCCGGCCCCGCCTCGCCGACCCAGGCCGCATCCGCCTGGGGCGGGATCACGTAGCCCAGGTGCTGCAGCGAGTACAGCAGGTTCATCGCGCAGTGCTTGGCGCCGTCCTCGTTGCCGGTGATGAGGCAACCGCCCACGCGGCCGTAGTAGGCGTACTGGCCGGCGTCGTTCAGCTCGCCGGAGGCCGCATACAGGCGCTCGATCACCTTGGTGCAGATGGAGGACTTGTCGCCCAGCCAGATGGGCGAGGTCAGCACCAGGATATCGGCGGCCATGACCTTCGCGAGGATCGCCGGCCACTCGTCGCGCTCCCAGCCGTGTTCCGTCATGTCCGGCCACACGCCGTAGGCGATGTCGTGGTCGACGGCGCGGATCACCTCCACGGTCACGCCGTTCTTCTCCATGATGGCCTTCGAGATGTCGATCAGTCCCCGGGTGTGGGAGAGCTGCGGCGAGGGCTTCAGCGTGCAGTTGATGAACAGCGCCTTCAGGTCCGAGAAGTCCCAGGTGCTCTGCTCGCACATCGCTTCCTGCTTTTCGTTCAGTGTGGTCATGATTCGCTCCTTGCGTAGCCGGTCCCGGCACGGTCATCCGAATCGACCGTCGAGTCAACCGTCGCCGGAGTCGCGGGCCGACCGAACGAGGCTCCTCGCCATCCGGGCCCCTCATGCTCTAGCATTGGGGACGGGGCGGCATCGATCGATACGAGGGAGCATCACCATGGCCAAACCCGTCTGCGCCGTCGTCGGCATCGGCCCCGGCAACGGCGAAGCCTTCGCCCGTACTTTCGACGCCCACGGTTACGCGCTGGCGCTGCTGTCGCGCTCGACGGACCTCTCCGGCCGACTCGCCGGCGAACTCGACGACGCCCGCGCCTACGCCTGCGACGCCACGGACCCGGAGGCCGTCGAAACCACGTTCCGTCAGGTCCGCGAGGACCTCGGCCCCGTCGACGTTCTGGTCTACAACGCGGGCAGCGGCAGCTGGAAGACCGTGGAGGAACTGAGCGCCGCGGACTTCGACAGCGGCTGGCGCGTGAATGCGCTGGGCGCGCTCGTCACCGCGCAGCAGGTGATCCCGGACATGAAGCAGAAAGGCGCGGGCAACATCATCTTCGTCGGCGCCACGGCGTCGCTGCGGGGCATCCCGAAGACCGCCGGCTTCGCGCCGGCCAAGGCAGCCCAGCGCATCCTCGCCCAGTCCATGGCGAAACACCTGCAGCCCCACGGTATCCACGTCTCCGTGCTCATCATCGACGGCGTGGTGGGAGAGCCCGACAGCGAGGAGACCCGGGACGCCGAACGGCTGGATCCACGGCACGTCGCCGGCGCCGCGTACTACCTCACGCAGCAGCCGTCCAGCGCGTGGAGCTTCGAGATGGACCTCCGGCCCATGCAGGAATCCTGGTAGGGCCAAGGGATCGGGCCTGAAGGCCCTCCTGCAGGGTTTTCAACAATGCTCGCGTTCCTGAAACAGAACTTCCGCTGGATCGCGGGCGGCTTTCTGCTCACCTACTTCTCGAGCTTCGGCCAGACCTTCTTCATCTCGGCCTCCATCTCCGAGTGGCGGGCCGCCTTCGGCCTCAGCCACGGCGAGATCGGGCGGCTGTACATGCTGGCGACGCTGGCAAGCGCGCTGTGCCTGCCGTGGGTGGGGCGGCTCGTCGACGTCCTGCCCGAGCGGCGGGTCATCCTGGTCGTCGTGCCGGTGCTCGCCGCCGCGAGCCTCATCGCCGCCTACGCGCCGTCGGTGGCCGTCCTCGTGCTCGCCATCTTCCTGCTGCGCCTGTTCGGCCAGGGCATGATGACCCACACCGCGCTGACGGCGACCGGTCGCTCGTTCGCCGCCCAGCGCGGCCGTGCCGTCTCCCTGGTCGTACTCGGCCACCAGGGCGGCGAGGCCACCCTGCCGCTCGCCTTCGCGGCCCTCGCCCTGGCCTACGGTTACCAGGCCGGCTGGGTGGCCGGCGCCATCGTCCTGCTCGCGGTCGGCCTGCCCTTCGCCTGGTGGGCCTACCGGGTGCCGAGGACTCCGCAGCACGAGCCTGCCGGCACCGGGTCCGGCCCGTTCCCCGTCCGCCACTGGACGCGGCGCGAGGTGCTGGCTGATCCCCTGTTCTGGGTACTGCTCACCGGCGTCCTGGGCCCGCCGTTCATCGGCACGACCATCTTCTATCACCAGGACTACCTCACGGAACTGCGCGGCTGGCCGCCGCAGTTCTACGCCTTGTCGCTGTCGGTGGCCGCCGCCACGACTGTCGTCTTCGCCCTGGTCTGCGGCGCCCTCATAGACCGCTTCCGCGCCCCCGCCATCCTGCCCTTCTTCCTGCTGCCGCTGGCGGGCTCCTGCTTCGTGCTCGGCATCGACGGCCCGGCCTGGCTGCTGTTCGTCGTCATGCTGCTGCTCGGCATGGCCTACGGGCTGTCCTCCACCCTGTTCGGATCGCTCTGGCCCGAGGTATACGGCACCCTGCACCTCGGCGCCATCCGTTCGGTCACCGTCTCGGTGATGGTCTTCGCCACCGCCGCCGGGCCGGGGGTCACGGCCACCCTCATCGACCGGGGCATCCCGGTGCCCCGGCAGATGATCTGGATCGGCTTCTATTGCCTGGCGGCGTCAGTGGCGATGGCGCTGGCGGCGGCCTCCCTGCACCGGCGGCAGCGGCGCAGCTAGGGCGCTCATCGCCCCGCCTCGAACGCGGCCACGGCCTTCTCCGTCGTGATGACGTCGTTGGCCATGAAGCGGAAGTTCACCAGGGCAGCCTCGTAGCCGTTGCCCTCCGGCACTTTCGCGGCGGCCGTGCCGTCACTGACCACCGCCACCTCGAAGCCCTGCTCCAGCAGCTCGCGCATGTGGGACTCCGTGCAGAGATTCGCCGACATGCCGGCCAGCACCACCCGGTCGATACCGCGCTTTCTCAGTTGCAGCACCAGGTCGTTGCTCTCGGGCCCGTAGACCTTGTGCGGGCTGGTGACGACGGTCTCACCGTCCTCGATGTAGGGCTTGTAGCGTTCCAGCCAGTCGGCGCCGGAGCCCTCGAAGCCCTTCGTGGTGAGTGCCCCCGGGCGGTCGAACATGCCGATGTTGTGCATCAGCACCTCCAGCGCGCCCCCGAATTGCCACTCGTGATCGTGGGGATAATAGTAGTGGGGTGAGACGAAGACCTCGTAGCCTTGCTCCTTCGCCGCCTCGAGCAGGGCCTCGATGTTGGCGACGGTGCCGTTGTCCTTGACGCTGTCACCGACCACGCCCCAGGCGACGCCGTCCGGGCTCAGGAAATCGTTCTGCGGATCGGTGATCACCAGCGCCGTGTTGCCGGCGTCTATCTCCATCCCCGGGTCGGGGAGCGCGGCGCCGACCGGCAGCGACGCGGCGGTCAGGGCCAGGGCGGCGGCGTTCAGGATCGATCGTCTCATGGTGTCCTCCTCGGTGTGCGTCTGAATTCAACGCCTGTTACCCTACGTCCGGGGAGGCGGCGAATCTATGCCTGAACGTATCGATAATATATCCAATCGTCCGAAACGATCGGGAGACGGGCTCAGCGCTATCCTGCACCGCCTCGGCCTCCGGGCAGAGATCTTCCTGCATGCCGAACTGTGCGGCACCTGGGCCATGGACACCTCGGGCCACCGCAAGGTGCCGTTTCACCTGGTGGAGCAGGGCGCGGCCTGGCTCCATACCGCCGGCCCCGACTCGCCGCGCCGCCTGGGCGCCGGCGATTTCGTCGTCTTCCCCCACGATGCCGCGCACTGCCTCGCGAGCGGCCCCGAGGCGCCGGCGCCGGAGGTGATCAACCGGCTGCCCGAGGAGCGCACCGGCCGCCTCACCAGCCTGCTCTGCGGCTTCTTCGAATTCCGCAACCGCCATGCCTGGCCGCTGCTCGACAGCCTGCCGGAGGTCATCGTTCTCGACCTGCGTGAGGGCGGACGCCACCGCGCCACCTTCCCGCTGGTGCAGATGATGAGCGCGGAGATCGAGTCCGACCAGCCCGGCCGGGCGGCGGCCTTGAATCAGCTTGCCTATCTGCTGTTCATCGATATCCTGCGAACCCGCATCGAAGCGGGCACCAGCACAGGGCTCCTGGCCGCCATGGCCGACCGTCAGGTGGGCCATGCGCTGAATCTCATCCACGAGGACTTCCGCCGCGACTGGAGCGTGGCGGAGCTTGCGCGGGCCGTCGGCACCAGCCGCTCCGTACTGGCGGAGCGCTTCGCCGATCGGGTCGGCAAGCCGCCGATGCGCTATCTGGCCGAATGGCGCATGCAGGAGGCCGCCGAGATGCTCCGCGCCACGGACGCATCCGTCGCGGCGGTCGCCGCGAGTGTGGGCTACGGCTCCGAGATGTCTTTCCGCAAGGCGTTCCGGAAGATCACCGGCTGGACTCCGGGGAAGGTGAGACGGGGAGACCGGGAGCGGGTATCCCGGGCAGCCGGAACGAGCGCACCTCCCGGCTCGGCCGGCTGATGGTCCACACGACGCGTTCGCGCCGGGGATCGAAGGCGAATGCCTGCCCCTCGGCATCGATGGCGACGGTGGCTACGTGCAGCAGTGTCGGGCCCCGGTCGGGGATCGCCAGCACGTAGAGTTCCGGCGCGTGGTGACCGAAGACGTACAGCAGACCGTCCGGGCCGAGGGCGCCGCCCGAGGCCGCCTGGGGTGCCATGCGTCCGATCAGCGCCGGCGGCAGACGCCAGCCGCCGGTACGACGCCATCGTGAGTCGAACGTGTGCACGCCGGCATAGGCGTTGGACTTGTACGGCTCGCCGGTCTCGTCGCTATAGTGGGCGAAACCCGCCATCCAGCCCGGCTCGCCGTCATGCGCATAGGGCACGAACCAGGTGAGCGAGCCCTCGTCCATGAGCCCGAGGGAGCGGGAATCCACATGGGTCATCGTCTCGGTGTCGAAGACCTCCACCGAACTCGCCATCGGCACCTCGGGGTGGTTGGAGTTGGCGCACCAGAGTCGTCCGTGTTCCGCATAGCAGCTGTTCAGGTGACCGATGAGGCCGCCGCGCCGTCCCACCCAGCCGCCGACGCGCTCACCCGTCTCGCGTTCGTACTTGCCGATGGCGAAGTTGAACACGGCATAGAAGTGCGTCTCGTCCACAGCCACCCCCTGGAGCGCTTCGGAGGCAGTGAAGCGCTCCAGGGGGACCGCCTCGAGCATGGCCGGTTGCGGCGGCTGGTACCCCGGCACGGAGCGGAGATCCGGTGCCGGTGCCGCCAGCATTGGCATCAGCGGTGCGAGCAGAGGAATCAGCACCCAACCCGCCATACCCGCGAAAACGAGACGCATCCGTGTCAATCCGCGGTCCAGGTGAACCCGAGCCACCAGGTGCGCCCGAACACCGCGTCCTCCTGGAGGAACCGCGCTCCCGGTCCGGTCAGCTCGCGGCGCCCTTCGTCGGTGAGATTCTGCACCTCCCCAATGACCGTGATGCTGTCCGTCACATTGAAGCGGGCCTGCATGTCCACCTGGGAGCGTCCATCCCAGTACTCGTCCCGGTTCGGGTCGCCGGCATTCAGCGAATCCAGGAACTCGTCCGTATAGTTGTACGAGGCGCGAATCTCCAGGTTCCGTGTCGCATAGAACACGGTGAGGTTGCCGGTCAGGTCCGGCTGCTGGAAGAAGTTCGTCTCACGGGTGCTGCCGTCGCCGAGGGGCACCTCGAAGGTGGTATCCAGCACGGTGGCATTCGCCAGGATGCCGAAGCCGTCGAAGGGCGCCGGCAGGAAGGAGAGCGTCTGCTGGTACTGGGCCTCGAAGCCCAGAATCTCGGCGCTGGCCGCATTCTCCGGCTGGGAGACGGCGTCGTAGGTGACGCCGTCGACGGTCACCGGCCCGTCGGTGGTGAGGAAGAAGATCTCGTCCTCGATGTCCTTCCAGAACACGCCGGCGGCCAGGATGCCGTTCGGGATGTACCACTCCAGGCTCAGGTCGAAGTTGGTAGACACACGGGGCTCCAGTTCCGGGTTCGAGCGGCTGATGGTGTTGTCGGTCAGGTTGATACTGACGCCCCGGGTGAGATCCGAGATGTTGGGCCGGCCGAGGGTCCGGGAGGCGGCGGCACGGAGCACCAGGTCCTCCGCCAGCATGTAGCGTACGTTTACCGAGGGCAGCACGTCGGAGTAGTCCCCCTCCACGGTCTCACCGTCCAGAGGCCGGCCGTCCCAGTCCGTCTGCTCGTAGCGCAGCCCGCCCACCACCGTCCAGGGCCCTGCCTCCCAGGTGCCCATCGCGTAGGCGGCGGTCACGGTCTCGGTGGCATCGGAGCCTCGGTCCAGGTTCAGCACCTCGTCGAAGGCGTTGCTGGCCACGAACGCGTCCGATGCCTGAAGATCGATACGGTTCTCGAACCGGTAGCCGCCCTGCCAGGTGACGTCCGCGAGACCCTGATCGGCCACGTCCGCCAGCGTGTAGCCGACACCGTCGCCGGCGACCAGGCGGCGGAAGTTGAAGCCCTCCGACTTGTCGAGGTCGCGCAGCAGCGCGCCCGTCTGGAAGGAGAGGCCCTCCACCGGCGTCTCGTCCCAGCCGAGATCCACCGTGAGTTCCACGGTGTCCTCGTCGGTGAACCGGTCCAGGATGCCGCGATTCACGTGGCCGTAGTTCGTCAGATCGTTGAACTCCGACGGATCCAGCGGCGTCACCGTGTTGTAGAACTGGGAGGTGTCGTAGAGGGCGCCGAGGTCCGTGCCGGTCTGGAAGGCATCGGTCACCTCCGGATTGAACAGCTCGGCCTGGGTGAAGGCGGCGCCGGCCTCGAGCAGCAGGCCGGGGGTGAGGTCCCAGTCGAGGCCGGTGCGCACCAGCGTGATATCCCGGTCCAGTGTGAAGCGGCCGATGCCGACGATATTGAAGCCGGTATCGGTGATACCGGTGGTGGAGGTCTGCTCCCGGATCACCGCCGGCTGCGCGGAGCTGCCGCTGGTACCGAGTTCGTAGCGCTCCTCGTCCCGCCGCTCGTCGTCGTTGTACTCGTTGTAATACACCGCGACGTCGGCGTAGACCGCATCGCTGGGCTGCCACTCGAGCCGGCCGGTCACACCGATGCGCTCACGCACGTTGTTGTAGAAGAAGATGCGCTGGTTGGTCGGGACCACGAAACCGTTGCCGTTGCCCAGCCCCGCGTTGTTGCCGGCGGCGTCGAACTCGGTGTAGTCCGCGTCGTCCACCTCCACCTGGGGAATCTCGAAGTTGCGGATGGAGTAATCGATGCCGAGCACCGCGCCGAACTGGTCGTCGGCGCCGAAGGTGGTGCCGGCGGCGAAATTGCCCCGCCAGGGGAATACGTCCTCGCCGTCGTTCAGCGTGGTGCCGTCGCCGGACTGCTCGTGCCGGCCGGCGAACAGGCCCCCGAACAGAAAGGGCTCGTCGGACTCGAACGCCGAGCGCGTCACCAGGTTGATGGTGCCGCCGATGGCGTTGTGGTCCAGGTCCGGCGTGATCGATTTGCGCACCTCGATACGCGACAGCAGAAAGGCGGGAATCAGGTCCAGGGGTACCGCACGGGCGATGCTGCCCCGCTCCGGCGAGGCGATGATGGCGCCGTCGACGGTGGTACGGTTGTAGGTGGCGTTCAGACCCCGGATCACCGGGAAGCGCGCCTCGCCCTGGTCGTTCTGCACCGCCACCCCGGGCACCCGCAGCACGGCCTGGGCGGTGTTCAGGTCCGGCAGGCGGCCGATGTCGTCCTGGGCGATGGCGTCCACAATCTCGTTGGAGTTGCGCTTCACGTCCAGCGCCCGCTCCATCGACAGTGCCTGCCCGTACACCGTGATCTCCTCGATGACCTCGTCGTCCGGCTCCTGCGCCACGACGGGCGAGCCGAAAACCGAGAACAGGACCAGACCGGCCGCAACGCAAAGCCGCAACAGCACCTTGCCGTTCTTCATCATTCTTCTCCGAAGGATTGATCGACGATTTTCGTTCCGGGGGAAGAGATTGAGTTCTGGACGTTAAAAACCGGCGACGGTCCGATGAAGCGGCGATGAAGGTTTTGTAAGGGGAAGTTCAGGAAGACGTAACCGGAGCATTGCCAGCGCGGGGCATCGAACGGAAAACTGTCTTTTATGCGGATATCTGTTAGAGTGCGCGCACCCTGGCGCACCTCGGTCTGCGCCAATCACTCCTGAGCGCACCCCGTGCTCCCGGAGCCACACCCAAAGAATCCAGTCTGGGCCGAACCGTGCACGACTCCGTCGCGCTGCGGGTCAGACGAACCGGAGTAACCATCCATGCTTTTTTCCGAACTCGGCCTCGCGGCCGAATTGCTGAGTGCTGTCGAAAAACAGGGTTACCGCGAGGCGACCCCCGTCCAGCGCGAAGCCATACCGCCCATCCTCGCCGGCCGTGACATCCTGGCCAGCGCCCAGACGGGCACCGGCAAGACCGCCGGCTTCACGCTGCCGCTGCTGCAGCGGCTCATGGCGTCGCGGCCCGGCGGCACGCGCCGCGTGCGCGCCCTGATACTCGTGCCCACGCGGGAACTCGCCGCCCAGGTCAGCGAGAGCGTGCGAAATTACGGCTGCCATCTGCCGCTGCGCTCGGTGCAGATCTACGGCGGCGTCAGCATCCGCCCGCAGATCAAGCGGCTGCGGGAAGGCGTGGACATCGTCGTCGCCACCCCCGGTCGGCTGCTCGACCACGTACAGCAGCGCACCGTCGACCTCTCGGGCGTCGAGATGCTCGTTCTGGACGAGGCCGACCGCATGCTCGACATGGGCTTCATCCGCGACATCAGGAAGATCCTGAACCTGCTGCCCGCCGAGCGGCAGAACCTGCTGTTCTCCGCCACGTTCTCGAAGGAGATCCGCGGCCTCGCCGCGAGCTTCCTGCACTCGCCGGTGGAGATCGCGGTGGCACCGCGCAAGACCACGGCGGACCGGGTCGTCCAGCTCGTCCATCCGGTGGACAAGACGCGCAAGCGCGAGCTGCTCTCGCACCGCATCGGCGCGGAGAACTGGCGCCAGGTGCTGGTGTTCACCCGCACCAAGCACGGCGCCAACCGGCTCGCGAAGCAGCTCTGCGCCGACGGCCTGGACGCGGCAGCGATCCACGGCAACAAGTCCCAGGGTGCGCGGACCAAGGCGCTCGCAGACTTCAAGTCCGGCCGGGTCCGGGTGCTGGTGGCCACCGACATCGCGGCCCGCGGCCTCGACATCGACAGCCTGCCTCACGTGGTCAACTACGAGCTGCCCCATGTCCCCGAGGACTACGTGCACCGCATCGGCCGCACCGCCCGTGCGGGGCTGGACGGCCATGCGATCTCGCTGGTCTGCGTGGACGAAGACAAGCTGCTGCGCGACATCGAGCGGCTGCTGAACCAGCGCATCGAGAAGGAAGTGGTGCCGGGCTACGAACCGGACCCGCGCATCCGCCCGGAACCGCTGCAGACGGCACGCAAGCAGCGCCCGCAGCCGCGTCGCAACGGGCCGCGGCGGCAGAATACCCAGCCCCGGGGCCGCAAACGCGCCTAGAAAGGCGGGCAGGCCTCGGTTCATCCGGGCCCACCCGGCGGGCCGCCCTCCCGTTCCGCTCAGGCGGTGGCCAGCCCGGGGCGGTCCTGTCCCCGCGACCGGTTCAACCAGGCCAGCGCCCCGGTCATCAGGAGGCCGGCGAGCGCGGCGCCGCCGAGCACGCCGAAGTACAGCCGGTAACCCTCGGCAGCGCCGAAGCTGTCGAGGAACCAGCCGGCCAGCGGATAGGCGAAGACATCCGGCGTATAGCCCACCATCGAGACCAGACCGACCGCCGTCCCGGTCACCACCATCGGCACGCGGCTCTCTTCCAGCAGCGCATAGTAGATGCCACGCAGGGCGAATACCGCAATGGCCACGGCCGCGACCTGTATCCAGAGCAGCCACAGCCAGTCGGCCTCTCCCGGCATGGTGGCGAGCGCGAGGTAGCCGCCGCCCGCAATGAGGAAGGCGAGGCCCACCGCCCGGGTCGGGCGGATCCGGTCTGCCAGGAACCCGGCGGCGATCGCCGACAACGGGCGCAGCCACTCGCGGAAGGCGCCCAGCTGCGCGCCGAAGACCTTGTCCTGTGCGAAGGCCTTCTCGCCGAAGGTGGCGAATTCGAAAGTGCCGATATACAACCAGTAGGCGACGAGGATGATCAGGGCCTGCAGCCACACGGCCGGCATCGCCATGACCAGCCGCAGCTGACCGGTCGGCAGCCGGGCGTTACCGGTACCGGTGAGTGATCCGTGGGCGCTGTCCGCCGGTACGAAGGCCAGCACGAAGAAACCCGCGACCACCGATGCCGTCGAATACAGCACGATGACCGCGATCAGACCGTCGGCGACCAGTGCGTAACGGGAGAACACCCAGGCGGCCAGCGACAGCATGACGGCACCGACCAGACCGCGGCCGCCGTCGAGGATGCCGAAGGTCTTGCCCTGGTCGTCGCGCCCGCCCCAGAGCCGTGCGGCCTTTATGAGCGCCGCCCAGAAGGTCAGGATGGAGGTCACGCCCCAGAAGGCGTGCAGCGCGAGCAACATCGGATACGGGGGGATGGTGGCCATGTAAAAGCCGCCGAGCCCGGTCGCGAACAGGGACACGGAGAGCAGCGTCCGCGTGGCGACCCGGTCCGACAGCCAGCCGCCGGCGAAATAGGCGCCGAACGCCAGGGCGCCGAACATGGCGTTCATCACGCCCAGCTGCGTGAAGGTCACATCGAAGACCTCCGCCATGCTGGTCTGGAAGCTCTTGCGCATGTAGGGCAGCAGGTAGATGCTGTCCCCGGCCAGGATCAGGCTGGCCATGTAGAGCCATTTCCGACGGCCGCCCGCTGCCATCAGGATCGACCCGCGATCCCGGGCCTGCTAGTCGCCCGCAAAATTGTAGGTGAACTGGACGCCCGCATTCCTCGGCCGCCCCACCGTCAGCTGCGCCGGTCTCTGCCGGTCGGTATCCGCCCCCATCACGATCCGTTCGTCGGTGAGGTTGCGCACGAAGACGCCGAACTCCCAGTTGTCCCGCATCATCCCGGTGTAGAGATTCAGCACCGTGCTGCTGGGCAGCTCGATGCGCTCCAGCTGCTCGGTACCCAGCTCATTGAACTGACTGCTCACGTAGGAGACGTCGCCGCGCAGATACCAGTCGAGACCCCTGAGAGCGTTCGCGATCTCGTAGCGGAAGCCGGCATTGACCGTCCACTCGGGCGCGAACGGCGCCTCGTCGCCGTCCGATGCGATGGGCGGTGCCGACGGGTCGAGGTCGCCGTCCACCTCGGACTGGTTATAGGCAGCAGCGAATGACAGATCGAGCCGGTCCGTCGGCTGGGAGACGATCTCCAGCTCCACGCCGCGGCTGACGATATCGACGATGCTGAATTCCACGATCCAGCCGCAGGCGAGGAAGGTCTGCGTCCGGGCATCCTCCCAGTCCATCTGGTAGACGCTGATATTGGCGGTGGTCGTGCCGCCGAACAGGGTGGTCTTCGCGCCGGCCTCGTAATTCCAGAGCGAGTCGCCGTCGATCGTGGTCGGCACGCCGTCGAAGCCGAGATCGGCGAGTTCATCAGCACAGAACACCGGATTGATGAACTGCTGCACGCTGCCCACGCGGAAGCCCTTGGCGGCCTTGGCATACAGCGTCATGTCGTCGGAAGGCCGGTAGGCGAGCTCCACCATCGGGTTGAAACCGGACTCGGACGTCTTCTCGTCCAGGCGGTCGTTGCTGAACTCCACCCAGCCCTGCCAGCGGATGAACGCCTCCTGCTCGTAGTCGAAGAAACGGCCGCCGGCGGTCAGCTCGTAATCGCCGAACTCGTAGCTGGCCTCGGCGAATGCCGCGAACTGGGTCGTGTCGACGTCGAAGGTGCCGTCGAAATACGCATTCTCCAGCGGCGAGCCGAACGTGCTGCCCAGGGCGAAGCCGTCGAGCCCGGCGGGCGATGCGATCCATGCGTCCAGGCCGTCCAGGTCGTTGACCTGGTCGAGCTGACGGGAATCATCCTCGAAGTAGAGACCGGCCACGAAATTGAAGGGCCCGGAGAAACGGCTGTTGACGCGCACCTCCTGGGTGAACTTCTCGTTCCGGGTCTTGTTCTCCAGGTCCACCTGCTCGAGGAAGATGGCACCGTCCAGTGTCACCGGGTCGTAGTCGCCGAGCGCGAAGACCGGCTGCCCGGCAGCGCCGAGAGCGTTGGCGAGGCCGAGCAGGTTCCTCGTGCGCCGCGTATCGTCCAGCGTGTTGTCCATCTCCCGGTCGAAATACGAGGTGATGGACGTGAACGAATAGCGGTCCACCTCCAGGTCGAACTGCAGCGAGGCCAGCACGAACTCGTCCTCGAACTCGTTGTCCACGAACTTCACGTTCTGGCGCTCGTCCGTGATGACGAGCTGATCGAGGCTCTCGCCCGGCAACGCCAGGTCGTAGCCGAAGCCGGTGGTGGTCTCCGCAGGATCGTTGCGGCGCTGTTCCTGAGGCCGGCCGTCGGCATCCAGGCTCTGATACATCACCATGGCCTTCGCGCTCAGGGCGTCCGTCATATCCCAGAGCCCGGTCAGGCGGCCGCCGAAGATATTCTCGTCGTTGTAGTCCTCTTCGCCCGTGTAGACATTGTCGATATAGCCGCCGTTCGAGACGTTGTAGGCGACGCCGCGCAGCGCAAAGCGGTCATTGACGGGCAGGTTCAGAATCCCGTGCCCGCTGTAGCTGCCGCTGCCGTCCTCGGTGCCGAAACCCGTGACGCTGGCGGTGGCCAGCAGTTCGTCCATCACCGGGTCGTTCGGTATCAGCCGGATCGCGCCGGACATGGAGCTCGCGCCGAACAGCGTGCCCTGGGGGCCGCGCAGTACCTCGACGCGATTCAGGTCGAACAGCGCGGAATCCGGATTGAAGCCAGAGGTACTGATGGGCGTCTCGTCGAAATACAGCGACACCGTCGAGGGAATATTCGGGTTGGCGTGATTCAGACGCGCCGCCGAGATTCCGCGCATGGACAGCTGTGCCTGGCCGGTACCGGAGCTGTTCGCCGAGAGACCGGGCACCTCGCGCAGGTAATCGGCAAACCCGATCGAGACCGTCTCGGCGAGGGCATCGCCGTCGAGCACCTGGATGCTGCCGCCGATATCCTGGATGGATTCCGCCCCGCGCTTCCTCGCGGTGACGACGATCTCCTCGATGATGAGATCCGCGCCCTGCGCGTGCGACGTTGTGGCCAAACCGCCACCGAGGCAGGCCAGCAGAGAAAACAGGCAAAGGGCTCCGAGGGTCGGCATTCGCGTCATCGTGTTGTCCTTGAGTCACACCAGGAGTACACCGGCGGCCGCCGGCGATTCGCTACATCATACGCAATAACGCCTGCGGACGTGGTTGGCAGGGGTGGCAACATCCTGAACAACCCCCGGACGGACGGCCGCGCAGCGAGCTACGCAGCCGCATAATCCGGCCCCGCGGCCGCAAAGCCCCTCCTCCAATCCGCTCTGCGCTGTGCGATCATGCGCGCCATGCCCGACCGCGCCCTGCAGACCCTCCGCGACGTCTTCGGTTACGAACGCTTCCGCGGCGACCAGGCGGCGATCATCGACGCCGTGCTGGCCGGCCGCGACGCCCTGGTGCTCATGCCCACGGGCGGCGGCAAGTCGCTGTGCTACCAGATCCCGGCGCTGATCCGGGACGGCGTCGGCCTGGTGGTCTCGCCGCTGATCGCGCTGATGCAGGACCAGGTGCGGGCCCTGCACGAGCTGGGCATCGAGGCGGCCTTCCTGAACTCGAGCCTGAGCCGGGAGGAGCAGGAAGCGGTCATCGGCCGCCTGCGGGCGGGCCGGCTACAGCTCCTCTACGTGGCGCCGGAGCGCCTGGTGCAGCCGCACACGCAGGCACTGCTGGCGGAGGTGCCGCTCGCGCTCATCGCTATCGACGAGGCCCACTGTGTCAGCCAGTGGGGCCACGACTTCCGCTCCGACTACCTGGCGCTGGACGTGCTGGGCGAACGCTTCCCCGGCGTGCCCCGCCTGGCGCTGACCGCCACGGCCACGCCCATCGTGCGCGCCGAGATCGCCGAACGCCTCGCGCTGAACGATCCGGACGTCTTCGTCAGCCCCTTCGACCGGCCCAACGTCCGCTACCTGGTGCAGCCGAAGACCGACACTCGCCGCCAGCTCACCCAATTCCTGCAGGGCCACGCCGGCGAGGCGGGCATCATCTACTGCCTGTCGCGGAAGAAGACGGAGAGCATCGCCGAGTCGCTGCAGCGCGGCGGCTACAACGCCCTGCCCTACCACGCCGGCCTGCCCGCGGAGATGCGCGCCGAGCACCAGCACCGTTTCCTCACCGAGGAGGCCGTGATCATCGTGGCCACCATCGCCTTCGGCATGGGCATCGACCGGCCGGACGTACGCTTCGTCGCGCACCTGGACCTGCCGAAGAACATCGAGTCCTACTACCAGGAGACCGGCCGCGCCGGGCGCGACGGCGAAGCCGCCGAGGCCTGGATGATCTACGGCCTGCAGGACGTGGTGCGCCTGCGCCAGATGGTGGACGACTCGGAGGCCGACGAGGAGAAGAAGCGCCACGACCGCCAGAAGCTGGACGCGCTGCTCGGCTGGTGCGAGGTCACCGACTGCCGCCGCCGCCCGCTGCTGGCCTACTTCGGCGACGAACACGCGCAGGACTGCGGCAACTGCGACAATTGCCTGGCCCCGCCCGCCACCTGGGACGGCACCGAGGCGGCGCAGAAACTGCTCTCCGCCGTCTACCGCACCGGCCAGCGCTTCGGCGCGGCCCACGTCGTCGACGTGCTGCTCGGCAAGAGCACCGACAAGATCACCCAGCACCGCCACGACCGCCTCTCCGTCTATGGCATCGGCACCGAGCTGGCCGGCCCCGCCTGGCGCTCGGTGGTGCGCCAGCTCATCGTGCAGGGCTACCTGAAATCCGACCAGAATCGCTACGGCGCGCTGGTGCTCACCGACCGGAGCCGCCCGCTGCTGCGCGGCGAGATCGAGCTGCGCCTGCGCGAAGACCGCAAGCTGAAGACGGAGAAGAAGCAGCGCCGCGATGCCGCCGCCGATCTCGCGCCGGCGGACCAGTCGCTGTTCGAGGCCCTGCGCAAGCGCCGCAAGGAGATCGCCGACCGGCTCGACCTGCCGCCCTACGTCATCTTCCACGACGCCACGCTGCAGCAGATGGCCGAGCACCGGCCGAAGACGGAAGCCGAACTGCTCAGCATCAACGGCGTGGGCGAGGCGAAGCTGGAACGCTACGGCGAGGCGTTCCTGGCGATTATTGCCGAGGAAGAGGCCGCGGACGCGACTGCGGACCAGACCGCCCGTGTTTCGGCCGGCGCCAGGACGCCGTGACCGCCGGCGCCGCCCCGGCCCTGCAGCGCTCTTCCGGCGCCGCCCGGGTCTCGTTCAAACGCCGGGCTTCCGGCACCTGTCTCGACGAGCTGTACCAGCAGGGGTGTTCGAAAGTCCGCTTCCCACGCAAGCCGGACGGCACCCCCGAAGCCGTGCTGCTGAACACCGCGGGCGGTCTCGCCGACGGCGACGTCCTGAACACGGACATCCACTGGCGCGAGGGCGCACGGGCGACGGCGACCAGCCAGGCGGCCGAGCGCGTCTATCGGGCGGCGGGCGAAGGCTCGGCCCGGGTAACGACCCGGCTGCGCGTCGAGGCGCAGGCCGTCGCCTGCTGGCTGCCCCAGGAGACGATTGTTTTCGACGGCGCCCGGCTCGCTCGTTCGCTCGAGATCGAGTTGGCGCCGGATGCCTGCCTGCTGGCGCTGGAAAGCACGGTGTTCGGCCGCCGCGCCATGGGCGAAACGGTGAGCCGCGGCCGGGTCTCGGACCGCTGGCGCGTACGGATCGGCGGCCGCCTCGCCTTCGCCGATCATTTCCTCCTGGACGACGCGCTCACGGGCCCCATCAACGCCAGTCTCGCCCGCGGGCCGGTGGCCGACGGCGCGCACTGCCTCGCCACCCTGGTCGTGGCCGCACCGGACTGTGACTGCCTCGTTACCGCGGCCCGGGACATGCCGGTGCAAGGCCGCGCCGACGTCGGCGCCACCCTCCTCGACGAGCTCGCCGTCCTGCGCGTCGTGGCCGCCGACGGCGCCGCGATGCGCGCCGTCCTCATCCGCCTCGTCACGCTGGCCGGCGAGAGCTCTGGTATAACATTGCCACGCGTGTGGCACTGCTGAGGACAGGGACCGGTATGCATCTCACCCCCAGGGAAAAAGACAAGCTGCTGATATCGCTGGCCGCGATGGTCGCCCGCAACCGCCTG
>Ga0102929_1000717_pt1 | contig 19512 bp, 22 predicted proteins | sample SalPonR1_B_D2_MG_FD_78510 | JGI IMG/M metagenome (GOLD analysis project Ga0102929, IMG submission 78510) | Salt pond soil microbial communities from South San Francisco under conditions of wetland restoration - Salt Pond MetaG R1_B_D2_MG | ecosystem: Environmental > Aquatic > Marine > Intertidal... | reverse complement strand
TTCAGATTATCGAGCATGAACAACTCCGTCGAAACAGGAGCAACTGGCCGTGGGGTAGCGGGAGTCTGGCACTTCAAACGCCCGGTCTTTTTATTTCCTTGGCCATTTCACGTAAATTTGAGTGCCTTTGCTCCGTCAAAAAACCGGCCCTACGATGAACTTACTCGGCGATTTTTGTGGGCAGCCCGGCCTTGATCCACTCGTTTATGCCACCGCTGACCACGATGATATCATCGTAGCCTTTGGCCGTCAGGTAGCGTGCGCCCAGCCCCGCCCGCTTGCCGTTCTTGTCCATCACGACCAGTTTCTTACCTTGCGGGATCTCGGTGTAGAGATCCTGCAGAGAATTCAGGGAGACCTGCTGCCGCTTTGGGCTCTCGATCCGATAGCGGGCCACGTCGACATCGAGCCGCAGGTCGAGGAGGATGAAATCTTCGTCGTCATCGAGCATGGCTTTCAGGTCGTTGACGGAGATGCGAGGCATCTCGACTTTCGGCAGTTCTTCGACCGTCACTGTTTCATAACCGGCTTTGATCCACTCCGGCAGACCACCGCGGAAGACATAAACGGTTTCGTAGCCTGCTTCAACCGCCAGACTGGCGGCGTCGGGTGAAGCCGTTCAGGTACGGCCAAGACAGTAGAACACCAGCGGCCGGCTTTTGTCAGCCGGCAGCGCTGCCGGGACCTCCGCAATCGGGATATTGACGGAATCTCTGATGTGCAGGTTGTTGAATTCGATCGGACTCAAGGGAAAGATGACCGTGGCCTGGTCGGCGTCCATCAATTCCTTGACCCGCTCGGCATCGACTTCGACCGGTTCCGCCGCACAAACCGGCATGGTCCAGAGCAACATGGTCAATAATGCTGCCAGGAACAGACTCATTCGACTGCATAACAATTGACGTCTCATGTTTTCCTCCCCGAATAGAACTTGGCTTTCATTTCTTCCTCGCTGCCCCGAAGCGGGCAGCGAATCTAAGTCACGACCGAAACATATGCAAATTATGGGCCTTAAGCTTATCCGCCTTGGTTAGGATTTGCCAACAAAAAAGGCCACCATCCTGGAAGGAGGCGGCCCTGATCTTTTGTTTTCGAAAAATTGGCGGCTCAGTCGTTGCGCATCATGCGCATTTTCTTGCGCAGGCGGCGTTGGGCTTCCTTCTCTTTGCGCTTGCGCTTGACACTCGGCTTCTCGTAGTACTTGCGCTGCTTCATTTCGCGGAACAGGCCTTCCTGCTGCAACTTGCGCTTGAGCACCCGGATGGCTTTCTCTACATTGTTGTCGAGAACCTGGATTTCCAAAAACTTCACCCCGCTTTCTTTTGAGACTGTCCTTTCACGGGGAAAGGAGCACGTATATATAACCAATCGGCCTGCACAATGCAAGTAAAATCACGTCCGACCCGGGGTCTGGCCGTCGCTGCAATACAGACCGACCGATAAGCCGCCGTTGCGCAGGTCGGCAATTTTGTGCAGAGAAAGTCCGGTCGCCCGCGCCAGGTTCGGGTCGGGACAAACCAGGGCTGTACGCCAATCCGGATAGTTCGCGGTGATCTGTCGGCCGATTTCTTGGTAAAAACCCGGCAATGACCCTTTGACGCGCAGCCGCTTGCCGTAAGGGGGATTGCAGATCAATAAACCCGGTCCGCGCACGGGCCTCTGCTCGCCCAACTCCTGCTGCACAAAGCTTATCGGGCCTTCCACGTTCAGTCTGGCCAGGTTTTCCCGGGCCGCAGCAACAGCGGTTTCCTGCATGTCGAATCCTGTCAATGCGTTCCGCAAAGGGCGCTGCTGCTCTGCCGCCTCGCGGCACAGGCGCCGCCAGAGGCCGTCCCGATATCCCGGCCAGGTCTCGAAGGCAAAGCGCCGCTGCAGCCCCGGCGGCCGGCCTGCTGCAAGCAGGGCGGCTTCCAGAACAAAGGTTCCGGTCCCGCACATGGGATCGACCAGCGGAACTGAACCGTCCCAGCCCAGCCGCATGAGAATGCCGGCGGCCAGCGTCTCTCGCAGCGGGGCACGGGTCGTGGCCCGGCGATAGCCTCGGCGGTGCAGCAAATCACCGGAACTGTCCATCGACAGGATGACCTGGTCATCGACCAGATGTGCGAAAACTTGCTGGACTGCGCCATCCCCCGGCAAGGGACCGCGCCCCAGCGCCTTGTCAGCCGCTTCCTGCAGAGTTGCGGCAATGCGATTGCTGTGCATCAACCTGGAACGCCGGCAGCTGACCCGAAATCGGAGTAACGTATCGCTTTTCACAAACCGCCCCCAGGGCAAACGCACGGCATTTCGGTACAGGTCAGGGAAAGAGCGGCAGCGGAAGGCGGCAAAACGGATGAGAACACGACTGGCGCTGCGCAGATGGAGGTTGCTCAGATAAATCTGCTCCAGCCGGCCACTGCAAGCCACGCCACCGATTTCGCGCCGGATCTGCGCCAGGCCATGTTCGGCCAATTCTGCGGCACAGACCCCTTCGAGGCCGGGAGCAACCACGGCATACAGATTTTCCATGGAACGGTGATCCATGCGCGCCACTTTCAGTAAAAATCAGATGGTCTCCAACCGATCCGGCAGTCTCACCCTGCGCCCCTCGGGCAGGTCGGCGTCAAGCAACCCGAATTCCCGCCGGAGATCGGCAAGGAATTCTTTTCTCGGCACATTCTGAGCCCCCATCCGCAACAGGTGATCGTTGGACAACTGACAGTCGATACAAAGAAAATCCTGTCCAGCCAGCCATCGAGCCACGGCTGCCAGGGCGATTTTCGAAGCATCAGTTTCCCGGTGAAACATCGATTCCCCAAAGAAGAAAGGCCGGAGGGCTATGCCGTACAAACCTCCGATCAGCCGGTTTTCCTGCCAGACTTCCACCGAATGGGCATAGCCCAGACGGTGGAGTTTGAGGTAGGCGGCCTGCATGTCCGGAACCAGCCAGGTTGCTTCTCCCTTTTCCAGGCGGGTTTCGGCACAGGAACGGATCACGTCCTCGAAAGCTGAATTGGTCGTGACCCTGAACCGCTGCTTTCTCCAGGTGCGCGCCAGGCGGCGGGAGACATAGACATCGGCGGGGAGCAGGATGCAGCGGGGATCCGGGGACCACCAGAGGATCGGGTCGCCCGGACTGTACCAGGGGAAGATCCCCAGGCGATAAGCCAGCAGAATCCGCTCCGCCGACAAATCCCCGCCGACCGCCAGCAAACCGTAGCGGTCGGCCGATTGCGGGTCCGGGAAAACCAGCTGCTGGCTGAGCCTGAAAATAGGCATAAATTCGGGAGGCGGGCGCCGTAAATCCGGCAAAGCAGGAGAGTCGAGAAGCAGGGTTCTGCGGCAAGCCGCCGGAGGACAGAGCAGCGGACCGAAAACACTGACCTTCCTGTCCTGAATATCAGGCGTAGCGGAAATTCAATTGGCCGCCGCGGAGGCCAACCTTGACCTCTCCGCCTTTCACCAAAGGGCCGAACAAGATGTCATCGGCCAGAACATCGCCGATTTCGGTCTCAATCAAACGACCGAGCGGACGAGCCCCGAAAACGGGGTCATAACCCCGTCGAGCCAGGTCCTGCCGCGCTGCCTTGGACAGCTTGAGAGTGACGTTTCTTTCCGCCAGCGAAGTCTGCAGTTGGCGGATGAATTTATCGACGACCCGGACCATGACCGATTCGTCCAGCGCCCGGAAATGGATAACGGCATCCAGACGGTTGCGAAATTCGGGCGAAAAGGTTTTTTCAACGGCCTGTCCCGCTCCGGAGGGCATCCGGGTCCCGAAACCGATCGGCACGCTGCTCATTTCCCGCGCACCCACATTGCTGGTCATGATCAGAACGACGTTGCGGAAATCGGCCTGCCGGCCATTGTTGTCGGTGAGGCTGCCGTGGTCCATGACCTGAAGGAGAATATTGAAAATGTCCGGATGCGCTTTCTCGATTTCGTCGAGCAGCAGGACCGCGTAGGGGTTGCGGATCACAGCATCGGTCAGCAAGCCACCCTGATCGAAGCCGACATAGCCGGGCGGGGAGCCGATCAAACGGGAAACGGAATGCTTCTCCATGTACTCGCTCATATCGAAACGCAGGAATTCGACGCCCATCTGCAACGCAAGCTGCTTAGCCACTTCGGTTTTGCCGACCCCGGTCGGCCCGGTAAACAGGAAGGAACCGGTCGGCTTTTCCGGCTGCCCCAGTCCGGCCCTGGCCCGGCGAATCGCCCGGCACAGATGATCGATGGGTTCATCCTGGCCGAACACCTGACGCTTGATCGCCTGGTCGAGACCTCTGAGCTTACGGCGCTCGGCGCCCGCCATTTTCTGAACAGGAACCCTGGCGATACCGGCGACCACAGCTTCGATATCGGCGACGCCGATGCTCTTGCGCTGCTGCGGGAACAGCCGGCGGTAGGCCCCGGCTTCGTCGATGACATCGATGGCCTTGTCAGGCAGGCGCCGGAATGTAAGGTGGCGCTCGGAAAGCCGTGCTGCCGCTTCCAGCGCGGCACTGGTATAGGTCACACCATGGTGGTCTTCGTAATAGGACTTCAGACCTTTCAGTATCTCCACCGTCTCCTCGACGCTCGGCTCGAGGATGTCGATTTTCTGGAAACGCCTGGACAGGGCCCGGTCCTTTTCGAACAGGTTCTTGTATTCCTCATAGGTGGTCGAGCCGATGCAGCGAATCGCACCGGTGGCCAGGACCGGTTTGAGGATATTGGCCGCATCCAGGGATCCGCCGCTGGTTGCTCCGGCGCCGACGATGGTATGAATTTCGTCAATCACCAGGATCGCCCTGGGGCGCTTTTCCAGAGCCCGGATCACCGCTTTGAGACGTTCCTCGAAATCTCCGCGGTATTTGGTGCCCGCCAGCAGGGCGCCCATGTCGAGAGCAAACAGTTCGGCATCCAGGAGCAGTTCGGGAATACTCCTTTCGTGAATGCGCATGGCCAAGCCTTCGGCGACGGCCGTTTTGCCGACTCCGGGTTCTCCCACCAGAATCGGATTGTTCTTCCGCCGCCGGCAGAGCACCTGAATGGTTCGCTCAAGTTCCGGCATCCGCCCGACCAGGGGATCGATTCGACCCTGGGCGGCCCGGTCGAGGAGGTTAACGGCATAGCTCTGCAGAGGGTCGATCCGCTTGACCGTTTTTTTCCCGGGCGCCTGCTCGCGCTGTTCCGGGGGAGGTCCCTTGGTCTGTTCGCTACCCTGCTGGGGCGTCCTGGTCATGCCGTGGGAGATGTAACTCAAAACATCGAATCGGGAGACGCCCTCTTCGCGCAGCAGAAATGCCGCATGACTGTTCTCCTGTTCCAGAATGGCGGCCAGCAGGTCGCCGAGGCCGATTTCATCCTTGCCTGACGACTGCATATGCGAAACGGTCCTTTGCAGAACCTGTTGCAGCCCGATAGTCTGTTCGGGAATGAAATCGTCTTCAACGTCGATCGCTTCCAGATGCTGGTCGAAAAAGCTTTCCAGTTCCCGCCGCAGCCTGTCCACTTCGCCGCCGCAGGCAAGCACCACATCCCGGCCCGGATCTTCGAACAGCAGGGCGTACAGGACGTGCTCGGTCGTCAGGAATTCATGATGTCGACGCTGAGCTTCCCGGACAGCGAGGGAAAATGCAATCTGGACATCCTGGTTGAACATATTCTCTCCTAGACCTGATCGAGGCTGCAGCGTAGCGGGTAACCATTGGCGCGGGCCTCGGTATGGACCCTGGCGGTTTTGGTTTCCGCGACTTCAAAAGGGTAAATACCGCATACGCCGATCCCCTTGAAATGGATATGCAGCATAATGCGGTTGGCCTCGGTCGGCGCCTTGTGAAAAACCTTCGAGAGCATTTCGACGACAAAGTCCATGCTCGTATAATCATCGTTGTGCATCAGCACCTTGAACATCGGCGGCTGCCGGGTCAGAGAGCGCGTCTCTTGCCTGGACTGTGTCTGGTTTCCGGTTGCATCGTTTGCCACGAAATCACCTTCGGAAGCCAAGGAAATGCTCGTGGCATTATCCTAGCACAATCAAACCACACGTGTCATCGGGATGGCAAAAGCGGGCTGCTTCTTAATGTCTGGCGACCTGCTTCCCGGCCAGAAAATCTCCGGTCGCACCGGGCACGGTCAGCAGACGATTGACAGCGGTCGCCAATCTCCAGCTGCGATTGTCAAGGCCGAGCTGCTCAAGGCCCGCGGCAAACCCAAGGTAGGCCGCTTCCGTCAGAGCTTTCTGGAACAAATTCATAGGAATGGTCCGCGCCTCCGCAAAAGGCGCCGCTGCCAGGGCATCCCGGCAGAGCGCTGCATCGAGCGAAGTCACGGAGCGGCACAGCAGCGGGCGGGCAGGATGGACCAGACACCACCCGCGTCCATCCAGGAAAGCACAGGGCTCATGAATGTCGGCACGCTCGTCATCAGTCAACCAGCGGGTTCGGACGTCAACCTCTTCGACTCGCGCCTGGATCGCCAGCAGGTTTTCATATTCCAGACGATTGCAAAGGAAACGACTGATGGTGATGGCCTCGGGAAACAACACGGACACATTGAGGATGCAGCATGCACTGCAGCCGGCCCGGCAAGCCACACGGTCGAGCCCGGCATAGGCCCCGAATCGACACAGGTCCTTTTCGACCGCGGCAACCAGAAGGTGGGTCCCTCCGGCAACGGCAAGCGGCGTCCGTGCCCCCTCCAGCAGGGTCGCGGCGGCGGCGCGGAAACTTCGGGCATACATCCTGAAGTCGAAATCTTCGTTCATCAGGCATCCCGTGGTTTCAGGTCATTTGGCGATTGCGGTCAGAAGTCTTTACTATACATCGGTCCCGGCGGATTGCCAAATCTTGTAGAGCGGACAACGGATCAGGATGACAGACCGCATGGAATATATTATCCTGACCACCAACTTCTGTTCAGGAAAGACGGCTGTTGTGAACACGACCCAGGAAACCCATTCTCTGATGATCGGCTACTTGCTCTGGCTGTTCGGCTTTACCGGCTCCCACCGGTTTTACTACGGTCGCCCCATCAGTGGTACACTCTACTTTTTCACCTTCGGCCTGCTGCTGATCGGCTGGCTGATCGATCTTTTTCTGATACCCGGCATGGACCGTACAGCCGACCTGCGGTTTGAGCCGGGACCTTTTAATTATGACGTCGCCTGGATCCTGCTGACTTTTCTCGGCCTGTTCGGGATTCATCGCATGTATCTCGGCAAATGGATTTCCGGAATCGTCTACCTGCTGACTGGCGCCCTGCTCGGAATCGGCTACATTTATGACTACTGGACCCTGAACGAGCAGCTCAGCCTCGTCAATCGACAACCCGCACACTGACCGGAGGCCAGCATGTTGACCCACCTCGTTTTCTTCAAATTCAATCCAGGCACCAGCGAAACCGATATCAAGCACGCGGAGCAGGCTCTGAAAAAGCTGCCGTCGGTCATCGATGAAATCAGGGAATTCCGGGTCGGTCGAGACATTATACAATCGGACCGGTCCTACGATCTGGCCCTGGTTTCGGCCTTCGAGGATCTGCCTGCCATGCAGCGTTATCAGGTTCACCCGGAGCATCAGAAAGTCGTCGACTTTGTCAAAACCCTGACCAGCAGCATTGTTGCTGTTGATTTCCTGGAGTGATTTCCGCATGCCGGAGACGACCGAGGGGATCATCCGGTTTCAGCTTGATTTCATCCCCGGGCCAGCGCCGCAGACCGAAACCCTGACCGCACTGAATGCCTGGCGGAGCATCTTCCGCAGGCTCGGCCTGCTGGGCCAGGACCCGAAGCGTTACGGCGGGTTCGGCTTCGGCAACCTCAGCCGACGCGTTTGTCCGCCGGTCGACAGCGAATGCGCCTTTGTCATCAGCGGCACCCAGACCGGGGCCCTGCCCCGCCTGGACAGCGAGCACTACGTCAAGGTGCTGCGCTGCGTTCCAGTCGAGAACAGGATCGTGGCCAGGGGTCCCATCCATCCTTCTTCGGAGTCTCTCACCCATGGTCTGCTCTATCGGATCGATCCCGCCATCGCCTGGGTCATGCACCTTCACAGCCCCGAAATTTTCCGCAATGGCGAAATCCTGCGACTGCCCGCCACGAGACCCGATGCTTTGTGCGGCACGCCGGAAATGGCAGAAGAGGTGGCTCGCCTCCATCAGCAAAATCCTGCAGCCGACCCGGGTTTGATCCTCATGGGTGGGCACCCGGACGGCCTGCTGGCTTACGGATCGGACGTTCATAAGACCGGCGCCCTGGTCATGGAAATTCTGGGCCGCGCCAGAATGGCCGATGCTCCATAAAACCGCGTTGTCTTTTTTTACTTGATTTACAGCAGCAGCTCTGGCACTATTCACATCCTCACATTAAACCTCTCCAAGACGACCATCTGCAACGGAGTACGCCATGAATCTGCAAATTCAACTCGTTTGTCCCGAGTGCAGCGAATCCCAGTCGGTGGATTTCCATGAGTTTTCTCCAGGTCGCCGCCAAACCTGTCGTTATTGCCAGGCAACTTTGCGCCTGACCACCGACAGTCTCGACCTGTTCGCCAGGGACGTTCGCTACTACTGCGGCACTTGAACTGACGCACCGGAGGGAACCCTCCCCGCCGGTTTCCGGAAAACTCCCTCCCGCCAGCGGGATTTTCTCTCCCCGGCTTCCCTGTTGCGGCCTGCCGATCTGGCTGATATGGTGTGATGGCCTCGAAACATTGCCTGGGGAGAGACCTTCATGCGCGACCATTTGCTGATCCCGGGAATTTTTCTGCTCGCCTTTATCCTCGGTTGGCTGCCAACCTATCTGGTCTTGAAACGACGCGCTGAAGAAGCCCGGCAAAACGGCCGCCAGGAAAGGGCGACCGATCTTGCCGTGCTGCAGGAAAGACTCGCCGGCGCCGAAACTCGTCACCACCAGTACGACGCGGCCATGGAGGCACTGAAGACCCGCAACGATATACTGCGTGAGGAGCGTTCCGCCCTGGAACAGGAAACTGTGCGACTCAAGACTCAGTTGCAGGCCGAGATCAGGCGCTCCGAAGAAAAACTGAACCTCCTCAATGCGTCCCGGGAAGAATTTCAGGCCCAGTTCACCAATCTCGCCAACCGCATCTTCGAAGAGAAAACCAGGTCTTTTTCCGACCAGAGCAAAGCCAACCTGGATTCCGTCCTGACCCCTTTCAAAGAAAAAATCGGCGAGTTCGAAAAAAAGATCAGCGAAGTTTACACCACCGAAGGGAAAGAGCGGCACTCTCTGATCAGGGAGGTCCAAAAGCTTCAGGAACTGAACCAGAAAATCAGCGAAGATGCCGATAATCTGACCAGGGCCCTGAAGGGCGACAGCAAAACCCAGGGCGCCTGGGGAGAAATCATCCTGGAGAGAATCCTCGAGCAATCGGGTCTACGCAAAGGGATTGAATATGACAGCCAGGGCGGTTTTCGAGACAGTGAAGGCAAGCTGCTGAAACCGGATGTCGTTGTCCACCTGCCGGAAGGCAAGGACATCATCATTGATTCCAAGGTCTCTTTGACCGCCTATGAAAAATACTGGCGGGCCGAAACCGAAGAACAGCGTCGCCGCGCCATCAGGGAGCACCTGCTATCGGTCAACAATCATCTCAAGGGCCTGGCAAGCAAAAAGTACGATGACCTGCAAGGCGTCACCAGCCTGGATTTCGTTTTGATGTTCATCCCGGTGGAAGGGGCCTTCATGCTGACCATCGAGCAGGACCACGAGCTGTTCAGAAAGGCTTTCGACCAGAACATCATGATTGTCAGCCCGTCAACCCTGCTCGTCACCCTGAGGACCATACAAAACATCTGGCGCTACGAATATCAGAGTAAAAACGCCCTGGAAATCGCCGAAAAAGCAGGCAGCCTTTACGACAAGTTTGTCGGTTTCATCACCGACCTGGAAAAAATCGGCGATCAGATTGGTAGCCTCCAAAAAACCTACGACGGCGCTCACAACAAACTGGCCAGCGGTCGGGGAAGCCTGGTTTCCCGGGCAGAAGGTCTGGTTCAATTGGGAGTGAAAACCCGTAAACGCCTGCCAAAATCCGCGGCTGGCGACCTGCCCGAAAAATCCTCCCGGCTCGATGGCGAGCACTCTGAATGAAGAATGATTGCGGCGGATGCAGGCAAGAGCCGTCAAGCCTCAGGAGAGCGGAGTCTGCCTGGTACTGACGGCTTGAAAAAAATCGCGGTTGCGGTGCCGGGTCGCCGGCGATTTCATGAGCGCCGTATAGATTCGGGTCGCTCTCAGGTCCAGTTTCAACATCGCTTCAGCCAACCTGGCCCGCTCTGAATTGACGGTGTAGTATTTACGGAGCATGGCCGGGCCTTTCGCCGGGTCCCTGATAATGGGCAGCGTCCGCCGGGTGCGGGCCTTCGCCAGGCACTTTCTGCCGGTGTCGCTCATACCAAGCAACCGCAGGTAAAGTGGCCCGGCTGCGACCAGAGCATTCATTTCCTCTTGGTTCGCCTGCAGCAGGACATAGATTAGAATGCGCTGGATTCGGGTCAGCGTCCACTGTCTTGATTTTGCTGCCACGGCCAGTTCCGTAAAATTCCCCGCCTGAAGAGCCGCCTCCGCAAGGCGATTTTCCAACCCATGCTCCACCTGGTAAACACCGCGCAGGGTTCCGGGTTCCCGCAGGAGCAGGACCAGAAGTGCCGTGAGCAGTTTTGCCTGGTCGATGGTCTGTCCCTGCTGCAAGGCTTCACGCAAAATCATCCGGCTGCCTTCCGGCAGGAAGGTCTCAATGGGTCTGCCTTCGGTCAGCATCTGCCGGAGACCGGTGGCGCTGGCAATCCGATCGACAGCAGCCGTGTCATGGTAGCCGGGGCCGAGCCGGGGAACGGTTGCCGGCTGGATGTCGCTGCCCGCCTCGGCAAGCGCCCGCAGATATTCAAGACCCAGGATATTGTTCGGCTGTGCAAACAACTCTGGCGGCAGGTCAGGCGCGATTTCTTCCAGCACCCTGGTCCTTGCGGTCGGATAATTGACACCCTGGCGTAAGAGCTGTGCAGTTCCCTCTTCGATTCTGCCGGCATGGCGAAAGAGAAGATCGGCACCCTTTTGCAACTGGCCGAGTGACCCGGTCTCGCTGCCGAAACAGAGGGAATCGACAATTCCCAGCCCCTGCAAGGAATGGATGGCTCCGCGCGCGAAATGCGGTGCGCTGTTGCAGGCAAACGGGAAGGGCAATTCGAACACCAGGTCCACGCCGGCGGCCAGTGCCATTTCGCTGCGCAGCCACTTATCCACCAAAGCAGGCTCTCCCCGCTGCAGAAAATGACCGCTCATGACCGCCACGCTGGCATCCGCCACGGTCGTTTGCAGGCTTTGCTGTAAATGGTGCAGATGGCCGTTGTGGAAGGGATTGTATTCGGTGACCAGTCCGACGACTTTCATTGTCAACCAGGAGCGCCCGGAAAAAGCGGCAGGGCGGCGGACAGACAAGGTCGCGCCCGCTTGCCGCCAAGCAGCGCCCAGCAGGAAAGCCGGAGGCTCCGTCTCAACCCTGGAAGCAGTTCGGGCATTTTTCGTGGTCGATGCTCAAATCGTGTTCGAGGAAAGCAATAGCATCGTTCAAATTGCCCAGGGTTCCACCGAAACCGGCCTGGAAGCGCTCCGCCATTTCACGGCTTTCAAAAGTCAGCATGGAAGGGTGACAGCAGGGGATGGCGACACTGCCCATCAGAAAGTTGGAATTCTGGGCCGAATGCTGCCGGCCGGTCAGGTAATCTGCGGTCATTGCCATGACCACCTTGTCCCGGTGCAGGATATGTGCAGAGACCCCGCAATGGGCACAGCAGGCCTGCTTCTGTTCACCATTATCCAAAGCCAGGCTGTAGATCAGATGCTGGGTTGCCGGACGGAAACAGACCAGGCATTTCCCTTGTCCGGTTTCGGCACTTTCAGGGGCTGCCGGTTTTGCGGCTCCCCCGGAGCTGGGATTCGCCAAAGCCCCGCCGTGAATCCGGCGCAGGGCCCGGCGATTCTCCAGCAGGCTCAGATCGCGATGGACGGTCATCTTGGTGATCTTGAAGTGCTCCGCGATTTCCCGGGTGGATAAACTGCCTTCCCGATCGAGCCATTTGAGCAGTTCTTTTCGACGTTCTGAAGCATTCATGGCATCCTCTTCGTTACCAAGTAAACATAAATCAAGCTACCGTTTACCATAAAATCAACATTGCTGAAACAATCTCATACTTGGTAGTATATCACTCCGAGGGCCGCTGTGACGAATTTCGTCCTCCTGGCGAGTCGGCATGCAAACCAGCATCGATCCCCGTGAAGGCCATTTTCTTCGACCGATTTTGTTTACAGGTGCAGGACCAAGGCTTTATCAAGCCGGACTTCGCGAGGTGTGACGGTGGTCCGGTAGGCCAGCACCTCAACCCCCCGCCCGGCCGCCCAGCGCAGCAAATGCCCGTATTCCCGATCGATGTCATCGGCCGGCGCAAAGGCCTCTGCCGCGTGGCGTTGGACCACGAAAAAAATCACGGCCCGCCGCCCCGGCCTGACGGCGCCCGCCAGTTCGCGAAGATGCTTCTGCCCGCGTACAGTCACCGCGTCCGGAAAACAGGCCACCTTCGGCTCGCAGCAGAGCGTCACGTTCTTGACCTCGACCAGCACCTGTTCATGACCTTTTTCCAGAGAGAAGTCAAGACGGCTCTGGCCGAAACGGTATTCCGGTATTATCTGGTAGCCGGCGAGCCCTTCGATCAACCCTTGACGCAAACCTTCCTCGACCACGCGGTTGGCCCGATGGGTGTTGATGTCCGTCCACCCGCCGTTGACCCGGACCAGTTCCCAACTCCAGGCCAGCTTGCGCCTGGGGTTGTCACTGGCCGACAGCAGGACCTCATGACCGGGCACTGCGCACTGGCGCATGCTGCCGGTGTTCGGCGTGTGGGCAGTCACCACTTGGCCGTCGTCCAGTTCGACATCAGCCAGGAAGCGCTTGTAGCGCCGGAGCAGGCGGCCTGGCATCAAGGGTGATGGCAGCTGCATGGATTGCTTTCTTTCGGGGTCATCCACGTGCCCCGAATCCCACCTCAAAGGGCGGGAAGCCGGTATTGAGCATGACATCGGGCTTGACGATCGGAGCAGAATCCCGCAGCATCAGGTCTCCGCGAGGAAGACAACATGCCGCAGGCCGCCACGCCCGGGGCGCTGTCTGCTGACCTTGAAACCGGCCTTTACCAGACGCCGGGCAAAGCCCTCATCGTAATTCTCGCCCCAGATCGCGAAGACGCCCGCCGGCTTCAGTGCGGCACGCACCCTGGCAATGGCCCGACTGCCGTAGAGCGGGTCGCGAACCGGATCGGTTCGGAAGTGGGGACCCTTGTAGAGGTCGAAAAGGATCGCATCAAACCGCTCCGCCGGCTCGGCCTGAGCGGCCAGGGCGACCCGCTCTGCGATATCGATAATGTCGGTGGTCACGCGTGGATCATTGACCGCACCTTCCGTCAGAACCGCCAGGGGACCGCGACACCAGGAGAGGACCGCCGGGTTGAGTTCTGCCACCGCCACCTGTGCCGTCTCCGGCAGGCTGTCCAGGGCAGCCCGGAGCGTGTACCCCATACCCAGCCCGCCGATCAGAACGCGAGGCGCAGGATGGCTTTTCAAGCGCTTGCAGCCCAGCTGCCCCAGCACGACCTCGGAACGGTTCGCCAGGCTGTTCATCAGCACCAGGCCGTCGAGCGTGATCAGAAAATCGCGGGTATCCCGCTGCCGCAGTTCCAGTTCGCCTTCAGCCGTCGTTATGCTTGCCAGGGTTTTCCAGGGTTTGGCCATGCTTTGATCTTTCAAGGCCCCAGAGGGGCATTCATGGAAGGATTCGTTTATCAGCTTATCCTGATCGTCATCCCTTTGCATTGGACAATCGCGGCCGCCTCCCCCTTTTTACTCTTGGCCGCAGCTCACCACGATTGACATGAACTCGGTAAAGAACGTAAAGTTTAACATAATATAATAGAGGCAGGACGTTTGCCGTTTGCTACCGATGACTGATCGGCGGGCATTTGCGCTCTACGAGCCGCAACAGTAGCTTTCTCGGCTCGAAACAGACAGGGATTTTACACTCATTTCAGGAGGTTACAAGGGATGAAAAGAAAACTCTTAATGCTATCGTTGATGCTCTTCGCACTGCCCGGCTTTGCCCAGGCGAAAACCATGAAACTGGCGATGGATGCCGACCCGGTTTCGCTTGACCCTCACATGCAGCTGTCTGGCGGCATGTTGCAGTATTCGCATATGGTCTTTGATCCGCTGGTGCGGTGGACCAAGGAGACCACCATCGAAGGGCGACTGGCGAATAAGTGGGAGCGACTCGACCCGAAAACGGTCCGTTTTTACCTGAAAAAAGGCGTTAAATTTCACAGTGGTAACGAGCTGACTGCTGATGATGTCATCTGGACCGTCAACCGCTTGAAGCAGTCGGTCGATTTCAAAGGCATCTTCGAGCAGTTTGAGACCCCGGTCAAAGTCGACAAGTATACCGTTGACATCGTCACCAAGGTTCCCTATCCGCTGCTGCTGAACACCGCGACCTATATTTTCCCGATGGACAGCCAGTTCTACTCCGGAACCGATGAAAAGGGGATGGACAAGGGCATCATTAACAAAACGGGCTACTCGTTCGCCAACGACAATGCCTCCGGAACCGGCAAATATCGCGTCACCGAACGCCAGCAGGGCGTCAAAGTGGTGTTCGAGGAGTTCAAAAACTATTGGGACAAGGCCTCCCCCGGCAATGTCGACCAGATCATCCTGACGCCGATCAAGAACGACGCGACCCGCGTCGCCGCACTGCTTTCCGGTGATGTCGACTTCATCATGCCGGTGCCGCCGCAGGATATGGACCGCATCGAGAAAGCCGACAATGTCAAGCTGGTAACCATGAGCGGCACCCGGATCATCACTCTGCAACTCAATCAGAAGCGGGTTGAAGCCTTCCAGAACCCGAAAGTACGACAGGCGATCGTCTATGCCATCAACAACGCCGGCATTGCCGAGAAACTGATGAAAGGGCGTGCCACCGTCGCCGCCCAGAACAGTCCCGAAGGGTACAAGGGCCACAACCCGGAACTGACGCCGCGCTACGATCTGCAGAAGGCCAAGCAACTGATGAAGGAAGCCGGCTACGAAGATGGTTTTGAAGTCAGCATGATCGCCCCCAACAACCGCTACGTCAACGACGAGAAGATCGCGGAAGCCGCCGCTTCGATGCTCGGCAAAATCGGCATCAAAGTCAACCTGAAGACCATGCCGAAGGCTCAGTACTGGGATCAGTTCGATTTGCAGGTCGCCGATATCCAGATGATCGGCTGGCATTCCGACACCGAGGACACCGGCAACTTCTTCGAGTTTCTGCTGATGTGTCCGAATAAGGAAACCGGTTATGGCCAGTACAACTCAGGCAACTATTGTAACCAGGAGGTTGATCGTCTGACTCTGGCGGTGCAGTCGGAAACCGACCAGGCCAAGCGAACCGAGATGCTGCAGCAGATGGAAAAGATCGCCTACGACGAAGCCGCCTTCGTGCCGCTGCACTGGCAGGATCTGTCCTGGGCCGGCAAGCAGAACCTGCGGATCGCTCCGATCGTCAACGTGATGAATTTCCCCTATTTCGGGGATCTGGTCATCGAATAAAGCAAGAATAGTCCGGTTCCACCATCCAGGGGGGAGTGCGATATTGAGTGCTCCCCCCTGAGCTTTGCAGGAAACTTGGAGAGACAGATGATTGCTTTCATGATTCGCCGTCTGACCCAGGCGCTGATTGTCATCTTTATCATCAGCATCATCGGCTTTGCCATCAAGCAGAGCGTCGGGGACCCGCTGCGCGAACTGCTCGGGATCTCGGTTTCAGAGGAACAGCGGGACGAGTTCCGGGAGCAGCTCGGCCTCAACGACCCCTGGTATGTGCAGTATGGCCGTTTCCTCGGTGACGCGGTGCAGGGCGACCTGGGCACCTCGCTGTTCTACAAACGCCCGGCCACCGAAGTCATTCTGGAAAAGGCCCCGGCAACTCTCGAACTGGTACTGGTCAGCAGTTTGATCATCATCTTTCTCTCGGTGCCGTTGGGGATATTCTCGGCCATCTATCCGAACCATCTTTTCTCGCGCCTGCTGATGGGCGGCAGCATCGTCGGGGTGTCGATTCCGGTCTTCCTGACCGCCATCATGCTGATCTATGTTTTCTCCATCAAGCTCGGCTGGTTGCCTTCCTTCGGGCGCGGCGAACTGGTCATGATCGGTGGCTGGGCGACCGGGCTGCTGACCGTCGATGGTTGGCTGCATATTTTGATGCCAAGCGTCGCACTCAGCTCAATCATGTTGCCGCTGTTCATCCGCTTGATACGGTCAGAGATGATGGAAATTCTCGAGTCGGAGTATATCAAGTACGCCTGGGCCAAGGGGCTGTCCCAAAAGCGGGTCTGGTTTGTGCACGCTTTCAAGAACACCCTGCTGCCGGTTATTACCGTCGGCGGCGTGCAACTGGGAGTGACCATCGCCTTCACTATTCTGACCGAGACGGTCTTTCAGTGGCAGGGGCTGGGTTTTATGTTCATGGAGGCAGTTGAACGCTCCGACGCGCCCCTGCTGGTCGCCTACCTGATGTTCGTCGGCATCGTCATGGTCGGCGTCAACACCATCGTCGATTTGATTTACGGCCTCGTCAACCCGACCATCCGCATCGCAGGGGTCAAATAATGCTGGTGCCGCAAAAATCTTCCCGCTACAGCGTTACGGCAACTTTTAAGGGTCCCGGCAGGCCCTTGGATACCTTTGCCCCGGAAAACTCACCGAGCTTGGTCAGCCTTGATTTCTGCTTCGCCGGTCTCTTTAAGTGTGGCTGCCATGAATAGACTTGAAAAATTCCAAGACAGCTATCTCTGGTATGCCTTCAAGCGGGACAAAATCGCCATCGCCAGCCTGGTCGTCCTGCTGTTACTGGTCATTGCCGCAACCTTTGCGCCGCTGATCGCGCCCTACAATCCTTATGACCCGGAGATGATCGACATCATGAACTCCGAGATCCCGCCGGTCTGGGAGGCTGAAGGAGATCAGGCGTTCCTGCTCGGTACCGATTCGCAGGGGCGCGACATGCTCTCGACAATGATCTACGGCATGCGCATCTCGATCATCATCGGCCTCGGCGCGGTCGCCCTGCAGGCGGTGCTCGGGGTGGTGATCGGGTTGTTCGCCGGTTATCATGGCGGCCGTCTGGATGCCTTTTTCATGCGTGCCGCCGACGTGCAACTCTCCTTCTCCTACCTGATGGTGGCAATCTTCATGAGCGCCATCCTGCAGGCGGTGGTCGGTGTTTCCCGGTTCGGCGAGATTGCCATCCCCTTCCTGATTCTGGTGATCGGCCTGTCGCAGTGGCCGCAGTACGCGCGGACGGTGCGGGCCTCGGTGCTGGCTGAACGCAAAAAAGAATATGTCGAAGCGGCGCGGGTCGCCGGCTTTACCTCAAAGCGGATCATTCTCAGCCAGATCTTCCCCAACACCCTGTCGCCGATCCTGGTGCTTTCGACGATCCAGGTCGCCAACGCGGTGATGAGCGAGGCGGCGCTTTCCTTTCTCGGCCTGGGGATGCCGATCGACCGGCCATCGCTCGGTTCGCTGATCAACTCCGGTTTCGAGTTTATTTTCAGCGGTGCCTGGTGGATCACCGCCCTGCCCGGTCTGTTGCTGGTTATCCTGGTGCTTTCGATCAATATGCTTGGGGACTTCCTGCGCGATGTCTTCAATCCGAAACTTTATAAAGGATAGGTGCAAAGTTTCAGGTTCAAGGTTCAAGGATTTCCTTGTTCCTTGAACCTAAAACCTTGAACCTAATGGGGTTCAATGGAAAAACTTCTCGAAGTTAAAGATCTGGTCATCAAGTTCGCACTGCGCAGCGGCGAGGTCACCGCCACCAACGGAGTCAGCTTCAGCCTGGAAAAAGGTGAACGGCTCGGCCTGGTCGGCGAGTCGGGGGCCGGTAAATCGGTGACGGGTTTCTCGATCATCAACCTGATCAGCAAACCGGGTTATATCGCCGCGGGGCAGGTGGATTTTCTTGGCGTGGACCTGGCAAAAATCAGCAACGAAGAGATGCGCCGGATACGCGGCAACCGGATCAGCATGATTTTTCAGGATCCGATGATGACCCTCAACCCGGTGTTGACCATCGGCACCCAGATGACCGAGACCCTGCATCAGCACAACCCCCGGATGGGTAGAGAAGAATCCCGCAGAGTTGCCCTCGACAAGCTGCGCAAGGTGCACATTCCCTCTCCGGAAAAACGGCTCGACCAGTACCCGCACGAATTCTCCGGCGGCATGCGCCAGCGGATCATCATCGCTATCGCCCTGCTGACCGACCCGGAGCTGATCATCGCCGACGAACCGACCACCGCCCTCGATGTGACCATCCAGGCCGAGATCATGGAACTGCTGACCGAGCTCTGTGAGACTGAGGGGATGGGGCTGATCCTGATCACCCACGACCTGGCGGTGGTCGCCCAGGTGACCCAGAATATCGCCGTCATGTACGCCGGCTGCGTGGTCGAAAAAGGACCGACGGCGCGTGTGATTGCCGAACCGCAGCACCCCTACACGCAAGGCTTGATCGCCGCCCTACCGCAGAGCCGCGGCCACGGCGAACGCCTCAACCAGATCCCGGGGATGATGCCAACCCTGAAAGACATTCCGCCCGGCTGCGCCTTTAATCCGCGCTGCCCGTACGTGATGGCGATCTGCAAGCAGCAGACCCCCCGGCTGCGCCCCGGCAATAACGGCAACCTGGCGGCCTGCCACCTCTACCCGGATGTGAAATGATATGTCTGAGAGCCTGCTATCGGTAAAAAATCTTTACAAGCACTTCGACATCTCCGGAGGCCTGCTCGACCAACTCACGTTCAGTGGCGGCAAGCTGCAGCGGCAGAAGACCCTGGTCAAGGCGGTCAATAACATCAGCTTCGAGCTGTTGCCCGGGGAAACCTTCAGCGTGGTCGGCGAATCCGGCTGCGGCAAGTCGACCCTGGGGCGCACCATCATGGGCCTCTACCCGCCCAACGGCGGTGAGATCCGCTATCGCGGCGAACGGATCGATACCCTCGATCACAAGCAGCTGCTGCCCTACCGCAAAAAAATGCAGATGGTGTTTCAAGACCCTTATGCCTCGCTCAACCCGCGCAAAACGATCCGTCAGGCGCTGGAAGATCCGCTTCGCTATCATTACCCGCAACTGAATAATGGCGAGGTCAAAGATCGCCTAGACGAGGTCATGCTGCAGGTCGGCAGCGATCCGCAATGGATCAGCCGCCTGCCGCACGAATTCTCCGGCGGCCAGCGGCAGCGCATCTCCATCGCCCGGGCGCTGATTGTCGACCCCGAGTTTATGGTCGCCGACGAGCCGATCTCCGCTCTCGACGTGTCGATCCAGGCGCAGATCCTGAACATCCTGAAAGACCTGCAGGAGCATCTGAACCTCACGATGCTGTTCATCTCCCACGACCTGCCGGTGGTGCGCCAGATGTGCGACC